>Ga0181524_10002003_pt1 | contig 22017 bp, 16 predicted proteins | sample PEATcosm2014_Bin_34_FD_119761 | JGI IMG/M metagenome (GOLD analysis project Ga0181524, IMG submission 119761) | Peatland microbial communities from MTU Mesocosm Facility, Houghton, MI, USA - PEATcosm2014_Bin05_60_metaG | ecosystem: Environmental > Terrestrial > Soil > Wetlands > Peat | place... | reverse complement strand
TTTTTCGACAGCACGTTGATGGCGCGCGCCGCGGCGCCGTAGGCCTGGCTGATCGTTTCCGAAATATGCTTCGGATAATGGGCAGTGCCGCACAGAAAGATCCCTTCTGCGGCAAAATCCACGGGCCTCAGTTTGACATGAGCCTCCTGGAAGAAGCCGTCCGGATTCAGCGGCACCTTGAATAGCTTTGCCAACTTATGATTGGTCGCCGAGGGAACAACCGCGGCGGCGAGCGCGACGAGATCGGTATCCAAGGCAAGCTTCCGACCCAAAATGGGATCGGTGACGGTAACCCGCAGAAGATTCCGGCCGCCCTCCTCCGCCACTTCGACGACGGGCTTGTCGTCCGGCGCGTAGCGAATGAACCTGATCCCTTTGCTTGCCGCCTCGCGGTAATAGTCCTCCTTGAACCCGTAGGTTCTCATATCCCTGAAGACGATATAGATCTCGACATCGGGGCTGGCCTGTCGCAATTTCAGGGCGTTTTTGATGGCCTGGCTGCAGCAGACGCGGCTGCAATAATTTCTTTCTGCTGTTCTGCAGCCGACACACTGGATCATCACCAGGGTCTTGGCCTTCATCACCACGTCATCATTTTTGGTGATTTGCCCTTCCAGCTCGAGCAGGGTCAGTACGCGATCGTCTTCGCCGTAGAGATATTCCGCCGGCTTGTGTTCTTCGGCACCGGTCGCGACGATGACTGCGCCGTGGCGTATCTCTTTGACCCGTCGCTCCGCGCGCACCCTGGTTGTGAAATTCCCCACATAGCCGGACACCTCTTCGATGGCCGCGTCGGTAGCGACATGGATCGAGGGATGCCGGTAGACCTTGCGGATGATGTCACTCAGATAGGCTTGGACGTCGACGCCCTCGAGCGTGTAATGAATTCTGCGAGCCATCCCCCCCAGGTCGTGATCCTTCTCCACGAGATAAACCTGGAATCCCTGCTCGGCCATGTTGAGGGCGCTGGTCATCCCGGCCACACCGCCACCAATAATCAAAACCGCCTTGTTGATCGGGAGCTCGATTTCCTGCAATGGCTGCAACAGCGCGGTTCGCGCCACCGACATCCGCACGATGTCCTTTGCCTTCGCGGTGGCGGCTTCCTTTTCCCGGGAGTGCACCCACGAGCAATGTTCCCTGATATTCGCCAGGTCGAAAAAATACTGATTTATTCCGCCTTCCCGGACCGTGTCCCGGAACAGCGGTTCATGCGTCCTCGGCGTGCAGGCCGCGATGACGACGCGATTGAGCCCCTTGTCACGGATGGTGTCCGCTATCTGACGGGCATTATCGGTCGAGCATGCAAACAGGCTTTCCTGGGCGTGAACGACGTTGTCCAGCGTCGAGGCGTATTCGACCACGGAGGGAACATTGACCACTCTGCCGATGTTCGCGCCGCAATGGCAGACAAAGACCCCCACTTTTGGTTCTTCATTCGAAACATCCCGTTCTGGCGGATATTCGCGCTCGCGGCCCAGCTTGCCGCGCTGATACGCAAGCAACTGACCGCACAGCGCGTCGGCCGCGCTCGCGGACACGACCGATTCCGGAATGTCGAGGGGCCCCTGGAAAGCTCCGCTCACGAAGATTCCCGGACGGGACGTCTCGATGGGATTGAGCGGATTTGTCTTGCAAAAGCCATGGGAATTCAATTCGATGCCGAACTTGCCGGCCAGATCCACCGCATCCTTGGGCGGGCTCAATCCGACCGATAAAACGACCAGATCGAATTCCTCTTCCATCACCCCGGCGCCGTCTGTTGCGTATCTGATCGTGACGTTCTTGTTCTCGGGGCTTTCCCGACCGATCGACACGTAGCTTCTGATGAAACGAACGCCGGGCAGATTTTCCGCTCGCTGATAGTAGCGCTCGAAATCCTTGCCGAAGGCACGAATGTCATTGTGGAAGACCGTTGCGCGCATTTGCGCGTAATGGTCCTTGGTCAGGATAACCTGCTTCTGAGTGTAGGCGCAGCAAACGGACGAACAATAAGTGTTGCCGCCGGGAATGACCTGCCTCGAACCGACGCACTGAATCCAGGCGATCCGCTCCGGATGCCTGCCGTCCGATGGACGCCTGATCTCGCCGGCATATGGCCCGGTGGCGGATAGGATGCGTTCGAATTCGAGGCTGGTTACGACGTTCTTCATTTTGCCGTAGCCATAGTCGCCCCTCACCGCGGGGTCGAAAGTCTCATAGCCCGGCGACAGCACGACCGCGCCGACCTCTATTTCCAGCTTTTCCGGCTTTTGATGAAGATCGATGGCGTTCGTCTTACAGACGCCGACGCAAATGTTGCATTTTTCGTCTTGAAGATAGAGGCAGGTCTCCGGATCGATGTAGGTGATGAGCGGCACGGCCTGAGAAAAGTGGATGTGGACGGCTTTGCTCAATGAAAGGTTTTCATTGTAAGGATCGGGAACCTGGACCGGGCAATACTCGAAACAGGTGGTGCAACCCGTACACCTGTCCTCGAGAACGTATCTGGGTTTCTTGTTCAAGGAGACCCTGAACTCTCCCGCCTTCCCTTCCACGCGGACCACTTCGGTGTTGGTCAAAATATCGACGTTTGGATGTCTGCTGCATTCGATGAACTTAGGCGATTCAATGCACATCGAGCAGTCGTTGGTCGGAAATGTCTTGTCGAGCTGAGACATCTTGCCGCCAATGGCGGGCGATTTATCGACCAGGTAGACCCGAAAGCCGACTTCGCCGAGATCGAGCGCCGCTTGAATGCCGCTGATGCCGCCGCCGACGACCAGTACATCTCCGACATTGTCGTTGTTCGGCCCGCTGGATGCTGATCGTTCGACTGGCATATCAAATCACTTCCTGGACGATCTCGGTGATATCCTTGATCTCTATCGCTCGGCCATCCTCCAGGCCGAGGCTGCTGTCGGTGAAATTGGTGAGGCAATACGGACAGGCCGTCACCAGCACATCGGCCCCGATGTCGAGGGCTTGCTGCAATCGCAGACCGGAAAATCTCTCGTTCTTGGGCGTATCCATCCAGATTCTGCCGCCGCCTCCGCCGCAACATAGACTGTTGGTTCGAGAGTCCTGCATCTCGGTCGGTTCCGCGGAGGTCATTTGCTTCAAGACGTCGCGAGGCGCGTCGAATATTCCATTGTGCCGGCCCAAATAGCAGGGATCGTGATAAGTGATTTTCTTCTCGTACCTCCTGGTGGGCGCAAGCCGCCCTGCGGCTATCAGCTCGCGCAAGAACTCGGAAATATGGATGATTTCGAAGTGAACGTTGAATTCCGGATATTCGTTCTTGAAGGTATGGTAACAATGCGGCGATGAAACCAGGATTTTCTTCACGCCGTGATCGATGAATGTTTTGATGTTTTCCTTGGCCAGATGCTTGAATAATTGCTCATTCCCGGTCTTGCGGATGCTTTCCCCGCAGCAATTCTCCTTCGATCCCAATATCCCGAACGTAACCCCTGCTTTGTCGAGGATCCTGGCCGTGGCGGCGGCCACTTTCTTCAGGCGCGGGTCATAGCTGAGATAGCAGCCGGGAAAATAGAGGATCTCCATCCCTTCCGTGAAAGTCTTGACCGGCAGACCTTCCGCCCAATCCGCCCGCTTTTCCCGCTTCATATCGAACGGGTTGCCTTCCGCCCTGAGGCTGTCGCTCACGGTAACGATGGGAGTGACGGAATCGGGGAACACCCCGTATTCCGTGGCAATCCGGCGCAGCGATACGCCGAGATCGATCTGATTGACGCCTCGGGGACAGCGCTGAGGGCAGGTTCCGCAGGTGGTGCAACGCCAGATGTCGTCCTGCTCTATTTCGGTCAAACCGAAACTGGCTTGGCGGACGATCTTGCGCATGCTGAATTGCCTGACCCTGTTCCAGGGACAAACAACGTCGCAAATCCCACACTGATAGCAGAACTGGAACGACGCTCCGCCGTTGTCCTTTATAAGATCGGAAATCTCTTTAATCGGGGCTAAGGTTTCCACGACCTGCTCTGGCCTTTTTGTTCAATTCAATATCGTTGTACGCGTTCCGCTCGAGATCATTGACGATGCCGGTCGAAATATCGAAGATTCGCCACAACGTGACCGGATCGCTGGAGACGGCCTGCCCACGGCTCAACGTCAATGCGCGTCGAGAATCCTCGACCGAGCACATTTTCGACGGAAAAGTTCGGCACAAAAGCAGTATCGAGCTTTTCGAAGGACGCTCTGACGCTGATGGCGGCCACTAATCAAATCCCCCCAATATGGAATATCTGCGGGCCCGGTTGGAATTACTTTGATAAAAATCAAGGCAGCCAACGAATCGGCCGTCGTAGCGGCCCTTGAGCAGGGGAAACTTTCGTCTCCTCGATCAATTGCGACCAAGTGGCGCCGTGCCGGCGGCGGCCGGGCCAGCCGAATTGAGCCGCGTGGGCCCATGTCCCGTCCATGTCCCGTCAGGCGAAAACCGGCAGACAGAAGGAGACTTCGCGGGCATAGCCACAGTCTTCGCAGGCGAAGCGTCCTGTGAGCTTCTCGCACTTCACGCCCCGTCCGCGGCTATGCGTCAGCCCGAGCGGCGCCGCGCAATCCGGGCAGGCGCGAGGCACGACGAGAGCCACTTCCATCCTGGGCACGGAAGCGCCGTCGCGGGTGCGAAAATCCTCTTCCAGAACGATGGTGCGGCGCTCGAACGAGGCGATACCCCAGCTTTCGAGAGCGCCGAGAAGATCCTCGAAAAAGGCGATTGATTTTGCCGCCTGCTCCGTGGCGAGCTTCTTGCCTGTTTCGGTGAACATGGACCGCGGCGCCGCCGCAGCGTAAGTCAATTCCCGGCTCAGCGTGTGCACAAGCGCATCGATAAGGCCCCGTCCGCGCAGCGCCGCTTTGGTGAAGAAAGCGCCCACGCCCAACGCACCCAGCTTGTCGAGCCGGTCCGCGTCCTGCACGATGCGGCAGGGACCGACGCACGGGAGTCGGTCGTTGTAGAGCGCGCGGAGGGCGTGCAGCACGGCCTCGATATCAGCGCCTTCCACGCCGAACTCGCCGAGCATTTTTCCGGCCAGAACCGCTGCATGCTCCTCTTCCGGCACGTCGTCTTTGTGGTAGCCGCCGTCATGAAACTTGCCCGCATCGTGATAGAGAGCCACGACGACCGGAAGGAATGAATCAACCCCTTCCATTCTGGATATTCTATCGGCTATGGCCGCCGTGCGTCCGCTATGCTCCAGCAAGAACTCCGACGGCGCCTGGTTAGTCTCTCGGTTGTATCGCGCCTCAGCCTCGACAAGCATCTTCTCGATGCGGGCGTGAAGCCCGGGAACGCGCCGCTCCAGTACATCTCGTACGTTGTTCATCGTCGTTTTCTAATGCGGCGGAGTCGACGCGGCTTGGCTCGCTACGACTTTTTGCGCCTATGCCGTGCCGGGCACGACCCTAAGCGCCCAGGCGTAAGCGGCTTTGATGTGGATCAACGACGTTCGCGTCTACGGGCGACCAAGGATCGGCGATGCTTCGCATAGCATTTGCGCCATGAGAAAGTGGCCGATTCAAGCAATCGGATGACGCTCCGCCAGTCACCCCACTTTGTTTGCAAGTGGCGGATACGTCAGCTATTTTTAAATCTATTTTCCGAGAATCACCAGCGACGAGAAAATCGGTCGAGGCATGGCACCAAATCCCGCTCTTGAAGATTTGTATGGGCGTCCCGGATTTCTGTTGAAGCGCTGCCATCAAGTGGCCGCCGCCATATTTCTCGATGAATGCGGTGAGTTCAACGTGACGCCATCGCAACACGGTTGCCTGCGCGCCCTGCACGAATTTCCCGGGATCGACCAGATCGCCCTCGGCCGGTTAGTTGGTCTCGACCGATCGACGGCGGGACTCGTGATCAATGCGCTCAGCCAACGCAAATTGATCGACCGTGTCGTCAACCGATATGACAAGCGCAGGATGCGGCTGAAATTATCGGCCGACGGTGAACACCTGCTGCGTGCCATGGGTCCGGCGGCCGCGCGGGCAAAGGATCGCGTCCTTCGCGGAATACCACGTGAGGCAAGGGCCACGTTCCTTGGACTTTTGCAGGCCTTCCTCGCAGGACACAATGCACTGATCAACGTCGATGAAGTCCTCGCGGCCAGCGTAAACGCTCCGGAAAATGAAGAGACTCCGCGGCCGCGCGGTAAACGGCGGCGTGCGGGCCTTTAAAATCATAACGCCGGCGCCCTTGGATCGTCGATTATTCAGCGGTACCGGATCTGCGATGGCCTCAATGGCAGATAGATGCCTGCTCGGATCGTCGTATATTTCATGAAGAAGTCGCCCAGCGCCGAGAACAAACCGATCGCTGCCAGGACGCCGACGCCGAGCGGCGCGATATGCCCGCTGAGCAGCGCGAGCGGCACCACCAGGCCGATCAGCAATGTGCCGCCATAGAAGTACACGGCGATCCGGCCGGTCAGCATTTCGCGTACTGAACGGCGCGCCGCCGGGTTGCCGCTCGTCAGCGCGCCCTGGATCTCGAGTGCGAAGAGAACAATCACGGCGGCGGTGACGACGATCCAGATGGTGATCAGGCTCGAGGCACCCGCGCTCGGCGAGCCGAACAGCGCCATGGTTACCAGCAGTGCGGCGATGCCGCCGCGCAAAGCGTAGGCCATGTAGAGGACCGGATGCAGCGGCGAGCTCCAAAACGGGATGCCCTTGGACGCCGTGTAGACGAAGCCCATATACACGATGAGCACGACCATCCCTACGGCCGCCATTCCCCAGCCGAGGTAGCCGACCGCGGAGTCGGCAGTCCACGGCAAGCTGGTCAGCACGAGCGGCGGAAGGTAGAGCATCGCTCCGACGAGAAATAAAGTGAGCCCGACGAAGCCGCGCGAAATCCACGCGGTGCGGACGTGACGCACCATCTTCCAGAATCTTTCGGGCCGACCAAGGAAGGCAAGATGCGCGATACCGCCGCCACCGGCCAATAAGAATCCGGCAACGAGGCCGGGAACGTAATTGAAGATCAGGCCGAACAGCCAGGCACCCGCGGCGATGCCGACGAGGAAATGTCCGATGACCAGAAACACACCGCGGCCTTCGCCCCATTCCCGCTGCGGGCGGAAGTCACGACGCAAATCCTGAATGAGCTGCTCGTACTTGGCGCTGATTTCGGTCATAGCGGCCTCCTCATGCCGGCAGGTAATATACCGATGGGCCCGTGCCGACCTCGGGATGAAGCGTGAATCCGCCGCGTTCCTTGATCAGCCGCGACACGTCGCTTGTCGGATCGTCGAGGTCACCGAATACCCGGGCCACGGTCGGACAATTGGCGACACATGCCGGCGGCTTGCCGCCACGCACGCGATCGCGGCAAAAATTGCATTTCATGACGACGTTCGTTTGGTGGGACGCCGTCCGTGCCGCCTCGTACGGCGTAGCGCTCTGCGGGTGATAGTGCGACGCCTGGTCGTTGAAGTAGCGGTTGGTATAAGGGCAGGCCATCATACAGGAACGGCAGCCGACGCACAGATCGTGATTGATGTCGACGATGCCGTCCTCTTCCCATTTGAAGCTGGCGCCGGTCGGACAGGCGCTGACGCAGGGTGGATCCTCACAGTGATTGCACAATACCGGCAGAAAAAGATTACGCACGGTCGGGTATTGGCCCTCCTCGGCCTTGAGCACGCGCGCGTAGTATACGCCGGGCGGCGTGCCGTTCTCGGCCTTGCAGGAGAGCTGGCAGCCGTAGCAGCCGATGCAACGCTTGAGATCGATGACCATTCCCCATTTCATGGCGCCGCCTCCACCGGAACAATTCGCACCTTTGCGCACAGATCGAGGTTATTGTTGACCGGGCTTACATGGTCCCAATCAAGCTCGAGCAGCTCGTTGAAGAATACGCCTTTTCCTTTGGCCACCGGCATCCCGTCGCTCCAGTGGCCGCACATTGCGGCGATGCCGATGCCTTCGGGATGAATGGCTTCGGTGAGCTTCAAACGCCCTTTGACCTTGCGTCCCGCCTCGCTCTCGATCCAGACGAGTTGTCCGTCGTGCAGCTCTCTTTTGCGCGCTTGCGCCGCGTTGATCGCAATCGTGTACGAGAACGGATCGAGCCGCGCCGCTTCGTCGAGCCACGGGTTCTCCATCGTGAAACTGTTGGTGTGGACGATATCGCGGTAGTAGAACGCGTAGAAATCGAAGTCCGATTTCTTGCAGCAATGCGACGTGCACGGCAGGAAATCCGGCATCGGCTGGTAATATTCCATCGGAATCTTGAGGCCGCGAGGCTCGGCGATCGCGGCGATCTTGTTGCCGATCGGCAGCATGAATTCCCAATAGATCGGCACGCGTACGTCGACGAACGGGCGCCAATAGACTTCCGCCGGCGTCTTCTTCCACTTGACGAGGCCGTTCTCCTTGAACCAATCCAGTCCGCGCTCGTCGCCGAAATTGTTTTTCAACTCGGCATCGCAGATCTGTGCGTAGGAATAACGCGTCTCGCCTTCCAGCCGATGCGGCGCCTGGATGTTGAGCGAGGCGTTGTAGGCGGCGTTAAGGTCGGCGCGAAAGCCGACCCGATCGGCGATTTCGAGGAGCACGTCGGCGCAATTGCGCTGCTCGCCGTCGGGCGGCAGCACCGGCTGACGAATCGGCCAACACCATTCACCCGTGCCGGCCGGCAGGCTGAAGATGAAAGGGAAATTCGAGCGCGAATCGAGCGACTGCAGATAGCTGCAATCCGGCAGCACGATATCGGCAAAGCTCGAGGTCTCGGTAAGGAACAGGTCGAACGAGACCATGAACTTGTATTTGGCAAGCGACGCCGCCACAGTTTCTTTGTTGGCGATGCTCATGATCAGGTTCGCGCCGAAATTGACCATCACTTCGGGGCGATAGGGGACATCGAATCTCTGCCACATGTCCTCGCGGTCCGTGGAATCGAGAAAAGGCGAAGTCATCCCGAGGACAAATAGATCCTGCAGTCCGAGATTGGTCGGCAACCGCGGCTCCGACGGCGGATACGGGTAGTGGTAGCCCATCCACATGCCGGTCACCATCAGACCATCCGGTCCCGCGCTCGGGATGTATCGCATTTTCCCGGTGTCGGGATGGCCGTGGCAGGCCGGATTGAAACCGAGGCACGACCCCACCACGTCCGCCGCGCCGACAAGGTGATTGAGCAAATCGACAGCGTAGAAATTGTAGACTGAGTTCATGTGGCCTTGGGAGCCGCGAAAGGCGATCGCCGCGACCGGTCGATAGGGCAACGTGACGCCGTCGACCACGATGGTACTGCCGACCCGCGCCTCGGTACCGAATTCCTTGGCGAGCCGGCGTATCGTTGCAGATCCGATCGTCGATATCTCCTCCGCCCATTCCGGCGTGAACTTACGAAGATGATCGCGCAGACAATGAAACGATGGGCGACAAAGCGTGCCGTCGACGTTGAACTCGCCTTCAAGCGCCATATCGGCGGCCGCAACCTCGTTGAAAGGCCGCGCGCAATGACTGCGGGTATCCCAGACCAGAGGCTCCTTGTTTCCGGGATCGCGGACGTACAGCTTATCCGGGCCTATCAGATAGGGCGCGTTGGTCTTGGCCTGCAGATAAGCACCATCGTAAATTCCAAGTTCATTCACCATTACGTTGCACATGGCCAGCGCCAGCGCGGCGTCGGTACCGACACGCAACGGCACCCACTCGGTCGCCTTCGCCGCGGCGAAATTACAGATCGGGTCGACCACCACCATCTTCATTCCGCGCGCGCGCGCGTCCGCCGCTTTGCCCATGTTCGAACATGACGCGTGGCCGGCCGCATGTCCCTTCGAAGCGCCGAAATAGATCGCGTAATTGCAGTACTCGAAGTCCGGGACGATCGACCACGAAGCATGCATGATACCGCTGATCAGATGGGCGCCGTTGCCGCAGTGCTGCCCGCCACCCGAGACCGAGAAATTCGGCGTGCCAAAAGCGGCGGCGAATGTCTGGAACGGAACTCGGCTCGCGGTCACCGTGGTGGTACGCTGCACGACCAGCTTGCGCGGATCTTCGGCCCGCACTTGCTTCAGCACCGCGCTAATCTCGTCGAGCGCCTCGTCCCAACTGATCTCTTTCCATTGCGGATCCTCGTTCAAGCCCTTTTTTGGATTGGTACGGCGCAACGGATGCGTCAGCCGGTTGGGATCGTAGTGAGTCATGATCCCGCTTACGCCCTTGCCGCAAAGACGCCCTTTGCCGACGGCGCTTTCTGGATTGCCCTCGATTTTGACCACCACCCCATCGACGCGGTGGGCCAGGATCGAACATGTGCCGTAGCAAAGCGAGCAGCTCGAGGGCAGCCAAACGTCATCGATGGCCCGGGCCGCCGTGTTCACGACATTGATCATGTTCATGTGACTCTCCTGGCAGAAATCGGTCAGCCGCCCTCGATTGCGACGAGCAAAATCATTTCGATCTCGATGGAATCGGTATCGATCGGCGTGCGCAAATCCTCGATCGGAGCGCCCGCAACGAAAAGCCGGCAACAGCGCTGCTTGGCGCCGCTTTCATCGATGACGCGGGCGAGGAAGGCTTCACCGAGGCGCTCGCCCAATGCCGCGACAACAGCAGCGACCGTCGCCGGCTTCGCAACAACGAGATCAAGCGCTTGTTCGGCTGCGACGGATGCCAGCGCGCCGAATAAGCGCACATGCACGCGGACGTCGCTGGCCGGCCTCCCCCGATCACGCCAGCGCTGGACGACCGGCATCACCGAGGACTGAACGAGGGTCGCATCGACCACATCGTCCCAACGGACGTTGCCTGGTGCGGCTTCGGACGAATGCTTCGGCATCATCGATCGCTCAACGGCCAATTGCGACGTAGGCGGTTCGGGCCGATTTGATCTATGTCAATTTCCGCCGAAGTCGCTCCACTAAGCTGACTTCGTCAGATGTCGGCTTATTCATCATACGTCTGTCGATTTGAATAGGCAAGAGAATACGCATAGTCAAGATGTGAGGCGCGTCGACCAGGCCGTCAACGGGGGGTGAACACCAATTCGCAATTTTGCGGCATCTCGATTTCGTCGTGGCATCGGTCCGGAGCCGCCGCGATGAGTGTCGCGCTGCCGACTTTGCTGAAGAGCGGCGTCGTCCGGCGCCGCGCGATGATTTTCCGGCGCCGATCTCCGGTCACCGTGAAACAGAAAGCGCCGGTGCTCCTGAATGATCAAAAAGCACCTAAGAAAGATACAACAGGGAGGACGTCGATGAATCTAACAAGGATCTTACGCTCGTTGAGTGGCGGGGGATTGCTGGCCCTCGCCCTAATCGCTGCGGTGGCGCAGCCCGCGCGGGCACAGAACGATGCGGAGAACAACTATCCCAACAGGGTCATCCGCATGGTCGTCGGCTTCGCCGCCGGCGGCGGCAACGATATTTTCGCGCGCCTGGTCGCACAAAAGCTCCAGGATATCCTCGGTCAGGCAGTGATCATCGAGAACAAGCCAGGTGCGGGTGGGCGCCTTGCCAGCGAATACGTCGCCGACCAATCTCCTGACGGTTACACCCTGCTCGTCGGCGCCACCGGGGCCATGTCGATCGCCGCGGCGATCTACCCGAACCTGAGTTATAGTCCAACCAAAAGCTTCGTGTCGCTGGCTATGATCGCGCACTTCCCTTTGTTTTTGGTCGTTTCTGAAAGCCATCCGCTCAAGTCGGTGAAAGATCTTGTCGCCTGGGCAAAGGCTCACCCCGGCGAGGCAAATTACGCAACCACCTCGCCGACGTTCACAATTACTTCGGAACTGATGAAGCTCAAAGCCGGCATCCCGGGCGTGGCAGTTCCTTACAAAAGCAGCAATGAAATCCTGGTCAGCGTCATGAGTGGACAAATTCTCTATGGCTTCGTGGACGGCCCGCCGGCAATCCCACTGCTCCAAAGCGGCAAGGTCCGTGCGCTAGCTGTGACCGGATCGGAGCGTTCGGACGTGCTTCCCAACGTGCCGGCCATGTCGGAGGTCGGCTATCCGGACGTGGACGTCCAAATTTGGAGTGGTGTGTTCGCCCCGGCCAGGACCCCGCGCGCAATCGTCAAAAAGCTCGAGGATGCGTTGCAGGGCGCGCTGAAGGATTCGGAGGTGCAACGCAAGCTGAAGGCCATGGGGGTCGAACCGGGAGGCAGTTCAGGCGATGGGTTCCGACGGATGATCGATGCCGACATCGAAAAATACGTCGGTATCGTCAAGGCCGCGAATCTGAAATTCGATGAATAGAGACGGCTGACGCTGTCGGTGCGCAATATCCCTGCAACGTCAATGCCGGCTTCAGGCTAGCGCACCGATTTGCTGCCGAACAGGTCCGAGACCGTCTTACGCAGCCAGCCCGAAGCCGGGTCTTGGTGAAAGCGCCGATGCCAATACATGCGGATGTCGAAGGCCGGGAACTTCAGCTTCGGCCTGCGGACGCAGAGGTTCAGGTTATTGGCGACGAGCGCAGCCAGGTTGCTCGGCACCAGGCCGACCAGATCGCTGTCGGCGAGGATCGGTCCAACGCAAAGAAAACTTCTCACGTGCAATGCGATCTCGGCGCGCACCTGCGGACTGGTCAGTACTTTTTCGACGGCATGCAGATGCCGCGTGCCCGGCGGTCCGGCCACCACGTGACGCAGGTTGCGTATGCGCGCGGCCGTCAGATCGTTTTCCGCCGCGGGATGACCGTTGCGCATCAGGTAGACGAACTGTTCGCTGAACAGACCCTCCCCATGCATCTGCTTGCCCATGCCGGGAATAAATCCGATTGCCAGATCGATGTCCCCCGCGACGAGCCCTTCGGTGAGCTCCGCAAGCCCCGGTGACAGGGTCTCGACCGTGACATGGGGCGCCTCGACCCCGAGCCGTCGTGCCAGGCGCGGCAGGAAATAGCGCTCGCCGATATCGGACATCGCCACGCGAAAGGTGCGGCGCGCCTCGCTCGGCACGAACTCGACCTTTTTGATCGTGCTCCGCACGGTTTGCAACGCCAAGGCGATCGGCCCGGCAAGCTGCACCGCAATCGGCGTCGGCTGCACCCCTCGCTGCATGCGCACGAACAGCGCATCGCCATACATCTTGCGCAGCTTCGCCAAGCCGTAGCTGACCGCCGGCTGCGAAAGCCCGAGACGCACGCTGGTCGCGGTCAGGTTGCGGGTTCGAAACGTGATGTCGAACAGCTCCAGCAGATTGAGATCGATCTGACGAGTCAGCGGGTGACCTTGCGGGTGCATGATCTGTCATCCATGAATCAAATATCACGAATATTGTATTTCCATTTCACAGATATGCCAAGCGGCGCCTAGACTGCGGTTAAGGGGCGTTACGACCCCGTCGCTGAAGTCTTGGAGGATGCGACCCACACCGGGAACGGTCGGGCCGAGCACTGGTTGGAGGGCTCCCATGGAACAGCTTCGCAAGCTAGTCGTCAGCCTTGCCGTCGCTTTTGGCGCGTTAGCGCCACCGTCGGCGTTCGCCGAAGATATCATCAAGATCGGCCTGCCGATGCCGCTGACCGGGGTGCTCGCTGCCGTCGGCAAGCAAGCCGTCGCGGGCGCCCAGCTCTATGTTGCGCTCCATGGCGATGCCGTCGCCGGCCACAAGATTCAGTTGATCGTACGCGACGACGCCAGCGCGCCGGACGTTTCCAAGCGCATTGCCCAGGACATGATCGTCAACGACAAGGTTGCGCTGCTCGGTGGCGGACTGACGCCGAACGTGCTGGCGATCGACGCGCTCGTGACCGAAGCCAAGATCGCCACCGTCGTGATGGTTTCCGGCACGTCGATCGTCACGGAGCGGTCGCCCTATTTCGTGCGCACGAGCTGGACCCACGGACAGCAATCGATCGTTCTCGCGAAGTGGGTGGCCCAGCACGGCGCCAAACGGGTCACGATCGTGTGCTCCGACTGGGCGCCGGGTGCCGAGGCCGCCGGCGTGTTCACCAAATTCTTCACCGAAGCCGGCGGCAGCATCATCGAAACCATCAAGGCTCCGCTCGCCAATCCCGACTTTGCCCCCTTTCTTCAGCGCGCCCGCGATACTCATCCGGACACGCTGTATGTCTTCGTGCCGGCCGGGCAAGCCGCGGTTTTCGCCCGGCAATTCGCTGAACGAGGTCTCGACAAATCGGGGGTCGCTCTCATCGGCCCCGGCGACATCACCGACGACAACGATCTACCGGGCATGAGCGACGCGATGCTCGGCACTGTCACGGCCGGATTCTATTCCGCCGACCATCCGTCCGCGATGAACAAGGACTACGTCGCCGCCTTCAAGAAAGCCAATCCGAATATGCGGCCGAATTTCATGAGCGTCAGCGGTTATGACGGCATGCATCTCATTTATCAGGCGCTGAAGAAGACCGGCGGCAAGACCGACGGCGACAGCTTGATTTCGGCGATGAAAGGGATGGCCTGGGAAAGCCCGCGCGGTCCGATCTCGATAGATCCGGAAACGCGCGACATCGTGCAGAACATCTACATCCGCAAAGTCGTGAAGAAAGGCGGAGAACTTTACAATGTCGAGACGAATACGTTCGAGGCGGTCAAGGACCCAAGTCACAAGCTGACAAATTGATCGGTCGGCGCTGCGGCGGCGACGACGGATGCGCTGTGCGTTTTTCCTTCTCGCGCCAAGAGGCTCACCACCTTCGCGGCAAACTGGTCGCCCGGGATTGCGCACGCCACGCAGAATGAATTGGGGCACGAATGGGCTATCTACGACGACTGCCAAGGTTCGAGTATCTCGCCCCGCACAGCACGGCCGAAGTGTGTGCGGCTCTTGCCGAGCGCGGCAACGAGGCAGAGTTGCTGGCGGGCGGCACCGACCTTCTCCTTCAGATGCGTCGGCGGGAAACCTCTCCCCGTTACGTCGTCGGCCTCAAAGGCGTCGCGGAGTTATCGGGCATTCGTCCACGGCCCGACGGCGGCTTGGCTATCGGCTCCACGACGACGATGCATTCGCTGTTGTCCTCGCCGGTCGTGCGCGAGAAGTATGCGGTATTGGCGGAGGCTGCGTCTGGGATCGGTGGTCCGGAACTGCGGAATGTGGCGACCGTCGGCGGCAATCTCGCGGGCGCCCTGCCCTGCGCGGACCTTCCCCCCGCTTTGATGACTCTCGGAGCGACCGTCACGCTGCAAAGCAGCAGCGGTGAACGCACCGTACCGGTTGACGAGCTGTTCCCGCAATTCGGAAGCACTGTAGCTCGCCCCGACGAGGTGTTGACGACGATCACCCTGCCGAGCGTGCCTTTTTTCAGTGGCGGCGCCTATCTGAAATTCCATGATCGGCAATCGATGGACATGACGACCGTCGGCGTCAGTGCGTTCGTGACGTGGGACGAGGCAAGCCGCGTTTTCCGCGACATAAAGATCGCGCTCGCGAGCAGCGCGCCCGTTCCGATCCGCATGAGAAAGGCCGAAGCGGTACTGCGGGGCCGGTCTTACGCCGAGGAAGCGCTCGAAGAGGCGGCGCTCGTTGTCTGCGAGGAAGCCGACCCGCGGACTTCTTGGCGGGCCACCCGCGAATTTCGGTTCGATCTGTTAAGAGGCCTGACCAAGCGAGCCATCAGACGAGCGCGCGAACAGGCTTCACCTACGATCGGAGAGTCATCGTGAAACAATTGATCCCTATCACCTTGCGCATCAATGGCGTGGTTCACGAGATCCTCGCGCCGCCCTGGCGCACTTTGCTCGAAGTGCTGCGCGAACATCTCGGTCTTACCGGCGCCAAACGTTCCTGCCAGGAAGGTCAATGCGGCACCTGTACGGTTCTCGTCGACGGCAATGCGATCAATTCTTGCCTTTATCTCGCCGTCGAGGCGCAGGGCAAGGAGATCCAGACCATCGAAGGCATCGCCCAAGACGGCGTTCTGGACCAGATCCAAAAATCGTTCGTGCAAAAAGGCGGCATCCAATGCGGCTTTTGCACGCCGGGCTTCGTCCTCGCGACGAAGTCGTTGTTGAACGCCAATCCGCACCCCAGCGAAGACGAAATCCGGGAAGCAATGGTCGGCCATCTGTGCCGCTGCACGGGCTACGTCCAGATCGTCGAGGCGATCCAGGACGCGGCGATCCAAATGACGCGCGAGGGAGCCAACTGACGTGCACAATCTCCGCAACGAATTCGACGTTGTCGGGCGTCCGACGCCTAAGAAGGATGGCACGCTGAAGGCTTTGGGCAGCGCCCAGTATGCCGACGATCTCAGCATGCCGGGCATGCTGTACGGCAAATTGCTGCGCAATCCGCATCCGCACGCGCGGATCGTGCGGATCGATGTCAGCCGCGCCGCAGCTCTGCCCGGCGTTCGGGCCGTAATCACCGGCAAAGACTTTCCCGGCGTCAAATACGGCAATCTTCCACAGACGCGCGATTATCTTCCCCTCGCCGTCGACACCGTGCGCTACATCGGGGAAGAGGTGGCGGCCGTCGCGGCGGTCGACGAAGACACCGCCGAAGACGCACTCGATCTCATCGAGGTCGAGTACGAGCCATTGCCAGCAGTGTTCGACCCCGAAGAAGCGATGCGGCCAGGGGCGCCGCTCGTGCACGAGAAAGCCGCGGGAAACGTCTCCGCCGAACTCGCGTTCGAGTTCGGCGAGGTGGATAAGGCGTTTTCCAGCGCCCATTACGTCCGCGAAGATCGCTACGAGACGCAGCCGGTCAAGCAGGGAATGCTCGAGCCGCATGCCTGCATCGGGCTGTGGGACACGACCGGCAAGATCTCGCTGTGGTCCTGCAAGATGAGCCCCTATGTGGTGTGGCGACAACTGGCCATGGGTCTCGGCGTGGACGTGGGCCGTGTGCGTGTCGTGCAGACCGTGGTCGGCGGCGGCTTTTCCGGCGGTAAGCAGGAAGCGATGCCGATGGATTTCTGCGCCGTCATGCTGTCGAAGAAAACCGGCCGGCCGGTGAAAATCGTTCACACCATGGACGAGGTCCTCACCATCGGACATATGCGCCACCCGATGACCGTCTGGCTGCGCACCGCAACCGACAAAGACGGCCGGATACTCGCCCAACATTGCAAGCTGATCGCGAATGGCGGCGCCTATTCAAGCATCGGCGGCTTCAGCATGTATCTCGCCGGGGCGATGCTCAACATTCCGTATCGGATACCGAACATCCGATACGAGGCCAAACGCATCTACACCAACAACGGCTTCTGCGGCGCGTTACGCGGGCACACCAATACCCAAATCTGCTTCGCACGAGACTCGCAGCTCGAATTGATCGCCGCTGATCTCGGTTTGGACCCGATCGACATCCGCCACCGCAACGCCCTGCAGCCGGGCGACGTGACCGCGAACGGCTTTCGAATCGGAACGTTCGCCTTCGACGAGTGCATCGACCGGGTCGTGCAGCTCTCCGGCTTTCGTAACAAGGCCGGGAAATTGCCGAAATACCGCGGCATCGGCTTCGGCTGCGGCTCGCACATTTCCGGCGCCAGGCTGATGGGTCATTCAGCCTCGGTCGCGCAGATCAGAGTGCAGGAGGACGGCTCGGTTCAGCTGACCACCGGATCGACCGATGTCGGACAGGGAGCCGACACGGTCTTGTCCATGATTGCGGCGGAAGTGCTCGGCGTCGGCGTGGACGATGTGCGTTTCGCGCTGGTCGATTCGGATTCCACACCGGTGGATCCGGGCACATTCGGATCGCGGGTTACCTTCTTTACCGGCAACGCGGTCAAGCGCGCCGCCGAGGATGCACGGCGACAAATCGCCGAAATCGCCGCGGCGCGGATGAAGGTGGACCCGGACGATCTGGTGTTTCGAAACCGCGAGATCATCAACCGCCACGACGATCGTCAGCGCATGTCGCTCAAAGAGGCCGTGCGTTGGGGCGCGTTCCAGACCGGCCAAATGGTGATCAGTCACGGGACCTATGCGGCCGGCGACGAGAAAATCGATTTTCGCACCGGTCATGGAAATCTATCCCCGGCCTACAATCCCTCGGCCTGCGCGGTCGAAGTCGAGGTCGATCCGGAGACATGGCAGGTGAAAGTGGTCGGCTTCTGGGGCGCGGACGACAGCGGTTTTCCGTTGAACCCGCTTGCGGTGAAAGGTCAGGTGATCGGCGCGACGGTCATGTCATTCGGCCATGCGCTGTACGAGACGCTGGTCCGTATCGACGGACGGGTGATGAATCCGTCGTTTCGCGACTACAAGATGCCGCTGACGACCGATGTTCCGAAGCTTGCCGAATTTCAGCACAGCAATGTCATCACCTGGGAGCCCGAAGGCCCGTTCGGCGCCAAGGAGGCGGGCCAAGGGGCGGGTACCGGAGTCATCGCCGCGCTGGCCAACGCTATTTACGACGCCACGGGCGTCCGCATGACCAGCTTGCCCATGACGCCGGAGCGGATTCGCTCCGCCCTCGAGCAGATGAAACAAGAACGGCGCGCCGGAACGAAAATCGCGGCGCCGGCGGAGTAGATGAAGCTTCGTGGGATTTGCTGCGGACGACCATCTGACTGGCCGTGCTGGACAAATTGATCGGACGGATGCGCCCCGTCTTCCGCCGATCGACCCCGCGATAGCCGAACTACCGAGCGGCGGCCTTTAACGGGAGGAGTCATGCTCGAATATTGCACGCCCTGGCCGGACCACTTCGTTCAAGATTACCTTCGACGGGGCTATTGGAAAGCGGAGAGCATTGCAGACATCCTCGAAACGCGCGCCCGCGACCTTGCGGACCGCACCTTCGCTTCAGATGCGGCGGGGCGGCTGAGTTATGGCGACGTGGACCGTTCCGCCGCCCGCCTAGCGCTGCGGCTGCTCGATCTCGGACTTTGTCCGCGCGATATCGTTCTCTTGCAATTGCCGAACATCCGCGAATTCATCATCGTCTTCTTTGCCCTGCAGAAAATCGGCGTCATCCCCGTCATGTGCCTGCCGCAACATCGCAGCAGGGAACTGAGCTATTTCGCTCAACTCACCGGCGCCAAGGCCCATTTCTTTCCGCAACGGTTCCGTAATTTCGAATACGGCGCATTGGCCAGGGAAGTACAGGCGGCGGCTCCGACATTGCGCTACATGCTCTCGACGGGGGACGGCACCGAAAGCGGCATCGCCTATCTCGATCCGTGGATCGAGGACGCGTCTTTAGAGAGCGCAATGCCTCGCGTTCTGGCGCCGCATCGACCCGATCCGTTCGAGGTCGCGTTCATGCTGTTGTCGGGAGGAACAACCGGCATCCCGAAGCTGATCCCGCGAACGCATGTCGATTACCTTTGCAACGCCAAGGAGTGCGCGCGCGTATTGGGCTGGGGAGCCGACACTGTATTCGTCATCGCGCTACCGGCTGCGCACAACTTTCCGCTGGGAGCACCGGGCATGCTGGCGGCCCTGGTTGCCGGCGGCAGCGTTGCCCTGTGCGCATCGACCGACGCCGATACAGTCTTTCAGGCGATCGAAAAACAAAAAGGCGTTTTCCTCGGCGTCAGTCCCGCCCTCCTGATCGCGCTTTTGAACTCCAGCGCACGACATAAATACGATCTGACTTCGTTACGCTATGTATATGCCGGCGGCCAAAAAATGTTGCCCGAACTCGTCGAGCGGACCCGGGCAACATGGAATTCCGTCGTCCCCGGCCATGCCTTCGGCATGGCGGAAGGCTTGACCAATCTCACCCGCCCTGACGATCCCTGGGAGGTTCTCCGCGACACCCAGGGCAGGCCGGTGTCGGCGGCTGACGAAGTCCGCATTGTCGACGACAACGGCGACGAGGTCGCGCCCGGCGCGGTCGGCGAGCTGATTGCCCGCGGTCCCTACACTATTCGCGGCTACTACAAGTCGGCGGAATATAATCGCTCGGCGTTTACCGCCGACGGCTTCTACCGCACCGGAGACATGGTCCGGTTGCATTCCAGCGGCAATCTGGTCGTCGAAGGACGCAGGAAGGATCTGATCAATCGCGGCGGCGAGAAGATCAGCGCCGAGGAGATCGAAAATCTTATGCTCGGCCATGCCGACATTCACATGGCCGCAGTTGTGGCTATGCCCGATGTCGTCATGGGCGAACGCAGCTGCGCCTTCGTCATTCTCAAACCCGGCGCCTCGCTGACGCTCGATCGGCTGTGCAAATTCCTGCAGGAAAAGCAGATCGCGAAATTCAAGCTCCCCGAGCGCCTCGAAGTCGTCGATTCGCTGCCGCTGACCGGCATGGGAAAAGTGTCAAAAAAGGAATTGCGGGAAATCATTGCCGCGAAATTGAACGCTGAGGAGCGAATCAGCGAAGCGGCGGCGACATGAGAGACAGCGCACGCTCCAGCGTCCTGCGAACGCCGCGCTCGGCCGAATTCGACGCGTCAAAATCACTCACGGCGCTTTTGCCCGGCGGCGTCGCGCAATGGCAAGGAAATATCGTCGTCCACGCGCCTTCGCTCCGGGTCAAAAAAGGTCAATGCCTCGACCGCTGCGAGGCTTGCAAGGCAGCGGCGCGTCAACAGCTGATATTGCCGCGTCGATTCGATTTTGATCGCGAGTTCTTCGTTTGTCAGTTCGCGGATGACCCGCGCGGGAATGCCGGCCGCCATCTGTCGCGGCGGAATCGCGGCGCCGGACTTGACGAAACTCATCGCCGCGACGATTGCGGATTCGCCGACAACGGCACGATCCATGATCACCGAATTCATGCCCACCATCGCGTTCGTTTCGATGCGGGCGCCATGGATGATGGCGCCATGGCCGATGTGCCCTTCAGGTCCGATAACGAGGTCGAGTCCGGGCAAGCTGTGCAGCGTGCAATTATCCTGAACGTTGCAGCCCTGCTCGAGCATGATGCGACCGAAGTCGCCGCGGAGCGATGCGCCCGGACCCACATAACAGCCCGCGCCAACTACGACATCGCCGATGATGACGGCATCGGGGTGGACGAAGGCGGTTGGATCGATGACCGGCGACACACCGTCTATGGAATAGGTCTTGCGTCCGCTGAAGCTCATAAAGGACGTTTGCCTCCTGAATTGCGTCCACAGCCGGATACCGCATCAGGATGGCTGCGGCGTGACGTTTCAGATCCGGATTCGAGTAGTAGCAGCTAGACAAAACCCGGTATAGAAGCGTTCAGCATCAACAATAAACGTGAAAAGGGAACGACCTATGTTTCGGCACGTGTTTCTCTACAAAGTGGCGCCCGGCGCCGATCCGGCAATGACCGTCGAAATTCTCAATGCCCTGCCGACAAAGGTGCCGGGGGTTCGGAGCTGGACATTAGGCCAGCATCGACCGCCTCCCGGAGCATCTGCTGGTCGTTGGGACTACGGTCTGGTTTGCGACTTCGATAGCTTCGATGGACTGCAGACATACTCGAGCCACCCGCTCCACATCGACGCCGTCAAGAAATTGTTGCCGATGCTTTCAGCGCATGCGATCTGCGATTTCGAATTCGATCCGGCAAAGCAGAACGTTTGACCGATGCGCAAGGTCGCAGTTCTTCGCTGACATAGATCAGACCTAGGCGCGCTTCCACATAACTCTGTTTTGGTTGCGCCAAACCGTACAACCAGCGGCACAATATGGAACCTTAGTGGCCTATCTAAGTACCTAGAATATATTACATATTCCCGCTCGCTCGGCTCTCTCCATCATCGGAGCCGCGGCAAATCGGCGGTTGTTCTGCCTGTCGATATTTCCAGGATTATCAATCATTTCCGCCGCTTGCTTGTTATCTCGTTGAGACCTAAGGGCCCCGGCAGAATACAACTTTTGCTTACTTACATTACAGACTACACCCTCAACGTGACGCGACGCCCACTCTGTCGGATCGGATAGCATCAATTAGCAGGCTGCTGCAAAACTGGCGAGATTGAGCGCCATTCCATGTCGGAGCCACGAGTTTGGTGTGCCGGAGATCGTCCGCGGCGTTCGACAATGGCGATCATGCGGCACTGGCGAGCAGTCTTGCAAAGCGGATCAGGTTGTGGGCAACCACCGCGAAGGTGAAGACGGTTTTTACGTGCTAAGCATTCAGCCACAGGCTGCGACCATCGCGAATTTGCTTTTCGATTGCGGTCGTCCCGGCTACTTTTCGAGGAA
>Ga0181524_10001998_pt1 | contig 22059 bp, 16 predicted proteins | sample PEATcosm2014_Bin_34_FD_119761 | JGI IMG/M metagenome (GOLD analysis project Ga0181524, IMG submission 119761) | Peatland microbial communities from MTU Mesocosm Facility, Houghton, MI, USA - PEATcosm2014_Bin05_60_metaG | ecosystem: Environmental > Terrestrial > Soil > Wetlands > Peat | place... | reverse complement strand
GACTTAACCTGGGAGTTGCCGATCCGTCAAATCATCTACCCCCTAAAAATCGCTGCCAACGGGGTTGCGGCCCGGTGGCGGGACACCCAGTTGCCTGCGTACCCGGCCGGCCACAACCCCGTTGGGGTTGATGGCCCCTCCATCGCCTCTACCCAGGGTTGGCCCTTCGGTCCAACCCTGGGCTTTGTTACACAACCGCGTTGCGGTTGGTCAGTCTCTCCTTGGCCTCTGGCTCTGCGTTTTGGCGGCGGGGCTGCCGCTGACGGCCTCGGGCCAATCCGATTATGCAACTCCTTACACGATCACGACCCTGGCCGGATGCCCCGGGAACGTTAGTGTGGACGGGACGGGGAGCGAGGCGCGGTTTAATGGGCCTCACGGCGTGGCGGTGGACAGCGCGGGCAACGTCTATGTGGCGGATGCAGGCAACAGCACGATCCGCGAAGTGACGCCGGCGGGGGCGGTGACGACGCTGGCAGGAATGCCAGGGAGCAATTGCAGCGCGGACGGGACGGGGAGCGCCGCGTGCTTTAATGGTCCTTACGGGGTGGCGGTGGACGGCGCGGGCAACGTTTATGTGGCGGACACATGGAACTGCACGATCCGGCAAGTGACGCCGGCGGGGGTGGTGACGACGTCGGCGGGACTGGCCTGGACTCTGGGCAGCGCGGATGGGACGGGGGACGGCGCGCAGTTTGATAATCCTCAAGGGGTGGCGGTGGACAGCGCGGGTAACGTTTATGTGGCGGACACTGGAAACAACACGATCCGGGAAATGACGACGGACGGAACGAATTGGACAGTGACGACGCTGGCCGGAACTGCGGGCAATTCCGGCAGCGCGGACGGGATGGGGAGCGCCGCGCAGTTCAATCATCCTTCGGGCGTGGCGGTGGACAGCGCGGGCAACGTCTATGTGGCAGACACTGGAAACAATACCATACGGAGATTGACGCCGGCGGGCGAGGTGACGACGCTGGCGGGATTGGCCGGGAGTTCCGGCAGCGCGGACGGCACGGGGAGGGCTGCACAGTTTGATCAGCCCTCCGGCGTGGCGGTGGACGGCGGGGGCAACGTCTATGTGGCGGACACATTTAACTACACGATCCGCAAAGTGACGCGGGCGGGAGTGGTGACGACGCTGGCCGGAAAGGCTTCCGGCGGTGGCAGCGGGGACGGCACGGGGAACGCCGCGCGGTTTGGTCTGCCTTGTGGCGTGGCGGTGGACGGCGCGGGCAACGTCTATGTGGCGGACGCAGTCAACGGCACGATCTGCAAAGTGACGGAGATGGAAGTGGTGACGCCGGCGGGAGTGGTGACGACGCTGGCCGGAGTGGCGGGCAGCATCGGCAGCGCGGACGGCACGGGGAGCGCCGCACAGTTTCATTATCCTTCCGGCGTGGCGGCGGACGGCGCGGGCAACGTGTACGTGGCGGACACATTCAACTACACAATCCGCAAAGTGACGCCGGGGCGCGCGGTGACGACCCTGGCTGGACTGGCGGGCAGTTTCGGCGGCGTGGACGGCACGGGGAGCGCCGCGCGGTTTTATTTGCCCAAGGGCGTGGCGGTTGACAGCGCGGGCAATGTCTATGTGGCGGACACGTCGAACCACACGATCCGGGAAGTGACGCCGGCAGGCGTCGTGACGACGCTGGCCGGACTAGCGCGCAACATTGGCAGCGCGGACGGCACAGGAAGCGCCGCGCGGTTTAGTAATCCTCAAGGCGTGGCAGTGGACGGCGCGGGCAACGTCTATGTGGCGGACAGCGGGAACCACACGATCCGGAAAGTGACGCCGGCCGGAACGAATTGGGTGGTGACGACCCTGGCCGGAACTGCGGGCATTCCCGGCAGCGCGGACGGTACGGGAAACGCCGCGCAGTTCTACTATCCATGCGGCGTGGCGGTGGACAACGCGGGCAACGTCTATGTGGCGGACTCAGACAACGACACGATACGGAAAGTGACTCCGGCGGGCGCGGTGACGACGCTGGCCGGACTGGCGCGCAATGCGGGCAGTGCGGACGGTGCGGGGAGCGTCGCGCGGTTTGCTAGTCCTCAAGGCGTGGCGGTCGACGGCGCGGGCAACGTCTATGTGGCGGACACTGGAAACGACACGATCCGCCAGGTGACTCCGGCAGGAGTGGTGACGACGTTCGGCGGCCTGGCGGGCAGCCGTGGCAGCGCGGACGGCACGGGGAGCGCCGCGCGGTTTAATGGTCCTTCCGGCGTGGCCGTGGGCAGCGCGGGCGATGTGTATGTGGCGGACTATGGCAATAACACGCTGCGGCAAATGACCCCGGCAGAAGTGGTCACGACGGCGGGAGTGGTGACGACGCTGGCCGGACAACGGTCGGGCAACGCCGGCAGCGCGGACGGCACGGGGAGCGCCGCCCAGTTTCATTATCCTGGGGGCCTGGCGGTGGACAGCGCGGGCAACGTCTATGTGGCGGACACGTCGAACAACGCGATTCGGGAGGTGACGCCGGCCGGCGTGGTGACGACGCTGGCCGGACTGGCGAGACCACTTTTTGGCAGCGCAGACGGCACAGGCAGCGCCGCGCAATTCTTCGAGCCATGCGGCGTGGCGGTGGACAGCGCGGGCAACCTCTATGTGGCCGACAGTGGAAACCACACGATCCGGAAGGTGACACCCGTTGGAACCAATTGGGTGGTGACGACGCTGGCCGGCATGGCGGGCATTTCCGGGGGCGTGGACGGCACAGACAAGGGCGCGCGGTTCAACTCGCCAGACGGCGTGGCGGTGGACAGCGCAGGCAACCTCTATGTGGCCGACACCAGAAACCACACGATCCGGGGAATGACGCTGCGCGGAACCAATTGGGTGGTGACGACGCTGGCCGGCACGGCGGGCAGTTCCGGCAGCGCGGACGGCACGGGAAACGCCGCGCAGTTTTACTTTCCAGGCGGTGTGGCGGTGGACACCGCGGGCAACGTCTATGTGGCGGACACTGGCAACGACACGATCCGGGAAATAACGCCGGACGGCACGAATTGGGTGGTGACGACTCTGGCCGGACTGGCGGGCAATCCTGGCAGCGCGGACGAGCCGGGGAGCGGCTCGCAGTTTTATCAACCCTCAAGCGTGGCGGTGGACGGCGCGGGCAACATTTACGTGGCCGACTCTTTCAACAATACGATCCGGGAATTGATAATTGGAGTGCAGACCACGACACTGGCCGGAGTGGCCCCCAGCCTGGCCGCCAGCGGCAGCGGCAACGCGGACGGGACCGGGAGCAACGCGCAGTTTAATTCTCCCTTCGGTGTGGCGGTGGACAGCGCGGGCAACATCTATGTGGCGGACTCGGGAAACAGCACGATTCGGAAAGGAGTTCCCAGCACATCAGTGCCTCCGCCGGTTTTGCAGCCGCCGAAATTGGCCGCCGGCCAGTTCAGTTTTGGAATTACCGGTCTTTCCGGCCTGGCGGTGGACATCTATTCTTCAGGTGATCTCCAGAATTGGCAGTGGGCCGGCACCTATGTTCTCGAGGGCGGGACGAATTATTTTGTCAGCCCCACGCCTGCCCAGGGGACCCAGTTTTACCAAGGCTATGTGCGCTGACCTGTCTTTCATCCCTGCGGGATGAGATGTAACGACAAAAACAAGAACAAAATGAAAAACCTAACGAAATCCATTCCGATAACGATGCTGAGCGCGGCCCTCGCCGGGTTGGCGGCCACTCTGGCCCTGCCGGCCAGGGCGGTTGATTTGCTCCAGCGATACCCAACGACGCTGACGACGGGCCTGCTCACGGCAGGGCAGGCGCGCTCCTGGCAACTCACGCCGGAGGACATTTTCCGAGTCTCGCGTTTCCGGCTGGAGGTGGGCGAGCAGTTGAAGGTGGAAACCGGCCCGGCCGACCTGGGTATCGGCCATTGCGCGGACGGGGCGGTCTGCGCGATACTCATCCCCGCGCAAGGGGGCAAGCTGACGCGCGCGGGCGCGGGCTCGGAGGAGATAGCCCATATTTGGCTGCGGTTTCATCCCAAGGAGATCAACAAACTGTTCCCGCCAAACACGGTGTCGTCCGCGCCGGGGAACAGCCTCATGAGCCAGATGCACGCTATCATCCGCGGGAAATTCATGTCGAGTTACCATGCCGGCAACAAGGCGATGATCCCCGAGCCTAAGGACATGACCGTGGACGTGGACACGAAGGCCGGTGTGCGGCGTTTTTTCAGCGTGGACACGCAGGCCAAGACGGCCGATTACGCGGGCGGTTTTGAACGGCAGGCAGTCCGAGGGGCGCCCAGGATTGTCGCCACGACGCCGGCCGACGGGGCCACGGACGTGGATGCCGGGCTGACGCAGATCACGGTGACGTTCGACCAGGACATGGGTGGAGGGTTTTCCTGGACGGGCGGCGGCCCGCAGTTTCCGCAATCGCCTCAAGGGGCAAGGGCGCATTGGCAGGACAAACGGACTTGTGTTTTGCCGGTGAAGCTGGAGCCGGGGCATCAATACCGGGTCGGCATCAATGCGCCCAGCTATCACGGCTTCTCCAGCGCCGCCGGTGAACCGGTCGAACCCTCGAGCATCAGCTTCACAACCAAGTAAACCCGATGAAAAGTCCTTTGGCGCATCTCTTTCTCCTGGCGGCATTGACCGTCCAAGGCCAATCCGTTGACCTGCTTGGGCGGTATCCGACCAAACTCACCGAGGGCGATGCCCAACCGGACCACGCCCGGCCCTGGGATTTCACCGGGGCCGACATCTTCCGCCTGTCCAGGTTCGCACTGACGGTGGGCAGCGAACTTCGGATTGAGACCGGGCCGGCGGACCTCGGGATTGGTCATTGCGAGGACGGGGCGGTCTGGGCAGTGGTCATCCCGCGCGAAGGGGGGCGGTTGGTTAGCAAGGCTGCCGGCCAGGACGAACCCGTCGCTCATGTCTGGCTGCGGTTTCACCCTGGGGAAATCAACCGCCTGTTCCAACCGGGCACCGTGTCGGGCGCGGGAGACCGGGGGCTGGAGGCCCAGGTGCGCGGCATTGCGGAGCATAAGTTCACCTCGAGTTGGCACTCGGGCGGACAGGCGATGATTCCCGAGCCTAAGGACATGACGGTGGATGTGGACACCAAAGAAGGAGCGCGCCGTTTTTTCGTAGTGGATGCCGAGGCCCGGACGGCGGAGTACGTTGCCGGCTTCGCCGGCCTGCCAGTAAAGCCTGCGCCTGGGCTGACGGCGGAGTTGGCCGAGCGCGCGTTCGATCAGCTCTGGGAAGCCTTCGACCGGGACTATGCCATGTTCGCCCTCCGGCCCGAGGTGGACTGGGCGGAACTGCGCGAGCAGTACCGCCCCAAGGCGCTGGGGTGCAAAACCACCGAGGAGTTTGCGCGAGTCTGCGCCGAGATGTTGAGGCCGCTGCGCGACTTGCATGTGTGGCTCACGGTGGCCGGAAGGCATGTCCCGGTGTTCAATCGGCCGCGTTCCGCAAACGCGAATCCGTCCGCCCGCCGCGCCATTCTCGGGGACTTAAAACAGAAAGGGAGCGTGCAGTGGGCGGTTACGACCAATAACATCGGCTACCTGGCCATCTCCGCCTGGAGCGACGCGGCGATCCCGGGAGATTGCGACGCGGCGCTCGAGGAGATGCGTGAGACGCGGGGTTTGGTCCTCGACGTGCGCCTCAACGGCGGCGGGAGCGAGGATCTCGCGCTGGAGGTCGCCGGGCGTTTCCTTCCCCGGGAGTTCATCTATGCCTACAGCCAATTCCGGAACGGCCCCGCCCATACGGACCTGACGGCAATGCGGGAGCGGCGCGTGGAGCCGCGCGGGCCGTGGCGCTACCAACGACCGGTGGTGGTGCTCATCGGGCAGAAATGCATGAGCAGCAACGAATCGTTCGTCGCCATGATGAGCGGCGACCCGGAGGCTGTCATCATGGGCGACCACACCTGCGGCTCGAGCGGCAATCCCGGAATCGTCCAACTCCCGCTGGACATGACCGTGAGCGTGCCGCGCTGGATCGATTACCTCCCGGACGCAACGCCGCTTGACGAAAAGGGATTCCAACCGCAGGTGCGCTTCGTGCCAGACCCAAGCTCTTTCACGGCCGGCCGCGATGAGTTGCTCAGCGCCGCCCTCGAGCGATTGCGCGCGCGGGAGCGGTGAGGAACAGGAGGAAACGGAGGAAACGGAGAATCCCGGCGAGACGTTTCATTAACACCGTGGCTTCAGCCCGGTGTAAAAAGGGACGTGGGGCGCTACAACCGTTTCAACGGTTTGGCTGGGAGCGCAGAAAGCCGTTAAAAACGGCTGGGACGGCTCGCCCCACACGCACACCGCGCTGAAGCGGCGGTGTTAATGAGATCGGCGTCTGGCCGGTGAAATGTCCGGGTCAAGCACTCTTAGAGCGCAGAGAAGACTTTGTCTGGCCCCGCCCCCTTTTCTCCGTTCTCTCTGTTCTCTCCTGTTCAACTCCGAGGTTTCCCGCCCCACATCGCTGCTGCCGCCAGGGCGTTTAGGGCGGCTGTGAGCAGGCAAACGCCGGGCATCCCGAGCAAGGGGATGAGTAGCGTGCAGGCCAGCAAGGCGCCCAGGGAGGCGCCGACGAAATCAGCGGTGTAGAGGCGCGAGAGGGCCGCAGGGGCGGCGGCCTCGAGTTGGTTGGCCAAGGGGAACTGGATGCCGACCAGCGCCGCCAGCAGAAAGGTCAGCCCGCCAATGGCGGCCTTAATCGCCAATAGCTCGACTGCCGTGCCGCCCAGCCGGCCCAGCCCGGGCAGGATGAGCGGAAGACAAAGTGCATAAGCCGCAACGGCAACGGCCAGGAGTCGGAGGAGGCGGGCGGGCTGGGGTTTGCGTTGAAGTTGCGGCGCTTCGGGGGACTGGCGGGCGAAGGCGCGGTTGATCCACCAGGCGCCCACCGCCAGACCGAGCATAAAGACCGTCACGATGAGACCGACCTGGTGATAGACCGAACCGCACAGGACCTGGAAGGCCAGGAGCAGGACCGTCTCCAGAGCCGAGGCTGCAAAGCCCGAAGCGAACAAAACAAACGCGCTCCGGCGCAAGCGGACCAAATAAAGGCCAAGCACGGCCAGCAACACGGCCTGGAGCGGACCGAACCGGAGGTTGAATTGACTCATCCAGTGGCGGAGGTGGTAGAAATAGAGGACAGGACTGAAATCTCTGTTCGACGCCGCCGGCTCCGCCATCGCTCGAGCCAGGTCTGCCATTCGGTCTGGAGCCAGCATGGCATCGAGGTAGTGGCGGTTGACGAGGCGGGTCTGGATTTTGCGCTGTTCCAGGCGCGAGGCGATATCCGAAAAGAGCGGACCGTCAGAGGCCAGGAAGAAGACGCGGCCGCCAGGAATGGCGAGCGTGTTCTTGAAAGAGGTTCTCACTGTCCGCTGCGCTGAGGCCAGCAGCCGCGCCAGATCCCGGCTAACGTAGTTCTCATACTGGCCCAGTGAAAACGAAACGACGCCGTTGGCGGCCAGGGCCTGTTTTGCCTCAGCGAGAAACTCGGCCGTGTAGAAGCGGTTTAACTGCGCCGTGGCCGGGGCGGGAAGGTCCAGGATGATAACGTCGTACCCATCGCCGACTTCAGACCTCGGACTTCGGAATTCGGACTCGAGACTTCGGACTTCGGACTTCGGATTTCGGATTTCCGCCCCGGCGCCTCGCATCCTCCCCGCTCCGTGCGCCAGCCTGGCAGCCGCTTGCTTGATGAAGACGCGTCCGTCGGCATTAAAGAGATGGATGCGCGGGTCGGCAAGGTTTCCGGGCAAGTGCTTTTGGCCCAGGTCAAGGATTAGCGGGTCCAGCTCGACATAATCGACGCGGCTGACCGGGTATTTGAGGATTTCACGGGCGGTTCCGGAGATGCCGCCCGAGACAAGCAGCACGCGGCGGGCATCGGGCCGCTGTGCCAAGGCGTAATGGACTGTCTCCTCGAGGCGCGCATCGTCGCGGGTGGAGATCAAAGGGACGCCGTTCTCGATGAAATCAAGCTGGCCTTCGGATTGGACGAGGAGGAGTTTGCCGTAAGGCGAATTGGCCCGCTCGACAAGGCGCTGCCGAGGGTATTGGAGGCGCGTCGAGAGACCGTCCGGGTCCAGGAAAACGACCGCCGCCAATAGCGCGAGCGCGAGCCCGCCTGCCGGGAGGCAGAGCTTTCGATGCAGCACCACGGCCGCCGCCAAACTCAGCAGGGCCGGGCAAACGAGAATCGCGATGTGGTCCCAGGACCGAACCAGCACAAGGCTAAAGAGCAATCCCCCGGCGAGGCTGCCTGCGCTGTCGGCAACGTAGCCGCGGCCAGTCCCCAAGGCTCCCTGGTTGCGGGAGAGGATGGCGCAGCCCAGGCTCAAGGCGCAGCCCGCCGCCAGACAATACGGGAGCAAGAGGACAAAAGAGGCCCCGAGGGTTTCAATGACGCCAACTGCGGCGCCGTGGACGAAAACGACGTTTCGCAACGCCCGCGCCAGGAATATCTGGATGGGTGGCAGGATGGCCGTCGCCACCAGGAGAGCCGCCAGTGCGACAGGAGAATGGGGCAACCTTGCCGAGAGGCCGCCAAGCCAGGCTCCCATTCCCATCAGCAACAACCACAGGCCGAGGACGACGCCCAGGACCATTTCATTGCCCGAAAAAGCGGCGAGCAATTCGCGCATGAGCGCCAATTGGGTCATCACGCAGGAAAAACCCAGGGCGAAAAGCGTGAACAATACAGCGCCATCTCGGGGCGGCGGCGACGGACACAACGAGGACAAAAGGCGCGGCGACGCTCCCGCAGACCCCTTCTTCAGGAGCCGATGCAAAATCACTTGGGCAATATGTCCAAATCATTTTGCATCGGCGACTCCATTCTCTTCGAAGCACTCGACGTGATAGATGGAGACGGAGGCGTCCTTGCCGCGCCAGGCGGCAGGGGGGCAGCCGGCCTTTTCGGAGAGGTGTTCAAGGAATTGGACTTTGTCGGGTATCTGCTCCCAGACCTGGGGCAGGAACGTAGCCATCCGCTCGCCTATGCGGAGGATAACGCCGTCCCGATGCGGCTGTAGTTTGCTGAGCAGGTCGTCGGGTGAATCGAAGGCCAGCGGCTGCGGTTCGGTCAGGATGCTGATCTCGATTTTGATGCGCCCCACTTCGTCGGAGCGGACGGGGCTGAAGCGGGGATCGAGCAGGGCCGCGTTCCGGGCGTTGTCGATGACGGCTTGATAAAGCGCTTCCTTGGGCAGGATATGGCCGATGCATCCGCGCAAGACGCCGCCTTTGGTCAGCGTGACAAAGCAGGCTTTTTTCTCGGTGAGCTTCGGGGAGAGACTCTTGAGGTCCAGTTCGGGACCCGGCGCGGAGGGATTGGCGGCGACGCTTACCAGGGTGCGGCGGGCCAGGTCGAGCAACAGTTTTCGCTCGGGCGCCGCGAAGTTTTCGACTGCGGGTTCGAAGAAGGCGACGGCGGCATAGCCCACGACGCGGTCTTTGTCGGCGGCGACATCGCCGCTGTTGCGGCAATCCAGCAGTTGCGCCTTCCACCCCTTGATTTTGGCCAGGTGCATCAGCGCCAGTATCGGCGTCTTGCCGCAGGCCTCCTGACCTTTCATGTCGTCGGTGTTCATGGCGCAAATGGCCTGGACACACCGGTTATCCAGCTCTTTGGCTGCATTGTAGGGGTGATAATGACTTAAATCCGAGCTGGCAACAACAATTGTTTTATCATCCAGAATTGCTGCCAGCGCCTTGGCCACCCGCTCCGGGTCCACGTCCCCGAGCACGATGGGCAGGAGTTTGAAATTGACGGCCACCCGCTGCAGGAAGGGGACCTGAACTTCCACCGAGTGCTCCCAGGTTTCGGGGGTGTCCTGCCCGCGCTCGGGCGCGGGCTTAGGCCCCTGCGCCCACCAGGGCGGGCGCTGAACCAAGCATGGTTTTTCCAGTGCAAACGGGGCTGTCTTGGCGAGGCTTTGGGCCTTCTCGGAGATTGGCACTAGTCCGAGCGGGGTTCGATAGGCCTGTGCATCGGGGATGCAGGCGCCCTCCAGAAGAGCATAGTGGCTGGGACCCATGACGATGACGGTTTGTATCTCGCGCCCAACCAGGGTCTTGTACCCAATTGCCGCGGTTTGGCCGGAAAAAGAATAGCCTGCGTGCGGACAGACCAGCCCCTTGAGCCGCGGAAAACGATGCGTCGGCGCGCTTTCCAAAAGGGCATCAACGGTCTTCGCCAAGGCCCGCTCTTCGGCCGGATAAAACAGGCCCGCTACTGCGGGTTCCCTCACCCGGCGCGGAGGTTCGGGGCGGGAGGCTTCGGTTCGGGCGTTGCACGCGCTGGCCGACAGCAAGAGGGCAAGGAGGGCTGTCCGCGCCAGGGCCGGAATAATAAATGCAGGACACGTTGCCACGGCTCAAGGGCATACTCTTTTGGGCCGAATTGTCAAGCCCGGCTAACCGCGGGTAATGTCCTAATTTGAACGCGGGACGGCAGGCACAGGACTTGGGGGCTATTGGGATTTGACAGCCCGGAGCAAGTCCTTGGGATGGTAAACCCTTACCGGCGGCAAATCAATGTCCGCCAGCACCCGAATAAGGTTAACGTTGTCCACTGCCAACAAATGCTTATCCGACGTAACAAGCCCCGGGACGCAAGCCAACGCGGTTTCAATGATGATCAGGCCGTCGTTGAATTCGTCTTCGGGCAAAAGCCCGCCGGAAATCAATTTTTGGGCGTCCGCATCTGTAATCCCGTGACCAACCGATTTCAGGTCGTACGGATAAATGTCCCACTGGCGCATGTTGGCTAAGGCTTCAAATGCGAACTTGGTTGCTGGGTGGGAAAGTTCAAGCGCAAGGTGCGTAAGCTCCTGAACGACGGTTGGCGGAACCACCAGCCCTTGGGACCGATATGCCGAAAGGAAAGCGAGCGCGAAGGGCTTCCGTTCTCCTAAATCAATCAGAACATTAGTGTCGAGAGCGAACCTTTTCTTTTGAGGCAGTGCCGCCATAAATTATCTGCATTCCCCGCTCAAACAGGCTGCTGCGTTTGCTGTCCCCCCACCGATTTGCCGCCTTTCGTACGACGACCGAAGCTTCGCTGCCGGTGGTTTTATCGGGATAACCCGGCTCGCCGGTTGCTCCCGGAGTGGGTTTTGGTTGGTTGCGCACAGACGTTGACCGTTGGTCTGACACCTGGTGCAATTTATTCGCTTTATTCTTCATTGGCAACAACTATTTGCAATTCGCCGGTTCTCACGCAGCAGATTCTTTGCCGGATTTTTCATTGGCACACATCTTCCTGTATTTGGCCAATCTCTCCGTCTCAAATTTGACAGCGATGTGCGAAGATTAATCAAACTGGGGAGAAATTTCCCAGACCGCGCAGTTTGCTGGTCAGGGTGATCGAGCCGGTGGCGACGACGTGCGGGCCTGCGGTTGCCTCGACGGCGAAGCGGAAGAGAGTCGGGAAACTCCTGTCGGTTTCCGCGCGCAGGAGCAGAGTATCGCCGGGCAGGGCAAGGTGCGTGAATTTCACATTCGTCGCGGCGAGGTAGTACATTTCCGGGCGGGCAGGGGTTTGGGGGCCATCGAGCCTGGCGGAAAGTCCGAGCAGGAGGCCGCTGGCCTGGGCCAGGGCTTCGGCCACCAGCACTCCGGGCATGAGCGGACGGCCTGGGAAATGGCCTGCAAACTGCGGTTCGTCCGGGCGCAGGACACGCTCCGCGACGATGAGTCTGTAAGGCTCCAACCGGATGACGCGGTCCACGAACAGGAATGGGGGCCGATGCGGGAGCACCGCCAGGAGCTCTTGCCGGCCAAAAGTGAGTTCTGCCATAGCGGACAGGCTCTCAGGGTTTGGAGAAAACAAAATACATCCCTTGGCGCAGGCCGGGGGGCAGCAGGTTCGACGCCGCCCACAAGGCCCGGTTAAATCTGCCCGGCGGGCACATGTGCGACCTGGCATAATAGGCCTGGAGCTTGAAACCGGTTTTTTCGGCCCAATGCAGGACTTCGCTCCTGGTGTACTCCCGGAAGTGCGAGCCCCATTTGGGGTCCAGCCCGATCATCTCGAAGGGATGCACTCCCGCCAGCAAGGTGAAGCGGCGCCTGATGTTGGCGGCATTGGGGGTGGTGAGGATGAGCTTGCCGCCGGGGACGAGGAGGTGGTGGAAAAACCCCAGCCAATACTGCGGATGCACATACAGGTGTTCCACCACCTCCGCCGAGATCACCGTACCGTAGGGATCGAGGGCTGGCCAGGGCGGGCGGCAGGCCTCGTGCAAATCATACTCGTGATGCGTTTCCCCGCTCCTCGGCCGGATGAGTTCCTCATAAGCGGGAACCTTGAAGCCCAGCGTATCGATGCGGCCTGAAAACTCGTGACGCAGGATGGCCGTGAAAATGTGCGGGCCAATGTCCAGAACAGACCCCTGGGTATGACGCCTCACCAGGTCCAGCGTGAAGGCAAACCGCAACTCGTGAACCGCCAAGTACCCCGTAAGCTCCGGCGTGAGCTTGGGCTGCAAGTATTGGAATGAGGTAGTCATATCTGGATTGCCCCCCGCTTCGCTGGCGAGAGCCTGGATGCCATTCTGCCGGTCCACTGCCAGGCCGTCAAGCTTGGCGTCCCGGAGGGGGTGCGATTAAAAGTGTCGGGCGTGCATACCGGGAGCTTTGTCCCGGAGGGACATCAGAGAATAGCCCGGCGTTTCAACGCCGGGGAGGTGAGAAAAGAGATTCTCGTCCCGAAGGGACGATTGAGAACACTCCTTGCCCTCAGCCGTCCCTTCGGGACGGATGCATGCTTTCGATCCGCTCACCCGGCGTTGAAACGCCGGGCTATTCTCGCAAGCCCCTTCGGGGCAAAGAGGCGCCGTGAACTGACCGACACTTTTAATCGCACCCGTCCCGGAAATTGACCGCCCTGCGAATTCTGGCGACGAGCGGGTGGCTTTTTGGTAAGGTGGGCGCATTATGGCAGTTCAAATTGACATTGTGTATCAGGGTGCGTTGCGCTGCAGCGCCACGCACGGGCCTTCAGGACTGACACTCGAGACCGATGCGCCGGTGGACAACGGGGGCAAAGGGGCGGCGTTTTCACCCACCGACCTTGTCGCGGCGGCGATGGGGACATGCATGGCCACGATCATGGGAATCGTCGCCCGGCGCAATCAGTTGGACCTCGAGGGGTTGAAGATACAGGTCCTCAAGGAGATGGTCGCGGACCCGGTGCGCCGCATCGGCGCGCTACATACCCGGCTGGTATTCCCGCGCGGCAAGCGGTATTCGCCCGCAGACCGGGCGAAGCTCGAGGCGGCCGCCAAGACTTGCCCGGTCAAACAGAGCCTGCATCCTGATGTGAAGGTGCCCGTCGAGTTTGTGTATCCGGAATGAGCGTCAATCGACTGGAATCCTGCCGTCCCAGGCCGCTCGCCGGCTGGCGGTTTCCGGCGAGGCCCCTGGCGATCACGCTGGCGCTAACCCTCAGTTCGAGCATCTTCAACACGCGGGCCGCCGATGCGCCGGCCGCCGGTTGGTCGTCACTTGGGCGAATGTCTCCACCGACCTGGGACGGCAAGGCGCTTTGTTTTCAGGGCGGCCAGGGGGTGCTGGCCATCACGCCGCTTGCGGACGACGTCATCCGGGTCCGGTTCACCACCGCAAGCTCTTTTGGACGGGATCATTCCTACGCGGTGATCAACCGCGGCCTCGGCCCGCTCGCGCCCAAGATTGACATCGGGGCTGACGCCACCAAGCTCACGACCGCTTCGCTCAGGGTGACCGCGCAGCACGATCCGCTTCGGATCAGCTTTGCCAACAGCGCGGGCGAAAGTCTTGATGCCGATGACCCCGAGCGCGGCATCGCTGTGGCGGGCCCGTCGTTCCGCGTGGCCAAACGCCTGCGTGAGGACGAGCACGTTTATGGTTTGGGCGAAAAAAACGGGCGGCTCGACAAACGCGGCTGGTCGCTCGGCGGCTACAATTATGTGATGTGGAATTCGGACGCCTACTCTTACGATTCCAGCACCGATCCGCTCTACGTTTCCGTGCCGTTCTATATGGTGGTCCGTCAAGGCAAGGCCCACGGTCTGTTTCTCGACAACACCTGGCGCAGCACCTTTGACATCGGCCGCGAGGGGCAGGAGCTGTTGACCTTCGGCGCGGAAGGGGGCGAACTGGATTATTACTTCATCAACGGGCCGCACCCCAAGCAGGTGATCGAGCGTTACACCGCGCTCACCGGCCGCATGCCGCTGCCGCCGCGCTGGTCGCTGGGTTACCATCAGTGCAGGTATAGTTACTATCCGGAGTCCCGCGTGCGGCTGCTGGCCAATACTTTTCGCGAGAAGACAGTGCCCGCCGATGTCATCTGGCTCGACATTCATTTTCAAGACAACTACAAGCCGTTCACCTGGGATCACGAACGGTTTCCAGAACCAAAGAAGATGATTTCGGACCTCGCAGCCCAGGGATTCCACGTCGTGTGCGCTGCGGATGCGCATCCCAAGAAGGAAGCCGGTTACGCGCCCTATGACAGCGGGCTGGCGGGCAATCACTTTGTCACGCGCCCGGACGGCTCGGTGTACGAAGGCCCGGTCTGGCCGTCGAGGGCGGAGCACGATGCCGGGCCAAGCGTGTTCCCGGATTTCAGCCGGCCGGCCACGCGCGATTGGTGGGGCAGCCTCTACAAGGAGTTCCTCGATGAGGGCATGGCGGGCTTCTGGAACGACATGAATGAACCGTCCGTCTTCGCCAAGCCCTCCAATACCATGCCGCCGGACATCGTGTTCGACAACGAAGGCCAGCCCGGCACCACCCGCGAGTTGCACAACGTCTATGGGCAATTGATGGCCCGTGCCGCGTTCGACGGGTTAAGCAGGCTCCGTCCCACAGAACGGCCGTTTGTGCTCACGCGCGCGACCTTTGCGGGCGGCCAGCGCTACGCCGTCGTCTCGACGGGTGACGCCACTGCGGATTGGTCGTCGCTGCGCCAGTCAATTTCAACCTTGTTGGGCCTGGGGCTGTCCGGCTTCCCCTTCGTGGGCAGCGATATTGGCGGCTTCGCGGAGGCTGTCCCGGCGGAGCTTTACACGCGCTGGCTGCAAGCCGGTGTCTTCTATCCTTTCATGCGCTCCCACAGCGAATTCGGCGCGCCTGACAAGGAGCCGTGGGCGTTCGGTTATCAATTCGAGGAGGTGAACCGGCGCGCCATCGAGCTGCGCTACCAGTTGCTGCCGGAAATCTACAACGTGATGCAGCAGGCCAGCGAAACCGGCGTGCCGGCGCTGCGGCCGATGTTCCTGGAGTTTCCCGAGGATGATGGTCTCGCGGCCAGGGATGACCAGTTCCTGTTTGGGGCGGACCTTCTCGCGGCGCCCGTCCTCCGGGAAGGCGAGACGACGCGTTCGGTTTATCTGCCCAAGGGCGAATGGTACGACTACTGGACGGGCCGCCGCTGGGCGGGGGGCGGCAAGGTCAAAATCCCGGTGACGCTGGAGTCTCTGCCGCTCTTCGTGCGAAGCGGCGCGTTCATCTTCCGGCAACCCGTCGTGCAGCACACCGGCCAAATGCCGGGCAAACCACTCGACGTGCTTGTCGCCCCGGCAAGCTGGTCCGAAGCCACGCTCTACGAAGATGACGGTGCAACCCTCGACTACCGCAAAGGAGTCTCTGTCAGGCGTGCTTTCCGCCAAACCCGCGACGGCAATACGGCTGCGATTGAGATTTCCGCGCCGAGCGGCTCGTATCGTCCAGCCGCTCGAGACCTGGTGCTGGAGCTCTGGTTGGAACATGCGCCGCTTGGAGTTTCCGCAGGGACAGGGCAGGCCAAAGTCCTCCTGCCCCGCCTCGATGCCGCAGCCCTGGCCAAGGCCCCGCGCGGCTGGACCTACGCGGATGGCCTGCTCACGGTCAAAGACCGGGACAGCTTTGAACCGATGCATTTTTCGGCTGAGTGGTGAGGGCCGAGCCAATATGACAACTCTGAATATCAGGAATGTCGGGCAAATCACAGACGCGCGTCTAACGTTCGGAGACCTGACCGTGCTGGTTGGCCCCCAGGCCACCGGCAAAAGCATCGCCCTCCAACTGCTCAAGCTCATGGTGGATGCGGGCCAAGTCCAGGGCGAGCTTAGTCGCTACGGCCTCGATTGGTCCGGCCGGCTTCCGGACTTCCTGGACGTGTATCTGGGCGAGGGGATGCATGGCGTCTGGCGCCAAGGTGAAAGCTCCATCGAGTGGGCAGGCAGAGCGGTTGACCTGGCACAGTTGGCAGCGCGAAAACGGAGGGCCAAAGACGAATCTCTTTTCTTCATCCCCGCCCAGCGAGTCCTTGCCTTGCGCGACGGCTGGCCACGCCCCTTCACCGATTACTCCCCTGGCGACCCGTTCGCCGTCCGGGAATACAGCGAAAAACTCCGCGTTCTCGTGGAGCAAGAGTTCGGGGCAGCGGAGGACCTGTTCCCCCAAGAGCGGCGCCTGAAGCGGGAGTTCAGGGATTTGCTCGAGAAAAACGTTTTCTCCAACTTCCATCTGAGGGTGGATAAGATTCGGTCCCAAAAGCGTCTGGTTCTGGGAGCAGGCGGGGGCGCCGAGAACCTGCCTTACATGGTCTGGTCGGCCGGCCAGCGGGAGTTCGTGCCGCTGCTGCTTGGTTTCTACTGGCTGATGCCACCGACTAAGGTCTCAACCCGCGCGGAAATCGAATGGGTTGTCCTCGAGGAGTTGGAGATGGGACTCCATCCCCGCGCCATCTCGGTCGTTGTCCTCCTCGTTCTGGAATTGGTCGCGCGCGGCTACCGCGTTTGTCTCTCCACCCATTCTCCCCAGGTGTTGGATGCCATTTGGGCTTTGAAGCACTTGCGCGAAAACCAAGCTCCGCCGGAAACCCTCCTGAGGATTTTTGAAGCGCCGAATACGCAACCAATGCAGAGGCTGGCTGCTTCCGCAATGGAAAAAACCGTCAAAGTTTATTACTTCAACCGGGAGACCGGCACCACGGGCGACATTTCCAACCTGGACCCGTCTGCGGAAGGCCAGGCGGAAGCCGGCTGGGGCGGGCTCTCGGAGTTCAGCGGCCGCGCCAATGAAGCCGTTGCCCGCGCCGTGGCCAACGCCGGCCGGGAGGAGCAGCAATGACATTTAAGGAAGCCGTTGAGCGGACGCCCAATTTGAAAACCGGCTGGAGAAGTGGAAAGGGTGCGTTGGAGGCTAAGGACAAGCCGCACATCAAACCCGAGGACACGCGGCAGTTGCGCGGCAGCGCCTTCATGGACGCGGCCTTGCGGACGAGAGAGCCCCATGCCAACCGCTGGGATTACGCCATCGGCTACCAGCACACAAATCGCAATGCCGAATTCATTTACTGGGTTGAGACCCATACCGGCAGCGATGACCAGATCAAGGTCGTGCTCAAAAAGTTGGAGTGGCTCAAGACCTGGCTGCGGCGGGACGGCCAGCACCTCGACAGGTTCGACCGGGACATGATCTGGGTCTCAAGCGGTCATACCCTCTTTACGAAAGGCTCGGCGCAAGTGAAAAGGCTCGCACAGAAGGGCCTTCTTTACTCAGGGGCCATCCTCAGGATCCCGAACGAAAGGCCGGTATAAACGCCCGGTACCGCCCCGCGACCAAGCCATGAACCACCGCGTCAACGCGATTGCCGGTCGCCCCAGCCTGCGCCCGCCGCCAAAGATACAACTGACCCCGTTTCGAGGGCTTTCGACCGGAGGGCGCGCTGGGTCAGTTGCCGCTCGCCCTGACCAGGCGGAAGCCGAGGCTGATGTTCCGGGACTGCGGGCTGTAAGTGCCACGATTGGCCGAGCGGCAATAGACGGCGGGGCTGTGCCACGAGCCGCCACGGAGCACGCGGTCCTGGAACATCAGCCTCGGCTGTTGAGCCACTGGATGCAGGTCTGCGCATCGTTCCAGCTCACCATCACAACCGGCTGTCGCGGCTCAATCGCATAGCCTGGACGGTCCGCGGGTGCAGCGTCTTGGGCGCGGGCAGACCGGCTCAGCAGCAGGGCGAGGGTGACCAGAAGGGGCTGTATCAGAACTGCTGTAAGAATTGGCCAACGCCGAATCATATTCGGCATCTTAGCAACCCACCTGAGCCTGTCCACCTCGCCGCCAAGCGGGCATGGGTCGTCACCGTATGCAGAGGTTATTCCTTGACGGCTCCTAACCCGGCGGGTGCAATGGAGGGCGGCATCGCGTTTTCAGTTTATGTTAAAATTGCGACATCCTCCTTTCGAAGCGCGCTCCAGGGCGTGGTGCGCCCGGTTCGCTTGCTGCGTGCTGCTGGGCCTGCAGAGCGGGCGGGCGGAGGGCACGCGCTGGTTGCTCGAATACGTCCCAGGGCCGGCGGACAACCCGCTCAAGGGGCTTGTGCCATACGCCAGCGCCGGGGGGGCCAGCTTCCCCCACAGCATGGAGTTCTCCTATTTCCCACTCTCGGCCCTTGTCACCGGCTACGATCTGTACGATTGGATGCCGCTGGATAAACTCCTCAACGAGGCCGCCGGACGCGGCCACCAAGCCGTCTTCCGCGTTTATCTCGAGTGGCCGGGCCGGGAAGGGGCGATTCCCGCGTTCCTCGTCAAGGACGGATTGAAGGTTTATAAGTTCAAGGACTCGAGCGTGGAGCCGGCGATGGACAACCAGACTCCGGACTACGCCGACCCGAAGCTGCGCGCGGTTTTGATGCGATTCATCGCCGCATTGGGGCGGAGGTATGATGGCGACCCTCGCATAGGATTCATCACGGCCGGTCTGCTCGGCGGGTGGGGAGAATGGCACGGAATGGCGCCGAGATACGATCTGTTTGCCGGCAAGGACCTGCAGGCTGCGGTCATGGATGCCTACGAAGCGGCCTTCGCGACTACGCGGATTCTCGTTCGCTATCCGACCGGCGGTGAAGGCTTTCAGCAACTGGCCCCGAACGCGAGGCGAAGGTTCGGCTACCATGATGATTCATTCGCCTGGGGCACGCTCGACACCGGCAAGCCCGGCGACTCCTGGTTTTTCATGACGGCGCAGAGAATTGCCGGGCGGGAGGCGCTCGACAAGTGGAAGACCCAACCCATCGGCGGGGAGATTCGTCCCGAGGCGTGGGGCATCGTCTTCGACCCCAATCCGCCTCGCAAGGAGATCCAGAGTTTCCACGAGTGCGTCGAGGCCACCCATGTGTCATGGCTTATGGATAGCGGCATGTTTCGCCAGCAGCCCGACGCCGGCCGAATCCAGCGAGCCGAGGAAGAGGTGCGGCGCATGGGCTATGATTTCTACGTTTCCGCCGTCACGATCGCGCCCGCCAGGGACGGGCGATTGCCGCTGAAGGTGGAGATCGTCAACCGTGGAGTCGCGCCGTTCTATTACGACTGGCCGGTGGAATTCGGGCTGATCGGAGCCGACGGCCGGATGACGAGGACGCGGGCGGGTTCGGGGAAGCTCACCGGCCTGCTGCCCGGCGACGGTCCCAGACTCTGGGACGAGGCGCTCGATGTGGATGGGGTTGCCGCGGGCAAGTATAAACTGGCGATGCGAGTGCCGAACAAGCTCGCGAACGGCCATCCGATCCGGTTTGCCAACAAGACGCAGGATGCCGATGCGCGAGGTTGGCTGACGCTGGGCGAGATTCTTCTCAAAAGATGAATATATCCCTCGGGAATCCGCCCACAGCAATCCACATCTTCAAGAGAACCCATCACGTCTGGCGGTGGATCACCACTGAGAGCTTGCGGGCCGCAACGGCAGCGGTCGTGATGCTCTGGACACCGGCCGCGCAAGCGGAAGGGACAGTGACCAACTGCACCGAAGCGTCCCTGCGTGCTGCGATGGCATCAGGCGGGAGGGTGACATTTGCTTGTGACGGCACGATCACGCTTGCGGGCACGGTCACTAACTCCGCCGACACAATCCTCGACGGGACGGGACGCCAGGTAACCATCAGTGGTGGCAAGGCAGTTGGGCTGTTTTATGTCGGCACCAACAACGCGTTGACTATACTTCACATGACCCTCGCCAACGGTCGCGGCGAGCAGGGCGGGGCCATTTTCAACGATTCAGGCATCCTCAACCTCCAAGACGTGTTTCTGGGGACCAATGTATGTACCTGGTCGTCGGGAGGAGCCATCTATAACCGGTCGGGCACTCTCAATGCCACAAACTGCGCTTTCTCAGGCAATGTTGCCCAAGCAATGGAAGATCCCTTCCCTGGGCCCGCGCGCGGGGGTGGGATTTGCAACGAGAGTGGACAGGTTCAGCTCCAGGAGTGCGTGTTTTCTGACAATGTGGCCCACGGAGTTGCCGGCTTTCAGATGCCCTATGGCGGGGGCGTTTTCATTGGGTCACCCGGCGGGGACGGCCGCGGGGGCGCCATCTATAACTCGGGTGTCCTTGAAGCGGCAGCCTGCGCGCTGATGGGCAACTCGGCTAGCGGGGGGGCGGCAGGGGATATGGCTTCGTCGGATCCTTACGCGGGTGGCTGGGGGGGTGCAAGCGGCGGTTCCGGACTTGGCGGCGGTGTTTTTAACCTCGGCACGGCAGGCTTTGACCAGACCACGTTCGCCAGCAATACCGTGAGCGGCGGGCCGGGAGGCAGAGGCGGGCCAGCATGGATTGGTATGAATGGGCCGATGCCGGCCGGGCCGGATGGCCCGTCTGGGTCCGCTGACGGTGGCGCCCTTGCCAATCAGGGAACCGCCACCCTGGTCAATGCCACGATAGCGGGCAACTCCGACGGGATTTGGGATAGAGTTGCGGGCGGGGGAGTAGCACTCACGAACTGCACAGTAGCGCTGAACGGGGCCGGCATCCAGACGACAGGGGCAATGCTGATCAATACCCTCTTGGCTGCAAATTACCCGAACTGCGCCGGCGCGATCGTCGATCTGGGCCACAACCTCAGTTCCGACGCCAGTTGCGCATTCACGAACACGACCAGCCTGAGCGGCACCGATCCGAAGCTCGGACCGCTCGCAGACAATGGAGGAGGAACGCTTACAATGGCGTTGTTGGCCGGAAGCCCGGCCATTGATGCGGGCGACTCCCTTGCAGCGCCGCCAACCGATGAACGCGGCTTCGGGAGATTTGGGTCGGCTGCCGATATCGGCGCCTTTGAGTACTGGCCGCCACCGCCGGTCTTGCAGGTTAGCTGGCCGCCGGGAGGCGGCGTGGATATACTGGTCGTGGGTGCGCCGTGGCAATCCTGCAGATTGCTCGCCAGCAGCAACCTGACGACCTGGACGGTCACCGCCACAAACCAGACCGGCGGGGGCGGAACGGTGCTGTTCCATGACGCTGGCGGCGGCAACAGGCGCTTTTATCGCGTGGTGCTGCCTTAGTGGTCCATTGCGGATCAAGGTTCCCTTGCTTGCCTTCCAGGACCATAAAATCGGGGTGCTCTTACTCAGAGCCCCACGAACTGTAATTTTGGCGGGGGGGACCTGCGCGAACGTGGTGAAGACCATCAAACCAATGGCGCAAGGTCATCTGCGGGTGTTGCCAGAGCATGCGGGTCCTCGTGGCACCGACCACGGCTTTGATTTTCTCCCGGCAAGCAGGCATGAAGCACTGAAATAGGCAGTTGTCGCAGATCGGCTTGTCGAGCGCCCAAGGGCAACTTTCCAAATGCGCCTTCGCATAGTCCAACAACTGCTGGCATTCCGGGCAAAGCTCCCGGTCGTGGTGTTGACAGTGACAAAAAAGGCGCACCATTGTCTCGAGGTTCTCACACTCGCGAACGACGCGTGCGCCGGCCATTTTTCTCATCGATTTCACGGCGGTTCTCCGAAAATATTGAAGGAGTATATACATGTGTAAAAATAATTCAATATGATTTTTGTATAGATTGTACTAATCAATTCCAGAAGCGTTGATCTTGCCATCGCATTGGAGGACAGCGTCGCTTTCCGCCGGTTCGGCCGGCTTAACCTGTGCCATGTAAAAGTTCGGATGCCCTCAAAGTGCTAGCCCGGATATTTCACACCCAGAGGGCCGGCCGTTGTCATTTTCCCTGTCTTGCGGCGTTCGGAGGCCCAAAGCCGGCTGAAGCCGGCGCTCCGGCCTGTGGGCGTTCCGTGCCGGGTG
>Ga0181524_10001997_pt1 | contig 22059 bp, 14 predicted proteins | sample PEATcosm2014_Bin_34_FD_119761 | JGI IMG/M metagenome (GOLD analysis project Ga0181524, IMG submission 119761) | Peatland microbial communities from MTU Mesocosm Facility, Houghton, MI, USA - PEATcosm2014_Bin05_60_metaG | ecosystem: Environmental > Terrestrial > Soil > Wetlands > Peat | place... | reverse complement strand
TTTGACCCCTCGGCTCAACTCCGGGCCGCGTTTCCTGGAATTACCGGGTGCAAACGGGAGGACCCTCCCCGGCGCCAGTGCAGCGAGCTCCTCGCGGACCGGTCGATAGTGCCGGTCGAGCGGATTCCCGAAGCCGCCCGGGAGCGGATCGTAACTCCGCGCGCGGGGACCGCTCTCGCTCCGTCTTCAGGCCTACCTCCGGAAGGCGTCCCTCGATGAGCGAGATTTGCAGTATGTAACGGAAAACGATACGATTGTCAAGATAACGTCTCCGTTACCGCGACGCACGAAGCTGCCGCCAGCGCGGCGGCCCAGCGGGGCGCCGTTAGGGCCGCCCTACGAAACCGGCTTGCGCGCGATGTGGAAGGAAAGAACGCCGGTTAGAAAATCCCCGCTTTCGACGTTGGCAAAACCAACCCCCTCGAGCAGCCCCGTCAATTCGCGTGGCGTGTAGAAGTGCCGGATAGCGTTGGCGAAATAGCCGACACATTTCTTGCTCTCGGCGGAACTGCGAAACAGCATGGCCGTGAACCAGACCGAGAAGCGCAAATAGAGCAGATAGGGCAGTTCGACGATCTTCGATTCCGGGCGAAGCATGTCGTTATGACAGAAGATGCCGCCGGGTTTGAGAACCCGATGAATCTCTTTGAACGCCTTGATCACTTCGAGATGCCGTGAAGCGAATTGCAGCGTGACGGCATCGAACGAGTTGTCGGCAAACGGCAGCACATGGGCGTCGCAGACGCGCGCATTGATCGTCAGATTGCGCTCGCGGGCGCGGCGCTGGCCCTCGGCCGTCATATGCTCGCTGCGGTCGACGGCGTGAACCTCGAGCGTCGGATCAATCGCAAAAAGCCGGAGCGGAATGTCATGGGTGCCGGAACAAACATCGAGCACGCAGGCTCCTCGCGGCAGATGCTTCTGGATCGCGGAAGCAAACGTGTTGCTCCATCGTGAACAATGCCCGAGCGATGCGATCGCATTGCCTTTATCGTAATAGCTCGGCACGTCGCGAAAGACATGCGGGATCAGATTCTGCCACGTCTCGCGAAAAAGCAGCGACCGAAGATCTTCCTTCTTCAGTAAATCTTCTGAAATGCTCATCCGATTTGTCTCCAAGCGAGCAAGGCGCTTCCGCAGCGGGGGCTCGGACTTAAGCTGCGGTCGGGTAGCGGAAACGGCCGATCGGGTCGTTGTCGAAAATGAAGTGAATCGTCCCCCGGCAAGGACAGCATAATAGCGCGTTTTTCCTCGGGCCAGAGGTATCCTTCGGGCGATAAGCGTTTTTTTGAGCGTACGATGCCACGTTGTGGTCATCGGAAGGGCGGCCGCAAGGGCCGCCCCTACGCCGCCTTGGCGCCTTTCTCCGCGATTCCCACCAACGTGCGCAGAATGCCGGTGGCGCCTTTGAGGCGTTCCGTGGCACTGTCCCATTCGTCGAAGAACACCACTTTCATGTCCGGCCGCACGCGGGCGCCTTCGGGGTGCTTGGCGATGTAGGCGATCAGGCCTTCGGGATTGACGAAAATGTTGTCGCGGAAAGCGAGCACCGCGCCCTTGGGGCCGACTTCGATACGCTCGACATTGGCTCTTCGGCACAGCGCCTTGATGGCGACGATCGCTAAAAGGTACTCGACTTCTTCCGGCAATGGGCCAAATCTATCGACCAGTTCGGCGGCGAAACCTTCGATGCCGCGGTCGTCCTCGATCTCGGCGAGCCGGCGATAGAGCGCGAGCCGCACCGGCAGGTCGGTGACGTAGTCTTCCGGGATCAGTACCGGCGTGCCGATGGTGATTTGCGGCGACCACTTGTCGGCGACCGGCTCGGCGATGCCGGCCTTCATGGAGACGACCGCCTCCTCCAGCATCTGCTGATACAGCTCGTAGCCGACTTCCTTGATGTGGCCGGATTGCTCATCGCCCAGGAGATTGCCGGCGCCGCGGATGTCGAGATCGTGGGAAGCGAGCTGGAAACCGGCGCCGAGCGTGTCGAGCGATTGCAGAACCTTCAGCCGGCGCTCGGCCTGCGGCGTGATTTTGCGCGCCGCCGGCAGCGTCAACAGCGCGTAGGCGCGCAGCTTCGAGCGGCCGACCCGGCCGCGCAGCTGATAGATTTGCGCCAGCCCGAACATGTCGGCGCGGTGCACGATGAGCGTATTCGCGGTCGGAATATCGAGGCCGGATTCGACGATGGTGGTCGACAACAGCACGTCGTATTTGCCGTCGTAGAACGCCGCCATGATGTCTTCGAGCACGGTCGCCGGCATCTGGCCGTGCGCGACCGCGACGCGGACTTCGGGCACGTTCTTGTCGAGGAAGGTTTTGGTTTTGGCGAGGTCCTCGATGCGCGGGCAGACGTAAAAGGCCTGGCCGCCGCGATAGCGCTCGCGCAGCAGCGCTTCGCGCACGGTGACCGGATCGAACGGCGAGACGAAAGTGCGCACCGCGAGGCGATCGACCGGCGGGGTGGCGATGATCGACATTTCGCGCACGCCGGACAGCGCCAGCTGCAAGGTGCGCGGGATCGGCGTCGCGGTCAGCGTCAGCACATGCACTTCGGCGCGCAGCTGCTTGAGCTTTTCCTTGTGCGCGACGCCGAAATGCTGCTCCTCGTCGACGACGATCAGGCCGAGGTCCTTGAACTTGATCGCCTTGCCGAGCAGCGCGTGCGTGCCGATGACGATATCGATCGTGCCGTCGGCGATGCCTTTTTTTGTCGTCGCGAGCTCTTTGGCGGAAACGAGTCGCGACGCTTGTGCGATGTGAACCGGATAATCGCGCAGCCGGTCGGAAAAGGTCTTCATGTGCTGGCGCGCGAGCAGCGTCGTCGGCACCACGACCGCGACCTGCTTGCCGTTCATCGCCGCGATGAAGGCGGCGCGCAACGCCACTTCGGTCTTGCCGAAGCCGACATCGCCGCAGACGAGGCGGTCCATCGGCCGGCCGGAGCCGAGATCGTCGAGCACCGCGGAGATCGCCGCGAGCTGGTCGTCGGTCTCCTCGTAGGGAAATCGGGCGCAGAATTCGTCGTAGAGCCCGGCGGCTACCTCGAGCCGCGGCGCTTCGCGCAATTGCCGCTCGGCGGCGACCTTGATCAGTTCGCTGGCGATTTCGCGGATGCGGTTCTTCATCCGCGCTTTGCGCGATTGCCAGGCGCCTGAGCCGAGCCGGTCGAGTTCGGCGCCCGCCTCGTCGGAGCCGTAGCGCGACAGCAGGTCGATATTCTCGACCGGCAGGAACAATTTGTCGCCGCCGGCATAGTGCAGTTCGAGGCAGTCGTGCGGGGCGCCTGCCGCCTCGATGGCGCGCAGGCCGACAAAGCGGCCGATGCCGTGGTCGACGTGGACGACGAGGTCGCCTGCGGCAAGGCTCGTCACCTCGGCGATGAAATTTTCCGCGCGCTTGGATTGCCGGCGGGCGCGCACCAGCCGCTCGCCCAAAATGTCTTCTTCGGTGAGCAGCGCCGTATCGGCGGTTTCGAAGCCCGATTCGACGCCGAGCACCGCGAGCGCCGTCTGGTGCCGCGGCAGCGCCAGCGCCTGCGGCCACGACGCGACCGGTGTGAGATTGTGCAAGCCGTGCTCGGCCAGGACATGCGCCATGCGCTCGCGCGAGCCTTCGCTCCACAGCGCGACGAGGACGCGCTTGCCGGCGGCCTGCAGCGCAATGACGTGCTTGCCTACCGCCTCGAATACATTGGTGCCCGGCGTATTGCGCTCGGCCGCGAAATTGTGGCCGGCATGGGCGCCGATTTCGATCGTCGCGGCCGCCGCTTCCGGCGCGGAAAACTGGGTCAGCCGGGCGAGCGCCGACTTTTCGAGCCGGGTGCGCCATTCGGCCTCGGCGAGATAGAGCCGGTCCGGCGGCAGCGGCTTGTACGGCGCGCCGCCGCCCGACTGATCGACGGTGTCCTTGCGGGCCTGAAAATAATCGGCGATTTGCGCCAGCCGCTCGTGGGCGGCTTCCTCGGCCAAGGGCTCGATCGCGATCGGGGTTTTCTCGATATAGTCGAACAGCGTGTCCATGCGGGCATGGAACAGCGGCAGCCAGTGCTCCATGCCGGCGTAGCGGCGGCCCTCGCTCACCGCCTCATAAAGCACGTCGTCGGGCACCGCGGCGCCGAACGCCGCGACATAGCCGGTGCGGAACAGCCGGATGGTGTCGGAGGTAAGCTGGAACTCCGCCACCGGCACGAGATCGAGCGCGCGCAGCTCGGCATCGGTGCGCTGAGTTTCCGGATCGAAGCTCCGGATCGATTCCAGCGTGTCGCCGAAAAAATCGAGCCGCACCGGCTCGGCCATGCCCGGCGCGAACAGATCGATGATGCCGCCGCGTACTGCGTAATCGCCGGCTTCGCGGACCGTCGCCACACGGTTGAAGCCGTTGAGTTCGAGCCACTGGGTGACGCCTGCCAAAGGCAACAGATTCCCGGGCTTGGCCGACAGCGCTTGCCGCGCCACCATCTCGCGCGCCGGCACGCGTTGCAGCACGGCGTTGACGGTGGTGAGCAGCACCGCCGGGTGTTCGCGGCCCTTGACGCGGGCGAGCCTGGCCAGCGCCATCATGCGCTGCGCCACCATCGCCGCATGCGGCGAGACCCGATCGTAAGGCAGGCAGTCCCAGGCCGGAAATTCCAGCACTTCGATGTCGGGCGCGAAGAAGCCGAGCGCCCGCGCCAGCATCGCCATGCGCGAGCCGTCGCGGCAGAACACCGCCATGCTCACCGCCGGCGGGTTGTTGCCTGCTGCGATTGAACGCGCCAGGTCGGCGATGACCATACCCTCGGCGCCGTCGGCGATGCCGGCAAGCGTCAGCGGGCGGCCCGGCGCGAGCCGTTGCGCCGGCGACTTCACCGACCACGGAAAATGCCGGGGGCCCTCTGCCGTCACCGCCCTGCCCTGGCCTCGACGTTAAAACCGATGAGCTGGCGCAACACCGTCGTGTCGCGATCCGCCGGCACCTTCTCCTTGCCGACCACCCAGCCGTACAATGTGGAATTGGGCACTTCGATCAGCCGCTCAAAATCGTCCAGCGCCGGATCGTCGAATTTGTCGATATAGGCGTCGGCAAACCGGCCGACGATCAGGTCCATCTCGCGCACGCCACGCCGCCAGGCCCGAAACAGGAGCTTGCGCCGCCGCACGTCCAGTCCCTCGCTCGATCGCTCAGTCATTGCGTTCTTCGCCTTTGCAAACGCCGAAAGCCCGGACGCGGCCGGGCGACGGGTATATAGAGCGCAATGTGCCGCCTGTCAGCGGCTGTTTGCGTATAATAGTTCGATGCGTCCGCCGGTTCTCAATCCGCTTTTCGCTTCGCTGTCGGCTTTGCCCGGAATCGGGCCGAAGCTCGAAAAGCTGTTCGGCAGGCTGCTGGGCCGCGACGGCGAGCTGGCCCGCGTCGTTGATCTGTTGTTCCACCTGCCGACCGGCTTCGTCGACCGGCGCAACCAGCCGAAACTCTCGGACGTGAAGCCGGACACGGTCGTGACCGTTGCGGTGACGATCGACCGGCACCGGCCGCCGCCGCCGAACCGGCCGCGCGCGCCCTACAGTATCGACGCCAGCGACGACACCAACACGCTGACCATCAGCTATTTCAACGCCCGCAAGGACTATCTGCAAAAGCTCTTTCCCGAGGGCGCGCTGCGCTACGTGTCGGGCACCACGACCTTCTATGACGGCCATCTGCAAATGGTGCATCCCGACCGCGTGGTCGACGCCGAAGGCTTTGCGCAGCTGCCGCTGCTCGACCCGATCTATCCGCTGACCGAAGGACTGCATCCGAACCAGGTGCGAAAGGCGGTCGACTCCGCGCTGGCGCGGCTGCCGGCGCTGCCGGAATGGCAGGACCCGGCTTGGCTCGAGCGCAGCGCTTTTCCGGGCTTCGGCGACGCGCTGCGGACGATCCATCGTCCGACCCAGCCGGAAGACATCGCGCCGGAAAGCGCGGCTTGGTCGCGGCTCGCCTACGACGAATTCCTGGCAAGCCAGCTCGCGCTCGCTTTGCTGCGCGCGCATCTGCGCGTGCGCGCCGGGCGCGGCAGCTCGGCCGAAGGGCGGCTCCGCGACCGTATCGTCGCGGCGCTGCCCTATTCGCTGACCCCCTCGCAACAGCGCGCCGTGACCGACATCGTTGCCGATCTGGCGCAGCCGCAGCGCATGTTGCGGCTCCTGCACGGCGATGTCGGCTCCGGCAAGACCGTGGTGGCGCTCTTGGCGGCGGCGACCGTGATCGAAGCCGGCCGCCAGGCGGCCTTCATGGCGCCGACCGAAATTTTGGCGCGGCAACATCTGGCAACGATCGCGCCGCTTGCCGCCGCAGCCGGCATCCGCATTGCCATCCTGACCGGACGCGAGCGCGGCCGCGAGCGGGAGCCGATCCTGACCGCGCTCGCTTCCGGCGATGTCGATCTCGTGCTCGGCACCCACGCCCTGTTCCAGGACGAGGTGGCGTTTCGCGATCTCGCGCTCGCCATCGTCGACGAGCAGCACCGCTTCGGCGTGCATCAGCGGCTCGCTCTGACTCGAAAGGGCGAGGCGGTCGATCTCCTGGTGCTGACCGCGACGCCGATCCCGCGCACGCTGGTGCTGACCTATTTCGGCGACATGGACGTCTCGGAACTGCGCGAAAAGCCGGCCGGCCGGCAACGAATCGATACCCGTACCATCGCGCTGTCCCGTCTCGACGAGGTGACCGATGCGGTGGCGCGCGCGCTCGACGAGGGCCGCCGCGTCTATTGGGTCTGCCCGCTGGTCGAGGAATCCGAGAGCGTCGATCTCGCCGCCGCCGAGGAGCGCCATCGCGAGCTGAAAAAGCGCTTCGGCGCTCTGGTCGATCTCGTCCATGGCCGCATGCGCGGCGCCGACAAGGATCGCGCCATGGCGCGCTTTGCCTCAGGCGAAAGCCGCCTCCTCGTCGCCACCACGGTGATCGAAGTCGGCGTCGACGTGCCGGAAGCAAGCGTGATGGTGATCGAGCACGCCGAACGGTTCGGGCTCGCGCAATTGCACCAGCTGCGCGGCCGCATCGGCCGGGGTGCCGCGCGTTCGACCTGTCTCTTGCTCTACCGCGCGCCGCTCGGCGAAACCGCGAAGGCGCGGCTGGCGATCTTGCGCGAGACCGACGACGGCTTCCGCATCGCCGAGGAGGACCTCAAGCTGCGCGGCGAAGGGGATCTCCTCGGCGTGCGGCAAAGCGGCATGCCGGGCTTCCGCATCGCCCGTCTCGAGTTCCACGCCAAGCTGCTTGCAGCAGCGCGAGATGACGCGGCGCTCGTTCTCGCCCGCGATCCCACGCTCGCCGCGCCGCGCGGGCAAGCGCTGCGGCATTTGCTTTATCTGTTCGCGCGTGACGAGGCGATCAGGTTGCTCGGGGCGGGGTGACAGCGTCCCTTGCGAAAGGCAATGGTATGCAGCTATCATACCGCGGACCAAAAGCTACCACGGGATTCGCCATGAACATTGTGCAAAAGCGGACCTTCAGTCTGCCGGCCAAGCAGGCGAAATTCATCGACGCCCAAGTCCGCGCCGGAACCTACGCGTCGGCGAGCGAAGTGATCCGCGCCGGGCTACGCGCTCTTCAGGAGCGCGATGCCGCCATCGAGCGCTGGCTCCGGTCGGAGGTCGGGCCGGTATACGATGCCATGAAGGCCGATCCCGGACGCGCCATATCGGCGAAACGGGCCTTTGCCGCCGTTCGCGCCCATCATGCCGCAAAGCTGAAAGCGTCGAAACGTGGAACGTAGGGTCGTATTTTCGCCCGAGGCCGCCGCCGATCTCATCAATATTTACGACTATATCGCCAAGCAGTCGGGGCCGGCGCGCGCTATCGGCTATATCGATCGGATCGAGCGCCATTGTACCGGATTTAGATTCTCCGCCGAACGTGGCACCAAACGGGACGATTTACGACCTGGCCTGCGCATTGCGGGGTTTGAGCGACGCGTCACGATTGCGTTTCATGTTGAGACATCCACTGTGATCATTGACCGGATCTTGTACGCCGGACGCGACATCAAGCGCGCCTTGAAACCGCGGCGCAAATCGGTGCAATCCCGCGAGCGTCGGAGATGACATTCGACGGCGAGACCGGAATTCCCGACGGGCTATTCCACCGCCGTCGGCGCCGCGGCTCGCGCGGCCTGCGCGGCGCGGGCGGTCTGGGCTAGCGCCGCGAGCTTGCCTTGCGTCTGCGCGTGGGCGGCCGGCTGCGCGATGCCGGCCGATGGAAACTCGACCAGGCCGACGCCGCGGAAGCTCGATTCCGATTTGGAGAAAACCATCCGGAAAATCTGATGCGGTGTTCCGCTACCAGTCGAACACCGGCAGCTGCTGCGTCGACCAATTAAGCTGTCACATAATTACTACAATGCGAGGATTTACGACCTGCGCGAGTGGATAATTGCGGCACCTGATTGACGTGGATTCAAAGACTTAACACTGTGGCACATTACCCCCGCAAAAAAAGTCCGCAGAATCCGCCGCCCTGGGCGGAATTATCGGGCAGCGAGCGACACGGTGAAGCATGAAAAAGCGGCTATTCGTCGTCACCACATTCGCTGCATTGATTGGAACATCCGCCATGGCGGCGGACGTGGCAGTCAAAGCGCTACCGGTTCCGTCCTTGTCGCCTGCCTGTATCTGGTGTGGATGGTATGTTGGCGTCACGGCCGGAACTGCCTGGGGACAGTACGATGCCAGGACCTCGACCGTTCCCGACGGTTATCTCAATGGCGCCCAGGCGGCGGCAGTCACGGCGGCTGGTGCGCAGACCATCACAGCAAACGGCTTCGCCACCGGCATCGAAGGCGGCTATAATTGGCAGATCGGCAACCTGCTGCTGGGGATAGAAGCCGATCTGCAAGCCATCCATCTCACCGGCGCGACGAGCAGCGGCGCGGTCCCGTATCCGGGGAAGCCGGCCGTCGCGTTCACGGTTACGTCCTATGCCACCACCAATTGGCTTTTGACGGCGCGGCCGCGCCTCGGCTTCGTGGCCCCCAATCACTGGCTCTTCTATGCCACCGGCGGCCTCGCGCTCACCCGGCTGCAAGACGATTTTGCGTTTTGGGACGATAACACCACAGTTCCAACCTTCGGCCACGCAATTGAATCGGGAAACGTCTACAGGCTTAAGGCAGGCTACGCCGTCGGTGCCGGCATCGAGGCGCCGCTCACCGATCGATTGAGTCTGAAGGCCGATTACCTCCACGCTGGTTTCGCCAATACGACCGGCGTCTCGACAATCAACAACCTAATGATCTCGTATCCCGGCCAAGTGATCTCGCATTCCAGCAACCTGAATGCCGACATTTTCCGCGCCGGATTGAACTATCGTTTCGGCGACCCCGGCGTGCCGACGAGCGGCGACGCGATCGAGCCATTCTGGAAAAAGCTGCCGATCGTCGTCCAGGAGTTCGAGGTAGAGGCCGGGGCGCGGCTGTGGTTCAGCAGGGGTAGCGTCGGCGCGCCGCAGCCGGGAATGCAGTCACACGTCAGTCCCACCGAGCGACTGACTTGGAGCGGCCTCGACGCGATCAGCGGCGAAACTTTTGCCCGCATCGATCACACCAGCGGATTTAATTATTTCATCAAGGGTAATTTGGGCGCGGGCGAAATCACCGCGGGGCGGCTGGACAACGAGGATTTTTTCGGCAACGGGACGGGTGTCCAGGCCTATTCACACCAGCAGTCGGTGGCGGGCGAGACGGGACACTTGGGTTACGCGACGATTGACCTTGGCTACAATTTTGTTACGGCGCCAGCCGCGAGGGTCGGAGCATTCGTCGGCCGTAATTACTATGCGCAAGCGCTCAATACTTTCGGATGCCAGCAGATTGCCGCAGCAACAGTGTTCTGCGTGCCGGCGAGTCCGCCGACCGTTCTTAGCGGCCCGAGCGAGAATGACCACATCAACTCATTGCGGCTCGGCCTGTCCAGCGAGGCGATGTTAACGCCGCGGCTGAAACTCACCGCCGACGCCGCCTATGTGCCTTGGGCGAATTTCAGTGGATTCGACGATCACCTGTCGAACCAATTTCTGATTTTTGAATCGTCGAACCGCGGCGACGGCGTGATGCTGGAGGCGATGATCGATTACTACATCACCAACGCGTGGAGCGTCGGCATTGGCGGACGTTATTGGGCCTGGAATTTGAATACCGGCACCGCGTCTTACGACAACCTCCTCATGACGCCCGCCAATAGCGGCGTGCAGGCATCACGCTTCACCACCGAACGCTACGGCATGTTCGTGCAGTCGAGTTATCGCTGGGGTGATCCGGCGCGCAGCGCCGCCAAAGCAAGCCTTTTGGCGTCGCAGCCGATGAATTGGACCGGATTTTATGTTGGCGGACACGTTGGCGGCGGCAGGAGCACCGGTCGGTGGTCCGATCCCTTTGGCAGCACTGTTTCACCCCAAGCTGTGTTGAATGTTGCCGGATTTGGCGACGTCACGCGTGCCCCCGGGCCGCTTGGCGGCGGCCAGGTCGGCGCCAACTGGCAAACCGGCCCGTGGGTCATGGGCGCCGAGGCCGACGCCAGTTGGGCAGACCTGCGCGGCGAAAACACCTGCTTCTCAGGCATCGGAGGCATGGATTGCCAGCACATCGATAAGGAGATTGGTACGATCACTGGCCGCACCGGCTATGCCTGGGATCGATCGCTTGCCTATGTGAAGGGCGGCGGCGCCTGGGACCGCGCCTCTTACAATCTCTTCGGAAACACGCAAGCGACGCTCGCCCAGTTCGCCGGCACTGCAAACCTCACGACGTGGGGCTGGACGGTTGGCGCGGGTATTGAATACGCCCTCACCAACAACTGGTCCGCGCTGGCCGAATACGACCATATCGGCCTGCCTTCCGCGACCGTTCCGTTTCCGACCGTGCCGATCGTCAAAACCGCGAGCGTCGGCGTCAGCCAATCGATGGATCTCCTCAAGCTTGGCGTAAACTACAAATTCGATTTTGCCGCCTTGAGCCCGGCCAGCGCCAAGAACTGATCATCGCCTTCGCGGTGCCGCATCAGGAGGCACATTCGACCGCCTTCCCCGTATGGGGAATGTTGATATCGGGTCATTCGCAACTTGGTCCCGGCGGCGGCAAGGGCATGCCTTCTCCGCCACGGCGCGACAGTCAAAGCAAAATGACATAACAGCAATCTAATTCGCCGGCGTGGAAGCAGCCGGCTCGCTCGGCGCCGCGGCTCGCGCTGACTGCGCGGCGCGGGCGGTCTGGGCGAGAGCTGCGAGCTTGCCTTGCGTTTCCGCATCGGCGGCCGGCTGCACGATGCCGGCCGACATGATCACGGTCATCGCCTGCTCGACCGTGATGTCGAGTTCGACCACTTGCGGGCGCGGCACATAGAAGAAGAATCCGGTGGTCGGGTTCGGCGTGCACGGCATGAAGGCCGACACGTGTTCGGTCGCCGGAAGATGATCGGCGATGCCGGCGCCCGGCGGTTGCGTCAAAAACACCAAGGACCACATGCCCGGCGACGGGAATTCGACCAGGCCGACGCCGCGGAAGCTCGTGTCCGATTTGGAGAACAAGGTCTGGAAGATTTGCTTCGCGGTGCGGTAGATCGGCCGCACGATCGGCATGCGGCTCAACAGGTTCTCGCTGAATTCGACGAGCTTGCGGCCGATCAGATTGGCGGTGAGGAAGCCGAGCAGCGTCAAGGCGACGAAGCCGAGGATCAGGCCGGTGCCGGGGATTTGCACCGGCAGGTAAGTCTCCGGGCGATAGGCGACCGGAATGAACGGCCGCACCAGATTGTCGACCCAGGTCACGAACGACCAGACCAGCCACAAGGTCACCGCGCCGGGCCCGGCAACGACGAGGCCGGTCAGGAAATAATTGCGGATCCGACTCATGATGCCGGGCGAGTATTTCGTCGGGTTCGCGGCCGGGTCCTGGTCGCTGTCGGTTTTCATCGATCGAATCGTGGTCCGCTGCCGCAAACTTGCGCTGCCGAAACATATAGGAACGGCGGTGCAATTGCACTGCGGCGCGGTGCGGGGCGGCTATTCCACCGTCACGGACTTCGCCAGATTGCGTGGCTGGTCGACATCGGTGCCCATGACGACGGCGGTGTGATAGGCTAGAAGCTGCACCGGCACGGCATAAACCAGCGGCGCCACCGCCGCATCCACCGTCGGCAAGATCAAGGTCAGCGCCGACTGGTTGGCGGCGGCGCGCGCGCCTTCCGCATCCGTCATCAGGATGAGCCTGCCGCCGCGGGCCGCGACTTCCTGCATGTTGGATACGGTCTTTTCGAACACTTTGTCGTGCGGCGCGATCACGATCACCGGCAAATTCTCGTCGATCAGCGCGATCGGGCCGTGCTTGAGTTCGCCCGCGGCGTAGCCTTCGGCGTGGATGTAGGAGATTTCCTTGAGCTTCAGCGCGCCTTCGAGCGCCAGCGGGAAGCTCGTGCCGCGGCCGAGATAGAGCACGTCGCGGCTTTTGGCGAGATCGCGCGCGAGCTGCTCGATCTGCGGCTCGAGCGCCAGCGCCGCGTTGAGGTGGCGCGGCACTTCGATCAGCGCGTGCACGAGCGACCTCTCCTCGCTCTCGGACAGCGCGCCGCGGGCGCGGCCGGCGGCGACGGCGAGCACGGCAAGCGCCGCCAACTGACACGTGAACGCCTTGGTGGAGGCGACGCCGATCTCCGGCCCGGCGAGCGTCGGCATGACGACATCGCTTTCGCGGGCGATGCTCGAGGTCGGCACGTTGACCACCGACAGAACGTGCTGCCCGTGCGCGCGCGCATAGCGCAGCGACGCCAGCGTGTCGGCGGTCTCGCCCGACTGCGACACGAAGATCGCGAGATTGCCGGGCTTCAGCGGCACGTCGCGGTAGCGGAACTCGGACGCGATATCGACCTCGACCGGCACTTTGGCGAAATGCTCGAACCAGTAGCGCGCCACCATGCCGGCGTAATAGGCGGTGCCGCAGGCCGCGATCGAAATGCGGTCGACGGCGCCGAAATCGAACGGCAGCGCCATCGGCAGCGCCACCCGCTCGGCCGCCATGTCGAGATAATTCGCCAGCGTGTGGCCGACCACCTCGGGCTGCTCGTGGATCTCCTTCGCCATGAAATGGCGATGATTGCCTTTGTCGATCAGCATCACCGAGGCTTGCGATTTCAGCACCGCGCGCTGCACGATCTTGCCGTCGCTGTCGTGGACTTCGGCGCCGTCGCGCCGCACGATCACCCAATCGCCGTCCTCGAGATAGCTCACCATGTCGGTGAACGGCGCCAGCGCAATGGCGTCGGAGCCTAAATACATCGCGCCGTCGCCGAACCCGATCGCGAGCGGCGAGCCGCGGCGCGCGCCGATCAAAAGATTCTCCTCGCCGGCGAACAGGAAGGCGAGCGCGAAGGCGCCGCGCAGGCGTGGCAGCGCCGCCTTGACCGCGGCGACCGGCGAGGCGCCGTGCTTCATCTCCTCCGTCACGAGATGGGCGATGACCTCGGTATCGGTCTCGGTTGCGAATTTGGCGCCCTTGGCTTCGAGTTCGCGCCGCAGCTCGCTGAAATTCTCGATGATGCCGTTGTGCACCACCGCCAGTTTTTCGGTGGCGTGCGGATGCGCGTTGTTCTCGGTCGGCCGGCCGTGCGTCGCCCAGCGGGTGTGGCCGATGCCGATGGTGCCGGACAGCGGCTCGCGCAGGAGCCTTGCTTCGAGATTCTTGAGCTTGCCTTCGGCGCGGCGGCGCGTCAGCGCGCCGTGTTCGAGCGTGGCGACGCCCGCGGAATCGTAGCCGCGATATTCCAGGCGCTTGAGCGCATCGATGAGCTGCGGCGCCGCCGGCTCACGCCCGATGATTCCGATGATGCCGCACATCCGTTTGGATGCTCTCCTGTCAGCGCCAGGCGCTTACAAAAAACGATCAGTCCGGCGCGTGCCGGTTACTGACCACCGATTGCCGATCCGGCGAAATCAAATAAGCTTTCGTTCCGTGACACGAGGAATTGCGCGCGCTCGGCCGCGGGGCTACGCCTTCTTTTTGCCGAGCGATTTCAAGCCACGCAAGCGCGTCGCCCAACCTTCCTTAACGACCTGCCGGCCGCGCGCCAATGCCAGCGCGCCGGCCGGCACGTTCGCGGTGATGACCGATCCGGAGCCGACATAGGCGCCCTCCCCGATCTCGACCGGCGCCACCAGCGCCGAATTCGAGCCGATGAAGGCGTCCTTGCCGATCGAGGTGCGGTGCTTTTGGCTGCCGTCGTAATTGCAGGTGATGGTGCCGGCCCCGATATTGGCGTTGGCGCCGACAAAGGCGTCGCCGATATAGCTCAGATGGTTGGCCTTGGCGCCGGCCTCGATCACTGCTTCCTTGACCTCGACGAAATTGCCGATGCGCGAATTGTCGCCGAGCCGCGCGCCCGGCCGCAGCCGCGCGAACGGCCCGACCGAAACGCCCTTGCCGACATGGGCGCCGGCGACATGCGAGAACGAATGAATGACCGCGCCGTCCTCCACGGTGACCTTTTCGCCGAACACCACATAAGGTTCGACCACGACATCGCGGCCGAATTTGGTATCGGCGCACAGAAATACCGTTTCGGGCGCAACCAGCGTGACCCCGGCCTCGAGCGCGGCTTGCCGCAACCGCTGTTGCGCCACCGCCTCGGCTTCGGCGAGCTGACCCATGGTATTGATGCCGCGCACCTCGTCCTCCTCCACTTCGATCGCGACGGCGCGAAGCGCCATGCCGCGCGCGATTTCCACTGCATCCGTGAGATAGAATTCGCATTTGCGATTGCGGTCGCCGATCCGCGCCAGGATGGCAAGCGCGCTATCGCCGGAAAGCGCCATGATGCCGCCGTTGCACAGGCCGATCGCGCGCTCGCTCTCGCTGGCGTCGGCTTCCTCGCGGATAGCCATGAGTTCGTCGCCTGACGTGATGAGTCGGCCGTAGCCTTTCGGATCGGCGGGCCGGAAGCCGAGCACGGCGATCGCCGCGCCTGTGGCAAGCGGCGCGCGCAGCCGCGTCAGCGTCGCCGGCCGCAGCAACGGCGTGTCGCCATAGACGACGAGAACATCGTCGGGCCGGCGTTCGATCGCCGGTTTGGCGGCGAGCACCGCATGCGCCGTGCCGCGCCGCTCCTGCTGCACATAGACCGCCGCATCCGGCAAAGCGCGCTTTGCTTCGGCGGCGACATCATCCTGCCCGGGACCGACGACGACCGCGGTCGCGGTGGCGCCGGTTTCGCCGATCGCAGCAAGGCCGATCGCAGCAAGGACGTGGGCGAGCAGCGACTGCCCCGCGATCGCGTGCAGCACTTTCGGCCGCGCCGAACGCATGCGCGTGCCCTCGCCAGCGGCGAGCACGATCGCAAGACAGCTTCGATCCGCCATAGCAACCTCCGCGGCAACCTCCGCGGCGCTCTCTTAGCCGAGCCGCAACCCGGCCGGAAGCCGCGAAAACGGCGGCGGGAAAATCACCGGAAATCCAGTGAAACCGGGCAAAGCGAGGTTCCGAATGGCGGAATCTGCTAGGTTTTTAACACTGATTCGTTTGGCAGAGGCTGCCGGAACCCCATCATGCTCGATCTTGCGCAAGGCTTCAGAGCGCAGATTATCAAAGAAACGGCGCCGAAACTCGCGGCGAAGAAGCCTTTCACCATGCAAAGGCTGCGGCGCGCCGCGTTTTGGGGCACAAGCGCTGCCGGCGCCCTTCTGCTGGCGGTGCTGACGAGCCGCGGCGAAATCGATACCACGCGATTGGCGGACAGCCTTCATATCGCCTTTGCCTCCCCTGTTGCCCGCGCGCCTATGCCCGAACCGAAGTTCGACGCCGAAGCCGCGATGCAGCGGCTATCGGAAACCGTGCGCAGCCTCGCCATCGACGGCAGCCAGATCAAAGCGCGGCTTGCTGCGGTCGAGCACGACCTCGACGATGTCACGGGCTCCGTCAGCAAACAAATCGAGGCTGCGGACGCGGCTCGGCGTGTCGACGACGGACCGACCGTGGTCGGCACGGCGACGCTTGCCGCCACCCTGCTTGCCTCCGCGCCGCCACCGGACACGGTGCCCGTGCCGCCAGCGACGGTCGAAACTCCGGTCGACAGACCAGCAGTGGACCAGCCGGCGGTCGAGAAGCCGGTGCCGGCCCCGCCGCAAATCGCCTACGGCGTCGACATCGGCAGCGGGCTTACCATCCAAGCCTTGCGCGCGCGGTGGGCGGCGATCCGTTCCGCCCATCCGCAATTTTTCGAGGGCTTGGAGCCGATCATCACCGTGCGGGATATTCCCAAAGCCAACCGCATCGAATTGCGGCTCGTGGTCGGACCGCTGCCGCAGGCGAACGCTGCGGCGGAAATGTGCGCGTTGCTGACGCCGTTCGGCCTGTTCTGCCAACCGACCATGTACGACGGCCAACACCTCGCGTTGCGGTAGCAAGCGAAGCGTGGATTTCCCGGCTTTCGCTAGCTCTAAGGCCGGGCTACTTGCTTACTGCCTTCCGCGCCGAGACGAGCCCAGCCATGCCCCGCCCGCTGTTCCTGCCGACCGCGCGCCAGACCAATTGGCTCCTGATCGTCGCGTTCCTCGCGGTCGGGGAAGGCCTCTATATCCGCTACATGGCGATCGAGAATGTAACCGTGGAACTGGCCTGCCAGGCCGGGTTGAAGACCTGGCTTTGCGCGAGTTTTCGCGTGAGCATCGTCTTGTTCAATCATCAGGTGTTCGGCGGCGTGGCGCTGGCCGCCGCTTTGCTCAATCTGCTGCGGCCTTCGATCGTGCTGGTGGCGGTGGCGCTCGCGGCTGCGGGATACGGTATCGTGCTGCACAATGCCGATCTTTCGGCGCTCTCCGCCGGCCTTTTGATCCTCAGCCTTGCGCGTGCCGCGCCCGCGCCAGAATGAAGGCCAGCCCGGCGAGGCCGGCGCAGAGCCAGATCGCCTGCCAATTGGCGAATGTTTCGTTGATCGCGATGTAGACGGCCGAAAGCGCCAGCACGGCGGCGGCAAGCGTCTCCGCGCTGGCGCGTGTGCCGGCCGGCTGCTTCGTCGACAGCATCAGCACCAAAAACGCCACGACGCCCGAGCCTTGCGGCGCGAATGGCAGATCGCGGTAACGCGGATCGAAGACGAGGCCGAGCGCCGTCTGCAACGACAGCAAAGTCAGCGCCGTGAAACTCAAGCCAAGCGCGATGCTCAGTCCATCGTATCCGCCTGGCGAACGCGACAGCAGGGCGGCAAAGGTCGGTCGGGGTCGGCCGGCAGCGCAAGCCGCCGCGCAGGCGATCGGCGCGGCAGCGGCCGTGGCTGCAAACATAAGCGCGCAGAGCCAGCCGCCGACACTGTAACTGTCGACCGCAAGCCGTTCGATGGTCCAGCCCAACAGGACGGCGGGCAAGAACGCCAGTGCGGCGATGCGCGGCCACAGGAACGCCGGCGCGTCCTTGCCGCGGCCGGCCGCCCATGCGGCGGCGAAGATCACAGTCGTCAGCGCGATGCCGGCCGCGGCTTGCAGCGGCCAGTCCGGGTGATCCGATACGATGCCGCTGAAGCTGAACTTCGGCGCCTTGCTGTCGCGATCGAAAATGCCCCAATAGCCGCCGGTCGAGCCTTCGAGCCAGCGTTTCCAGGGCTGGTCGAACGCCTCGATGACGTTGACCCGGAAATGTTCGCGCTCAGCCAACGCGACCGTTTCCTCGATCACTCGAGCTTGGTTCGACGGCGACGGCCGCGCCGCCTCGCGCATGCGGCCGGCACTCGGCCAGCCGACCTCGCCGATCATGATCTCCTTGCCGGGAATGGCGGCTGCGACTTGGCGGCGGATGGCGTCGACGTGGGACGCCGCGATCGTCGCCGGGAGAGGAAAATCCTCCCAATAGGGCAGGATATGGATGGTAACGAAATCGACCGCATATTGCAGATCGCTGTAGCGCAGCCAGAACTCCCAGACGTCGGCATAGGTGACCGGCACCGTGACCTGTGCCTTCACCTCGCGAATCTTGGCCGCGAGGTCGGTGACCGACAGTTCGCCACGTAACAGCACCTCGTTGCCGACCACGACGGCGCGGATGACTTCGGGAAATTTCTTGGCGAGATCGACGGCGGTCGCGATCTGCCGGCTGTTGTTCTCCGCCTTGCTGGACAGCCAGACGCCCAGCAGCATCTTCAGGCCATGGCGCTCTGCGATAGCCGGAATCTGATCGAGGCCGTTCTCGAGCGAATAGGTGCGGATGCAATCGGTGTAACGCGACACCAAAGCGAGATCTTCATCGATCTGCGCGGCAGTGACCTCGGTCCCCTCGACCAGCGGATTTTGGCCGCCGCGGAACGGCGCATAGGACACGCAGTAAAGCTTGCCACCCGTGGCGAGCGGCGACGGCGGCAGCTTGACCGGCGCGCCGAGCCACCACCACGCAATACCGACCGCGAGCGCGGTAAGCGCGTAATGCGCAAGCGCATGAAGTGTGGAATTTCGATCCGCCAGAGCAGCCACGCTTTGGCATTATCCTTCAGCGACAGAGATGCCAAGCGCTCGGGGGGTGAAGCGAATTCTGCGCCGCGATGTACGCTGGACAAACGGACGCAGTTGGGGTGTTGTCTTGGCGGCGAGTTCCGGAATGCCGGCCGCAATAGCGGCATAGTCCGGTGGCCAGAAACATCGGCGGCCGTGAGCGTGTCCGGGCAAAGGCACGCGAACGGCCGACAAACGTTTGGGGGAACGTCCCTCCTATCGGCTCACTTAAGCCCAACAATCAAGCGAACCATGTCCCATCGAGTGTTCAGCGTTGCCGGCGCCTTGTGTTTTGCGATCGCGCTCGTTCTGTCCCCGGTCAACCCCGTGGTCCCCTCCGCTTCTGCCCAGACCCCCGACGCCAAGCCCGTCGACCAGCAACCGGGCCCGGCCGCGGACACCGCGAAAGAAAGCCAAAAAGTCGATGAATTCGCCGAAGCTCAGCGGGTGCTCAACGGGCCTGCCGGCAATCCCGAATGCGTCTGGCTCGGTCGCCGGGTGGTAAGCCTGTTGTGGCGCGACGACCTCGACACCGCGTTCCGCCATCTCGATTTGTACGATCGTTTCGGCTGCCCGAGCGGCCACATCCAGGCGACGTTCCGCTGCCTCGTTCTGCACGCCAATACCATCGATCCGAAAGCCGCCGACAGCTTGAACGGTCGGGTGCATGCCTGTTGGATCAACCCGGCGCTGCAGCCGGCGCCGGCCCCCGCCGCCGCCGTGCCGAGCCCGACGACGACCCGCTAGCGCGATCCTTCGGCCAAATTCGTGCCGAGGCGCTAAAGTTTGCGACTTGTTGTCTTGAATTTGCCATTACCGAAGGCTAATTTAGCAACTGCCGCTCGCAAGGTTGCCTCACCCTTACGACCATCTTCGAGCCTGGGGGCAGGTTCGGGCCAGTGTCGTTTCGCCCCGTAGTGGTTAGAATTCCATGCGCACCGTCGCTGCCGTGCTCGCGCTCGTGGCGTGCGTGCATGCCGGCATGTGGGCTTTGTTGAAGCCGCAAGGCAATGCTCCGGATTTCACCGGTCAGCTCGCCAGCGTCTCCTATTCGCCATTCTCCGACTCCCAGCACCCCGATTACGGCGACCGGCCGACCGCCGAACAGATCCGCGCCGACCTCAAGGCGATCGCGCCCTATACCCGGGCGATCCGCACCTATTCGGCGACCGGCGGCGCGGAACTCGTGCCCCCGATCGCGGCCGAGTTCGGGCTGAAGGTCACCGTCGGCGCATGGATCGACAAGGATCATGCGCGCAACGAGCGCGAAATCCGCTCCGCGCTCGACCTGGCGCGGCACTACAGCAACGTCAATGCCATCGTGGTCGGCAACGAGACCACGCTGCGCGCCGAAATGAGCGTCGACGACCTGATCAAGCTGATCCAGAGGGTCAAGCGCTCGAGCCCCGTCCCGGTCACGACCGGTGAAATCTGGACGGTGTGGATCGACCATCCCGAACTCGCATCTGCGGTCGATTTCATCGCCGCGCATATCCTGCCCTATTGGGAAGGCTTCGACGCCTCCCGCGCGGTCGACCACACCATCGAGTTCTACGACAGACTGCGCCAGATGCACCCCGGCAAGCGCATCGTGATCGCGGAATTCGGCTGGCCGAGCGCCGGCTATAATTTCCACGATGCCGAGCCCGGCCGCATCGAGCAGGCCGAACTCGTGCGCGATTTCGTCACCCGGGCCGAGGCCTATGGCATCGACTACAACATCGTCGAAGCGATCGACCAGCCGTGGAAAACCATGGAAGGCGGCGTCGGTCCCTACTGGGGTTTGTTCGACGCTTCGCGCCAGCCCAAATTCTCCTGGACCGGACCGATCACCGATCCCGATTATCTCAAGCGGGCCGGCCTCGCCGTGGCGCTCGGCCTGTTGCTGTCGTTGCCGATCCTCGCGATGGCGGGCGTGACGCTCGCCCAGTCGCTGATGCTCGCCACTTCGGCGAATATGGCGGGCGCGTGGTTTGCCGCCATCGTCGCCTTCTGGAAGGGCCACTATTTCGTGCCGGGCGCGGCTTTCGCGCTCGGGCTCGGCATCGTGCTTCTGGTGCCGCTCGTCGCCATCGCGCTGTCGCGGCTCGACGAGATTGCCGCCATTGCCTTCGGCCGGCAGCCGCGCCGGCTCGCCAATGCTCCGCCGCTGGTGCCGGACGGATTCGCGCCGAAAGTGTCGATCCACGTGCCGGCCTGTTGCGAGTCGCCTGAAATGCTGAAGGCCACGCTCGACGCGCTGGCGCGGCTTGATTATCCGAACTTCGAATGCGTGTTGGTCATCAACAATACGCCCGATCCGGCGCAGTGGCGGCCGGTCGAACAGCATTGTCAGACGCTCGGCGAACGTTTCAAATTCGTCAGGGTGGAAAACCTGACCGGCTACAAGGCCGGGGCCTTGCGCTTGGCGCTGACCCACACCGCGCCCGATGCCGAGATCATCGCCAGCATCGATGCCGATTACGTCGTCGACCCGGATTGGCTGAAGGACCTGGTGCCGTTCTTCGCCGATTCCCAGGTCGGTTTCGTCCAGTCGCCGCAGGATCACCGCGACGGCGAACGCTCCCTGATGCATTACGCCATGAACGCCGAATATGCCGGCTTCTTCGACATCGGCATGGTGCAGCGGAACGAGGTCAATGCCATCGTCATGCACGGTACGATGTGCCTGATCCGGCGCGCCGCGATCGAGGACGCCGGCGGCTGGTCGAGCGATACCATCGTCGAGGATACCGATCTCGGGCTGTGCATGCTCGAGCAGGGCTGGCTCGCCCATTACAGCAATCGCCGCTACGGCCACGGTCTATTGCCCGACACGTTCGACGCCTACAAGAAGCAGCGTCACCGCTGGGCTTTCGGCGGTTTGCAATTGGTGCGCAAGCACTGGCGCCGCATGCTGCCCGGCGTCGACGGCCTGGTGCCCGAGCAGAAGCGCGAATACGGCATCGGCTGGCTGAACTGGCTCGGTGCCGACTCGATCGGCGTCGTCGTGGCGCTGTTGAACATCCTTTGGGTTCCGGTGGTCGCGTTCGCCAATATCGCGGTGCCGGATCGCATCCTGACCATCCCGATCATCGCGGCCTTCGCGGTTTCGGTCGCCCATTTCATTGCGCTCTATCGGCTGCGGGTGCGGGCCTCCGCGGGCGAAATGGTCGGCGCCGTCTTCGCCGCTATGGCGGTGCAATGGACGGTCGCCCGCGCCGTCGGCATGGGCGTGATCAAGGAGCGCGTGCCGTTCCTGCGCACCGCGAAAGGCGGCATCGGCCGCAAAGGACCGGACTTCCCGGCGTTTTGGGAGGCCGTGATCGCGGCGCTTCTTTTGATCGGCGCGCTGACGCTGGTCGCGACCAATTACAAGCAGGTCCACGAAATCAATATCTTTGCCTGGGTGCTGGTGGTGCAGAGCCTGCCGTTCCTGTCGGCGGTCGGTCTTGCCGCAATCGAAGGGACGCGGCTCAACAACTTCGCCTATTGGCGCGGCATCGAGGCCAAGATCGGCGCCAAGATCGCGGCAAAGGCCGCGGATCTGTTGCCGCAGTCGCAGGAGGTCATCACCAAAGTGATGGCCGAACCGCCCAA
>Ga0181524_10001996_pt1 | contig 22064 bp, 15 predicted proteins | sample PEATcosm2014_Bin_34_FD_119761 | JGI IMG/M metagenome (GOLD analysis project Ga0181524, IMG submission 119761) | Peatland microbial communities from MTU Mesocosm Facility, Houghton, MI, USA - PEATcosm2014_Bin05_60_metaG | ecosystem: Environmental > Terrestrial > Soil > Wetlands > Peat | place... | reverse complement strand
GGGGAACGTGCTGACGACGCACAAGGGGGCGGTGATTCCCGGAGTGTTTGCGTGCGGGGATGTGCAGGACCGGCGCTACCGGCAGGCGATTACGGCGGCGGGGTCGGGGTGCATGGCGGCGCTGGAGGCGGAGAAGTACTTAGAGGAGCATGGGCGCTGAGCGGGCTGAAGGAAAATCTGGAACGTCTGGAAGAGGCGATTGCGGCCGCTTGCCGGAGGGCTGGGCGCGGGCGCGATGACGTGGAGCTTATGGCCGTTACGAAGACGTATCCGGCGGCTACGGTGGCGGAGGCGGCTGGGCTGGGGCTGAGGCTGTTTGGGGAAAACCGGGTGCAGGAGTTTGCGGCCAAGGCGGCGGAGTTGGAGGGTCTGCGGCGGGCCGGGGCTGCGGGAGCTTCGGCGGGGCCGGTGCGGGTGCATCTGATTGGGCATTTGCAGTCGAACAAGGCGGCGCGGGCGGCGGAGCTTTTTGACGCGGTGGATGCGGTGGATTCGGTGCGGCTGGCGGAGAGGCTGAACGAGGCGGCGGGCCGGTTGGGCAAGCGACTGCCGGTGCTGATCGAGGTGAAGCTGAGCGAGGAGGAGACGAAGGCTGGGGTGGAGCCGGAGTCGGATGAGGCGGCGAGGCTGCTGGAGCGGCTGCCGGGGCTGGGAAATTTGGAGACGCGGGGGCTGATGACGATTGCGCCCTGGGGCGCGGCGGAGGATGTGACGCGGGCTTGCTTCAGGAGCTTGCGGGAGTGGCGGGAACGGTGGGCGGCAACGCATCCGAAGTTGGGGCTGGAGGTGCTGTCGATGGGGATGAGCGGGGATTTTGGGCTGGCGATTGAAGAGGGCGCGACGCGGATTCGGATTGGGACGGCGCTGTTTGGGAAGCGCAAGCCTTATAGGGGGCCGGAATGATTCGGGCGGTGGCAGACGGGGTGACGCTGGCGGTTCGCGCTCTGCCGGGTGCGAGGAAGAAGACGGCGATTTTGGGAGTTTATTGCGAGGGTGAGAAAGCGCGACTGAAGATTGCCGTGCAGGCGCCGGCGGTGGAGGGACGGGCTAACTCGGCGCTGGTGGAGTTTTTAGCGGAGACGTTTGGCTTGCCCAAGAATCAAGTGGAGTTAGTGAGTGGGGAGTTATCGCGGAGCAAGGTGTTCCTGTTGAGGGGAGTTACGCTGGCGAAAGCGGAAGCGAAGCTTGCGCCCTGGAGCTAGCGGCTGTGGTGGGCGAAGGCGGCGGCGAGGGCTTCTTCGGGCTCGGGACGGACGCGGAAGTCGGCGTGGGCTTCGGCGAAGAGGATGCGGCGGTCGCGGGCGATGACGTAGGTGGCGGGGAGGGGGAGACGCCAGCTTGGCTCGCCGTTGACGAAGGGGATGTTGACGAGGATGGAGAGATAGTAGGCGCGGTGGTACTCGGGGACGGTGTAGACCAGGCCGAATTTCTCGGCGAGGGCGCAGCCGGGGTCGAAGAGCACAGGGAAGGGCAGGCCGTGCTGGCCGGCCATGAAGTCGCTTTGGCGCTCGATCTGCGGGCCGATGGCGACCATGAGGGCTTCGCGCTCGCGGAGCGTGCCGTAGAGGTCGCGCCAGGCTTCGAGCTCGGTGACGCAGTAAGGGCACCAGCGGCCGCGGAAAAACTTGATGACCAGGGGGCCGAGGGCGAGCAGGTCTTTGCTGCGGACCAGGCGGCCGGTGGCGTCGTTGAGGGCGAACTCGGGGGCGATGGCGCCGACGGGGAGGATGCGGTCTTCGATGCCGGTCGAGAAGAGGTCGGCGACGGCGCGCTCGCTGACGGCAAGGCGGTCGGACTGGACCAACTGGCGTGTGTTGGCGGTGATCTCGTCGAGTTGGTCTTGAAGAGCGGTCATTGCATTCTCGCCCTACTTCTTGAAAAGCGCTGCAAGGGCGATTATCGCTTGGACGGCTGTGAAGCCAACCAGGGCCCATGTCGCCCACTTTAGAGACGCGGTTGATTTGGCGAGTTGCTCAGTGGCTTCGTTCATCGATTTAGCGTTTCTTTCGTTTTGTTTGCTTGCTTCTACGTCGCTTAACAGAAGCTTTTCACTGAGTCTGTTTGCTTCAATCGTTAGTTCGATTTGTCGCTCACTGAGTGCCTGCTCTGTTTCTCCCTGCTTGATTTTTGCAATGTCTAAACAAGCTCTCACTTTCACATCGCATTCATCTGTACTTTGCGAGTCACCTGCGCAAGCGGCCCAATCTGCGGCGAGTTCTACAAGTTGGGGTATTGATAGCCCGCTCTTCGGTTGGATCGGCGAAGGTGCCATGATGCCTCCAGAGTTGTCTATTCAGGTTATGCAAGCCTACCGCCCGAAGCGTTGTTTGCCGCCCATGCCCATGGCGCCGAGGCCGCCGCGCATCATGTTTCTGGCCAGGCCGCCTTTGCCTATCTGCTTGAACATCTTGGCCATTTGGGCGTATTGGCGGAGAAGCTGGTTTACGTCTTGCACTGTGGTCCCGCTGCCGGCGGCGATGCGCTTGCGGCGGCTGCCGGAGATGATTTCGTGGTTGCGGCGCTCGATGGGGGTCATGGAGTTGATGATGGCTTCGAGGCGGACGAATTGCTTTTCGTCGACTTGCTTGGAGGCCTGCTGGAGACCGGCGAAGGGGCCTACGGAGGGGAGCATCTTGAGGATGGACTCCATGGAGCCCATCTTCTTGATCTGGCGGAGCTGGTCGCGGAAGTCCTCGAGGGTGAAGCCGTCGCCGAGGAGGGCTTTCTTGGCGAACTCCTCGGATTTTTTGCGGTCGAGGGTGGATTCGGCTTTCTCGATGAGGGACATCATGTCGCCCATGCCGAGGATGCGGCCGACGATGCGGTCGGGATGGAAGGGCTCGAAGGCGTCCGGTTTTTCGCCTACGCCGATGAACTTGATGGGCTGGCCGGTGACGTGGCGGATGGACAGCGCCGCGCCGCCGCGGGCGTCGCCGTCCATCTTGGTGAGGATGACGCCGGTGAGGCCGAGACGGGTGTGGAAGTCCTGGGCCGAGCGGACGGCGTCCTGGCCGGTCATGGCGTCGGCGATGAAGAGGATTTCAGAGGGGTTGAGGAGCTTTTTGAGGCGCTCCATCTCGTCCATGAGCTCTTCGTCGATGTGCAGGCGGCCGGCGGTATCGACGATGAGCGTGTCGCAGCCCATGATGACGGCTTCGCGGCGGGCTTCCCTGGCGAGACGCTCGACGAGGGCGGAGTTGGCGGGCTCGCCCTTCTGGTCGCCTTCGTAGAGCTTGGCCTCGATGGATTTGGCGACGACTCTAAGCTGCTCGCGGGCGGCGGGGCGGTAGACGTCGACCGAGACCAGCATGGGGCGGTGACCGCCCTTTTTGAGCCAGGCGGCGAGCTTGCCGGCGGTGGTGGTTTTGCCGGAGCCCTGCAGGCCGGCCATGAGAATGACCGAGGGCGGCTGGGAGGCGAATTTGAAGCGGGCCGTGTCCTTGCCGAGGAGGGTGATGAGCTCGTCGCGGACGATTTTGATGACCTGCTCGGAGGGGGAAAGCGCGGTGAGGACTTCGGTGCCGACGGCCTTGACGCGGATGTGCTCGATGAGGTCGCGGGCGACGTTGAGGTTGACGTCGGCTTCGAGGAGGGCTACGCGGATTTCGCGCAGGGCTTCGGCGATGTTCTCTTCGGTGAGGGTGCCTTGGCCGCGGAGGGTTTTGAAGGCGCGCTGGAGTTTGTCGGTGAGGTTTTCAAACATAGGTCAACTTCAAGTGTATCGCGGGGGTGCGGACGGGTGGGGTTCGTGGTTTCCCACCCTTTCGCCGGAAAAAAGGCGAAAGGATGGGGCACGGGGCATTTTGTGGGGAACGGACAGGGGGCGAGTTTGGCTTTGTGGTATCCCACCCTTTCGCCGGAAAAAAGGCGAAAGGATGGGGCACGGGGTTTTTGTGGGGAACGGACAGGGGGCGAGTTTGGCTCTGTGGTTTCCCACCCTTTCGCCAGAAAAAAGGCGAAAGGATGGGGCACGGGGCTTTTGTGGGGAACGGGCAGGGGGCGAGTTTGGCTCTGTGGTATCCCACCCTTTCGCCGGAAACAAGGCGAAAGGATGGGGCACGGGGCATTTTGGCGGGAACGGACAGGGGGCGAAGCGACGCTTGTGCGCTATTCCGCGGGGGCGATGAGGTATTGCTCGAGTTTGCCGTCGGGGTAGGTGTAGGTGGTGAGGGTGAGGCGCTTGCCGGGGTAGACGAGATCAAAGCTGCGGAAGGTCATGCCGCCGCGGAGTTCCTCGCGGGATTGGCGGAAGGTGAGGGGGTCGCCGAGAGGAGCCAGGCTGGTTTGGAAGTCGGCGAGGGCTTCGGGGGTGAAGTAGTCGCTTAGGTTGGGGGCGAGGAGGGTGCGGTCGATGCGGCCTTGCTGGAGGGCGTGGTAGAGGTCGATGGCTTGCTGCTCAGGCGCAGTTAACGGGGCGTTGAGGACGGCGGGGGCGGCGAGGCGGGCGATGGTGGAGGCTGCGCCGACGGCGTCCTGGTTGGTGAGGACGGCTACGGCGACGCCGTCGTCAACGAGGACCTGGTTATCGGAGACAAAGCCGGAGACTTCGCCGCTGTGCTCGATGGAGCGGTGACCGTTGCGGTCCATGACTTCGACGCCGAGGCCGTAGTGGGCGCCTTTGCCGTCCTTGAACTTGACTTCAGTGAACATCTGTTTGTAGCTGTCGGGTCTGAGGATGGATTGGGCGATGAGGCTCTCGTCCCAGAGGGCGAGGTCGTGGGCGGTCATGGCCAGCTCGCCGGCGGCGAACATCCAGCCGCGGCCCTCCTTGGGGGCGACGCGCAAGGGGCCGAGGGCGTGGCGATAGTAGGCGGTGGCGTCGACCGAGGTGAGCTTGGCTTCGTCGGAGTTCCAGACGGACTTCATGCCCAGAGGGCGGAAGATGCGGGCGGTGAGGAAGTCCATGAGGGGTGCGCCGGTGATGGTTTCGACGATGCGGCCGGCGATGACGAAGTTGGTGTTGGAGTACTGCCACTGGATTCCGGGCTCGAAGTCGAGGGGCTTTTTGGCCCAGGTGTCGAGGATCTGCTGCGCGGATTCGGGTTGGAGCATGGGGGTCATGACGTAGTCCTCGGGCCAGTAGTCCTGGTAGCCGGAGGTGTGGGAGAGGATCTGGCGGATGGTGACCTCGTTGCCGCGGGTGAGTCCGGGGATGTACTTGCCGACGGGGTCGTCGAGGGAGAGCTTGCCTTGTTCCTGGAGGAGCAGGATGGCGGCGGCGGTGAATTGTTTTGAGATGGAGCCGATGGAGTAACGCATCTCCGGCGTGGCAGGCACGGCGGGGGTGGTTGGAGTGGCGAGGCGGGCGCTGCCGTAGGCGTGGGTGTAGACGAGCTTGCTGTGCTGGACGACGGCGACGGATGCGGAGGGGACGCCGGTCTGTTCGAGGACCTGGGCGGCGATGCGGTCGACGCGGGTTTTGAGGGCGGGGTCGAGGGAGTCGACGGTTTGCGCGTGTACGGCAAGGGCAGCCAGCGGCAGAACCGCCAGAATTGTGCAAGCCAAAAGCTTCTCTACCAGGTTCATCGGCGCGTGCCTCTTTCCCGATTGTTTCGGGCTCATGAAACTGTCTCGAACCAAGGTATCAGGCGGGGCTCGGGTGGGGTAGGCTGGGCAGAGGCGGGCCTGAGTGGCGGCACGGACCTCAAGCGGCGGGAGGGTTGGATGGAACGGTTGGTCGAGGGACATAGGAGGTTTCTGGCGGAGGTTTTTCCGGCGCGGCGGGACCAGTTTAAGCTGCTGGCGGAGATGCAGGCGCCGGAGTGGCTGTTCATTACCTGCTCGGACTCGCGGGTGGTACCGGACCTGATTCTGGGGACGGGGCCGGGGGATTTGTTCATTACGCGAAATGCGGGCAACGTGGTGCCGATGACCGGGCAGGATGTGGACGGGGTGACGGCGACGATCGAGTACGCGGTGGAGGTGCTGAAGGTGAGGCACGCGATTCTGTGCGGACACTCGGATTGCGGGGCGCTGAAGGCGGCGCTGGACCGGAAGGGGCTGGAGAAGATGCCCAAGGCGCGGCGGTGGTTGAGCCACGTGGAGGGGGCGTTTGCGCACCGGCAGCCGGTGAATCCGGCCGATGGGGAGCACGCGGAGCTGGCGTCGCTGATCAGGGGGAACGTGGTGGCGCAGTGGCTGAACCTGAAGGCGCAGCCGTCGGTGGCGCGGGCGGTGGTGGAAGGAAGGCTCACGGTGCATGGGTGGTACTACGACATTTTGAGCGGGCGGATTGAGCGGTGGGACGAGGAGATGCGGAGGTTTTTGCCGTTGGTGGGGTGAGGCGAGCGGACGAAGCTGGCATCGGTTCGACAAAGGGCCGGTTGCCGGAAAATGGACCGGTACAAAAAGATGGGCTGTTCCTATTGTTGGAGGAACAGCCCGTGTTGTTCTTGCAAATTACTGGCAGGCTACTGCGGGGGGTTCGACACGCCGCTCTGATTTGCAGGCGCCGCGGTCTGCGCGGCGCCGGCGTTCTGGGAAGGCTCAATGCCGGTGGGCGGCGGGGTTTGCGATTGGGCTCCGGGCGCGCTTTGCTGAATGCCGATGGAGGCTCCCGAGACCACTAACTCGACACGCCGGTTTTGGGCTCGTCCTGAATTGGTGGAGTTATCGGCGACCGGGTTGTTCTTGCCGTAGCCGGCTGCGGTGACATTTGCATCGGAAACACTTTGTGAAACGAGGTAGTCTCGAACGCCGTTTGCGCGCTCTTCAGATAACTTCTGGTTGTATTCGTCGGATCCGATGCTATCCGTGTAGCCTTCCACCTGGAGCTTGAGATCGGGATAGGCGAGCAGGATTCCGGAGACCTTGGCCAGCTTTTCGCGCGCCTCGGGCTTCAAGGAGTACTTATTGAAGTCGAAGAGGACGTCGGACATGTTGACGATCAGGCCACGCGCGGTTTCAGTGGTCTGCAGTACCTGGTTCAACTGAGCCTTGAGCCGCTCGCGCACCTGCTCTGCCTGCTGAGCGGCTTGCTGAGCGCCTGCCTCTGCCGCCAGTTGCGCTTCGCGCGCCTGGCGGGCCCGGGCTTCGGCTTCCGCTGTCGCGGCGTCGGCCTTTGCGCGTGCGGCTGCCTGCTCCGCGGCTGCGATTTGGGCCTGGGCGGCTGCGGTTTGGGCCTGCTGGGCGGCCAATTGGGCCCGCTGGGCGTCTAATTGCGACTGTTGGGCGTTCTGTTCGGCCAGGTTCTTGGCTTGCAACTGCGCCGCTTCGTCTTCCGCCTTTATCTTGCGAATGGTGATGATGCGGGCATCTTCAGCCGACTGAACCGCCTCACGCGCAAAGGTGATGGTCTCTTTGCGGTTGTCCTTGTGCAGGTCAAGATCCTGCGCATTCTTGAGGGCTGTTTTGGCCGTGGCCAGCGTGTCGGCGGCGTACTTTCCCGCCCCGGCTGCCTCAGCGATCTCGACCGCATTGATCGCCTCGTAGAGCTCCAGCGGCGAGCGCTCATCGCGGGTGATGGGGTTCAGAACGGTGTGGCGGCCCGCGGTTTCAGCATACGCGCCGCGCGGCAGCAGGGAGTAGTGCGCACTCACCTGCTCGATGACGCCCTGGGTCCTGTCTTCGACAAAGTTCTGCATGACGACAAGGTCGCTGGGCATGGTGACGGCGTAGTATGGCTCGGCAGTCAGGATCAGGCCGAACGACTGCAGATTTGTGGTAACCGTGAGATGATCCTTATCTTTGGAGCCTGTCGGGAGTATCTCACCCAGGTTGATGGGGCGGCCCTCCGGAGTAATCGCCCACAACACATAGGTCAGGTATTCGTTCCCGAAGCCGTTGGCGGGCGACAAGCCTTCAAAACTGGCATCGATCGATGTCCGCCCCAGGCGGCTTTCGACTTTGGCGGTACCCGTTGCTTGGGGCAGCAGGCTCGTGCCCTGAAAACCAATTTTCGTGGAACCGTTGCGATGGAAGTAGTTGATGGCGGGGATGTCGCGTCCGACCACCTGAATTCTGTAAAGGGGAACGTCGTCGCGCATGCCCACCTGCGTCATCGGCACCGCGTTCGACTGGTTCTGCGGCCCTGTGGCCGTGGGGTTGGGTTCCTGCGCGCTCGCCAAACCGGACGCGGCGAGCAGCAGAATGAGGAAGCTATATTTGACGTTGTTCCCGATCATCTCGTTCTCCTCCTTGGTTGCGGTACGACACCCCGCTTTCCGAGGCGAATACTTCATGGACTCAGCCATGCAGTGACACAGATAGGAGTAGATGCCCCGCGGAGGGGGTGAGTTGTATTGAGGCGACGTACCGGCGGGAGTATGGGCGGCATTAGGCTATTGAATTCATTGGACTTGCAATTCGGAGAATGGCCGGGATTAAAACTCGCGGGTGACCGGGGAAAAGCAGGTTCGGTGGCGCGGGGCGTGGCGGAGGGGCGCCTGAGCCACATGGGTGGAGACACGATATTTTGAGCGGGCGCGGAATTCTGGCATTGTGCAAATCCGGGCTGCCTCGTTTGCGGAACGGGTGGTCGCCGAGATGCTCGCCGAACTGAGATCAGAAGCGGAGCGTGCGCGGCATGGCGGCGCATAGCGACGCGTAACCCTGTCGTGAGCACCGATTTCCAGGCCCGACCCTCAATGCATGCCGGGCGGCGGTGCGGCGGGCTTTTTGGGTTTTTTGAAGAGCCAGGCGGCGGCGGCGCAGACGAGGGCCAGGAGCGCCGTCCAGCGGAAGACGTCGACGTAGGCCATGAGGGCGGACTGCTGCTCCATGAGGCCGTAGAGGAGGCCGAAGGAGCCGGGACGGGCCTGGGCGGGGCCGAGGCGGTGGGCGAGGTAGGCGGCGATGAGGGCCGATTTCTGTTGGAAGACCGCGGTGGAGGGGGTGATGTGGGCGCCGATCTCGGTTTGGTGGAGGGCGGCGCGGCGGATGAGGGCGGTGGTGGCCATGGAGATGCCGACGGAGCCGCCGATGTTGCGGAGCATGTTGCCGAGGCCGGTGGCGGCGCCCATGTCCTTGTTGGGGATGGTGGCCATCATCATGGTGGACATGGGAACAAAGACAAAGCTGAGGGCAAAGCCTGTGAGGGTGATGGGAATGAGGAGGGTGTAGGGACCGGTGTTGAGGTCGACGGTGCCGAAGATCGTGGCGCAGGCGGCGAAGCCCAGGAAGCCGGCCGAAAGCAGCTTGCGGTTGTCGATGCGGGAGCCGAGGAAGCCGATGAGGGGCGAACCGATGAAGGAGCCGACGCCGCGCGGGAAGACGACCAGGCCGGCGGTGAAGGCGGTGTAGCCGAGGATTTCCTGGTAGTAAAGGGGCAGGATGGCGATGGTGATGTAGATGCACATGCCGAGCATGGCAACCAGGAAGCAGCCGGTGCGGAAGTTGCGGTCCCTGAGGACGTGGAGGTCGACGAGGCCGTTGGGATGGGTCCAGGAATGCCAGATCCAGAGCAGGAGGGAGACGACCAGCGCGCCGACTGTCCAGCGGACCCACGCGGCGCCGAACCAGTCGTCTTCCTGGCCCTTGTCGAGGACGATCTGGAGCGAGCCGGTCCAGACCATGAGAAGACCGAAGCCGATGTTGTCGAAGGGGCCGACCTTGGCGTTCTTGATGTAGGGCGGGTCGTGGACGAAGCGGGTGATCATGATGACGGCGAGAATGCCGACGGGGATATTGATGTAGAAGGCGTAGCGCCAACTGAAGGTATCGGTAAGCCAGCCGCCGAGGGTGGGCCCGATCACCGGGGCCACCACAATGCCCAGGCCGTAGGCGGCCATGGACATGGAACGCTTGGCCACGGGAAAGCTTTCGAGGAGGATGGCTTGGGAGAGGGGTTGCAGGGCTCCGCCGCCGGCTCCCTGGAGGACGCGGGCGAGGAGGATGATGCCGAGGGAGGGTGCGGCTCCACAAAAGAAGGAGGCGATGGTGAAGATGGTGACGCAGATGAGGAGAAAGCGCTTGCGGCCGAAGCGGCGGGCGAACCAGTTGGAGGCGGGGAGGATGACGGCGTTGGCGACCAGGTAGGAGGTGAGGACCCAGGTAGCTTCGGAGTTGGAAGCCGAGAGCGAGCCGGCGATGTAGGGCAGGGCCACCGAGGCGATGGCGGTGTCGAGCACCTCCATGAAGGTGGGAAGCATGACGGAGAATGTGACCAGCCAGGGGTTGACGCCCTGGGTGAGCGGGTAACGGGCTTGGGCGGCGGCGGTGGTCATGATGGAGGGAACTTTTGAGGGTAAACGATTGGAGGGACGGGCGCCAGTGATCGGGGGCGGATGAGTGGGCGGGCCTGGTTCCCAGGGCCCAAAGGCGAGGGACGCCCGGAACCGGCCGGTCGGACTTTGTGATTTCCCGCCCTTTCCGCAGAAAAAACGGAAAGGATGGGGCACGGGGCTTTTGGAGTTGGGAAAGTGCAAAAAAGACGGTACGTGATGAGGTCTGCTAAAGACCTTAAAAGACTATGGACAGGTGGAGCTATCCCCCTTTAGCGGCGAAGAGCGCGATGGAAGTGGGGCGCCCGACTGTAAAAATGAGGCATTGGTGCGGGGCGGATGGTTTATGGAGATGCAATCAAATAAAGTTGACACTATCTCACTCAATGATGCATCTTAATAGAGTTGAAAATTCCTCTGAACAGGCAGGTAAGCAACATGGCAAAGATTATCGGCATTGACCTCGGCACCACCAATTCTTGTGTGGCCGTACTGGAGGGCGGAGAGCCCAAAGTGATTGCAAATGAAGAGGGTGCGCGGACTACGCCGTCGATTGTGGCCTTCACGAAGAGCGGCGAGCGGCTGGTGGGTCAGGTGGCCAAGCGGCAGGCGATCACCAACCCGGAGAACACCATTTTCTCGATCAAGCGGTTTATGGGCCGCCGCTATAACGAAGTGAGCGACGAGATGAAGATGGTGCCGTTCAAGGTGGTGCAGCAGGGCGACCACGTGGGCGTGATTGCCAACGGCAAGGAGTACACGCCACCGGAGATATCGGCGATGATCCTGCAGAAGCTGAAGAAAAGCGCGGAAGCCTACTTGGGCGAGACGGTGACCCAGGCGGTGATCACGGTTCCGGCCTACTTCAACGACGCGCAGCGACAGGCAACCAAGGACGCGGGCAAGATTGCCGGCCTGGATGTGAAACGCATTGTGAACGAGCCGACGGCGGCTGCGCTGGCTTACGGGTTGGACAAGAAGAAGGACGAGACGATTGCCGTATACGACTTTGGCGGCGGGACGTTCGATATTTCCATTCTTGAAGTGGGCGAAGGCGTGATCGAGGTGAAGTCGACCAACGGGGATACGCACCTGGGCGGCGACAACCTGGATCAACGGATTGTGGATTGGCTGATTGCCGAGTTCAAGCAGGAGCAGGGTCTGGACCTGGCGTCGAAGGGCAACGAGATGGCGCTGCAGCGGCTGAGGGACGCCGCGGAGAAGGCCAAGATCGAGCTTTCGACGACCATCGAGACGGAGATCAACCTGCCGTTTGTGACCGCGGACGCAAGCGGGCCGAAGCACCTGGTGCGGAAGCTGACGCGGGCCAAGCTGGAGCAGCTAGTCGAGGATCTGCTGGACCGGTCGCTGGAGCCGTGCAAGAAGGCGCTGGCGGATGCGGGCGTGACCACCAGCCAGATCCACGAGGTGGTTCTGGTGGGCGGGCAAACGCGCATGCCCAGGATCCAGGAGATGGTGAAGAAGCTGTTCGGCCGCGAACCCAATCGCAGCGTCAATCCCGACGAAGTGGTGGCCGTGGGCGCGGCGGTGCAGGCGGGCGTGCTGGGGGGCGAGGTGAAGGACCTTCTGCTGCTGGACGTGACGCCGCTGACGCTGTCGATCGAGACGCTGGGCGGGGTGGCGACGGGGATGATTCCGCGCAACACCACGATTCCGACCAAGAAGACGGAGACGTTTTCGACGGCGGCGGACTCGCAGACCGAGGTGGAAGTGCACGTGCTGCAGGGCGAACGGCCGCTGGCGGCGCAGAACCGGACGCTGGGCAAGTTCAAGCTGGCGGGGATTCCTCCGGCGCCGCGGGGCGTTCCGCAGATCGAGGTGACGTTCGACATCGACGCCAACGGGATTCTGAACGTGACGGCGAAGGACAACGCGACGGGCAAGGACACGCGCATCACCATTACTTCGAGCTCGGGATTGAGCAAGGACGAAGTCGAGAAGATGGCCAAGGAAGCCGAAGCGCATTCGGCCGAGGACAAGGAGAAGCGCGAGGAGATCGATGCGCGCAACTCGCTGGACGGGCTGGTCTACAACATCGAAAAGATGCTGAAGGAGAGCGGCGACAAGATGCAGGGCCCCGAAAAGAGCGAGGTGGAGTCGGTGCTGGCGGAATCGAAGAAGGTGCTGGAGGGCACGCCGTCGTCGAAGGAGTTGAAGGCGGCGCACGAGAAGCTGACGCACGCGAGCCACAAGCTGGCCGAGGTGCTGTACAAGGCCAACGCGGCGCAGGCTGCGGCGGGTGCGGCGCCTGGGGGCGAGCCGGCGGCGGAGCACAAGAAGGACGAGGGCGTGATCGACGCGGAGTATGTGGACGTGGAGGATAAGAAGTGAGCGGAGCTGGCGGAGTTGGCGTTGTTTGCGGAGTCAGCAAGCCAGCGAGTTAGCTCACGCTGCGCGAGGTTAGTGAGTTAGCGGGGGTGGGCGACGGTTCGTTGCCCACCCCAACTTTATTCAGCGCGGGAGTGGTCGTGCCGATACCGCGCAAGGCGAGAGAATTGATGGCGCCGCTTGATCCCGGTGAGCTTCTCCGTGAGGATTTCCTTATCCCGCTTGGGATGACGGCGGAGATGCTGGCGAGTGAAATCAGGGCGCCGGAGCGGCGGATAGTTGCTATCGTAAAGGAAGGCGGGGACTGGACGGCGAAATGTGCTTGCGGTTGGCGCAATTCTTGAGAATGACGCCGGAATTCTGAATGAAGATGCAGAAAGATCACGCGTTAGAGACGGCGAGGGGAGATTGGCCGAGGATTTGCAAGGAAGTTCCCATGCGTCCGAAGGACCGGAAGGTTGCGTGAATCGATGGCGATTGAGATTTGTGGATTCCCACCCTTGCCGCAAAGGACGCGTCAAGGATGGGGCACCCAAACATGTGGTAAGTGAGCGAGAAGCAACCGCATGTCCTTCGACTGCGCTGCGCTGCGCTCCGCTCAGGATGACAGATCTTAGGGAGATGAACGAGTTTTAGGGAGATGAACGAGGATTGAATCCAAGGAAGCTATGCCCACCACACAAAACAAGGATTATTACGGTACGCTTGGCGTGAAGAAGACGGCGACGCCGGAGGAGATACGGAAGGCGTTCCGGAAGGCGGCGCGGCGGTATCACCCGGACGTGAATCCGGGGGATAAGAGAGCGGAGGAGAAGTTCAAGGAAATCTCCGAGGCCAACGACGTGCTGAGCGACGAGAAGAAGCGGAAGGTGTACGACCAGGTGGGCTTCTACTCGGACCAGATCGACCCCGCGCAGGCGGCGGCGTATGCGCGGCAGCAGGGCGCGGGCGGGCGGCCACCGGTGGACTTTGAGGGCTTCGATTTTTCCGGATTTCAGGGCGGACCGGGGTTCCAGGGCGGGGCGGGACAGACGGGGCCCGGATCGCCGGGATGGGGCAGTTTCAAGGACATTTTCTCAGGGATATTCTCCGGGGCGCAGCAGCCGCAGCGTCCGCGGGGGCCACAGCCGGGCTCGGACCTTGAGTACCAGGCGACGGTGGACTTCTGGACGGCGATCCGGGGCGGGCAGGCGCGCATCCAGGTGAACCGGCATGAGACGTGCCCGACGTGCCACGGGCAGGCGCAGACGGGAGGGCCGACGCAGTGCCCGGAGTGCAACGGGACGGGGCAGGTGACGCAGATGGGCGGGCGGATGAAGTTCAACATTCCGTGCCCGCGGTGCAACGGGACGGGGCGCATCTCGAACGACTGTCCGACCTGCCACGGCGAAGGGGTGGTGAGCCGGTCGGAGTCGGTCGATTTCAGGATCAAGGCGGGGACGCGGGACGGACAACGGATACGGTTGCAGGGCAAGGGCAATGCGGGGTTGAACGGAGGCGCGGCCGGGGACCTGTTCCTGATTGTGCGGACCGGGACGCACCCGGTGTTTACGCGGGTGGGCGACGACATTCAGTTGACGGTTCCGGTGACCATCGCGGAGGCGTCGCTGGGGGCCAAGGTGGACGTGCCGACGATCGACGGGCGGGCGCAGTTGAAGATTCCGCCGGGGACGCAGAGCGGGCAAAAGCTGCGCATGCGGGAGCGGGGCGTTGAGAACGCGGGGCGGCCGGAGCAGCGGGGGGACCAGATTGTGACGGTGGAGGTGGTGGTGCCGCACCTGCAGGACGAGCGCAGCAAGGAGATCATGCGCGAGCTGGCCAAGCTGAACAACCAGGACCCGCGGGTGGCGCTGTTCGACAAGCTGTGAGGGGGCTGGCGGCGCTGGCAAGAGAACTTGGCGAAGCAATTACGGTAAGCTGGTTCGGGAAAAGACGATGGCCGCAAGACGCAAATCGAAGGGCGCGTACATGATTTCGGCGGTGGCCGAGATGTACGAGATTCATCCGCAGACGCTCAGGCTTTATGAGCGCGAGGGGTTGCTGAAGCCGTCGCGGACCGAGGGCAATACGAGGCTCTACACGGACGAGGATTTGGAGCGGCTGGAGTTCATTTTGAACCTGGCGCGGGACCTGGGAGTGAACATCGCCGGGATCGCCATCATCCTGCAGATGCGGGAGCGGATGGAGGAGATGAACCGGCAGATGCAGAGCTTTGTGGAGTATGTGCGGACGGAGATGCTGGCGCGCTTCCAGCAGAATGCGGCCGGTTCCGCCGGGGCGATTGTGCCGATACGGAGGCCGGGAGTGGTGGCGAAGACGGCGACCTCGCGCAAGCCGTAGTTGTTCCCTGGGCCGGGGAGTTGCGCTGCGACGGCGAACTGGGCCCTTCTGGAAGTCAATTCTACAAGCCACTTGAAGAATCCGGATCGCTGGACTTGGGCGGAGACGGGTATGCTTAATCCTGCATGTTGTACGTTCTTCTAGGATTGGGCGTCTTCGGGCTGTTGACGTCCACGGGATTTGCCGGGATTGTGCTGGCGGCGGTTCCTGGCTACCTGCGGGAGCGGCGGCTGGCGCTGGGCGAGCTTGCGGCGCGGCCGGGGTTTACGCCGCCGCTGACGCTGCTGAAGCCGCTGGCGGGGGCCGAGCCGGGGCTGGAGGCGGACCTGGAGACGTTTTTCCTGCAGGATTACCCGGAGTACGAGATTCTTTTCTGCGCGCGGTCGGCGGAGGATGCGGGGCTGGAGACGGCGCGGCGGGTTGCGGCCAGGCATCCGGGGATTGCGGCGAAGTTTCTTTGGACGGGCGGCGAGCCGGACTACATCAATGCCAAAGTGGCCTCGATGGAGCGGATGGAGGCTGCGGCGGCGCATTCGATCCTGGTGATCAGCGACAGCGATGTGCGGGTGACGCCGGATTATCTGCGGGCGGTGGCGCTGCCCTTTGCCTTGGGCCAAGTGGGCGCGATGTGCTGCCCGTATCGGGGCGTGGCGGCCGAGGGCGGGCTGTGGGCGCGGCTTGAGGCTGTGGGGATGAGTGTGGAGATGACCGCCGGGGTACTGGCGGCGCGGGCCATGGAGGGGATGCAGTTCGTGCTGGGGCCGACTATGGCGTTTCGGCGGGAGACGATCCGGCGGATGGGCGGGTTCCGGGTGGCGGCCGACTATTGCGCGGACGATTTTGTGCTGGGGAACGAGATCTTCAAACTGGGCGAGCGGGTGGTGCTGAGCCACCATGCGATCGACCACATGGTGATCAATTCGAGCTTTGTGGCCTCGATGAAGCACCAGGTGCGGTGGATGAAATCGACGCGGTTCTCGCGGCCGGCGGGGCACTTTGGGACGGCGCTGACGTTCAGTGTGCCGTTTGGGCTGATGGGGTGTGCTGCGGCGGCGCTGCTGGGGCACCCGTGGTGGGGGCTGGGGCTGCTGGGGTGGAGCGTGGCGACGCGGCTGGCGCTGGCGATTGTGGTGGGGCGCGGCGTGGTGGGCGACAGAAGCTGGTTGGGGCTGCTGATGCTTTATCCCTTGCGGGATCTGATGGGGTTCGTCTTCTGGGTGGCGAGCTATTGGGGCAGCCGGATTCTGTGGCGGGGGCGGGTGTTTGAACTGCTGCCGGGGGGGAAGATGCGGGCGGCGAAGTAAGGCGACCCAGAGGCCCACATTTTTGCGTTTGTCGTGGCCTAATTCAGCGGCCGGTCAGTCCAGAGGGCTTTGTCGGCCAGGGACTGGACGGGGTAGAGGCGGCCGGCGAGGAGGCTTTCGGCTTTGGACTGGTTGAGGTCCTGGGCGAAGAGCCACTTGCGTTCGCCCGTGCCCCAGATTGTGGAGAGCTGTTCTTCGCTGATGAAGATTTTGGGGGCGTCGGGGTAGCAGGAGCCCCAGAGGAGCGTGGAGCCTTCGCCATGCTGGCCGCATTGGGGGAGGACCAGGAGGGCGGGTTTGGCGAGGAGTTTGTGGGTGTAAAAGATGACGGAAGAGGCCTCGGACTGGTCACCAAAGACGATGAAAGTGTCGGCTGGAGAACCCATTTGGACGATGGTGTCGGCGAATTGCCTGGAACTGAGCATGGGCTCGAAACGGGCGAAGGCGATGTGGGCGGCGACGAGGAAGACGGCGGAGGTGAGGGCGATGCTGACGGTGGCGGCCAGGTGACGCCCTTTGAGGCGGAGCGCCCAGCCGAGGGCGGGGCCGATGAGGAGGGTGACGGCGGCCAGGACGGCGGGCAGGCGGAGGGCGGCGAAAGAGGGTCCGGTGAGGTCGAAGAAGTGGGACATGGAGAGGGTGTATCCGGCTACGGCGCGGTGGGCGAGGAGGGTGCCGATATCGGCGACGTAGGGGAGGCGGCGGGAGTCCCACAGTCCCCAGGCGAGGACCGCGGCAGAGAGCACGCCAATGACGGTGAAGACGGCATGAGCGCCCGTGAGCCAGGCGGTGGAGAGCGGGGGTTTGCCGGTGTTGGGGGTGCCGTCGAGATTGCGGTTTTCTTCCATGCAGGCGAGGACGGCGGCGATGAGGATGAACAGCGGCGGCCAGACGGGGAAGGTGTAGTACTCCTGGTTGGAAGAAATGGAGAAAAAGAGCAGAGTCCAGGCGGAGAAGAGGCTCAGGAGCCAGATGGAGCGGACGTGGAACTTGAGGCGGAAGACGTAGGTGGCGGCATCCTTGCGGGCGGCGTGGTTGAGGTAAAAGTCGAAGGTCTGGCCGGCGTCGCGGCGGAGGTGCTGGAGCCATTGGCGGCGGGTCTTCCAGGCCAGGACGAGAACGGGGGGGAGAAACAGGCTCCAGGGAAAGAGCCAGACGAGGTGAAGGAGCCAGTAGGCGGCGAAGGGCAGGCGGTTGTAATCGTGGGGGTAGCGGAGCGAGAAGAAGCGCAGGAAGTGCTCGTTGACGAAGTAGAAGTAAAAGAAACCATGGACGTTACCGAGGGTGGGGTGGTTGCCGACGGGATGGCCCTGGTCAGGATTGGCGAGGCCGACGAGGATGTGCCAGGGAGCGGCGATCAGGAGGAAGAGGAGAAAGCCGGAGAGGGGCTTCAACCGGCGCCAGCGGCGCCACTGGCCGGTAAGAAGCAGGTAGGGAATGGCGGCGCCGATGAAGAAGACGGGGGCGATAAGGCCCTTGGTGAGCAGAGCCAGGGCCACGCCGGCCCACATCCAGTAAAAGCGAAGAGGGCGGTTCAGCTCCAGGCCGGTGATGAGGCCGTAGAGGGCAATGAGCAGGAAAAGGGCGAGCTCCGCCTCGGGAATGATGAAACGGGTGAAGAGAAACGGGCCGACGGAGGTGAGCACGCCGAGGCCGGCATAGAGGCCGGCGCGCGCACCCCAGGCGCGGCGGGCCCAGGCCCAGGAGAGCCAGGCGAGGCCGAGCATGGCGAGCGCATTGGGCAGGTGGGTGGCGAAGGTGTTCTGGCCGAAGATGCGGTAGGAGCCGGCCACGATCCAGTAGGGCAGGGGGGGCTTCTCGATATAGCGGATGCCGTTGATTTTGGAGGTGATCAGGTTGCCGGTCTCGGCCATGTGCTGGGCGGCCTCGGCATGGGCGGCATCGACATCGTCCATGAGCGGGGGCGTGAAGAGGGAAGCAAAGTACACGGCGGCAAAGATGGCCCCGAAGAGCAGCCAGGTGGCCAGCGTGGAGGGGGTCTGCGGGGGGCGATGGCGCGTCCGGGTCCGGTTTGTCGTCGCGGAAAATGGCATTGGAAGAAGGATAACAGCGGGCGAGGGAACTCGTCTCACGCGGTGGAAATCGCCGCGTGGGTGGGCCCGGCGGGGAGCGGGGATGAGGTGGAACTTGAAAAGGTCGGCATGTATGCGGACTAAATCTGTAGTCCTTCAGGGCGACAAAGCTGCTGAATTTGCAGGCCTACAGAGCTACAAACGACAGATCCGCATTCCATGTTGAGAGACTGACGGGTTGCAGGCGGACAGAAGAGCTGGAAACGTCGGGCTGAAGGGCTACAAAAACGATCGAAATCATCGCGAAAATGATGAAAAACAGCGCGAAAACGGCGTTTTTTTGCACCCTTTTTGGGGGGCTGTGTGCCTACATTTCGTTTAGGCATTGCCGAGTTGGAGGGGTATCGGATCGATAGATGCAAGGGCGTTTCCGGGACCGATCCCGTCCAGCCCGCGTCCGGATCGGAGTCCGCCGCACTTGCACCCGGCTCTTCAATGGCTCTTCGACCCCTGGCATTGGCGACCCCGCATTCTCCGGACCGCCGACGATAGGCCAGCAAGAGTTCGCACTGTTAACGCCGCACCGCGCCGGAATGTGAAAGTCGACTTTCTCAATTCTGATATTCTTGCGAAGAGGGGGATAGGCGGATTTACGACTTCCTTATTGGCGACCCGGCCCGAGCTGGTGCGATCGCTGCGATCTGCGGAGTGTTCGTGTCGCTCCTTGCGATCTTCCTTACATTTTTTGCGCTTCTCCTGCAACGGCGTCACAACTACAAGTCGGTAATGCCGATTGCTCATGTAGCAGTTGGTGACTATGAGGATCGGCTCATTGTTAAGTTGTGTAACAACGGAATTGGCCCCTTGATCGTGACCCGTCTGATCGTGTCGGATGGCTGTGAAGAGAAACAGGGCATCATTTCTTGGATGCCGCAGGCGCCTTTCGGCATACTGTGGAGCACTTTCGTTCCAGACCTCGACCGGCGAGCATTGCTGCCGGGACACGAGGCAGTGCTGATAGAGCTTATTGGAGAAATGCGCAGTGAGAAGTTCGTCGAATTCCGTGACCACGTTCGAAAAGTATTGAGCACCTTAGTTGTTTCTGTGGAGTATGAAGATATTTATGGTAGGTCTATGCCAGGAGAGAAGCGCGACCTCAAGTGGTTCGGAAGGCATTTTTCTTAGCGTAGCCGATGCTGCGGCGGGTTCTTAGCTTTGACTGGAAAACCTAAGGTGCAATCGATGAGCACTAATATGAAAGTTCAAGTTGATTAGAACATTTCTTGACTTCGCGGGCGGGTCACCCGCCCCAAATCAGCAGGCAACTGTCATTGAAGGTTGTTGCGATGGATGTAAGAGCCAATCGCCTTCTTTTCCCAATCTTCGTACTCTGCTGTTTTCGGAGGGGGGTTGCCTAGGGCTATAGGTTGGAATTTCAGGATGCCGAGTTTCTCGGCAGATGGCCGAATCCACAAGACCATCAACGAGATCAGGGGGGCCATGTCGTATTGCTCCCTTAGGACCTCCTGTGTTTCGTGACTTATTCCGGTTACTCCAACAGCACGAATCTGGGCGACATGCTGGTTGTCTTCAACAACCTTTTCGCCTTTCTCATCTAGCTTGAAGCTGATGAAGATCACTTCAACGCCGGAGGTGCCGGGGTCCTTGAACAGGTCTGTAAGGGAGTCCACGAGACTGGAGAATTGAGTTCCCGCTGGAAATACCTCATTGCGCTTTTTCATCTCCTCCTCCTGGTTTTTGAGAATGACCTCTTTCGAGAATCTCAGGTATTTGCCCTTCTTGGTCCACACCTTCCGCGAAATGGTCACGTAGTCCATATTGGCAATATCTTCGTCTCCGTCGTACCGTAGCTGCGATTTGTCTTTCGTGCGGTTGACCATATCAGTGAGCACCTTCTGCAGCTGAGGGTCGAGGTCAACCTTGTTTTTTGGCTCGGAGCGCCATGTCGGGAGGAACTTATTCCATAGCCTGGTTGTGAGGAAGCTGTCGTTGTCAGGCGGTAACTGTGCGAAATTGCAAAGCCCTTGGTCCAGAACCTCCTCGGTCAGCTTCGAATAGTATTCGTCTAACTTGCGCAGGTCGGCCTTGAGGTCATCCCCGTGAACAAACTCTTGACCGTCGGACATGAACAATGGTGCGACTTGAACGTGGAAGTTATCGCGGGAGGTGAAGACGGAGCAGAAGGGCAGATAGTAAAGATATGCGAGATCGATGTGGTGGCTCTGTTTGACGTTTTTCAGCAGATTTGTCGGAAGGACCAGACAGAAGAAGATGTTGATTGATAGCATAAAGGTGAAGTAGGGCAGCCAGTCGCGCAGTGGCTTGCGGCGATTTTTGATCCAGTCGCCAACAACGCGGTCTGTCGCATGCGGAACGCCGAGAATTTGGAGGCCCAAACGAAGTAGCCACTCGGGGTCCATACTATCGATGATTGTGTCGGCAAGGCGACGGGCATCTTCGAGGGATTTTGGTTTGCGCCAATGCCCGAGTTCACGAAGAACGTTCTCCGACATTGCGTCCAGGTCGATCTGGGAGATTGTGCGTCGCCAACCTTTTGCCATTTGGCGTTCGATGTCGAGAAAGTCACCCTTTGCCCACCGATGAAGGGCTTCCTCTTCTTGAGTCATGTGAAAGATGATCCCTTTGGAATTGTCGAGTTGAACTGGATGTGCTCCTCCGCGAACGGGGCGTTGAAGGACTTGGGATAGATCGAACTCGCGCATTAACTCAGCTTCCAGTATGCGTCTGTGGTAGACGTTCGCGCATGACTGCGAGTCAGGGGTTCGGTTAGCGATAGAACCGACGAGTTGTTCCGGCGTGCTCTTGCTTCGAAGAATTCGCTTTTCAAGGTCCGCAAGACACTCGACAAAAAATAGGGGTGTGACATTCGACACGTAAAAGTTGTCGAGCAGGACAGCCTCGTTCAGGTTGAGGCTTTCCAAAGTGGATTTATCGAAGATCAGGATTGGACCTTGCGACATACGGACATTCTATTCCTGAAGATGTGGGGCGAGCACATTTGCGGTAGGTCCCGAAAAGTCGGCATATCGGAAGCGTTCGGCTGGTGACGAGGACCTGAGCGCGGATTCTGTCGGGGCTGAAGAGGCTACGGAAAAACTCGGGATTTCGGGTGGAATTGGCGGAGAGCGGGCCTCCGGGGCTAAAGCCCGCATTGATTCTGTTGGCTTTATGCGGGGGTTGAAACCCCCTGCCTCCCTCCGGATCGAGTTTTCCGCAGCCTGTAAAGCCCGCGTTGATTTTGCGGCGATCTGCGGCACGGCACCCGGACCCTGACCCAGAGGGTACCCCGGTGCCCCGGTCCCCGGTCGCGCCCTAAAGAGAAACAGGATTTCGATTGTGCTGCAGGTTGAACAATCCAAACAGAAGAAGCGTGTTTGGGCAAACGCAGCGAGTTAGCCCCCGCTGAAGCGGGGATAGCGAGTTAGCAAGTTAGCGGCGGCATCGTCGGACGCAGTTTCATCCCTCCGTGGGTCGGCAACGCCGGTGGACGAATGACACAAAGCACCCAAAATCTAGGAAGAGACAGGATTTCGATTGTGCTGCAGGTTGAACAATCCAAACAGAAACAGCGTGTTTGGGCAAATGCAGCGAGTTAGCCCCCGCTGAAGCGGGGACGAGCAAGTTGGTAAGTTAGCGGCGGCATCGTCGGACGCAGTTTCATCCCTCCGTGGGTCCGCAACGCCGGTGGACGACTGACACAAAGCACCCAAAATCTAGCCAAACATATTTGAAATTTGACCCCACCGGTTGCCCGTCCGATGATCTTGTTGTCCAGACGAGAACATGAGAGGGCGACCGATGGAGACGTTCACAAAGCTGTTTGGCAGCCTGCTGCT
>Ga0181524_10001993_pt1 | contig 22122 bp, 17 predicted proteins | sample PEATcosm2014_Bin_34_FD_119761 | JGI IMG/M metagenome (GOLD analysis project Ga0181524, IMG submission 119761) | Peatland microbial communities from MTU Mesocosm Facility, Houghton, MI, USA - PEATcosm2014_Bin05_60_metaG | ecosystem: Environmental > Terrestrial > Soil > Wetlands > Peat | place... | reverse complement strand
GTTCCAAGAGGGATTGCGGAGTGAGAGGATCGTTCATGGTCAGTGAGTATATATGAGCATATATATTCAGCAACAAAAAAACGCGAAAAACTCGCGTTCCGAAGAATTCTGTCCCGCGCCCAGAGCCTGGCCCAACCGAGGAAATCATCCAGCGGTTGAAGAACAGCTTGCAGAGCCGGAGGCAGTCCGGAAGGCGGTGTAAACGGGTTGAACGCAGCCACGGGCCACCAATTCCGAGAGCGGGATGTCGGTATCCTTCACACTTTCTATCACGGCAGAGACGCGCTTTACTTGCGTCGCGCCAAGAGGCGTGCGTTCGAGCCACAGGCCGGCGCGCTCGGCCATTAGGTCATACGCCACCGGGTGATGGCTGGTCACAATAGCCTGGACTTGGCGTTCATCCGCATTGTTCTGCAATCGCAGAAGCAATGGTCGGATTTCGGAAAGCCCAAGGAAGTTGGCAGGCTCATCGATAATCACACTGCTCCGCCATGCCTTGGTCACAGCCAGGGCGTGCTCCAGGATGACCATTGTGCGTTGGCCTGCCGAGAGCTCGTCAAGGCGCAGCCGAACGTCCTCTTTCCCTGGGCTCTGGTAGATGGCCTTGGCCACCTGCATTGCGCCCTCGGACTCCATTTGAAAAAGCGCCAGGTCAGGAAGGACGCCTTCACGCAGTTTTTGCGCCGCTTCCCGGCAGGCCAGAGCTTGGTTATTGTGCAAGTAGCGGAACCAGGCCGCAAAATCCGCGCCATCGAAACTCACCATGGTTTCCTCTCGTCGAGCCTCGGCAGTCACAGACGCCGGGTTGATCGACAAAACGACAACGTGAGCGAAATAACGGCGGAATCGCTGGAGCAGACGGTTCTCGACGCGTGGCTGGATCCTGGAGATGCCGGAGAGATGCCAATCCATCAAGACCTCTGAACCTTTAGCGCCGGTATCTTTGAAAAGCTCTGCACGGAAGCCGGGGACGCCGCCGCTCTCGTCCGCGTCCGCTGCGACGAGCGAGCCTCTGTAAAGTGTCTTGCCCTCAAAAATGAGTTTCTCTTCGGCGATCCGATTCTCTTCGCGCAATCGATTGTGGCTGAGGCGAAGGGTGTAATGATACACCCCCTCGCCCAGCACCTCGTTACCCTCTCCTTCCGCCGGGAGCCGAAGGTCCAGTTCGAAAAGTTGGTCCGATCGCCTGTCCCAACGAGTTAACGATTCTGTGGGGAACAATGCTCCGGTGGTGCCTCGCTGTGCCAATAGATCAGTGATCTTCCGCAACGCCTCGAGGACGCTGCTCTTGCCCGACCCATTCGGGCCAACAAGCACGGTATACGGCTCGAGCTCAAGAGTGACGTTCCCCAATCACTTGAAATTGTCAGCGTAAAAGCGCGTGATCATGACATTGGTGATACCGATTCGATCTCCGCAGGCAAACACAGATTCTTCCGGCTCCTAACGCGGGCGGGTGGTCAGCATTTCGCGGAGCGTCTGGAGTGTGGCGTGTTCCGCCGCTTTTGGGGCCAAAGCGCGGGCACGCCGCGCACGCCAAAGGCCTCGCCAGCCCCAGGGCCGTGGTGTTCATTCCCAATTGACAATTGCCAATTGGGAATTGCAAATTCTCCAGGGGAAGGGGACCTTGGGGCAGCCCCGTGATAAAGCTGGACTGGGCGCGTGGCGGAATCGGCAGACGCGAAGGACTTAGGATCCTTTGGAGTAATCCTTGCAGGTTCGACCCCTGTCGCGCCCACCATTTTCGCCCGGCGTTTGCTTCGCCAGGGAGCGGTAGGCGCGCGAAACGCTCAGCAGGCCGGCGTGCGGGCTGGTCGCCTCGTGCAACGGACGCTCGTCCAGGACGAAGGGCGTCTTGTGCAGCAAGGGCAAGCGAGCCGACATGGAAATGACATATATGAAATCTATAGCATGTTGTCAACCAAAAATATGCTTTTCACGCCACTTTTTTGCATTTTTTCCGTAAATTGAAGAATTAGGCGAGGATCAGGGTTGACCCCTTGGAACGACCGACGCCTCTGGACACTGCTCCCGAAGCGCCGGCTTTAGGCGCCTTTCCGCGCGCCTGGGCCGCGGCCCGACCCCTTGACTATTGCGGCCTTAAGGCGGCAGCGCCTCTCACCCCGCCCTGCCGCGCCCTGATCGCGGCGCGAGCCAGGCGGAGGCGGTTGTAATCGTAACGGCCGCCCAGGGACTCGAAGACCTCCGAGAGGCTGGCCAGGCCCAGCTTGTCAAAGGCGGCCGCCACTTCGCGCTTTTCTTCGGGCGTGAAGAACGGGTTTAGGTCGAGCCGTTCGCCGGCCTCGACCGCTTCGGCCAGGTGGCACCAAACCGTGCCCGGGGTCAGGAGCCGCTGGTGGGCGACTTGCTCGATGGACTGCTCGGCGCGGAACAGGCGGAGCGTTTCGCGGACCGTCTCGCCCAGCCGCGCCCGTCCCGGAAGCGGCGCCGGCGCCGCAAACGAGTCCTCGGCGAAAATCTGGCGCGGATGGGTTTGAAGGTGCGCGGCAATCTCCGCCAGGAAGATGGCCCCGAATTCCTGCAGTTTCTTCTCTCCCACGCCGCTGATGCGCGCGAACTCCCGCTCGTTGGCCGGATAATCGCGCGCCATCTGCCGCAACGAAACGTCGGAGAAGACAATGTAAGACGGCACGCCCCGCTCGTCCGCCAGCCTCTTGCGGACCTGGCGCAGCCGATCGAACAGGGCCTCGTCGCACGAAATCTCGCCGACGCCGCGGACCTTCTCGGCCGGAGCGCTCACCGGCTTGGTCAAAGTGATGCGCCGACGCTGCTTGAGGGCGGCCAAGCCCTCCGCAGTGAGTTCGATCACGCTGAACTTCTCCGAGGTCTGGCCCAGGTAGCCCAACCGGATCAGTTCCCGTCCAATCGCCCCCCATTCCGAGCGGCTATGCTCCGCCCCGATGCCGTAGGTGGAAAGCTGGTCGTGGCCCCAGCGCCGCACCTTCTCGGTATCCGCCCCGGTCAGGACCTCGATGATATGATTAAGCCCGACGCCGAACCGGGTCTTCTCCCGGACGCGATAGACGCAGGACAGCAGTTTCTGCGCCGCTATCGTGCCGTCGAACGTCTGGCGCGGCGAGAGGCAATTGTCGCATCCGCCGCAATTCTCTTCCTCGAAACTCTCGCCGAAGTAGGCCAGTAACTCACTGCGGCGGCAGCCGGAGCACTCGGCATAATGCACCATTTGCTGCAACTGGGCGCGGGCGATTTGCTGCTCCTTGGGGTCGGGCTTTTCGTCAATGAACCCCATCTGCTTGACCACGTCGCCAGGGCTGAACAGCAGCACGCACTCGCTGGGCAGCCCGTCCCGTCCGGCCCGCCCGGTTTCCTGGTAGTAGCCTTCGATGTTCTTGGGCAGGTCGTAATGGAGGACGAAACGGACGTTGGGTTTGTTGATGCCCATGCCGAAGGCAATCGTCGCGCAGATGACCCGCGCCTCGTCGCGGAGGAATAGTTCCTGGTGCTCGGTCCGCTCGGCAGCCGTCAGCCCGGCATGATAGGGCTTGGCCTTGACACCATCCTCACTGAGCCGCTCGGCGACGCTCTCGGCCGTCTTGCGCGCCTGGCAATACACAATCCCGCTCTCCGCGCGCCGGGCGCTGACGAAGCCGAGCACCTGCTCGTAGGGCTTGCTCTTGGCAAAGACCCGGTAGGCCAGGTTGGGCCGGTTGAAGCTCGCCACGTAACACGCCGGTTCCCTCAGCTTGAGCATCGTAACGATGTCCTGCCGCACCCGCCCGGTCGCCGTGGCCGTCAGCGCCATCATCGGCACTCCCGGCAAAAGCGGACGCAACCCCGCCAGTTGACGGTATTCCGGCCGAAAATCATGCCCCCACTCGCTGATGCAATGCGCCTCGTCAATCGCCACCAGACCCACCTTCCACCGCTGCAGGTCCGACAGAAACCCCGAGAGCATGAGCCGCTCCGGGGCCACGTAGAGGAGCCGATACTGCCCGGTGTGCAGTCCCCGCAGCCGTTCCCGAGACTCGCCCGCATGCAGCGAAGAATTCAGAAAAGTCGCCGGCACGCCCCCAGCCTGCAAACCATCCACCTGGTCTTTCATCAGCGCAATCAGCGGCGAAACCACCACCGTCAGCCCCTCCTTAGCCATCGCCGGCAACTGGAAGCACAGCGACTTCCCGCCCCCCGTCGGCAGCAACGCAAAAACGTCTTTGCCCGCCAGCGCGTCGCGGATGATCTGCTCCTGCAACGGCCGAAACGAAGTGAAGCCGAAGTACTGCTTCAGCAGCGGCATCAAATCCGGCACACCGGTTTCCATTAACCAAATCTAGCCGACGCCGCCCGATTTTGAAAACAGAGAAAACCACCAGCCAAGTCCTGGGCCTCGTTTGCGGTGAATGCTCGGGCGGGGCCGGCTGGAGGCCTTATCTTCGTTCTCTTTGTTTGCTTCTGTTGAGTTTTCTGTCGTGAATGCTCGGGCGGGGCCGGCTGAGGCATTGTCCCGGAGGGACATCCCGAGAATAGCCCGGCGCTTCAGCGCCGGGTACGGCGCCCAAAGAGCTTGCGTCCCGAAGGGACGCCTGAAGCTCAATCCCATAAATCAAAGGTGAGTAGTCTTGTCCCTAAATAAGGATTGAATTCCATAGCACCGTCGCCCTTATTGCCGTGGTGGCGGGCGAGTCTTGCGCGCTCCACTGGGGCTTGCCATTCGGCACGGCCCCAGCGGCGAGCCAACGATCATTCAGATGCGCGCCTTGGCGTTGGTTCGCACTGTTGCGGTCGTGAGTACAATCAGCCTAAATCGTTTCTGCCCTGTGAGTTACAACTCGGCCGCGCACCAGCCGATTGCTTCTTCGGCCTGGGAATATCGGAGTTCTTTGCTAATTCGTTGCCGGGCGCGCAGTGGCCCGCCACGCATCGGCACAAGTTTAATCCATTGGGGATTAGCATGTTACACGAGAAACCGCAGTAACACGGACCGGATAGCACGATCTTTGCTGTCATGGTGCCTTACGCAGCTTTCCAGCACTCATGCCGTGGGAAGCCTGCAGCGTGCCCGGGGGTCTTATGACCGTACGCACTGTCGCCAATGGATGAGCAGACCCAAGCGGCAAGGAGCCGATGCAAAATAACTTGGACAATATGACGCCAAGAGAGCCGGTCGGAATGTCCACGTTACTCTGTATTGGCGGCATGGCAGTGACTGCGCGCGGATCTTCAGGCAGCAAGAGTCTCTCGATTTTCCATGCCTAAACTGTTTTCGTTTGGAAACCGCGCAGCCAATGCCATCCCGAAGCGCCTGACCACCCTGAGCTTGAGCTGGCTCGCCCGGAAATTCAGGGCGATTGCCGTGCGTCGGGGTGTCATCGAGGCCACGTGGGAATACCCTGGCGAGGTCGATGACGCCGCCAGATTCGAGGGCCTGATACGCGAGGCGGTGCAGCAGACCGGCTATGGCGGGCTGACAGTGTCGCTAGTCTTGTCGCAGCCGCGACTGATGCATCAAATGGTCGATGTGCCGCCGCTCAAAGGCGGCACGCTCAGAAAGGTGCTCCGGCGGCAGGCCGGCCAGCAAAAGCTCTTTGTCGGCGAGGCGGCCTGGACCTTCCAAACGGCGCCCTCGACCAGAGGGAGGCAGCGCGTTCTCATCCACTTGTTTCCCAAGGTGGTGCTCAACCAACTCACGCGCGCCTGCCAGCGCAATGGCTTGCACCTGACGGCGGTCCTGTTTCCCTCGGCCGTGCTTTGTCGCCAATTTTCCGAACTCGGGCTCGAAAAGCAGGAGACCGCGCTGCTGGCGGCCCACATCGAAGGCTCCACAGTAGTTGTGGTCGGACGCGGCGACGGGCAGATGTTGCTGACCCTCAGGGTGCCGGGCACATGGAACGACGGGGCTGAACGGTTGGCACAGGAATTGAACCGCACCATCCATTTCGTCGAGCGGGAGTACGGCGTGAGTCCCTGCAAGGGGGCGTGGCTGTTTGGCCCCGGGGCCCTTGAGCATTGCCCGCTCATCGGCCAGCATACTCAATTCCCGGTCAAAGTCAGCCCCGTAGCCTATGACCCCTTCTACTGGGCCAGCGAGGCCTTGAAGCTGCCCTCGGCATTGACCCCCAACTTTATCAGTCCGGAGTTGCGGAAGGCGCCGCAGCGGCGCCTCTTCGCCAAAGTCGTGGCAACGGGCGCAGTGATGGCCGTGTCGGCTGCGGTGGCAGCGTGGATCTATGCTTCGGCCCAAGCGCGCCAGGAATCAGCCAGCATCAAAACGATGTCGGACCAACTGGGACCTTTGCGGGCCAAACAGAGGCAGTTGCACGACCTGGATGCGGAACTCTCGCGCAAAAGCCAGGTTCTCAATTTGATCGTCGGGCAACGGCCCCCGCCGGCCCCAGCGTGGCTTCTGGCCTGTCTGGGCGAGGCTATCCCGGCAGACCTGGTGATTACGAACTTTCAGATCAAGCGCGCCGACGGCTGCTGGAAAGTGCGCCTGGCCGGCGTCCCCCAGGGCGGGGTCCGGCAGCCGAAAGCCCCGCCGTTGACCAACTCTGTTGCGTTGCTTAAGACCCGATTGTCCGGCAACCCGTTCCACTTCAGCACGATCGGCTCTGGCGTTAAGGGCCCTGGGCAACCTGGGGAGCAGGCCAAACCGGGCGCGTCTGGCCAGTCCTCGACGAACTGGCTCGCCAGGATGACCGGCACCGTCACGGGCGAACTGACACCCGCCAGAGCCGTGGTCGAAGACCGTTTTGTCATCGAAGGAGTGGTGCGATGACGACTATGGTTCCTACGGTTGCTCCCGCCGGGCGCCCAGGCGCGCCATTGAGAACACGCGACTTGAAACACCACGAACTCGCATTTCGCCTCGTCGTCGTTCTGGTCGTACTGGGCTCGCTGGGCCTGGCGTGGTGGAGCATCGTAAGCAAGCTCGCCCCGCTTCAAAACCAATCGCGCGAACTCACCTCTGCCGTTGGCAGCCTGTCCGCCGAGGTCGATGCTCTGGAGCACAAGTGGAGTAGAACCGAGGCGGAGCAAATCCGGGAGAAATATCTCGAGGCCAAACGCCTGTTGTTTGCCGATCAAGCCGCGCTGGATGCCTGGCTGGCGAGCCTGCAGGCCATGGCGGCCTCGTTGGATCTGAAAGTCAAAACCGTCTTCGGCAAACCTGGCCCGCAGAGCGGCGCCAATCTCGCCGTCCTGCCCGCAACCGTCTCCATCGAACTCCGTCCCGCGGCCAGGGGAGCGGAAAGTGGTTACCGGCGACTGCTAAAACTGAGCCAGTGCCTGATTGCCGGGGAAAGGCGGGCAGACCTGGCAGAGCTGACCGTCACGGCCCAGGAGGGCCGGATTTCGATGGCCGAGTTCGTTTTCAACCTCTGGGCCGCCGAGGAGGGCGCGCCATGAAACTGCTCCAAAACCCCCGGGTGACCGGCGCCTTGGCGGTCGCCGCGATGACCCTTGTTTGTTTCCAGGTCTGTGCGCCTCGACGGCAGCCAACCCGGGCCGCCGGCGACAGGACCCCGCCGCCAGTCCAGTCCGGAAAGCCGCTGGCGCCGGCAGTGGCGGATTCCGATGTAACTCATTCCGGCGCACACGCCGAGCTATCCCCGGCAGCTCGCATTGACTGCGATGCCGCCAGCGCCCGTTTTGTAACCTGGGTCGATTCGCCCTCGCGGGACCCATTCCTGTTGGCCCTGCCAGTGCCGCCACCGCTTGCGAAAACCCAAGCAGAAAAGCCCTCCCCCGTGGCCCGTTGGAAGCTCAACGCAATCTGGCAGCAGACAGGCTCCCGGCTGGCCGTTATCAACGGCCGGGTCTATGGGGAAGGCGACGAAATCCTGGGATACAAGGTTGAAAGCATCCTGGGTGACGAGGTCTGGATACAAGGACCGGAGCGGAAGGAACGCCTGGATTTCCGGGCGCGCCTGGCTGCTTCAGCACTCATATCAGCAAACACCGATGAGAACCCCTCAACTCAGTCCAAATAACACTCTTGTCCAATCGGCCTTCCTGGCCGGGCTCTGCGCCCTGGCAATGGGTTCCGCCGCGCTCTCCGCCCGTACGACCCCGCTTGACTGGGACGACGAAGCCCGCGCACCAGCCACACCATCGCCGCCGGACCTCTCGTCGCCCCTGCTGTTGGCGCCGGCCAAAACCAACAATCCCGCCTTCTCGGATCCCGGCGTGCGGTCGCCGCCGCTTGCGCCACACGCGCCCGCTGCCCTGCCCGCTCAGCCCCCATCGATGTCCGCTCCTCAGCCAGCCCCGGAACGTCCCCTTCAGGCGGCAGCACCCCCAAGCACTCAGCCCCCGGCAGCCGCTCTTCAGCCAGCCCCCGGCGGCCTCTCCGCCGGGGACGCCGCCAAGGGAAAGACGCTCTACACATTCCACGCCGCCGATTTGGAGCTGCAGGCTGCGCTCGCCGTCTTTGCCCGCGCCAACAACCTCAATATCGTCCCTGACAACGACGTCGCTGGCAGGGTGACTCTGGATGTGCGGGGCTTGCCACTGGAGCAGATGATGCGCGCATTGCTTGAAGCCAACGATTGCGCCTGGCTTGAGGAGGGCGGGCTCATGCGCGTGTGCAACACCCAGACGCGCATCTTCAACGTTAATTACCTCCGGCTCTCGCGCAAGGGCATCGGCCAGAGTTCGGCCACGCTCGGCTCCGGCAGCGCGATGGGTGGCGGCGGAGGCGGCGGAGGCGGCGCGAGCGGCGGCCAGGGAAGCAGCGCCTTTGGCTCCGCCAGTTCGTCCATCACCGTGACAGCCGACAACCCGGTCGATTTCTGGAAGGAGCTCGTGGAGGAGATGGGGACCATGCTCACTCCAGCGGGCAAGGCCTCCCTCTCAGTCAACAAGACCGCCGGAATCATCCAAGTCACTGACCGGCCCTCGGCCCTCAAACGCGTCGAGAATTACCTCAAGGGCGTGGGCCGCAGCATCCATCGCCAGATCGAAATCGAGGCCAGGCTCTACGATGTGACCCTCAACGACCAGTTCCAATTCGGCATCGATTGGGTCCATCTGGCTGAGGCCTACGGCGGCTCGCTCGGCTTCGGTGGGGCCACCCTGCCCGTCGCCAACGGCGGCGGCCAGTTCGCCGACTCGGCCCTGGGCGGCATAAACCGATATGGCATCGTCGGCTCATCGGCCTCAACCTCTCCCGGAGGCAACCCCGCCACGCTGGCCTTTCAGAACTTCAACACCGCCGCCGCGGTCAATGCGATGCAACAGCAGGGAACCGTCGAAGTGATTTCCACCCCCCACATTCGCACCCTCAACAACCAAACCGCCCTCATCAAAGTCGGGGAAGAGGTGCCCTTCTTCAACACCACCACCACTCTTCTGCCCGGCACCACCGCCGGCACCACCACCGTCCAGCAGAATACCGTGGTCAGTTCCATCACCATCGGCACCATCCTCTCCATCACCCCGCAGGTTTCTGAGGACGACTGGATCTCGCTGGACATCTCCCCGGTGCTCACGAGGTTAAACCAGGTCGTCACCCTCGCCGGCACCGGCGGCGCCAGCGGCGGCTCGGGCGCCACCGCCCCCGACCTGGACACCAAACAGGAATCAACCCTCGTCCGCGTCCGCGACGGCACCACCGTCGTCATCGGCGGCCTCATCCAGACCCAAACCGCCCGGAACGACACCAAAATTCCCCTGCTCGGTGACATCCCATACCTGGGCAAACTCTTTACCGGCACCTTCCGCTTCAAACAGAAGAAAGAACTCGTTATCTTTGTTACCCCGCACATTGTCCAGGATGGGGAATCAAGCCAGACGATGCCCAAGACGCTGATCAAATGATCCCCCATTAGGAATGCTTGCCCGTGGTCGCGGCTTTGCACACCCCAGGCAGGCCAGGCCGGGGAATCACGGAAGTCGCTTATACCCATGGGAGACACTGCCGGTTGCCGACCATGGCACGGTTAAAGCTACATATCCCCTGAGGTCCTAAAAGATAATACGAGGAAACCAACCGCAAAACTCAGTCGTAGCACAAAGGAAGATATGAAGATGACAATTAAACACAGTGAACAGAATCAAAAGTCACGGGCCTTCACCTTGATCGAAATGATCGGCGTGCTCGCCGTCATCGCCATTTTGGCGGCCGTGCTCATCCCAAAGGTCTTCAGCGCCATCGACACCTCACAGGTCAACAACACGGCCATGAGTTGTAATTCCGTCAAGACCGCTATTGCTGACCACTACGGGAAATACGGAGGTCTGGCGTGCGACGGAACCCAGACCCCGCCTGCCCCGCTCACCGTCACAACCGCCGCTCCCTTCAACAACTTCGACACCTACCTCCTGAAAGAGGGCCTGGTGGACAAGCTCTTCGCGGCCAAGATCGGCGATGGGACCTCCGGCACTGCAACCGGCACCCGCATAACTCTGCTGCAAGGCCCCTCGGCCCTTGGCGGCACAATCACGGCGGCCTCCACCCCAGCCGCGGTTACGGATGCCTCTTTTGATCTGATGGCAAGCGGAACAAACACCATCAACGGCTCGGTCGTTGCTGTGGCCCTGATCACCGGAGTTAGCTTGAACCAGGCCAGGGCCTTGAACGCAATTATCGATGGATCAGCCGCAGCAATGGGCGATGGAGGCACTCTATCGGACACCTCCGGCCGTGTAAAATACACCTTCGCTTCTGCTACTACCAATGCCACTGTGTACGTCTATCTCACGCACAGGTAGAGCCGCCGTTGCATTAATCGCCGCCCGCAAGGCATGCGTAGCGCAGACTTCCAGTCTGCTGTATCTTATCGCGAATTCCCAGTCCGCAGATGCGGCATCCGTCCTAACCGCGAGGGTTGGGGCAAACCAGAACAAGCATAGCGATGCCGACACAGACTAATCCAGCCCTGGAAAAAGGCGCCTCTCAGCCGGGGTCGTCGGTGGGCGACTGGCTCGTGGGTGCGGGGACCCTGACCCGTGACCAGTTGGAGCTGGCGCGGCGGGAGCAGCAGCGCAGCGGGGCCTGGCTTGGCCACATCCTCGTCCAATTGGGCTTCATGACCGGGGAAGCAGTGGCCGAATTTGCCGGCCGGGAGGCGGGCACACGCACGGTCAACCTCAATCAGGTCTGCATTGACCCGGCGGTGCTTTCGCTGGTTCCACAGGAACTGGCCAGGCGGTGCCTGGCAATGCCCTTGTCACGCAGCAACGGCACCCTGACCGTGGCGCTGGCCGATCCGTTCGATGTGACGGTGGCCGACACGCTGCACCAGGTCACCGGCATGAACATCGAGGTCGTTACCGCGCCGGAACGGGACATCCTCAACTGCCTGGAGCTTTACTACAGCACCGGCGACACCATCGGCCAATCGATTGATAAGATCCTCGAGGAGAAGGACCGGCAGCAGGCCCAGCCCCTGGAGGAGGTGCTCAGCCGCATGGCCGACAAGGACGAAGACGCCCCGGTCATTCGGGTCGTGCGCCAGATCATCACCCGCGCCGTCAATAACCGCGCCAGCGACATCCACTTCGAGCCGGAAGAGCACCTCATGCGCGTGCGCGCTCGCATTGACGGAGTCCTGCTTCAGGATGCCCTCATCCCCAAAGCGATGCAATCGGCCGTCACCACGCGCATGAAGATATTGGCCGACCTCGACCTGGCCGAGAGCCGCATCCCGCAGGACGGCCGCGCCTCCATCCTCGTGGGCGGCCGTCAGGTCAACCTGCGCGTCTCCAGCCTCCCGACCAGCCACGGGGAGAACATTGTCGCCCGCATCCTCGACCCGAGCGGGCAAATCCTCAGCTTCCAGGCCCTGGGGTTCCTGCCGGACATGGAAGCCCAGTTCCGCGAGCTGCTCAATAAGCCCTACGGCGTCCTGCTCGTGGCGGGGCCCACCGGCTCCGGCAAATCGACCACCCTTTACGCGGTGCTCCAACAGGTCGCCACCATGGAGGTCAGCACCTTCACGCTCGAAGACCCAATCGAATACCGCATGCCCCAGGTGCGCCAGACCCAGATCAAGGAAGAGGCCGGCCTGACCTTCAGCACCGGCCTGCGGGCCCTCTTGCGCCAGGACCCCGACATCATCCTGGTGGGTGAAACGCGCGACACTGAGACCGCGCAGTTGATGGTGCGCGCCGCTTTGACCGGCCACTTGGTCTTTTCAACCCTCCACACCAACGACGCGCCCGGCGCCATTCCCCGCCTGCTCGATATGGGGGTCGATTCGTTCCTGCTCCCTGCCAGTCTCCTGGCGGTGCTCGCCCAGCGATTGATCAGGATCATCTGCCCCGCCTGCAAACAGGAGGTCAAGAATCCCCAATCCATTCTCCAAGAGCTCAAGGTCGAGCTGCCCAAAGGCCAGCTTCCGCTCCAGTTGTGGCGCGGGGCGGGCTGCCGGGCCTGCAACGGCAGCGGCTACAAAGGCCGCTTAGGCATCTTCGAACTGATGGCGATCGATGAGCGGTTCCACGATCCCATCCTCCACCGCGCCGGCGCCCCGGAGTACTGGCGCCTGGCTCGCGAGCGCGGCATGCGCACCATGTTCGAAGACGGCCTCCTTAAGGCGCTCCAGGGCCTTACCACGATCGAGGAATTGCTCCGAGTAGCCTGCCAGACCCAGGATTGAATCGGCCCCTCCAACTATGCCCGTCTATCATTACCAGGCCGTTGACAGCCGGGGGCGCAGCCTCAAAGGCACGATGCCCGCCCCGGATGAGTCGAGCCTGGAACTCAAACTCAAGGAGGCCGGCCTGTGGCTGACTGACGCGGACCTCCCCAGGCCAACGGCCCCGCCGGCGGATGCCTTGCCAAGGCGCCTGCGGCGCTTCAAACTGCGCGGCCGCAGGGAACTCATCGACTTCTGCACCTTGATGACCTTCCAGATCAAGGCCGGGGTCCCCTTGATCCAGGCGCTCACGGTCGCCACCCGGGACTGCAATAATACTGATTTCCGGAAAGTCCTCATCCATTTGCAGCGCCAGATCGAATCCGGCCAGACCCTTCACGAAGCCCTGGCTCTTTACCCCCGCGCCTTCTCCGTCCACTTTGTCAGCGTGCTCAAGGCAGGCGAACTGACCAGCAAATTGCCCGAGGCCTTCGACGACCTCAGGCACTACTTCCAGTGGACCGACCAAATCATGGCCGACCTGCGCCAGGCCAGTCTTTATCCTGCCATCGCCTTCAGCATCATCGCTGCCTTCGCTATCTTTCTGTTCGCCTTTATCATCCCCAAATTCGCCGGATTGCTCGTCAAACTCCACGTCCAGCAGCCGCTCCTGACCCAAATCATCTTCGGCTTGGGGGATTTCGCCCGCTCGACCTGGTGGATAACGGCCCCATTGCTGGTTGCCCTCGTGCTTGGCATCCCGATTGGCCGGCGGCTCTCCGTTCCTTTTGCGACATTCACCGACGGTCTCAAGCTGCGGCTGCCTATCTTCGGCGAACTGAACCTCATGCTCGCCCTCTCGCGGTTCTCTCACAACCTGTCCATCCTCTATCGCTCCGGACTGCCGATTCTTCAGGCCCTCGATGTTTGCCGCCATGGCTTGATCGGCAACAGGCTGGTGGAAGAGGCCGTCGGCCGCGTCCGCCAGGATGTCGCGACCGGCAGCACCATCACCGAGGCAATGCGCCGGCAAGTCGTTTTCCCAGCCCTGCTCCTCCGTATGGTCAGCATGGGAGAAACCTCCGGCAACCTCGATAAGGCCCTGGACGGCGTGTCTGATTATTACACCGACATCATCCCGCGCCGCCTCAAGATCGTCTTCAGCCTCCTCGAGCCGATGCTGATGGTGCTCCTCATCTTTATCGTCGGGACCGTCGCCTTGGCCATTTATCTGCCCATCGTCTCCTTGATGGGCGGTATCAGGTAAGAAGCCCGAAATCAACAATGTTTCTTATGAGCATAATCCGAACAACCAACGGGCTGATGACAGGGCCTTCCGCCCCGCGCGCCACGCGCTCGAACGCCTTCTCGCTCGTCGAAATGATCGGCGTGCTGGCTATCCTCGCAATCCTGGCCGCCGCGCTGATGCCCGTGGTCATCAGGCAAGTGGACCGCGCGGCCTGGACTCAGGAGACAATCAACCTGGCCGCCATCAGCAATGCCCTTGTGCTCCAGGCGGTTCGATGCAACAACATTCCCAGCCAAGCCACCTGGGCGCAGGCGGCCGCCAACTGGCTGACCCTCCCGCTTAGCAACATCACCACCACACCCCGCGGCTACTCACGGGCATACCTCATCGACCCGGCATTGCAGATCGGCGGGGGAGGACTCCCTTATACGCAGACGGCCGCCGGCACAACCTGCCCCGCCAATGCGAGGGTGATGGTAATCTCGACAATTGCTCGCGCTCTTCCCGTTGCCAGCGGCACCACGAATACTTTCAGCGATATCTGGAACACTCCCGACGGCGTCAACCCCGCCAGTTGGGCCGCCTGGCCCGGCAACGGCGCCGACGTCCTCATTCAGCGCATCAATCTCCAACCCCTCTTCCACCGGCTCATTCTGTTCGATCGCGACACCACCACCAATGCTGCGCTGTCCTTCGCCATTGACGGCGTCACAACAAACGCGCCTTCTCTCCATTGGGACTCCTACTACCTGGATGGTTCGCTGCTGGGCCTGTACACCAACTCCGCCCCCCCTTCGCTCCTGTTGACGGAGGTCATCAACCGGGACCTCGGCCTCGTGTTCGATAACAATGTCTGGGGCGATCAAATCGGCCCCGGCTCCCCCTCCGCCGCCTCACTCACTCTGGACCAGCTTGCCTATGCGTTCATCACTTCCCCCTACCCGCCGGTAACCAAAAAGGGGGACAACACCATCGGGGTGGCCGACGCGCTGCTGGCCTACATGAATGCCTACTCCTCCTGGGCCAACATGAGTCCCTGCTTCTCCTATTCCGGTAATGGCAATAATGGCAAGGTGGTCGAGTACCAACTCATGAACACAGTCGTCTCATGCTTTGGCGGCTCCGCCTTCGGGACCTGCAACCTGGTGCCGTAGCGCATCTGCAACCAGGATTAAAGCGTGTCCGCACAACCCCGACTCCGAATCTCTGTCGCCGCCTTTATCCCCACCCTTTGTCGAAAAACAGCCAATCCGACAAAGTTCACGACAAACTATGCGGCCAAAGGATGCGACGAACCTCCCTTCTCGGCGGGTTTCTCGGACACGCTCGCAGCCCGCCGCGGACCCCGCCGGGGCTTCAGTTTGATCGAAATGATCGGCGTCCTCGCCGTCATGGCTATCCTTGCCACCGTCATCATTTCCGCGACCATTAAAAGCCAGGACGTGGGTGTCACCAGGCAGGAAAGCGCCGCACTGCAGGCCTTCGCCACCGCATTTCAAAACAGTGTCCTTAGGAACCGATACATACCGGGCGCCAATGGAACAACCCCGTGGTATCAAGCCATTGCTACCGAGCTCGGGACCAGCACTAACTCCGTTTTGTTCAACCTGCGAAACCCTAACTCTGCCCGCGTGTTCATGATCGACCCGAATCTCTCCGTGGGCCCCTCGGGTGGCACGCTGCCTTACCTTCAAGGCTCCGCCGGCTCAACCTGTCCCACAAACGCGCGGGTTATGATAGTGTCGAGCCTGGCGCCGAACACTGCCCTGCCCGCCGCCGGGGTTGCCTCCGCCAACTTCACCAATCTCTGGAACTGCGCTCTCGGCGCCCTCCCCAGCACCGGCTTCACCGGCTGGAATCCCTACGACCTCATGATCCAGCGTGTCAACCTCCAGCCGCTCTTTGTCAACCTCCAGTTGCAAAACTACCTCTCCACCAACCAGGGCCAGTACACCATCGACACCAACGCTCTGGCCACCGTGCCTAACCCCAACGGCGTGAGCGCCTGCTTCATCAAAGGCACCGTCCTCGGCCTTTTTACCAACGGCAGCTCCCTGCTAACTCCGAATGCCACGTTAATGTTGAACCGTGATGACAGCTATTTTTACGTCGCCCAGGTATGGCGCAATGCGCCCTCCATTCCCAATGTGTCCCTGGCTGCCCAGACTAATTCAGAGGCAGCCAATCTGGCTGAGATGATCAGCATCTCAGCCAGTGCGTTCGCCGCCAGCCCCTGCAACATTTACGCCCAAAACGGCGCCACGCCCCAGTCGGTGGTCAACGCCATCAGCAACTTCCTGTACTTCTATCCGCCCTACGCCGCCTACGGAGCTGCCAACAATTGGCCCACAACCGGAAGCCTCTACAGCAATGCCAGCTACGCCCAGACGCTTTTGGGTAATGCCCTGGGCTATCTCGCCAACAACATTACCCAGGGCGGATGTACCAATGGGCCGTAGCCGCAACTGCCCCTTTCTTATCCCAGTTCACTTTCAATCATGGCGCCCCGCACAACCCGCCGCACCGCCTCAGTGACCGTTTTCGGATACCGCGCGAGGATGCGCTTCAGGATTCCCCTTCTGAGGCTGTCCAGGTTCCGAAACGTCACTTGCGTCCTCCGCAATCCAAACGCCAGGGTTGCCGTATGCCGAGGGCACCCGGTCGGCGTTGTCGTCGCGGCACATTTTCCAAGCCGGCATCATGTGCTTGTTGTTGTTCATGCATTGAACCCCTTGCGCTCGGAGCTTGGCGCGCCCCAAAGCCGGCAAGAGCAAGGCCGCCAGGATGGCGATGATCGCGATGACCACCAGGAGTTCGATGAGGGTGAAGGCGTGTGGGAGGCGGCCCAAGCTCCGGGAACCATCTGAGCTCCGATTCGGTTTCTTCATAAACTGATCGATAGCAGGCATCGGCGGCCGCTCGGACGTTTCGGCCATTATGAAATTGACCATTCGCCCCGATGCCCGAAAGGGTAGAAATACAGGAAGCCATTGGTCTTATCAGGTCGCGCCTCCACTCCACTCGATCAGTTACTTTTGGGGGAGCGGAATCTCTGCTTCTATGCGCAAGAATGTCGCCGCGGTTTCGGTCCGGAGCTCGACTTGAGGCAGGCTGGCGGGTATCAGGCAAAACTGGCCGGCGCCCAGCGAGAGTGATGCCTGGCCGTTCCTTACGGACAACACTCCGTTCAGGACGCCGAGGATATGCATCCGGCCCTGGGCCAGTCTTAGCGGAGCGCCGGCATCGATTTGCCACGCCTCGACCGTAAACAACGAGTCGCGCACCAGCGGCCGCACACGGGCGGCGCCGGCGGCGGCAAAGGCGCCGGGCGCGAGCGCCGGCTCGAAATCATTGAAGTCGATGCTGGCCAGCGATTGCGGAATGTGGAGTTGGCGGAGTTTGCCATCCAAGCCGGGACGGTTCCAATCGAACACGCGATAGGTGGTGTCCGAGTTCTGCTGTATCTCAAAGACGACCAGGCCCCCGCCCAGGGCATGGACGCGGCCGCTGGGCAGGAACAGGGCGTCGCCCGCCTGAACGCCGATGCGGTGGAAGCACTCGGCCACCGTGCCGGCCTGGAGTTTTTGTTCGAACTCCGCCCGTGTCACCCCGCGCTTCAAGCCGGCGTATAACACCGCTCCCGGCGCGGCGTTGGCGATGTACCACATCTCAGTCTTGGGTTCCCCCCCCAACTGAGGCGCGATGGCGGCGGGAGGATGGACCTGGAGGGACAATGTGTCACGCGCGTCCAGGATCTTGACCAGGAGGGGAAACCGCTCGTTGGGCAAGCCGGGACGCCCCAACAGTTCGGCCGCGTGCCGGGCCATCAGCCAAGAGAGGTCTTTGCCCGCCAGGGGCCCGTTGGCAATAACGCTGGCATCACCGGGTCGGTCGCTGATTTCCCAGGACTCGCCGATGGGCGGACCGGGCGGCAGGGGTTTATGATAAAGTTCGGCCAACCTGCGCCCGCCCCAGACCCGTTCCTTGAAAACGGGGTGGAAGATCAATGGATAAAGCATCGCGGATGGTCCGGAGTACACAGGGGTTAGTGGGAGAGAAGACAATCCAAATAGCCGCGAAAAGGCACAAAAGGCACAAGAATCCTGATATTCTGCGCCTTTTGTGCTTTTTCGCGGCTATTCCATTCGGGGTTCGCGTCGTCCATCTCAAGCCTTAGTCAGTATCACACGGCCTCGGCTTTAGGGGTTGGGGCGGCTTTCTTTTCGACAAAGTGGCCAAAGCTGCGAAACTTGGCGTAGCGGTGCTTGAGCCAGTCCGCTGGGGATAGTTTAAGGAGTTCTTCCAGGTGCCTGAGCAGGTGATCCCGCACGGTCTGAGTAGTCTTGTCAGGGTCATTGTGGGCGCCACCCTGGGGTTCGGGGATGACTTCATCGACGAGGCCCAACTCAAGGAGGTGTTTAGCTGTGATTTTGAGGGCCTCGGCGGCCCTGGGGGCGGCGGAACGGTCTTTCCAGAGGATGGCAGCGCAGCCCTCCGGGCTAATGACGGAGTAATAGGCATTCTCGAGAATGCAAACCCGGTCGGCAACACCGATGCCAAGGGCGCCGCCGGAGCCGCCTTCGCCGATTACCAGGGCAATGATCGGGACCTCCAAGAGCATCATCTCGCGCAGATTCAGCGCGATGGCCTCGGCGATGTGGCGTTCCTCGGCGCCGATGCCGGGATAGGCCCCAGCGGTGTCGATGAGGGAAATAATCGGCAGCCGGAATTTGTCGGCCAATTTCATCAAGCGCAAGGCCTTGCGATAGCCCTCGGGGTGTGCAGACCCGAAATTGCGGAGAATGTTATCCTTGGTATCGCGTCCTTTCTGGGTCCCGATGACCATGACTTTGTGCTCGCCAAGGCAGGCGAAGCCGCCCACCACGGCGCGGTCTTCGGCAAATAACCTGTCCCCATGCAACTCGGCAAAACCGGTGAAGGCGGATGTCAGGTAGTCCAGGGTGTAGGGCCGCTTGGGGTGGCGGGCAATCTTGATGCGATCCCAGGCGCTGAGGTTCGCGTAGATGTGGCGCCGCGTCTCGGCCAGTTTCTTCTCGATCAAAGCGACTTCTTCCTGGAGACTGAGGCCAAGGGCGTGCTTCTCCGGATGTTTCTTCAACTCCTCGAGCGCATTCTGCAATTCCACAATCGGCTTTTCAAAGTCGAGTTGGTGTTTCATCGCCCCAAAGCCTAGTGTGGTGTCCTCGAAATAGCTATACCTTTTTAGCCCGTACAGTCAAAGAGCCGGATTTTCATCCGGCTCTGAGTGGTGACGAGGTTTATACGCCTTCACCCAGGCGCTCAGAAGGGTAATGCGGCCAACTATTTACTCGCTGCTCGAACCGCATTACAAGCAAAACCTCTATACTAACCCTAAACGAACAGCGAAATCTTCATTGCCCTCTGTGTCCAGCCATTCCCTATAGTAATAGATACCATAAGAGAGCAATTTGTTCAAGAACTTTCTTCGGTTTTAAAGAGCTTTTTTCTCTTCGCCCAGCGAAGAGCCTTTGCGTTGTCCTCGCCCGCGCGTCCCATCCCCCTTTGATAATCTCACCAGATCGGCCTCCAGTCAAGCGAACCGTGATTTTTCTGAAAAAATGTGCGAATCCGTGAGAATGGAGGCACGGGGGTGCTGTTTGAGCACTCGGGCCAGCGGCGTATCGCCGGCGGGATCGAGGGACCGGCGCAGAGCAAGCTCTTTGCCGGGCCCCGCGGCCAAGACCCAGACCTGGCGGGCGGCGCCGATGGCCGGGTAGCCGAGGGTAATCCGTCGCGGCGGCGGCTTGGAAACCGTCACCGCCCGGTAAACCGCCGGGCTGGCCGCTATCTCTTCGGGTTCCCCGGGGAAGAGAGACGCCACATGGCCCTCCTCGCCCATGCCGAGGAACACGAGGTCCAGGACAGGTTGTCCGCCCTGGCCTGGAGAGGCAATGCCGCGCAATTCCTCTTCCGCCTGGGCGGTGGCGACCTCCGGCAGGGCTTCTCCACGGATGCGATGGATCTGAGGATCCGGAATGCCCAGAGGCCCCAGAAGACAGCCGCGGGCGAGGCCAAAATTGCTTTCCGGGTCGGTCGGGGCCACGCACCGTTCGTCACTCCAGAAGAAATGGACCCACGTCAGGTCCAGGCCGCGCTCTCTGGCCTGGCGGCTCGAGGCCAGGAAGAACTGTCGCGCGATGCGCCCCCCTGAAAGCGCCACACAGTATGGCTGCGGACCGTTGCGGGCCGCTTCCAATTGGTCCAGCCACCAGGCGGCCGCCGTGTTGGCCAGCGGCTCGCCGGAGCCAAAAGTCAAGAGGTTGTAGGCGCCCATGGCGAGGTGACAGGCTCGTGCCAGACATGGCCGGACTGGGCCAACAGATCGTCTGCGGCCACGGGGCCCCATGTGCCGGCGGAGTAAAACTCGCGGTTGGTCAGCGGCTTGCCGGCCCAACCTGCGCGGACAGCATCGACAAATCGCCAGGCCGTTTCAACCTCGTCGCGCCGAATGAACAGAGTGGCGTCCCCGGCCATCGCCTCGAGCAGGAGCCGCTCGTACGCCTCCGGGGTGTAGGCCCCGAACTCGGCGTCGTAACTGAACTGCATCCGGACGGGCCGGACGGCGACGCTGGTGCCGGGGACTTTGCCGTTGAAGCGGAGGTTGATGCCTTCATTGGGCTGAAGCCGAAGGACCAGCGAGTTGGAGTCCAACCGCTGGCCGCATTGGGCGGCGAACAGGACGTAAGGGGTGGGACGGAACTGGATGCGCACTTCGCTGACGCCCGTGGGCAGGCACTTGCCGGTCCGGAGGAAAAAGGGCACGCCCGACCAGCGCCAACTGTCTATAAAGAGCTTGAGCGCAACGTAAGTTTCGACGTTGGAATCCGATTTGACCTTAGGCTCCTGGCGGTAGCCCGGGTGCGATTGGCCATTCACAAGGCCGGCGAAGTACTGGCCTCGCACGACCTGTCTGGCGACGTCCTCAACAGGCAGGGGGCGGAGGGACCTGAGGAGCTTTACTTTTTCGTCGCGAATCGCCTCGGCGTCCAGCGAAACCGGAGGCTCCATCGTCACGAGGGAGAGCACCTGCAAGAGGTGGTTCTGGACCATGTCGCGCAAGGCGCCGGCCTCCTCGTAGTAAGCGCCCCGCTGGCCCACCCCCTCTTTCTCGGCCACGGTAATCTGGACGTTATCCACTGAATCGCGGTTCCAGAGCCGCTCGAAAATGGAGTTGGAAAAGCGGAACATGAGGATGTTCTGGACCGTCTCCTTGCCCAGGTAATGGTCGATGCGGAAGACTCGCTGCTCGCGGGCATAGCGGGTCAGCTCAGCGTTGAGCCGCAGGGCTGAGTCGAGGTCGTGGCCGAAGGGTTTCTCGACCACAATGCGTTGCCAGCCCGCCTCCTCGTCATGGCGCAGCAGGCCGGCCAGATGCAGTTGCTGGACGATGTCTCCGAACTGGCTGGGCATGACGGCGAGGTAAAACAGGATGTTCCGGGACAAGGGCGGGCTGCCGAAGGCGCTAAGCTGCCGCGCCAGTTTGGTGTAAGCGGCCGAATCGGTCAGGTCGCCCTGGCAGTAAACAAGATGCTGCGAGAAGTCGTCCCAGACCCCGGCATCCACCGGCTTGGTGCGGGAAAACTCATCGAGCGCCTGCCGCAACTCCTGGCGCCAGGACGCATCGGTCTTCTCGCGCCGGGCAAAGCCGACGATGCGGAAATCCGGCGGCATCTGTTTGTCTTTGCACAGGTGATAGAGCGCCGGGATCAGCTTGCGGGCAGTCAAATCGCCGCTGGCCCCGAAAATCACGATCGAGCACGCCTCGGTCAGTTTGTGCGCCTGCCCCAACCGGCAAGTCAGCAGGTCGTCAAATTCCGCCCTTTGAGTCTGGTTCACAGCCGCAATGTCCCCGAGGTTGCCGCGAATTTCAACACGTTAATGAGATGTGTCCCCGGCGCATGAAATATGCGGGTTAAGGGCCGCACCGAGCCCCGGAGGCTACGTAGCGCAGGCTTCTCCCGACCTGGAACCGGGAGAAGCCTGCGCTGCGCCTTCGGGTTTGGCGGCGTCGACGAGTCTGCGCAACTTCCTGACGGCCGCGCCCAGGTTGCGCTGGCCAAAAAGCGTCGTGCCGCTGATGAAAGTGTCGGCCCCGGCGTGGGCGCATTCGACAGCGGTCTTAAAATCGACCCCCCCATCCACGGCAATCGAATAAGAGAGAGTCCGGTCGCGGCGCCAAACGGCGGCCTGCTGGATCTTGGGCAGCGTCTCATAAATAAAGGACTGGCCGCCGAAGCCGGGGTTTACCGTCATGATGAGCAGGTGATCAATCTG
>Ga0181524_10001991_pt1 | contig 22145 bp, 6 predicted proteins | sample PEATcosm2014_Bin_34_FD_119761 | JGI IMG/M metagenome (GOLD analysis project Ga0181524, IMG submission 119761) | Peatland microbial communities from MTU Mesocosm Facility, Houghton, MI, USA - PEATcosm2014_Bin05_60_metaG | ecosystem: Environmental > Terrestrial > Soil > Wetlands > Peat | place... | reverse complement strand
TCATCGCGGGACAGGCAGACGCCAGCGGCCTGACCCTCGTGACGAACAACATTCAGGAATTCCAGCGTGTCCCTGGGCACAAGCTGGAGGTTTGGCCTTAAAAAACGCGTTACCGCCCTGCCGCCTCACTCATTCCTCCGGAAGACTACAATGCGGTTGGTATTTGTGCCTTTGGCGTTATTATCCACACCCCAGCAGTTGGCGGTCTTTGTGAACTTCTGGTCATTTATCAAGACCAGCAGCGGCTGCAGTCCCGCCTCGAGGCCACAAGGCAGGACCGCCTCCTCGAGCCTGAGTTTGCCCCCCCGAACCTCACCCACTTCGAAGGCGACGTGGCCGCCCGGCCGCAAGATGCGAGCCAACTCCCGGAACACCTCTGTCATGGTGCGCTGCCATTCCTCCAGTTTGTTGGGGACCGTCAGGCTCACCGATGCGGGGTCAACGCCGATGAACCAGCAGCGCAGCCAGTTATCGCCCGCATAGTCCACGACATCCAGGAAGGGGGGCGAAGTCACGACCAGCGAAACGCTGGCGGATTCGACCTCGGGAATGCGACTCGAACGTTGAGTAAGCAGGCGGGCCTGATGGCACACGGCTGACAGCACGCGCCTCACGCCGGCGTCACAGTCGCAGAGCAGTTGGCGGCTTTTTCGGGCGATAATCTCGGCAACAATCCTCCGTGGCGGCACCTGGCCGCGGGTTTCATTGATCTTCTTTTGCGCCTTTATCGAAACCGCCTGGTTGGGCGGCAGTGTGTAAACGGAGAAGAACCCTGGCGAGTGGCCGGTCAGGCGGTTGACGGCGACCATCCTAATCCAGTCATCCACCAGGTCGTTCCTCCCCGCCGCCGTCCGATGAACCAGGTAGCTCCTGAGCGCGCAAATCTCGCGCAGAGTGTCCCGGTGGTAAAAGACCAGCAACTCGTCGGGCAACTCGCCGCCGGCGGAATAATCGATCTCCCGTAAGCGCCGCACAACCTGGTCGAGTTGCGGTGGGTTGAGCCTGGGCCGGGTGAGCACGACGCTGAGGGGATTGATGTCGCAACCGCATGGCACCCGGCCCAGCAGAGCGGCCTCCACGAGGGTAGTCCCCCGTCCCATGAATGGGTCGTAAACAACATCACCCGGCTCCGTCAACCGCTCGATGAAGAATCTGGGGAATTGGGGCTTGAAGCAGGCCCGGTAAGAGACCTCGTGGAGGCTGTTGGCTGCTCTTTGTTTGGAGGTCCAGAACTCGTTGACGTAAGTGGGCACCCGCAACGGCTTGCCGTCGAAGCTCGTTGCGGGCGTCTCAATTAACTGCGTAGCCTTGCCGAACTCCCTGAAGGAAGCCAACTGGCCGCCCAAGGGCGCCTTCAGGTCCGCGGCACCATCCGGCTGCAGCGCGAATCCGAATTCCAGGTTCTTTTGAGGCAAAGTCACTTCCTGCGGGCGCGGAATGTCGGGCCTCCGTACTGGGCCTTTTTGCCCAACTCGCGCTCGATGGCGAGCAAGCGATTGTATTTGGCTATGCGTTCGGAGCGGCACGCCGAACCGGTCTTGATCTGGCCGGCGCCGGTGCCGACGGCGAAATCGGCGATGAAGGGGTCCTCGGTTTCACCGGAACGATGGGAGATGACGGCGCCGTAACCGGCCTTCTGGGCCATGGCGACCGTCTCGAGGGTCTCGGAGACGGTGCCGATTTGGTTGAGCTTGATCAGAATGGCGTTGGCGATGCCGGCTTTGATGCCCTCGGCGAAGATTTTCGGGTTGGTAACGAAGTTGTCGTCCCCGACGAGTTGGAGTTTGGTTCCCAGCGCCTTGGTAATGGCCAGCCAGCCCTCGCGGTCTTCTTCGCCCATGCCGTCTTCGATGGAGACGATGGGATAGCGTTTGACCCAATCGGCATAGAGTTGGACCATTTCGGCAGGCGATTTGCGGGAGCCGTCGGATTTCTTGAACACGTAAGCGCCCTCGTCATAGAACTCGCTGGCAGCGGGGTCCAGCGCGATGGCAATTTGTTCTCCGGGCTTGTAGCCGGCGGCTTGTATGGCTTCCACGATGACTTCGACGGCTTCGGTGTTGGTTTTCAGGTTGGGAGCGAACCCGCCCTCGTCGCCAACGGCGGTCACCAGGCCGCGCTTTTGCAAGAGTTTCTTGAGCGTGTGGAACGTCTCGGCGCCGTAACGGAGGGCCTCGGCAAAGGTCGGGGCGCCGATGGGAAAGAGCATAAACTCCTGAAAATCCACGTTGTTGGTCGCGTGGGCGCCCCCGTTCAACACATTCATCATCGGCGCCGGCAAGAGGTACGAGGCCCCGGCGGCGGCGCCGTGCAGTTTCCGAATATGCTCGTAAAGGGGGATGCCCGCGTCCTGGGCGGCGACGCGGCAGGCCGCCATGGAAACGCCGAGAATGGCATTGGCGCCGAGCTTGGACTTGGTCTCGGTGCCGTCCAGTCCGCGCATGAGGTCATCAATTTCCTTTTGGGCGTGGGGCGATTTGCCCTTGAGCTTTGGCGCGATGAGCCGGTTTACATTTTCCACGGCCTTCAGGACGCCCTTGCCGCCATAGCGTTTCGGGTCGTTGTCCCGCAGTTCGACGGCCTCGCGGATACCGGTCGAGGCGCCCGAGGGCACGCCGGCCGAGGCGGTAAGGCCATTAGCCAGGGTGACCGTGACCGACACGGTCGGGTTTCCACGCGAGTCCAGGATTTCAAGTGAGCTGATCTGTTGGATGTTATTCATAGTTTCTGAAGGGCATTCAGGCGGTTTCCCCCTACAGGGAAGGCGAACCTCATTGCCGTTGCGGCCCAAATCAACACGACAGGGGTTCTTGTTGCAAGCTTATTTCGCCGGGCACATTTCGGAGGCAGGACTGATTCAAGTTTGGGTCACAATGGGTATTCGGCGATCCGTTCCCCCTCACCCCTGCCCTCTCCCCGAGGGAGAGGGAGAATCCTCGACCACCAGTCAGCGAATCCGAGGCTTATGAAACCCCCCGGCTGAGCGCGAGCTGAGGTTCGGCAAAGGCGCTTGGGGGCTGGCACGGGTGGCAGGACGTGAGGGCGAGACGTTCGAGGCGTTGGGTCTCGTAGGCCAAGACCTCGCGGGCCAGGCGGATGCACTCGATCGGCCGGGGGCTGAATACGGTTTCCTTGCCGAGCATGACGGCACTGGCGCGCTGGCGGGCGATCAAAGACAAATCGGAGAGTTCGGCGCGCTGCGGGAGGCCGGTCTCGGCGAACATCTCCAGGACTTGCGTCGCCACCACCACGGGCTTTTGAGCGCGCCGGGCTGCTGCCACCAACCGCTCCTGGATTTCGGGCAGCCGGATGTAGCCCACGGCCAAGCCGAGGTCGCCGCGGGCTACCATGACCCCGTCGGCGGCGTTGATGATGTCTTCGGCGCAGTCCACGGCGGCGGCTGTCTCGAATTTTGCCATGAGCCGGACATTTGGACCGAGGCGCCGGCGCACTTCTTTGCGGCCGGTGCGGACGTCTTCGGGGGAGGAGATCAACGATAGGGCAACCCAGTCCGGCGCCGATTTTTCGGCCGCAAAAGCGTCCAGGAGGCTGGCATCCTGGGGAGTAACGACTGCGTAAGGGCTCAGGCAGTCCGGGAGAAAAATGGAATTGGATGCCTTGAGCGGGACGGTTCCCTCCTGCACTCGAGCCCGGACCAATGTATCCTGGACCTCATCGACAAGGAATCTGAGCCGCCCGTCGCAGAACCACATGCGATGGCTTGGCCTGAGCTTGGGGAGGAGTTCAGCCAGGCCAGGCAACGGCACGTGAGGAAAGCCGTTGGGACCCGGATCGCACGCTGCGGTGTCCGGGTCCCAGAAGATGACTTGATCGCCGGTCTCGAGGCGAAGTTCCTGCATGCTGCCGGTGCGGGGTCTGGAAGAGGGGAGGTCCAACAACAAACGAACGGGAACGCCCTGTTGGACTGAGGCTTGACGAACAGCCCGGCTGTCCTGGACATGGGGCCGCTGCCGGTAGCCGCAGGGAAGCCTGAACCAGGAAGCCCCGGCTTCGATAGCCAGACGCAAATCGCCGGGTCGTTCGAGGGTCGGACCCACAGTTGCCATAACCTCTGGGGCTTCCCAGTCTTCGGATTGCCGGTTAGCGGGTTCTGGCATCAATTTCACGCGCTTTAGGATTTGCAAGTTGTTGATGAGCAGCAATTATGGAGCCAAATGTTACGAGAAGGTTACGAAAGTGGTTTGGAGGCTGCTATGCGTGCGAAAATGCTGCGTTTTTGGGCATCGATTCCACAGGTGGATGTGCCGGGGAGGGGGAAGATCGGTGGAGATGTGCGTGATTTTCACGCATTTGGCGTGATTTTCACGCATTTGCGGCTTGGGATATGGTCCTCGCGTGATCATTCGGCGTATGCGAACACGACCTGGCCCTCGACAATCCGGACACTGGAGATTCGGGTTTGCGACCCGGAACGCAGACGGTAGAAGCATTGCCCCGGAACCAGGGCCGCGGTGACGGTTTTTTGGACCGGATCAATCGTGGCGCCGGGCTGATCAACGTAGGGTCCGGCCGGAGAGGAGGAGGATTGCAAAACCACGGGATTCATGGACGCTGACCAGGCTGAAAAGCTCAGGTTATCGATCGCCAGGCCCTGGGCCTTGCCCGAGGAATCGGCCATCTCCCAGACCAACCAAAGGGCAGCGCCCGGCGGCCAACTGGTGATAGCCTGGCACAGGACACTCAGATTGGTCTGGTTTAGGGACGAGGTGCCGTCCACGGCCAAGCCGCCCGAGGCGGTCGAATCGGTTGGGAAGGCCACGTTCAAGCTGGGCAGCAGCGCGGTTGCATTGGTCGAGAAGGCGTTGGTTCCGGTCGCATCGAGCAGGTAGTAAAACTCGAGAGTTTTTGGGATGTCGGACTGGCGCCAAAGTTCTCCGGTAAACTGGAGGCTGAAGTGGTCCAGGGTGGAGCCGGTGCCATTGATGAAGCGGGCAGCCAAGGCGGTGGGGCCGGTGCTGCCGGTGGCAAGCAGGCCCAGTGCGCGGTTGGCGCTGCCCGGCAAGCCGAAGCTAATCATTCCGCCCGTGGTTTGGTCGCCATCGGAGGCTCCGAATCTGGCCTGGGCGGCGCCCCAGCCGAACCAGCCGGAGAGGGCAGGAATTCCCAGGCCTCCGCTGCCGCCAGTTGCCACAGCGGGGCAGGCGGCATCGATAGGGTTGGCCAGCGAATAGGTGAGGCCATCGATGGTGACTGGGTTGCCGGCGTTGACGGAAGTCTGGCCGGGATCGGGCAGGGCATCGAAGTTCTGGGTATAGGCGGTCCCCGGGGCGGTGTAGGTGATAGAGGAGGGGACAAGGCTCACGGTGTTGGAGGCGCCGGGGGTCGCAACGATGAATTCCTGCCGCTCGAAGCACTGCCCATCTGGAAAAGAACCATAAGAATGGTCGAGGCCGACGTTGGAGTAGTCGACATAGTCGAGGACCTGGAGCTGGCCGTTGTATAGGCGAGTCAAGGCCAGGGAGCCGGAGCCGCTTCCAAGGGTGAAGCAGGTGTGCAGTTCGTTGGTGGTCGAGAGATTAGTCTCGGCGTCGGCGAAGATGACTTTGAACTGGCCGGGGGGGATGACGGCGCCGCTGGGGAAGGCCCACTGCGTGAGATTGGTGTAGTTGTTGGCCAGGTAGAGGCCGCCGAGGGGGACGACGTTGGCGCTGGGATTGAACAGTTCGAGCCAGCCGACATGTTGGCCGGCGCTGTTGGTGATGCTTGTAAGGTTGTCGGCTTGGAGTTCGTTGATCCACAACGGGGGGAAGGGAGGCAGAGCGGCCAGGACGCTGTTGGCGGCGCCGGGGGTGCTCTTGGCCAGGGCTGAGGTGTTCTGCACAGCCGCCCAATTTCCCGGGCGCCAATTGTCCTGGCGGGGATCGATCAATTGCAGTGAACTGCCGTTGGTGCCGGCCGCAGGGGGCCAGGGCGCGGTGCTGCCATATCGGACCTCGGCCACCACCAGATCGTTGGTGCCGTTTGCGCCGGGCTGAACCAGGGAAAGGACCTCGCCATCAGGCTGCAGGGTTCCGGCAAACGTATCAAAGGGTGGGAAATGGCCTCCATAGGCCGCGGCGTAGGCCGAGGGGTCGGCTGCCAGGACCAGGAAGCCATGGGGGCCGATTGCCGACCCAGGGGGGAAGGTGTAGGAGATGCCATTGAATTCCCAGCCTGACAGGTTGAAGGTGACGGTGCTCGAGTTGTTGTAGAGTTCGACGAATTCCGCGCCTGGCACCTGGGGCAGGTACATGATCTCATTAATGACGACCTGGCCAACAGGCGCCGGGGTCACGGCGCTGACGGCCGTCACGGCGCCAGTAGCGCCCGGGACCGGCTGGCCATTGAGGCCCACACCGACCACGGAGAGTTGGTTGGCGCCGGGCTGCAAGGGCACGGCGACTTTCCAGGCAGTGACACTGGTCCAGGTTACGGGCCACTCGATGCCGTTGAACTGGAGGGACTTGACGGCCAGGGGCGCCGTTCCGCTCACCAGGGCCACGCCGTTGTTGAGGACGGTTGAGGTGATGGCGAAAGGGACGCTGCTCACGCCCTGGTTCGTCAAGGTCGTTAAGAGCGAGTTGTGCATGGCGCCAATCCAGTCTTCGAGTCCGCCGGCCTGGGCAGGGTCCTGGACGACCAACCCGTAGGCGGCGTTAGTGAGCCCATTGGCCACGAAGGCCGCATACTTGGCCTCCAACAAGGGATTGACCGCGGCGTTGTTCATCGCCAGGTTCGCGATGTCCTGCAAGGCCCGGAGATAGGCGCGACGGTAAGGGGTATAAGTTTGAAAGGCCCCCATGATCGGGTCATTGGACCCGACGTTGAACAACTGACTGCCATCGGGCGGCCAGGTCTGAGTACCGCCGCCCAGGGTGATATTCCAGTCCCATTTCAAAGCGGTCCATTTGCCCATGGTGGGTTTGTAACAGTACATGTTCCACTGGTTTTCGGTGAAGAACGAATCCCAGTCCCCGGTGGCGTGTTCCATGGCCGAGAGGCGCATCCACTCTTCAGTATCGACCTGGGCTTCCATGTCAGCGTAGTAAGAAGGGCTGGTTGTGGAGGTATTGGCCGCGTCGATGAGGGCGAAGACATCGCGGTAATCGTTGGCTGAAACGGGATATTGCTTGATGAGCCACATCCAGCGGTAGCGAGCCAGCTTGTATTGCTTGGGCACACCGTTGATGGTGGTTGTGTAAGCGCCCAGGGTACACCACGAAGGCATGCTGTAGTTCATATAGCCGTTGGATTGGAGCGCGACGTCGCCCTCGAACCAGCCATGGTTCTTGTAGAGCAAGCCGTTGCTGTCGTTGGGCCAGTACTCCTTGATCATATCAGTGCCCGGCACCTGGGCATCTTCCATAACCGGGGCGTGCCGGTTTCCGTTGACATAATAGACATAGTAGCGGCGGTTTTGCCTGGTTAAGCCGATCTTGTGGGCCATCCAATAGGAGGCTTGTTCGCGCTGAAGGGTATCGTCATCCAGGGGGCCATTGCCGGGCACATGCTGTTTGTCGAAGGAGGCGGTGCCGAAGACCTGGTCGTCCTCGGGCATGGTCCAGTGCATGCCGCCGACGGTGCCGACCGGGGAGCCGGTGTATTGGTGATAGGGACTGCCGGCGTAGCGCCCTCTCCAGTCGTAAACGATGCGCCCGCCGCCATCAACCCAGGTGCCGTCATAGTCCTCATGGGAAACGCCGCCCCATGTGGCCCACTGCTGAGCCCAGTTCTGGGTGATAAAGACGTGATGGTGGCTGAAACTGCCGGTCGGGATGGTATCGCCAAAGACTACAACGCACTCGCGCGGTATCCCGGCGTTGTCCTTCAGGTTGGCCGGGAAGATGTTTGTCGCGCCGGAGTTGTCGCCGGCCTGGACGAGGAAGGCGACGGTCGTGCCGGCGGGTTGCGCCGGGATGGTGGCGCTGTAAAGGCCATCCCCAGCCATGGCATCGCCCCCGGTGCCGTTGTCGGTCATCGGCACGGAAGTATAAGCAGGAGTCGGGTTGACGGCGGTATCGATTCGATAACGCAAGGTCGCTTGGAACGGGATGATGTCGTGGAAGCGGGCTGTGACCACCACGGGCGCATTGGCCGCCGGGAGGCTGGGGGCGTGTTTCACATCGAAAATGGCCGGCCCGGGCTTGGGAGTGTAGCGGCTGTTGGGCAGGCCCGGGGTGCCCAGGTTGGCCGGCACTGGCGCTGCCCCGGTGACTTCGATGTAGTTTCCGTTCAAACGCATCAGGACCTCCGGCCAGCCATGGAGCCACCGGGCTTTGAGCCGTAACGTGGCCGTTTGACCCGAGGCGAGGCTGGTTTGAATGAGTGAACCCTGGACGTAGTCGGCCAGGGTCCATATACTGTCGCTGGCGCGCAGATGCAGGGACTGGCTGCTCTGGTAGCCCCCTAAGCCGCTTGCCGTCTCCAGGCTCGAGCGCAGGTGATCGCCTTGCGGGCTCCAGCCCGTCAAGCCCGACTCGAAGGTGCCATTGAAGACGATGTTGGAGCCGGCGGCGCCGCCGGGCCGCACCTCGAGGTCATCCACCAGGCATTCTCCGACGTCGAGCAAGCCAACCTGGACGAGGCTGATCGCGTTGGCGTTGTAGGTCTGGCCGTTATCGAGAATTCCCGTGAATTCGAGATTGGTCCACACGGATTTGGAGGTTTCGTCGCTGTCGGCCCAGTTATAGGCCAGGCGGTGGTTGGAGTTGGGGTTGATCAACTCGAGGCTGCTGCCGCCGGCCTTGGCCCATTGGCCCCATCGCCCGCCGGTGCCGTAGGTGACCTCATCCTGGACGACATAGATGGTGTTGGTCACCGGGATTCCGGTGTCGGCAGTGGTCAAAAACTGGGGCATGGCCAGGGCCACGCGCTCGCCTTTGTGTGAGAGTTTGCCGGTGTAATTGCCCACGGTGTTGCCCGCGTTCAGGTTCGGGTATTTTGCGAACAGATTGGTTTGGTTCCGGGCAACGACGAGGTAGCCGTTCGGAGCGAGGCTGATGTTGGCCGGGAAGGTGAAGGTGATGCCGGCGGTGAACCGCCAGTTGGCCAGGCTCAGGGTGTTGGAGCCTTTGTTGAAGAGTTCGACGTATTGATCATCGTCATTGCCGGTAATGGGGTGGTACATCAACTCGTTGATCACGATGTCACCAATCCACACGGGGCTGTTATTGGCGCCGGGGGTGCGGGCAGCCAGCGGGTAGAAGTCAGCCGCCCCATCGGGCCAACGGCCCCAGGACATGCCATCGGCCTGCGCCTCGAATTGGACCGCGTCGAGGACGCGGCTCCCATCCGGCTTGATGAAGAAGAGTGTTTCGCCCGACCCATCCAGGGTGAAGCCCAGTTGGGTCTGGTTGAAAGAGAGGAAGCCGCCCGGCCCGATTAATGTCCCTGACGGGATGACGAACTTGTTGGTGCTTGGGTCGTCGGTCAGGATGCAGCCGGACAAGTCGGCGGCCTGGCTGCCGTGGTTGTAGAGTTCGACAAACTGCAGCAGAGCGGGGTCTTCTGAGTGGGCCAGCAGTTCGTTGATGACGACATTGCGCAAGGGGCTTGGGCGATAGGCCTCGGGTCCACCAGGGGAGCCGCCGACAATATCACTGATGTCCCAGGCTCGGGGGTTGCCCTCACCGTAGGTGGGGTTTGCCAGAACGATCGAATGCCCCGTGGCGTGGGCCGCCACCGGCCACGGATAGTCGTTGGAATAGGGCACCGTCAGCAACACCGCCCCTTGGTCATCGAGCAGCGTAAGGGTGTCGGCCTTTTTAAGGCTGCCTGTGTAGGGGCCGGCCACGTTTGTGATGCCGTACACGTTCCGTATGCTGCCCGGCGATGCGGCCACGACAAGAAACGCGCCGCCGCCCAAAACCGTCCCGGGCGGGAAGGTGTAGTTCATGCTGCCGCCCACAAGTTGAAAACCGCTGATGTCCTCGAAGAAGGGATTGGAATTGTAGAGTTCAAGAAACTCGATGTTGTTGGTGTCGGCGCGCGGGGCGGGTGCGTACATGATCTCGGAAATGACCAGGGGAGTCAGCCTGCTGGACGGGCCCGGCGGCTCGTGCGGATTGGCAGGTTGGCCAATGACCGCGTTTGTGACAATGCCAAAGTCAACGAATTGGGCTGTGGCGGCTTGGTTGGGGTTGTGGCTGGTGACGGCGAAGCCGACGTAAAGCTGGCTGGGCAACGCCATGACGGCGCTGCCAAGCTGCGTCCAGACGAGTCCATCATAACCGGCATAGCCGGTGAAGGTATTGCCGACGCGGGTGAGGCGCAGCCAAGTGTTGGGGAAATTAGGCGGGAAGCGTCCCGAGAGGTTGGCCGGACTGTCGGCCGGGTTACGCCATTCAAAGAAAGAGCCGGCCATTGTTGGAGTAGCCAGGGTTGCGGCAAAGGGGCTGTCCGGGTCCAGGGTTTCTCGAGCCATAAGCCCGGCTTTGGCCCAAACATCGGATGCGCTGAGTCCAACCAGGCAGACGGCGAGGTCGAAATTGCCCGACCGGAGTTGGTAATCCAGGTTGAATTGGTCGTTGGCGCCGCCAATGTCGCTGCCTGAAGCGGTGATGGTGACGTTGTTGGACACCATCGTGATGACTGCAGGGACCGGTGGGCTGCCAATGTCCCGGCTGGTATAGGGCAGGGCCGTAAAAGTGATGGTTGTGTTGGGGGCGATGGTGTTTGGGATGGAGGCGCGGTCGCGCACTCCATTGATTACCAGCGTGTAGTTACTGCCATAAACCAGCGGCGCGGTGGCGAGGGTTACAGTGACGTTGTCAGCCGCCAGGGAGGCGCTCGAGATGCTGAGGCCGTTGGTGAAGACATAATTGGCCGTATTCGCGGCGCTGGCCGGGTCCACGGTTTTTGAGTAAAAGACCTCCACGGCTGAGGTGCCTATGTTCAGTGCGTTCGCCACTTTTGGCGGGACCGTGTCGCGGAGGACTGTGAGCGTGATCGGCGCGCTCGTGAGCACGCCGACCGAGTTGGAGAGCGCGCAACGGTACACCTGTCCGCTAGCGGTCAGGCTCACGTTGCTCACCGTGAGAGAGGCCCCGGTTGCGCCGGCCCCAGTCAGGGGAGTACCGCCGAGCGACCACCGGTAGGTGACTGAGGATTGGTTGGTGCATAGGACTGACAAGAAGGCGTTTTGCTCTTCGAGGATGGTTACATTGGTCGTTTGTTGGCAGATGCCCGGGGCGCTATCCAGCCCGGTGAACGGGATCATCCTGGTGCCTGCGGCGCTGAACGAGGGCAAGGGTTCTTCGATCGTACCGTTGGGCAGTTGCCACTGCACGGTCAGGTTGTCACCGCCGGTGCCTTGTTGCATGATCGCTTCCACGTAGTAACGCTGGCCCGCGGCCAGGTATAGCGGCGGTCCCTCCTGGCTAGGTTCATCGGTCCAGACCTCGGCGGGCGTCCAGCTACTAACCCAGCATATAGGGAGTTTGTGAGCTGGGTTTTCGTCCTGACTCACGAATAGTTCGGAGGTGTCGTCGCTCGATATCCAGAAGACATAGTTGCCGTTGGTGGGCGGGACTACAAAGGCGCGCAGGCGCTGGCCGTAGTAGTTCATTCCGGTGTTCACAGCGGTTGCAAAGTTGGTCAGGGTCTCGGTGTAGGCAGGGTTGGGATTGTTGGGCCAGTTTGGATTGTCCGTCACATTGGTTAGGGCGGCGAGGGTGTCGCCCACGGACGCGTTCAGGCCGGTCCAGAGTTGCCGGTAGATGCCAAAAGTCGGCGGGGGCGGCGGGGGTGGCGGGGCTTGATAGGAAAGGCTGAGGTTGGCAAAGGTCGAGGTGTTGAGGGACCCGTCGTTATGGGCGGTCACGCACAGGCCGAGGAGGGGCGAGGCGCTGTTCATGGTGATCGTCTGGGGCGTGCCAATGGGGGTCCAGGACACTCCATCCGCACTGTAATAGGCGGAAAACTGATAATTCATCTGCACGAGCTTGACCCAAGTGGGAGCGGAAACACTGGTCACCTGCGAGTAATCGCACTCCCCGTCCGTGCTGTTCCGCCATTGGAAGTTGACGCCCTCTCCAGGGGTGATGACCACGTTGGCGAACATCGCTCCAGCGGTGGTGTCGTCCCGCATCATGACGCCCGCTTTGGCCCAGGGATCGGTGTTCCCAACCGCGGTCACCTCTGCCGCGATGGCATTATTGGTGGTGTGCTGGTAGAGGAAGTTGAACTGGTCGCCCGTGCCCCAAATGTCGGCTCCGCCGCCGGATACCGTCCAAATGCCCCTGGCATAAGAGGCCGAGCCTGCGTCCTGGGGGGAACCGATGTCCAGGTCGGTCCAGCCGGATGGGAGCTGGCCCAGGAGGGGACCGGCGCCGGAAAGCAGGGCCAGCGACCCGGCGAGCAGGAATAGCCGACGAGTTTTCTTTAACTTCGGAACGAGCTGGTCCATAGAGATGAATCTTGCGCTGCAGGACATCGATCGAGGATAAAAAGCAGGGTTCGTGCCGAATTGTCACAAACCGGCGATGTAAATCAGAATTATGGGGGAAGATGTGGCATCGAACGACCCATAACCGCTTTGCATCAGAGATTTGATTGCGCGTGGGCAGATTCGGTTCTGATGCCGGCCTTCGCCTGGCAAGGCGCGATCGGGGCCAGGAATCCGGGGTATAGCCCCCAGCAGAGTGGGAACTATTACCCAGGTTCCTCGCGAGTGTATCGGCCAAGAACAGTGTCTCAGAGAATGACCTGGAGTTGGCCATCGAGCCTGACTGTCTGGCCAGCCTTGGCGTCCCAGGTGGCCGTTCGGTCGCCGAGGCGGAGGCGCAACGGCCCGCTGTTCCTGGGGGTCAGCCGGGCGGAGATGAGTTGGCCGTCTTTCCAGTCCATATCCACCGTTACCGCGCCGCGAGCGCGGAGACCCTTGACGGAGCCAACGCTCCAGGCCTTGGGCAGGGCCGGCAGGAAGTGGATTTCGCCGGTGTGGCTTTGGAGCAACATCTCGGCGATGCCGGCGCATGCGCCGAAGTTGCCATCGATCTGGAACGGGGGATGGGCGTCGAAAAGGTTCGGGTAAAGGCCGCCCTGGTCGCGGACGGCGCCGACGGGCTGAAGGAGGTTGCGCAGAATGAGCAGGGCGTGGTCCCCGTCCAGGAACCGGGCCCAGAGGTTGACTTTCCAGCCCATGCTCCACCCGGTCGCCGCGTCGCCGCGATAGATGAGGGATTGGCGGGCGGCGTCGAAGAGTTTTTTATCCTGCCAGGTGATGTCCCAGCCGGGATAAACGGCCCACAGGTGGGAGACGTGGCGGTGGGTGTTTTTCGGGTCGTCCTTATCTTCGAGCCATTCCTGCAACTGTCCGTATTGGCCGACTTGGTTTGGCGCGATGCGCGGGCGCATCTCGGCCAACCTGGCGGCGAAGTCGGGGTCCACGCCCAGGACCTTCGATGCCTCGATGCAGGCGCCGAAGAGGGATCGGATGATCTCGTGGTCCATCGAGGGTCCCATGACCAGGCCGCCCTCTTCGGGCGAATTGGAGGGACCGCTGACGAGCCACTTGGTTTGCGGGTCTTCGACCAGATAATCGACGAAGAACAGGGCCGCCTCCTTCATGACAGGGTAGGCGCGGCGGGCGAGAAAGTCCTTATCGCCGCTGAAAAGGTAATGGTCCCAGAGATGCGTGCAGAGCCAGGCGCCGCCCGAGACCCAGATGCCGTGGTCCGAGGCGTTGATCGGGGCGGCGCCGCGCCAGAGGTCGAAGTTGTGGTGAAGGACCCAGCCCTGGGCGTTGTAGTGGACTTGAGCGACTTCGCGGCCGGAAATCATGAGTTCCCCCAGGGCGTCAAAAAGGGGTTCGGCGCAGTCGGCGAGGTTGGCCGGCTCCGCCGGCCAATAATTCATCTCGGTGTTGATGTTGCAGGTGTACTTGCTGTCCCATGGGGGCTGGAGGCTGTTGTTCCAGATGCCTTGGAGGTTGGCCGGCTGGCCGCCCTGGCGGCTGCAGGCGATGAGCAGATAGCGGCCGTATTGAAAGACCAGAGCAACCAGGCCAGGGTCGTTGCCGGTCCGGAACTGCGCGAGGCGTTGGTCGGTGGGGTTGCTGGCCGCCGCCGAGCGGCCCAGGTCGAGGCTCACGCGCCGGAACAGGGCCTGGTGATCGGCGACGTGGGCGGCCATCACCTGCTCCCAGCTCTTGCCCCTGGACTGCTTCGCATTGTCAGCGCAACGCTCCGCCGGGTCGGCCGAGAGGTCGCGGAAGTTTTTGAAATTGGTGCCCACAACGAGCCGGATGATCGCGGAAGTGGCGTTGGTGATGCGCAAGGCACCCCCGTCCGCGGCCACGCTGCCGTCCTGGGCGGCGGCCACCATGCGGCTCTGGAAACGGACGCCCCGCTCCTGGACCGCGCCGTCCAGGACGAGCGCGCCGTTCTGCACGGTGACCGCTGAGTTCTTGTGCGTGCTGGTCAGGCGCACGACACAATTGAGCTTGCCGGGCTGATCGGCGGTCAGGCGCGCGAAGAGCGCGCGATCGGGATACGAAACGAACAATTCCCGGCGAAAGGTCACGTCGCCGCACCGATATTCCACCGTAGCCAGGCCCGTGTCCAAATCAAGCCAGCGGCGGTAGTCGGAGGCCTTGTCCTGGCCTGGAAACTCGATCCAGAGATCGCCGCATGGCTGATACGCCATCTGATGGAGCGGCACGCTCATGAACTTGTTCATGCCGAGGTCCTGCGCCTGTTTTTGTTTGGCGCCGGCGGCCTTGAGGAGGTCCTGCGCCTCTTTTTGTTTGGCGTTTGCCTCCTCGGTTTTGCCGGCAGCGCGGAGTTGGGCGGCTTCTTTTCGTTTTTGCAGGCCCTCCGACTCGAGCGGGCGGCCCTCGAACAGGAGCCGCCGCATTTCGGGCAGCGCCTCGGCCGCGCCCTGGTGGACGTAGGAGTGCGGTTGCCCGGTCCAGACCGTGTGCTCATTGAACTGGATATGCTCGGCCGGCAGGCCGCCATAGACCATCGCCCCGACCCGGCCATTGCCCACGGGGAGCGCCTCCTCCCACTTCCCGGCCGGTTGGCGATACCAGAGGCAGAGCGGCGCCGGCGGGGCGGGCGCCGCTCCGGTGAGCTCGGCAGACTTGGCCGCCCGGGCTTCCGCCAGGGCCACGTCCGTGCCGACAACGCCCGCCAAACAGACAACCATGATCCAGAAGAGCTTTGGTCTCATGCGGCGGATGATAAGGGTTCAACGGTAAAGGCTAAAGGGTAAATTTTTGTAACCGTTCAAGCGGGGTGGAGAGTTGAAACCTTGGGAAGCGGTTTCAAGGCCGCCGCCGGGCGTTAATCACCCCTCTGAAGCAGCGTGTCAATGAGAGTAAGCCCAGTTTCAATGACTCCGGCAACCTGCCGGCCCGCTCTCATTAACACCGCCGCTTCAGCGCGGTGTACAGGACAGGCAAAGGCCCGCAGGAACCGTTTCCAACGGTTTGTCTCGTTGCGCCCGGCGCCCCTGCAGCCTGATACTTGCGGAGCGGGGTGGCTGGGCCTGGGGGGTGAAGGAGTGTGTCATGGAGCGAGGCTGGAAGTTCTTTTTCTCGGTCTCACTTTAATTGCTTTGATTGACTGTTATTCCGGCCATTCGAGACGGGGCCGATGCGCGGAAACCCGGGCTGTGCTTGCCACCGTCGGCCGGTCTGTTTGCGCCCGGCCCGTTTTCTCTCTCCGTTTTCATTTTGTGGATATAGTGCACCGTGGCTACACATTGTCAACAGGAATTCTCGCGGGGATTGATTGGGTGGATCTGCTGAGGCGTCCGAGTTGGCGGCTAGAAGGGTTGAGGCGCCGACGCAATGGCGCGCCGGGGAGGGCGGCGGCTGGGCGCATGCCGGCACTGCCCCCGGGCAGGGACGGAAAACCCACCCCCCTTCCCCCCTCCCATGCGCTCGGAGCGCATGGGAGGGGGGTGATCCAATTGTGCCCATTACCCAGGGCAAGGCCCGTTCCGCCCGGGGCGGAACGGGCCTTGCCCTTATATCCGCTGCCCCTTCAGGGGAATGGCGCTTACATAAGCCCATTTCAGGCCGGAAACATCCAGAAAAGCCCAATGATTCTCGCGCCGTATGGTCTTAAGTAAGCGCCATTCCCCCTTCAGGGCAGAAGAGTGCCGCGCTCTACGCGGGAAAATTGGATTTTGGGGGCAGTGTCGGGAAGCGCCGGGGAGAGCGGCGGCTTCGCCCAAATCCTCGTCTAGCGACCTTCGGGCGCGAGGAAGATCAGAAGGATCAAAGCCCCTCAAATCTCATGCCGATCGAGAGGAGATAGAGAACCGCGGAACGCGAAATACGCGGAAAACCCTCTCTTTTCCGCGTATTTCGCTCCACATAATTCGCGTGTTCCGCGGTGTCACAAGAAATCCGCCCACCCGGCGGAGTGGATTTGCTTAGCACTACAGCGACACTTCCTTGGAGGTCTCAACCACGGATTTCACGGATTTCACGGATGGGCCGGAATCCACCATCGCCTGATCCATGGAATCCGTGCAATCCGTGGTCAATTCTTCGAAGTGTCGCTGTAGTGTTAGGCGGGGATTTGGGGCTTCGGCTTAAGTCTTGACCTGGCCTTCCGCAGTCGTAACGTTTCCCCATGATTTCCAAAACAGAAGGAAACGGATGAAACAGACCATACTCGCCTCGTTGAGTTTCATTGTACTAACGTGCTGATGCGGTCCGTCACGGTGCAAAGCAATCAGTTGAGCCTCCAGTTCTTTGGCCCGGAATTCGGCCCTTTCGTGTTGGAAGCCGTCACGAACGTCGCCGGCGGCACATGGACTCCGCTTCAAACCAATACGCTTCACGGTCCCACGGTTATTTTCACCGACCCAAACTGGACGATTATCCGGCCCGCTTTTTTCGAGTGCGCCCGCTGTAGCTGTCCGTTCGGTCCGAAGTTTGATACACAACTGCGTTGCCGTTGAGGCCGCGCGCGCCAGCTTGGGTTGAGAATCCGGCAAACTTCCCTCATGACCAATGATCATTTTTCAGTGGTCGGTTTGCAATTGACCTTCAAGGAAATCAGGGGCCGCTAACGACCATGATCCGGTAGAATCGTTGTGGAGCTGCGGAGAGGTCAAGGTCGACGGAAAGGGGGGCGCCGGTGCCTGGGAGATCGTTGCCCAGGGTGGTCCAGGCGGGGGCGGCAAGGTCGTCTTTGTATTGCACGCGGTAGAGCGCGCCGGCGACGGTGGGCCAGGCAAGCGTAAGGCTGCTGCCGGTGAGATTAAGGACGCTCAGTTGCGGGGCGGTTACGGTAGTGGCGGTGGAGGCGGAGAAACTGAGGTTATCGATGGCCAGGCCCTGGGCTTTGCCTGTCGGACTGGCCATCACCCAGAACAGCCAGAGCGCCGCCCCGGGCGGCCAGTTTGCAATCGTCTGGTTGATGACGCTCAGGTTGGTTTGGTTGGACGCCAGCGTGCCGTCCACCGCCAGCCCTCCGGCATCAGAAGCTAACGCGGGAAAGCTCACGTTCAGGCTGGGAATCGAGCCGGAGTAGCTGGTCGAAAAAGGTTGGGTAGCGGTCGGATCAATAAAGTAATAGAACTGGAGCGTTTTGGACTTGTCGGACTGGCGCCAGAGCTCGCCGGTGAATTGGAGGCTGATGAGGTTGAAGATGTTGGTAGTTTGATTGATGAATTTGGCGCCGAAGGCGCTGGGACCGGTGGTGCTGGTGGCCAGCAAGCCCAGGGCGCGATTGGCGCCGTTGGGGGGGCCGAAGCTGATTACACCGCCGCTGGTTTGATCGCCGTAAGACGCCCCAAAGCGCACCCCTGTATTAGGACCCGATGAGGCGAGGCCGAACCAGCCGGCCATGGCGGGCAAGCCCAGGCCGCCGTTCTGGCCGCCGACGGACGGCGGCGCTGCGAAATCGAACGGGTTGGGCAGCGAATAGGTAATGCCGTCGATGGTCACCGGGTTGGCGCTGTTGACCGAGACCGGTCCCGGATTGGGGAGCGAATCAAAAGCCTGGGTGTAAAGCGAGCCGGCGGCGGTGTAAGGGATGAAGGAAGCCGCGGCGACGGCGCTGTTGGAGCCGCCGGGCGTGGCATAGAAGAACTGCTGCCGCGTGAAGGCCTGCCCGTCCGGCAACGAGCCGTAAGAATAGTTGGGGGGCAGGTTGGTGTAGTCCATAAAATCCAGGACCTGGGGCTGCCCATTGAAAAGGCGGCTCAGGGCGAGCGAACCGGTCGGACTCGGCAGAACGAAGCTGGTGTGAAGTTCCGTCAAGGTCGAGAGGTTGGTTTGGCCGTCGGCGAAGATGATCTTGAATTGGCCGGGGTTGATGCTGGCGGCGGCAGGGAAGGCCCACTGGGTTAGGTTGGAGTAGTTGTTGGCAAGATAGAGGCCGGCAAGCGAAACCGCATTGGTCGAGGGGTTGTAAAGCTCGAGCCAGGGGACGCGCTGGCCGGCGGCGTTGGTGATGCCGGTCAGGTTGCCGGCCTGGAGTTCATTGAGCCAGAGCGGCGGGAAGGCCGGCAGGTTGGTGCGGACGGAGTTGGGGGCGTCGGGGGTGCATACAGAGAGGGGCGAGGTGGGCGATGGGGGCTCGATGCTTTGCAGGCTGTAGATCATGCCGTTATTGGGAGAGGTTCCGGAAAGCCGAACCAGCAACTGGCTTGCATTGGCGCCGGGCAGGCACCAGTAGCTCAGAGTGTAGGTGCCGTTGGTGACGATGGGAGCGGTGTTTTCCCAGATCGAGTCTGCTATCGTGTCGCCGTAGTTGCTGGCAACGACGTGCAAGCTGCTGGTCCCGGAGTGTTTCTCGGTGGTGGTGATGGCCGAACCGCTCATGTTGGCCGACACGGTCCAGGGACCGCTCAGGGGAGTCTCGAAATCGCCGTCGGTGAGAAGGTTGGTCCCGGCCTCGGGGACGGTCCCGGCGACGAGGCAAAGGTCATCGACGTAACAATCGCCCGTTGCGTCATGCATGCAGATGAGCAGAATGGGGCGGGGGGCGGTGCCGGTGAGCGAGACATATTGCCATTGGGGCTGATTAGTGACCGAGATATTGGTCTGACCGACCGCCCAGTTGCCCACGCGCCAGTTATCCTGAGTAGGATCACGCAATTGGAGCGAGGCGCCGGGGGGATTTGTAGGCCAAGGCGGAGTGCTGGCATAGAGCACCTGGTTGACAATCACATCGCTGTCCGGGGTCAGGCCGGGCTGCATCAGCGTCAGCAGTTCCCCCGAGGCGGGCAAGCCGACTGGGAAGGTGTCAAAGACCAGGTTGGTGGGTCCATAAGCTGTGGCAAAGGCCTGGCGGTTGGCGGCCAGGACGAGAAAAGAACTGGGCTGGATCATTGAACCGGCAGGGAACGTGTAGCCGACGCCCTGCAGTTGCCAGCCTGAGAGATCCAAAGTGATACTGGGCGAGCGGTTGTACAGCTCAATATACTGCGCATTGGGGACCTGGGGATTATACATGATCTCATTGATGACAACCAGGCCGGCCGGCGAGGGGTCCGCCCCGGTGAAGGTCGCGCTGACGGTGGTGGATGCGCCTGAGACGGGCTGGCCGTTGATATTGACGCCCTGGACGGACAGGAGGTTAGTGCCCGGCTGGAGGGGGACCGTTGCAGTCCATCCCGTGATGGTGGGCCAGGTGAGGGGGTAGGCAACGCCATTGAACCAGAGGGTCTTGACCGCCAGGGGCGCGGTCCCGGAGATCGTGGCCAAGTTGTCATTGACGGTCAGCGAATTGATGGCAAAGGGGATGTTGCTTACGCCGTGGCTGTTCAATGCGGCGAGGAGGGAGTTATGCATGGTGCCGATCCAGCCTTCGAGCGCGACCCTGGGGTCGGTGACCGTGACGCCGCCGTTCCAAGTGGTCGTGGTCAAGCCATTGGCCACGAAGGCGGCGTACTTGGCATTAAGCGTCGGGTTGATCAAGGAGTTGTTCATGGCGTAATTGGCGATGTCCTGGAAGGCGCGCAGATAGGCGCGTTGGTGGGCCGGGTAATTGTGGAAAGTGGCCATGATCGGGTCGACGGAGCCGTAGTTGAAGAGGTTGCCTCCGTCGGGGCCCCAGGTCGAGGTTCCACCGCCCAGGGTGATGTTCCAGTCCCATTTGAGGGCCGTCCACTTGCCGCGCGTGGGCTTGTAGATGTACATGTTCCACTGGTTTTGGGTGAAGAAGCTGTCCCAATCCCCGGTGGCATGTTCGATGGCGGATAGGCGGAGCCATTCTTCGGTGTCCACCTGGGCCTCCATCTGGGCATAATAGTCGGAGCTGGTGGTGGGGATGTTGGCGGCATTGATGAGGTTAAAGACCTCGCTGTAGTCGTTGGCCGAGGCCGGATATTGGCGGGCCCAGTACATCCAGCGGTAGCGGGCGAGTTTGTATTGGTTGGGCACGCCGTTGATTGTGGTGGTGAAGCGGCCCAGAACACACCACGACTCGTTGTCAAAGCCCATGGATGAACCTGACGGTTCGACACTGCCTTCGAACCACGCATGGTTCTTGTAGAGGTAGCCGTCGTTGTCGGTGGGGAAGTATTCATTGATTACGTCGCCATCGGGCGTTTGGGCGTCTTCCATGAGCGGTCCGTGGCGGTTGCCGTTGACAAAATAGACGTAATAGCGGCGGTTCTGTCCGCGGAGGCCGATTTGATGGGCCATCCAGAAGCTGGCTTGCTCGCGCTGGAGGGTGTTATCATCCAACACTCCGTTGCCCGGCACATGCTGTTTGTCCAGAGAGGTAACGCCATAGAGCGTGTCGTCGTGAGGGACGTCCCAATGGGCGCCGGCGAGGGTGGTGATCGGCGAGCCTTGGTATTGGTGATAAGGGCTGCCGGCATAGCGCCCCATCCAATCATAGATGATGCGTCCGCCGCCATCGACCCAGGTGCCATCATGCATTTCATGCGAGACCCCCGGGGCGCCCTGCGCCCAACGGTTCGCCCAGTTCTGAGTGATAAACACGTGCTGGTGCTTGAAGCTGCCCACGGGCGTCGCATCGCCGAAGCCGACGACGCACTCGCGCGGCACGCCGGCGTTGCTCTTGATGTCCGCAGGAAAGAGGTTCGTGCCCCCGAGGCTGTCCAGGACGCTAACCAGGAAAGCGACGACTGTGCCTGCGGGTTTCGCGGGGATGGTCGCGCTGAAGATGCCGTCGCCGGCAACGGCATCGCCCCCGGTCCCGTTGTCGAGCATGGGAACCGAGATGTAGGCGGGGGTTGGGTTGACCCCGGTATCGACGCGGTAGAGGAGCGTTGGCTGCAAGGGGTTGACGTTATGGAACCGCGCGGAGACCACCACGGGCTGACTGGCAGCGGGCAGCGGCGGGGAGTGTTTAACCTCGTAGATGGCCGGCCCGGCGTTGGCGACGTAGCGGCTGTTGCGCATGCCCGGGGTGCCCAGGTTGGCCGGCACAGGCATTCTGCCCGTCACCTCCAGCCAGTTCCCGCGCAAGCGCATCAGGACCTCCGGCCAACCGTGCAGCCAGCGGGCCTGCAAACCCAAGGTCGCCGTCTGGCCTGAAGCAAGCGTGGTCTGGCTGAGGGCGCCCTGGGCGTAATCCGCCAGGGTCCACACCGAATCACTCGAACGCAAATGCAGAGACTGGGAACTCTGATAGCCTCCCAAACCGCTGGCAGTTTCGAGGCTTGACCGCTCGTGATCGCCTTCCACGGTCCAATTGCCCAGGCCCGTCTCGAATGTGCCGTTGGCGACAATATTGGAGCCGGTGGGACCACCGGGCCGCACTTCGATATTGTCAACCAGGCATTCTCCGACGTCCAGGATGCCCAGTTGGACGTGATCAATGGAGCCGCTATAGTTGGCGCCGTTGTCCACCACGCCGGTGTACTCGAGGTTCGTCCAGGCCGACTTCATGGTTTCGTCGCTGTCGGCCCAGTTGTAGGCGAGCCGGTGATCGGAATTGGGATTGATCAATTCGAGGCTGCTGCCCCCGCCGTGAGCCCACTGGCCCCACCGGCCGCCCGTCTCGTAGCTCACCTCGTCCTGGACCACATACATGATGTTAGTCACGATGCCTTGGCCAGTAGTGGTGGTGAAGAATTGGGGCATGGCCAGGGCAACCCGTTCGCCCTTGTGCGAAAGTTTGCCGCCGTAATTGCCGAGGGTGTTGCCGGTGTTGAGGTTGGGATACTTGGCCAGGAGATTGGTCAGGTTGGCCGCCACGACC
>Ga0181524_10001990_pt1 | contig 22153 bp, 22 predicted proteins | sample PEATcosm2014_Bin_34_FD_119761 | JGI IMG/M metagenome (GOLD analysis project Ga0181524, IMG submission 119761) | Peatland microbial communities from MTU Mesocosm Facility, Houghton, MI, USA - PEATcosm2014_Bin05_60_metaG | ecosystem: Environmental > Terrestrial > Soil > Wetlands > Peat | place... | reverse complement strand
GCCCGTGATCAATGTCATCCGACCCATGCCGTGCAGCTAGCCTCGCTCGTAAGGACGATCTAGCTGTGCAGCATCGCGATCCCCGCCCTCACGACAAGGCGGCCGCAACCGGAGGGATACGACAAGCCCGCCGGGATGTTCGAGGCGGCCGGCCGCGCGGCGCCGCTGGCGCGGCCCGGACGCGTCGAGGACGTCGCGCAGGCGATCGCGTTCTTGGTCGACAATCGCTTCGTCACCGGCGTCGTCCTCGATGTCGACGGCGGGCTGCACCTGACGTGAATGCGCCGTGCGAGGCGGGCGGCGCGCCCATGAGACGATTCGCATAATGTATATTATGGAACATACAACATTGGCCGCACGGCGGGTCGGATGAGGCGTCCAGCGCCTTGCGCCGTCTTATTTGTCGGCGCGTTAGCTTCGCTTCCTCGCAATGGAGCCGAGGAAACGTCAGCGCGACGCCGACGCCTTCGTCCAGGCCGCGACGGTCTCGTCGATCCAGCGCGTCGCGGCGGCGACGCTCGGCGCGCGCGCGCGATCGGCATGGACCAGGCGATAGATCGGCCGCGTCGCGGCGCAATCGTCGGCGAAGGCGAAACGCGGATCGCGGCGCGCCATCGCTACCGGCAGCATCAGCTCGGCGCCGAGCGCGACCGCCGCCTCGCTCAGCACGTCGAGCCGGTTGGCCCTGACGACGGCGCGCGCGCCCGGCCGCAGGCGATCGAGCAAGCGCATCTCCGGCGCATGGCCGAGCGCGTCGGTGTAGCGCACGACCGGCGGCGCGTCGGCGCCGCCAGGCGCGCCGACCGCGCGGCAAAGGCGAAACCGCGCCTCGCCGATCTTTCGCGCCAGCGCCGAATCGTCGCCGCTCGCCCCCAGCCGTACGGCGATGTCCGCCTCGCGGCGATCGAAGCGCGCGAGCTGATCGTCGGCGTGAAGCGCGACCGCGACGCCGGGATGGGCGCGCGCGAAGGCGCCGAGCGCCGGCGCGACGATCTGGGCGAGCACGAAACCGACGCTGGCGATGCGCACCAGGCCTCGCGCCTCGGCCTCGGAGCGGCGCATCGCGGCGAGCGCGACCGCGGCGTCCTCGTCCATTGCCTGCAAGCGGTCGAGAACGGCGCCGAGGGCCGGCGTCGGCGCGAGACGGCCGCCGATGCGGTCGAACAGAGCGACGCCGAGCCGGCGCTCGAGCGCCGCCAGGCGCCGCGAGGCGGTGGTCTGATCGACGTGAAGCGCGCGCGCCGCGCCGCTCAGGGTTCCCGCGCGCGCGATCCGCTGGGCGAGTTCGAGATCGGCCCAGCCTCCCTCTGCATTCATGCAGATTCTCCTCTGAATTTCTCCGATTGATCGGCGCTGACGCAGGCCGTCATAGTGCGCCCGCGCCCTTCCGACAAAGGAATTTCTCCATGGATCGCCCTAAGACCTTGTTCGCCCTCGCCAATCGCGAGCCGCGCCCGCCCCGGCTCGGCGACGCGACGCTGATCCTGATCGACTATCAGAACGAATATCTCGACGGCCCTCTGGCGCTGACCGGCGCGAAGCAGGCGATCGAGCAGGCCGAGCGCCTGTTGCGGGCGATGCGCCGGGCGGGCGGGCGCGTCGTCCACGTCGCCCACAAGGGCGCGCCCGGCGGCTTGTTCGACCGTTCGCAGGCGCGCGGCGCGATCGTCGGCGTCTTGGCGCCGCTCGTCGGCGAGGCCGTCGTTGAGAAGCCGCGACCCAACGCCTTCTCCGGGACTGAACTCGCGGCTCACGCCGGGCCGCCCGGCGCCGCTCTCATCTTCGCCGGCTTCATGACGCATAATTGCGTCTCGTCGAGCGTGCGGGCGGGCAAGGATCTGGGCTATGCGATGACGGTCGCGGCCGACGCTTGCGCGACGCGCGACCTGCCCTGCCCCGGCGGCGTCATCCGCGCGCGCGATCTGCACGCGGCCGAGCTCGCGGCGCTCGCCGACCACCACGCCTGCGTTTGCGAGGCAGCGGAGCTGATCTCGTGGCGAGAATCCGATATTTCGCGCCCGTGACTATAGGTCCGCTTTCGGCGCCGAAACCGGGTTCCGACGCCGCGCGTCCTGGCGGTCGCTGGATTGATGACGGCGCTTACCGGCGCCGACGCCGCCGTGCGACGCCAAGGCCTCGGGTCATTGATTGCAGTCGCTCACCTGCACGCGGCACTGACCGGTATTGGCGTTCTGACAGGCCTCCATGGCGCCGAGCTCCGCAGCGGCGCGCGTGCTGCGCGACGCCGCGCCCCAACCCTTGTAATTGGCGGTGTTCGCCAGCGCGCCGCACAGTGCTGGGCCGATCTCGATTACGGTCTTGCAGCCGGCGGCGCCGCATTCAGCGAGCGCTTTAGTGGTGGCTCCTCCTACCGTGACATAGTGCCAGCTATCCCCCCACCTGCCGGTCCCGGTGTCGTAGGCGATGGCGCCGTATTCGGCGGCGGAGGCCGCCGTCGCCAATGACGAGAAGACTCCCAAGCCGATGAGGCCTGCCGCTATCAATATTGAATGACGCATTGAATTGTCCCTCCGAACGATAGAAGCGAGGCCTTTTATACAGTCGTACCGAAATCTTTGATATTGTAATTTGACGATCAACGCAACGTCGCAGCCTTATCGCGCAAGTGCGCGCGGGCGGAACCAGTGGCCGCCGATGGACGCGCTCCGGCAAGTCGCCATCGACGAAGCCTTTGCCCGCGCGAGGGGCTCACTCCGAGCGCTTCATCGAATAACGGCTCGCTCGGCGCCGAGCAGTTCCGCGAGCGTCAGGGCCACCACCTCGGTCGCCTTGAAGAGATCGGCGAGCGGCAGCCGCTCGTCGGCGCGGTGGGCGTTGGCTTCCTCGATCGAGCGCGGTCCAGCGCCGTAGAGCGCGATCGGCACGCCCGCCTTCGCGTAATGGCGCGCGTCGGTGTAGAGCGGCACGCCGCTCGCCTCGATCGGCTCGCCCATGACGCGGCTGGCGCAGCGGCAGAGAACCTCGGTGAGCTTTTCGCCGGCCGGCGTCGGCGTCAGCGGCTCGGCGAGCAGGATGCGCCTGACCGTGACCTCGGCGTCGGCGTGGAGCTTGGCCGCCTCGGCGATCACGCTGCGCAGTTCCTCTTCGACTTCGGTCGGGTCTTCCTCCGGGCTGATGCGCCGGTCGAGCCGGAAGACGACGCGGTCGGGCACGACGTTGGTGTTGACGCCGCCGGAAATGAGCCCGACCGTCATTTGCGGCGAGCCGATGCCGGGAATGGCCGAAACGCGGCGGCTAAGGCCGCGCCGCCAGGCGTAGAGCGCGCTCAGGATCGCGTTCGCCGCCTCCAGCGCGTCGACGCCGGTGAACGGCTTGGCGGCGTGGGCGGAGCGGCCGAGCACGTCGACCTCCAGATGCAGGCAGCCGTTGTGGGCGTTGACGACCGCATAGGAGAAGCCGGCGCCGATCGCCAGATCGGGCTTGGAGAGGCCCTCTTCGAGGATATAGCGCGGCCCGATCTCGCCGCCCGACTCCTCGTCGTAGGTGACGTGCAGCTCGACCGCGCCGTTCAGCGCGGCGCCGCTGCGCTCCAGCGCGAGCAAGGCGAAGCCGTAAGTAGCGATGTCCGATTTCGACACCGCGACGCCGCGCCCAACCATCCAGCCGTCGACGATTTTCGCGCCGTAAGGATCCTCGGTCCAGCCGGTCCCGGGCGGCACGACGTCGCCGTGCGCGTTGAGCGCGATCGTCGGCCCCGCGCCGAAGCGCCGTCGCACGATGAGGTTGGTCGCCGAGATCATGCCGGCGGCCCTGACCAGGGCGTCGGGAACCTTGTGGCGTTCGACGGCGAAGCCGAGGCCTTCGAGGAGGCGCGCGACGACGGCGGCGGACGGGTCGCAGTCGCCCGGCGGATTGTCCGAGGGGACCTTGACGATTTCGGCGAGGAAACGCGTCTCGGCGTCCCGGCTCGATTCGAGAAAGGCGTGAATCGTGGTTTCGATGGCGGGCGTCATGGCGTCTCTCGCTGCATTCGCCCACTCAGTCCGACCGAAGCCATCGACGGTCAAGCGCGCTTCTCTCGCAAGGACTTTCAAAATCCTTCGATGCGCATGCCGTCGTAGGCGGGGACGACGCCCGCGGGCAGACGCCGACACAGCGTCTCGTAGTCGAGATCGGTGTGCAGATTGGTCAGGACGGCGCGCCGCGGCCGCATCGTCTCGATCCAGGCCAGCGCCTGCGCCAAGCTGAAATGCGAGGGATGCGGCGCATAGCGCAAGGCGTCGACGATCCACACCTCGAGGCCTTCGAGAAAACGCCGGCTCGCCGGTGGAATCCCGACCAAATCCGGCGTGTAGGCGAGGGCGCCGACGCGAAAGCCGAGCGAGGCGATGTCGCCGTGGTCGAGATCGAAGGGCGTGGCTTCGATCGCGCCGCCCCGCCCTTCGACGAGGCTCGGCTCGCCCGCCGTCAGGCGCCTTTCCCTGGCGATCGGCGGATAGGAGCTTCCCGGCGGCGTTTCGAAGACATAGGAAAACTTCCTGTGCAGCGCCTGCGACGTCGCCTCGTTCATGTGGACGTCGACGCGGCCGTGCATCGCCATGACGACCGGCCTCAAGTCGTCGATCCCGTGCGTGTGGTCGGCGTGCTCGTGGGTGATCAGCACGCCGTCGAGATGGGCGACGCCGGCCTCGATCAGTTGCAGCCGCAGGTCCGGCCCGGCGTCGATCAACGCCAAGGTCCGCCCCGCCGCCGTCTCGCGCGCGACCAGCGCCGAGCATCGCCGGCGGCGGTTGCGCGGATTGCTCGGATCGCACGCGCCCCAGCCCTGCGCGACCCGCGGCACGCCGGCGGACGATCCGCAGCCCAATATGGTCAGCGACAGGCTCAAGCGCCGCCTTCCCGGTTCGCCGCCATCTTGGCGAACAGCCTGAGCGCGTTGGCGCGCGTCACGCCGGCGAGTTCGGCCTCGTCGACCTGCTTGAGGCCGGCGAGGACGCGCGCCGTCTCGACGACGAAAGCCGGCTCGTTGCGTCGGCCGCGATGGGGAACCGGCGCGAGAAACGGCGCGTCGGTCTCGACGAGAAGGCGGTCGAGCGGCACGTCGCGCGCCAGCGCACGCAATCGCTCGGAGTTCTTGAACGTCAGCACGCCGGAAAAGGAGATGTAGCAGCCGAGCGCCAAGCCCGCCGCGGCGAGCGCGCGCGACGAGGTGAAGCAATGCAGAACCGCATTGAACAGCCCCTCCCCCATTTCCTCGGCGAGGATCGCGGCGACGTCGTCGTCCGCCTCGCGGGCATGGATGACGAGCGGCAGATCGAGTTCGCGCGCCAGCGCGATCTGGGCGCGAAAGACTTTCTTGGCGACGTCGGGCGGCGCGTAATTGTAGTGGTGGTCGAGCCCCGCCTCGCCGATGCCGACGCACTTGGGATGCGCGGCGAAGGCGCGGACCGCGCCGACGTCGGTCTCGGGCTCCTCGCCCGCGTGATGCGGATGGGTGCCGATGGTGAAGTAGACGGGGTCGAAGCGCTCGGCGATCGCGGCGAGCTTCGCGCCTTGCGCGACCCGCGTCGAGATCGTCACCATGCGCTCCACCCCGGCGGTTTGCGCGCGCGCCACGACGGCCTCGATCTCGTCGGCGAAGTCGGGGAAGTCGAGGTGGCAGTGCGAGTCGATCAGCTTCATGCGGCGCGTGCCCCCTTCCCCCCTTGCGGGGGAAGGTGTCGCCCCGGAGGGGCGACGGATGAGAACTCATCCGTCACGCTTCGCGTGACACCTTCCCCCGCAAGGGGGGAAGGGGCGCGCACGCTTCGTCGCACGACGCCCCTCATTTCGCCGCCGCCTCCGGCTCGACGTAGCGCGGGAAAATGGATACCGGCGCGGGAAGCCGTCTTCCCGCGAGTAGGCGTCTTGGTGCGTCTTTCCCTGGCTCGAAGCTGCCTATTTCTTGGCCGTCTTTATTGTCGAGTGACGCGAAAGCGCGCTCGTCGGGCGCCACGGCCAGCAGGTCAAGTAGTTTACTCATTGCCGCTGGCATGACCGGTTGCAGCAATGTGCCCACGACGCGCAGCGCCTCGACCGTGACGTAGAGGACAGTTCGCATGTGGTCCGGATCGGTCTTGGCGAGTTTCCAGGGCTCATTGGTGGCAAAGTATCGGTTGGTCCGAGCGATGACGTCGAACACGGCAGCTAAATACTGATGAATCGCAAAACTCGCCATGTGATAGCGCGCGGTGCCGACCAGTGAATCGATCTGCTCCAACAAGTCGCGAGAGTCCTGAGTAATGACGAATTTTCCGTCCGGCACGACGCCCCCACAATTCCTAGCGATCATCGACAGCGAGCGTTGCGCGAGATTGCCGAGGTCGTTGGCGAGATCGGCGTTGATGCGCTGCACGATCGCCTCGTGCGAATAATTGCCGTCCTGGCCGAACGGCACCTCTCGCAGGAAGAAGTAGCGCAACTGATCGACGCCGTATTCGCTCACTAGGCTCGCCGGGCTGACGACGTTGCCGGTCGACTTCGACATCTTCTCGCCGCGGTTGAACAGGAAGCCGTGGACGACGATCTGGCGCGGCAGTTTCTGGCCCGCCGACATCAGGAACGCCGGCCAATAGATGGCGTGGAAGCGGGTGATGTCCTTGCCGATGACATGCGCGTCGGCCGGCCAGAATTTCCATCGCGGGCCGGCGTCGGGGAAGCCGGTCGCGGTGATGTAGTTGGTCAGCGCGTCGACCCAGACGTACATGACGTGCTTGGGATCGCCGGGCACCGGCACGCCCCAGTCGAAGGTGGTGCGGCTGATCGAGATGTCCGCGAGGCCACGCTTGACGAAGGCGACGATTTCGTTGCGGTAGTGTTCCGGCGTGATGAAGTCGGGATTGGCCTGGTAGTGTTTGAGGAGCCTGTCCGCGTAAGCCGACAGCCTGAAGAAATAGCACTCCTCCTCGACCCACTGCGCCGGCGCGCCGCTCGGCGCGAGTTTGCCGCCGTTCGGCCCGTCCTTCAGTTCGCTCGCGTCGAAATAGGCTTCGTCGCGCACCGAATACCAGCCCGCGTATTTCGACAGATAGACGTCGCCGTTGGCCTTCATCCGCTCCCAGATCGCCTGAACGGAACGCTTGTGGCGCTCCTGCGTGGTGCGCACGATGTCGTCGGCGCGCGCGTTGAGCGCCTCGCCCATCGCCTCGAACTGCGCCGCGATTCCGTCGACGAAGGCCTGCGGCGTCACGCCTTCTTTCGCGGCGGTCTGCTGAACCTTGAGGCCGTATTCGTCCATGCCAGTGACGAACAGCGTCTCGCGGCCGTCCAGGCGCATGAAGCGTCGGATGGCGTCCGTGGCGATGCGCTCGTAGGCGTGGCCGATATGCGGCGCGCCGTTGGCGTAGGGAATGGCGGTGGTGATGTAGAAAGGTCGGTTCGCGCTCATGCCCGCCGTCCTAGAGTATTTTTCGCGGCTTGAAAATGCGCCGCGGCCGCGCCGTTAGGGCGTGCTGCGTTTGGATCGATGTACGCCGTCATGTCGCGCGGCGTCCCTTCTCCCCGCTTGCGGGGAGAAGGTTAGGATGAGGGGCCGGGGGATGAGCCGCGACGTTGAGGCCAACGCCCCGGCCTCTCACCCCTGCCCTCCCCGCACGCGGGGAGAGGGGGACGCACCTAAATGCAGCACACTTTAGAGGAACCGCGCGCGCGCCGAGATTTCCTCGAAGACCGCGAGGACGTGCAGCTTGCGGTCGAGGTTCAGCGCCTCGGTTTCGCGCGTCGCGGCGCGCAGCTTGTCCCAGATCGTCGTCGCCGCCTGGCGCGCGGCCGGCGAAACGTCGGCGCGCGCGCGCGCGGCGAGCCAGTCGTAGAGCGCGACGGTGAGCGCCTCGAACGCGTCGGCGGCCGCCCGCCCGCTCACCGCTTCGGCCAGCTTGTGGATCGCGCGCGGATCGGCGTTCGGCAATTGCGCGATCGTCGCGTCGATCAGGGCGCCGACGCCGTCGGCTTCGGGATCGAGCCGGCGCAGGGCTTCGCGCACCGAGCCGTCGGCGCGCCGGGCGGCGGCTTCGCGCGCTTTAGGGTCCGTGGCGTCCCAGGGCGGGCCGAGGCCGCCGACGACGTCGCCGATCTCCGCGGGCGAAAGCCGCTCCAGCAGCAGGCGACGGCAGCGCGAGCGAATCGTCGCCAGCACCTGCCCCGGCCGATGCGCGACGATCAGGATCAGCGACCGCGGCGGCGGCTCCTCGATCACCTTCAGAAGCGCGTTTGCGCCGTTGGGATTGAGTTCGTCGGCGCAGTCGACGATGGCGACGCGCCAGCCGCCGAATGCCGCGGACATATGGAACATGTTGAGGCCGGCGCGGATGTCATCGACGCGAATGTCGGTGAAGAAGGCCTTCGACTTGGGGTTCCATTCCCGGCGCAGCAAAGCGAAATCGGGATGGGCCAGCGCCGCGAGCTGGCGCGCGGCGGGATGATCGGACGCGACCGCCAGGTTCGTCGCCGCGCGCACGGCGGGCGCGTCCGGATCGGGATGAGCGAGCACGAAGCGGGCGAAGCGCCAGCAGAGCGTCGCCTTGCCGACGCCCTCGCGGCCGCCGATCAGCCAGGCGTGGGCGAGCCGGCCCTCGCGATAGGCGCCGAGCATTTCCGCCTCGGCGGCGGCGTGGCCGATCAGCCGCGTCGCTAGGCGCGGATGCGGCGCGCCCGCGAAGGCGTCGCTTTCGGGAGGCGCGTCCGGCGCGGCTTTGCTCATTAGATCGGCGCCTTGCGTTTCAGCGCGCCGGCCAGACGCTCGCGCATGACGGCCCAGATCGCCGCGGCGACTTCGTCCTCGCCGGCGCTCGCGTCGACGACCGCGCAGCGCTTCGGTTCGGCGCGCGCGATCGCGAGGTACGCCTCCCGCAGCGTCTCGTGAAAGGCGAGGCCCTCGCTTTCGAAGCGGTCCGCCTCGTCGTCGCCGCGCCGGCTCGCGGCTCGGGCGAGGCCCTGCGCGGCCGGCAGGTCGAGGATCAACGTCAAGTCCGGCCGGCAGTCGCCGACCGCGACGCGCTCAAGGCTGGCGAGCAAGCCCGGGTCGAGTCGGCCGGCGGCGCCCTGATAGGCGCGCGTCGAATCGGCGAAGCGGTCGCAAACCACCCAATCGCCGCGCCGCAGCGCCGGCGCGATGGCGTTGTCGATGTGGTCGATCCGCGCGGCGCTGAACAGCAGCGCCTCGCCCTCGGCGCCGAAACGCGCGGCGGCGCCGGACAGAATGACTTCGCGCAGGACCTCGGCGCCGGGCGAACCGCCCGGCTCGCGCGTCAGGACGACGGCGAGCCCGAGCTCGCGAAGCCGCGTGGCCAGACGGCGCGCCTGGACGGACTTGCCCGCGCCCTCCCCGCCTTCGAGCGTGATGAACCGGCCCCGCGCCGGCGCGCGGCGCATCAGTTTCTCGCGAACGCCTTGCGGATCAGGTTCGTGGCGAACTCGATCCCGGCGTCCAGCGCCCGCTTGCTCAGGCCGCCGAGGGGAACGGCGGTCTGGGTCCTCAGCGGCGCTTCGAGCGCCAGAGTCTTGCCCCGCCACACCTGGAGCCGCGCCACCTCCACACCCGCGGCGACCGGCGCCTGCAGCGGGCCGACATAGACGATCTTCGCCATCAGCCTGTCTTGCGAGCCGCGCGGCAGAAAGATCTTCGCCGGTCGGTCGCACGTCAAGGGCACTTCGCTCTGCGCGCCGCCATACACCGACGCCGTCCCCACGGTATCGCCGGGCTGGAACAATACGCGCGGGTCGAAGGAACGAAAGCCCCAGTCGAAGAGCTTGCGCGACTCCTCGGCGCGGTCGGCCGCCGTCTTGAGCCCGTTGAGAACGAGGATCAACCGCTGGCCGCCCTGCTCCGCCGAACCGACCAGGCCGTAACCGCTTTCGCTCGAGTCCCCGGCCATCAGGCCGTCGGCGCCGATGGACATGTTGAGCAGCGGATCGCGGTTGAGCTGGTGGATCTTGTCCCAGGTGAAGTCCTTCTCGCCGAAGTAGTGGTAATCGTCGGGGTAATCGCGGATGATGTGGGCGGCGAGGAGCGCCATGTCGCGCGCGCTCACGTGTTGCCGGGGGTCGCTTATCCCACGCGCGTTGGCGAAGATCGAATGCGTCATGCCGAGTTCGGCGGCGCGCTTGTTCATCAGGTCGGCGAAAGTCTCCTCCGTTCCCGATATGCCCTCCGCGAGGGTCATCGCCGCGTCGTTGCCCGCCTGAACGATGAGGCCCTGCAGCAGGTCGTCGATGCGCACTTCGCTGTGGATGTCGAGAAACGTCGCCGGCCCGTGCGAGTGCGCGCCGCCGGTGCGCCAGGCGTGTTCGGAAACCGCGAACTTGTCGTCGAGATGCAGGCGCCCTTCCTTCAGTTCATGGAACACGATCTCCGCCGTCAGCAGCTTGGCGGTCGCGGCCGGCGCCATCGGTTGGTCGGCGTTCTTCTCGAACAAGACGGCGCCGCTCTCGAAATCGACCAGCAGGGCGAACGGCGCGTTGGTCTGAAAGCCCTGCGCGCGCGAAGGCGAGATCGACAGGACGATTCCCAGCAGCGTCGCGGATAACGCCAAGGCGAAGCGATGAGCAAGCAAGGTCGATCCCCGTCGTCGCCGCGAAACGCACGCGGCGCGCGTCCTGTTCTTGCATCGCATTCGAAGACAAATCAACGATCGCGCGCGGCTTGCCCGTCGCGCTATCGATCGTTCGCGAGCGGGCCCTGGGATCGGGGCGCGTCGCCTTGCTCGATCAGCCCGGCGAAAGGATCATGCCGCAGCAGGCGAGCCGCAGCGCCGTCGCTCTGGGCGAAATAGAGGGCCCGGTCGCCGGCCATCGCCTGTCGCACGGGCCGGCGCGGCGGAACGGCCGGCGCGGCGGCGACCGGGCCGATCGCACGGGCGATCGCCCCCAGATCGAAGGGGCGCGGCGGCGGCGGCGGCGCTTTCAACAATTTGGGATTTGGCGCGGCGACGGCGAGCGCCCGCTCGGGCGCTGGGTCAGCCGCCGGCGGCGGCGGCGCGGCGGGCCGCATGAAGCTCGGCAGCAGCGAGGCCGGCGCCGCCGAGGCGACCATCGCCGGCGCGCCGCTCGGCAGTCCGTCGATCGTGGCCGGCGCGCCGTTGGTGCGCAGGCTCGCCAGCAACACGGAATCGTCGGAGCCCTCGAGCGGCGCGGGGCCGATGTAATCGACCTTGATCTTGGCGGTGCCGGAGTTCTTGAAATCGAGCGCGTCGGCGACGCGCGAGGAGACGTCCATGACGCGCCCGCCGTGATAGGGACCGCGATCGTTGACGCGCACGATGATCGAATAGCCGTTGGCGAGGTTGGTGACCCTGGCGTAGCTGGGCAGCGGCAGGGTCGGATGCGCCGCGGTGAACGAGCGCATGTCGTAAACTTCGCCGTTGGCCGTTCGTCGCCCGTGGAACGCGTCGCCGTACCAGGAGGCCATGCCGACGGCGCTGTAATGGGTAATCTCGTGCGGGAAATACGTGCGCCCGGCGATCGTATAGGGATGGCCGACGAGGTATTGCCCGCCGCCGCGCGGCACCGGCTCGCCGTCCTCGACGACCCGCGGGCTCGCGGGGCCATATTTGGCCTGTGAAAAATATTCGCTGCTGTGCCGCCGGGCCTGCGGGGAAGGCGGCTGCGCGCAGCCGGCCAGCGTCGCCGCGCCCAGCGCCAGCGCGCCCGCCCAGCGCCAAGGTCGCGAGCCCCCCTCGACGCCAAACATTCGGGCGGAGAAAATCATCGACCCCAACTCGCCAACGCTACGCTACGAGAACAAGTCCGCCCCTCGCCCAAGAAGCGAAGTCGGCGGAAGCAAGGCTCAGCAAACATTCCCATCGTCACCTTGTCCCGACTTCCTTTCCAAAGAGCTAATGCGTCAGCCGTCATTGCGCGAAATCAATTTACGCGCTCTCGCCCGCGCCGCTTTGGCGACGCGAACGCGCAACAACTCTCACCGCCAATGCTCGATCAGCCAAGCCGCCGGACGCAAGCTCTCCTACGCCTTCTGGCGCCAGGGCGCCGGCGGCTTCCCCTTTCGCCGCTTCGTGCAACCTGGAGCGGCCGGCGAAAGCGACGACGCGGGCGCCCGGAAGGATCGCCACGTTTCTGCAATGGTTGCGTGGAAATTGCGGCGGCATCGTGGCTTCGAAGCCCGGCTCGGGATGACCGGCAGGCGCGCCCGCGCCGCGAAAGGCGCCCCCGCGACGCCCGCCTGCGAGCTTCGGGCGATCCTTTTGGCGGCTCGCGAAAGCCGTGCTATCACCGCGCCCTTCGCGCCTCGACCCAGGGAAAGATGGCTCTGATGAACGCCGCCGGCGATGCTTCGCCCAAGCCGATCCTCGTCGAAGTCGGCGCGGGCGAATTGCTCGATAAGGTTACGATCCTTCGCATCAAGAGGGAGCGCATCGCCGACCCGGCCAAGCTGGCCAGCGTCGCGCGCGAGCTGCTGGCGCTCGAACCTTCTCGATCCGCCCTGCTCGCCGAATTTCCCGCCGCCGCCGCGCTCGAAGCCGAACTCGAGCGCGTGAACGAAGCGCTCTGGGAGATCGAGGATTCCATCCGACAATGCGAGGCGCGCAAGGATTTCGGCCCGCGATTCGTCGCCCTGGCGCGCGCCGTCTACCAAAACAACGACAAGCGGGCTGAAATCAAGAAGACGATCAATATCCTCAGCAACGCGCGGATCGTCGAAGAGAAGTCCTATTTCGTCAGTTGACGGCGAGCGCGGCTTTCGTCGCCCTCAGGACGTCCTGCCAGGACAAATCGGCGAGGTCGCCGACCTCGATGACTTTCAGGAACAAGTCGAGCCCCGTCGCGCGGGCCTGGCTGTGGGGACCGAACAGCGCCAAGCCCTTGATCCCGAGATAGGCGGCCATGTGCATCGGCCCCGTGTCGTTGCCGACGACGAAGCCGGCGCGCTGAATCACGCCCGCCAACTGGAAAAAGTTGAGCGGCTTGTCGTCTTTCAGCAGCAGCGTCGCGGGCAGCGCGCGGCACAGATCGATCTCGTCGGGACCCGGCGCAGTCGCGACGGCGAAGCCCTCGGCCACGAGCGCAGCCGCCAGTTTGTCGAAATAGGGCCAACGCTTGTTCAGGCGCCGCGACGAACTGCCGGGAATGAGAAGGATGAAGCCGGGCTTCAACCCGGCCTCCGCCAGCAGCCCGTCCATGTCCTCGGCGAGCCAATGGACATGCGGCCGCAGCGCATAGGCCGCCTCGACCCCCGCCTGAACGAGCTGGATGCGGTTGCGCTCGAGGGCCGCGAGCTGCCCGGTCGTCTTCTCCAATCGCTGAAAGAACTTCTCGTTCTTTTGGCTCCAGCGCGCCTTGATCCACTTGCGATAGGAAAGCGTACGGCGGCTGTTTTGCAGATCATAGACGAAATCGAAGCCCTCTTTTCGAAGCGTCAGGATCACGCCGAAGTATTTGTCGAGGCGAATGCGCGGCGCCCGCGGGTCGACGAGAACGCGGTCGACCCACGGGCACCGCTCGTAAATCTTGCGAAAAGGGCTGGTCGTGAGAACCGCGATCGAGGCCGCCGGATGACGATTGCGGATATCCCGAATCGCCCCGTCCGACTGCAGGACGTCGCCGAACGCCCCGTGTCGAATGACGAGAACCTTTTCCGATTTCGTTTCGGCCGACGGCTGCGTCATAGCGTCTCGCGCGCGGAATTGCGCCTCGCTTAGCCCGGCCGCTTGGCGCCCGGCAAGCCGACTTCGAGCAAGGCCGAGGAGAAGGATCGGGCTGGCGACTCCGGCAGGGCTCGAACCTGCGACCTGCCGCTTAGAAGGCGGCTGCTCTATCCAGCTGAGCTACGGAGCCCCGTCTTGCTCGGCCCTCTCGTCAGTGCGACCACGGCACGACGCGATTGGGCCGAAAGTTGTCCGAGTAGGATAGGATCTTGCGCCGGGGAAGCTTGGGCTCCTCGACACGATAGGCGATGCCGTTGCGCGCGGCGTAGGCGATCGCCTCGTCCTTGCTGTCGAAGCGCAGCTTCACCTGCGCCTTCATGTCGGTGGAGCTGGTCCAGCCCATCAGCGGCTCGATGCGGCGGGGCGACTCCGGTTCGTATTCCAGAACCCACTTGTCTTTGGACTGGCCCGATTGCATGGCGTTGCGGGCGGGAAGATAGATGCGTGCGGTCATGGCGTTCGCGTACCCTTGAGGAGCCCGATAGTGACTGGTCGGGGTAGCAGGATTCGAACCTGCGGCCTGAAGTACCCAAAACTTCCGCGCTACCGGGCTGCGCTATACCCCGTCAATCGAGGCGTGGCTAACATGGGCGGCGCCCGCGGACAACCCCGTTTCGTCAATTGCGCCCCGCTCTACGAAACGACGTTCGGCGCTCGCTCGCGAGGGTATTTTCGTCGCCCCAACGTCATCGCGATTCGAATGAAGCGGCTGAACGCGCCGGCCATTCCATACGTGAAGCCGTCGACGCCCCTTAAGAAATGTCGTCGCAAGACATAATATTTCACGAAGGCGAAGGGAAATTCGAGCGGCAAGCGCAGCGCCAGCGCGAAGGCCGAGCGCGGCGCTTGGGTGTCGGCGGCGAGTTTGGCGACGTAAATGGCCTTCGTCACCGCGTGGTTGAGGTTTCTCGAGCTGAAATGCCAGAGCGGGGCCTTCAATCGCACGGGCGCCTCGCGCGTCGTCAGCTCCAGCTTGTCCCGGTTGGGGTTCGGGCCGGCGCGCGCTACGCGCCGATCGTAAATGAGAACCTGCTCGTGGCAAAAGGTGAGCGGCCAGGGCTTCTCGTGGCCGGCATAGACGGGCGCCTTGCGCACGATCATCAGCCGCGGCGGCGCGTCGGCGCTGAAAACGCGACAAATTTCCGCGACGAGTTCGCTCGTCAGGACTTCGTCGGCGTCGAGCGAGAAAATGAAGTCGTTGGCGCTTCGATCGCTCGCCGCGTCGACAGCGCAAAAAAGCGGCGCTTCTTCATTCGGGCCAGCCCGAACGAGGCGGCGACGCGCCGCCCTATTCGTCGCGGCGCGCGCCTTGGCTTAGTCGGTCGAACTCCGCTATATCGGATAATCGATTGTTTCGGGACACGCGAGGCCGCGGCCTCATACATTAGAGACGATGCCGCCCTTGATCGCCATCGCCACGCAATGCTTCGGGCCCGACGTGGGCGGCATCGAGACGCTCATGACGGGGTTGGCGGATGAATTGTCGCGGCGCGGCAAGGTTGTCGAGGTCTTCGCCGATCATGTGCGCGCCCACGGAACGGCGGAGCTGCGACGCCCTTATCCGATTCATCGCTTCGGCTTCTGGCGCCCGTTGCGGCGGGCGATGAAACGCCGGGCCATCGCGCGAGCGGCGCAACGGGCCGGCGTGGCCGGCGTTTTCGCCGATTCATGGAAAAGCGTCTCCGCCGTGCCCGCCTCCGTCGGCCCCATCGCGGCGCTCGCGCACGGCATGGAGTTTCCCGTCGACGCCGCCCCGCTGAAGAGCGCGCGCATCAACGCCGCGTTGCGACGCTGTACGGCGATCATCGCGAGTTCGCGCTATGCGGCCGAACTCGTCGAACCCTTCCTCCATGGCGTCGAAGCGCAAATCATCGTCGTCAACCCGCCGATAGCGGCGCAGCCGGCGGCCCGGCCGGACGCTCTGGCGCAAATCGACGCGATCGTCGCCGGCCGCGCGCCGGTGCTTTCCACGCTTGCGCGGCTGGAGCCGCGCAAAGGCGTCGATGCGGTCTTGTGCTCCTTGCCTGCTTTGCGCGCGCGGCATCCCGGCCTCGTCTATCTCGTCGCCGGCGCGGGCCCGGACGCGGAGCGATTGCGGCTCTTGGCCGCTCGGTCCGGCGTCGCCGACGCCGTCGTCTTCCTCGGTCGGGTCGACGACGCCGTGAAGGCGGCGCTGCTCACGCGCAGCGATGTCTTCGCCATGCCCACCCGACGGGTGGGCAATTCCGTCGAAGGGTTCGGAATTGCCTATGTCGAGGCAGGCTGGTACGGCGCTCCGTCGGTCGCCGGCGACGAAGGCGGCGCTCGCGACGCCGTCGCCGACAAGGAAACGGGCCTCATCTGCCACGGCGACGATGACAATGACGTCTGCAGGGCGCTCGCTCAGCTTCTTGACGACGAGGTTCTGCGCAAGACATACGGAGACGCCGCGGCTAGAGCCGCACGTCGCAAGTTCGGCTGGTGCGACGCTCTGCCACGATACCTCGCCGCCCTAGGGCTGTAGCCTCGCCAAAGACTTGCGGTCGGCTATGAACGCGTTTTCGTTTCTAGCGCGGCTTCGCCGTCGGCGCAGGGGTTCGGGCGGATGACGAGCTTGGACCTTCGCCGCGGCGGCGGGCGGCCGAAATTCTGACGCAACCGGGAAAAAGCCCAGGCATGACGAGAATTCTTCATATTGCGAATTTCGGTCGCAAAGCGAACGGCGCATTCCACCATAGCGTCGAGTACAAAATAACCAACGGCCTGATCCGCAACGGCCATCATGTCGTGTGCGTATCGGATCGCGACCTGGCTCGGGCGGGCTCTTGGCTCGGCCATCGAAAATTCGGCGTCGGCGCAGCGAACAGAGAAATCGCGAAGTTATGCCGCAATATGGAGCCGGAGCTCCTGTTGTTGGGCCATGCCAACGTCGTTCGATCGCGGACGATCGCCGAAATCAGGCGGGACTTGCCTTCGATGAGGGTCCTGCAATGGAACGTCGATTGGCTGAGCGACGCCGCGAACGTTCGACACATCGAGTCCAAGCTCGACGTCGTGGACGCGACGCTCGTATCCACCGCGGGCGAAGCGCTCAGGCCGCTGGCGCGCCCGGGCAAGACGATCGGTTTCCTGCCGAACCCCGTCGACAGCTCGATCGAGCGCGGGCGCAATTTCGAACTCGCGACTCTGCCCTATGATCTGATCTTCTCATGCGGCAGCGATTCGGATGCGCGGTTCGTGTGCGGCGCGCTGTGGAAACCCGGCGATCTCTTCGAGCGGCTGGAGCGGGCCATTCCGGACTTGCGGCCGCTCTTCGCGGGAATGCGCGGGCGTCCCGCATTGGTGGGAGCGCGTTACCAGAGAGCGCTCGAGTCCGCCGCGATCGGGCTCAACGTCAGCCGGCGAAACGACATCTATCTCTATTCGTCCGACCGGCTGGCGCAATTCTGCGGCAACGGCCTGGCCGTTCTCGTCGATCGGGCGACCGGCTATGGCGATATATTCAGCGACGATGAATTCGCGTTCTTCTCGACGGTCGACGAATTGATCGAGAAAACGGCGCGACTGAAAGCCGATGTTTCTTACCGGCAAGAGCTGGCGCGCGCAGGCTGGCGGCGATATTCGTCGCTTTTCAACGAACGGGCGATCGCCAAGTACATTGTGGACGTCGCTTTCGGCAGGGTGCGCGCCTCGGACTATCCTTGGCCGACGCTTCTGAAGGACGATTCGGTAGGCCCGAGCGCCGCGCCCGGCGCGTAGCCGCCGCTTCGCCTCGCCACGCTCGGACTGCGCGGCGCACCCTACCCCGCCGAGATCGCTCCGCCCGGCGCGCACGCCCGGTCGCGAGGCGCGGCAAGCGAGGCGGACGGGTTGGAAAATCGCATGGCGACGTCGTCGAGCGCGCCGAACTTCAGCATAAGAAGGTCGCGCGCGTAATTCTGCCGCCATCGCCAGGGCGATTTCGACCCCTGTTTTGGCAGACGGTCGAGCGCGCGTCGGTAGAGGCCGGAGGAGAAATCGACGAGCGGCGACGTCGTCACGCCGGGATCGTCGTTGTGCGGCGCGCACTGGCGGTAGCCCCGCGCGTCCATATAATTCAGCAGGCGCGCAACGTATCGGCAGATCAGGTCGGCTTTCAGCGTCCAGGAGGCGTTGGCGTAGCCGAACACGGAGGCGAGATTGGGGACGTCGCTGAACATGGCGCCCTTGTAGATCATCGTCTTGGCGAGATCGACGTCGGCGCCGTCGACGTTCAATCGAACGCCGCCGAGCGGCTGAAGAACGAGGCCCGTCGCCGCGACCACCAGGTCCGCTTCGATCTCGCCGCCGCCGCTCAGCGCGACGCCGTTTTCCGTGAACGTCGCGATGCGGTCGGTGACCACCGAGGCGCGCCCGTTCCTGATCGCGCGGAACAGATCGCCGTCGGGAACCAGGCAGAGCCGCTGCTCCCAGGGGTTGTAGCGCGGCGCGAAATGAGTTTCGACGTCGTAGTCGGGCCCGAGCGCGTCCCGCACGCGCCGCAGCAGCAGCCATTTCGCGCTCTGCGGGCTGCGCCGGCAAAATCGGAAGAAATACGCGCCGAGCAGGATGTTTTTCCATCGCGCCAGACGATAGGCCGCCCTTTGCGGCAGCGTGGCGCGCAGGGCGTCGGCGACGCCGTCGGTCGACGGCCGCTCGATCATGTAGGTCGGCGACCGCTGCAACATGACGACGTGAGCGGCGCGCTTGGCCAATTCCGGCACGAGCGTCACCGCCGTCGCGCCGCTGCCGATCACCAGGACGCGCCGTCCGGCGTATTCGACGTCCTGCGTCCATTTTTGCGGATGGACGATGCGGCCCCGAAAGCGCTCGACGCCGGGAAAGTCGGGCAGATAGCCGTCCTCGTAGGCGTAATAACCGGCGCACATCACGAGGAAATTGCAGGTCGGCCGGACGATCTCCCGTTCCGGTCCGCGCTCGACCTCGAGCGTCCAGCGAGCGTCGGCGGACGACCACGAAGCGGCTCGGACGCGGCAGCCGAACCTGATCTTCTCGTCGACGCCGTATTGCCGCGCGGTATCGCGGATGTAGGTGAGGATGGCGCGACCGCCGGCGATCGCCTTGGCGTGCGTCCAGGGCCGAAAGGAATAGCTGAGCGTGAACATGTCGGAATCGGAGCGCACGCCGGGATAGCGGAAGAGATCCCATGTGCCGCCCAGATCGTCTCGGCTCTCGAGGATCGCGTAGCTCTTCGCCGGGCAATGTTTCTGCAAGCGGCAGGCCGCGCCGACGCCGGAAAGCCCCGCCCCGACGATCAGCACGTCCCAGTGCTCCTGCTCCATTCCAGCCTTTCCTCCCTTCGCGCCGATGTCGTCGAATGAGATTACGACAAAAATTCGCCGCGGCCATGAGAAAAGCGACGACGGGGCTCGGCCCGGGGGCGTCGCGGAGGGTCCAACCCGCTCGGCCCGAGACACTCGACTCCCGACTTTCGCGGCGGGCGAACCGCGATCAACCGGCGACGATCCGCCGATATCGATCCATCGCGTGGGCGAACCAGAACCAGCCGAGCATCGGCGGCACGATCAGGCCGAGCGCGACGACCTCCCCCCAATCCCGCTCGGCGGCGAGGTCGATCGTGAAGCCCTTCTTCACGGCGAACCCCGGCGGCGGCGCGAGGTTGAGGCTCCTGCGCCGCACCCACTGGTCCGGTTCGGCGTCGTTCGAGATTTGCGCCGCCTCGGGCGCGCGCGCGAAGGCGGGCGCGGACTCGTCGAGCGGCGCGCCGGAATCGTTCGCTTCGCCGTCGCGATCGCGCGAATCCGCCGACGGCATCTTGAACACGATCGTCTTCTTGCTCATGCCGCTTTCCTCTCCTTCGCGCCGAGAACCTGCTTGGCCAGATCGTCCATTTCCCGCGCGGCCTCGCCGCTCGGAGCGGCTTCGACCACGGAAAGCCCCTTGGCGGCGCTCTCGGCGTAAATGATTCGTTGGCTGAGCGCGGCGGAAAGAACGGGAATGTCGTCGAACCGCGCCAGAGCCGCAGCCGCGTCGCGGCCGATCGCCGTTCGCGCGATCCTGCGGTTGACGACGAAGGCGGCCCTCAGGCTCTCCTTGATCTGCCGCGCCTCGCGGAACAATTGCACCGTGTCCGCCGCCGCCCAGACGTCGTAAGGCGAAGGCTGGACGGGAATCAGCACGAGGTCGCTGGCCAGGATCGCGCTGCGCCCGAGATCGTTGACGCGCGGCGCGCCGTCGACGATCGTGACGTCGTAATCCGCGGCGAGCCTGGGAAGGTCGCGATGGAGGCTCGGTTTCGCCATCCCCACGACGGGGAACAACGGTTCGATCTCCCGCGTGCTGGACCAGGCCATGGCGCTGGCCTGGGGATCCGCGTCGACCAGAAGAATGCGCAAGCCGCTCTTGGCCAGCGTCGAGGCCAAATTGACGGCGACGGTCGTCTTGCCGACGCCGCCCTTCTGATTGAGAACGCCGATAATCATCTTGCTGCGGTCCTCGCAGTTTCTCGCTTCGACGTTTCGTTAACCCCGCATTGCGACGTTCTCACAGCCGGCCGATTCCGGCAAGGTCGGCCCTCGAGGCCGCGCCGCGCGCCGCCCCGTTTCAGCCCGACGTGACAAATCGCGCGCAAGTGCTAGAAGAGAATGAATATTCTCGCGATCGACGCCGGGTCGCCCAGCGCCGAGGAGAGGACGGCTCGACGATGAAAGTGACGATCAATATCGACTGCACGCCGCTCGAGGCGCGCCAGTTCATGGGCCTTCCCGACGTTCAGCCGATGCAGACGGCGGTGCTGGCGGAAATGGAAAAGCGGCTGATGGCCGAAGCGGCGAAATTCTCGCCGGAGGGTTTCATGCGCGCGTGGTTCTCCGAGGGGCAGCAGAGCGCCGACTGGTTTCGCGAGGTGTTCAAAGGCCTCTACGCCCAGGCCGGTGCCGCCGCGACGGCGGCCGGACGGACGCCGGCGCCGGAGTGACGCTTGGCGCCCCTTCCCCCCTTGCGGGGGAAGGTGTCATCGCGTCAGCGATGACGGATGAGGGGTCGCGCCGTAAGGCGCGTTGCTTCGGCGATAACGGAAGTTTGCTGGTTCATACTGTATAAATTGCCGCGGATCGCGGCTATACTGACAAGCGAGCCTTACGGATCGACCCCTCATCCGTCGGCCTTCGGCCGACACCTTCCCCCGCAAGGGGGGGAAGGGGCGCGCGCCGACATAGCGCCTGTGCGCTCACTTCTCCGGCAGGTTCAGACGGATGTGCAGCTCGCGCAACTGCTTGGGCGTCGCGCTCGACGGCGCGCCCATGAGCAGGTCTTCGGCGCGCTGGTTCATCGGGAACAGCACGACCTCGCGCAGATTCTCCTCGCCCGCCAGCAGCATGACGATGCGATCGACGCCCGGCGCGATGCCGCCGTGCGGCGGCGCGCCGCACTGGAAGGCGCGATACATGCCGCCGAACTTCTCCAGCAGCACTTCTTCGCCGTAGCCGGCGATCTCGAACGCCTTGCGCATCACGTCGGGCCGGTGATTGCGGATCGCGCCCGACGACAGTTCGACGCCGTTGCAGACGATGTCGTACTGGAAGGCCTTGATTTCGAGCGGGTTCATGTCCTCGAGCGCGGCCAGGCCGCCCTGCGGCATCGAGAACGGATTGTGGGAGAAGTCGATCTTCTTCTCGTCCTCGTTCCACTCGTACATCGGGAAGTCGACGATCCAGCAGAATTCGAACACGTCCTTTTTGCACACGCCGAGATCGTTTCCGATGCGAATGCGCGCCGCGCCCGCCAGCTTGGCGGCCTTGGCCTCCTTGTCGCAGGCGAAGAACACCGCGTCGCCGGCCTTGATGCCGGCTTTGTAGGCGAGTTCGGCCAACGCCTCGGAAGAGAGAAACTTGGCGATCGGCCCTCGGCCGACCAAGATTTCGTTCACGCCGTGCTTGAACACCTTTTCCGGCCGTCCGCCTGAAACCTGAATCTCGACCGTATTGCGCTGCTCGACTCCCTGTTCAAAAATTATATAGCCCAGCCCCGGCGACCCCTCGCCCTTCGCCCAGTCGTTGAGCTTGTCGAAGAACGAGCGCGGCTGCCTGGCCGCGCCGGGCGCCGGAATGGCGCGAACGACGCCGCCGGAGTTGATGACGTTCTGGAACGCCTTGAAGGTCACGTCGTCGCGCGCGAAGACATCGGTCACGTCGGCGATGCGGATGGGATTGCGCAGGTCCGGCTTGTCGACGCCGAACTCCAGCATCGCCTGCTTGTACGGGATCATCGGAAACGTCTGCGTCACCGGCTTATCCCCGCCGAATTCCTCGAACACGCCGCGCAGCACCGGCTCGACCGCCGCGAACACGTCCTCCTGGGTGACGAAGCTCATTTCGATATCGAGTTGGTAGAACTCGCCGGGGCTGCGGTCGGCGCGCGCGTCCTCGTCGCGGAAGCACGGCGCGATCTGGAAATAGCGGTCGAAGCCGGCGACCATGACGAGCTGCTTGAACTGCTGGGGCGCCTGCGGCAGCGCG
>Ga0181524_10001976_pt1 | contig 22256 bp, 19 predicted proteins | sample PEATcosm2014_Bin_34_FD_119761 | JGI IMG/M metagenome (GOLD analysis project Ga0181524, IMG submission 119761) | Peatland microbial communities from MTU Mesocosm Facility, Houghton, MI, USA - PEATcosm2014_Bin05_60_metaG | ecosystem: Environmental > Terrestrial > Soil > Wetlands > Peat | place... | reverse complement strand
GTTCGGCGGCAAAAACGCCAGGTGTCGGTACCAGCGATTGAGATGGATGGAGTCGGGATAGCACGCTGTGGCGTCGCCCACCAGGTAGGTGTACTCCGGCTGCCGGTCGGTCTTCAATAGATTCGCATCATATCGAGGATGCCGCTGCTGGTGGGCGCCTTCGATGGTGAGCGTACTGTGGAGATTGCTCTCGATTTGGCCATAGCACGGCGGGACGGCCAGATAATCGCCGTTGCAGTAAATGTCGAAACTGTTGGCCTGGGCATGGACATGCAGATAGTTCTCCAACAGCGCCGTGTCGCCGCCCAGGACGGTTGTCCGGGCGCTGTGCCCGCCCACGGGCGAGCAGGTGAAGGCGCAGACCACGTCCGCTTTCTTCCAGCCGGTCCGCATGATGCAGAGTCCCTGGTTGGCAAAACTACGGAACCCGGGCAGGTCGTCGGGCGGAGTGGGCGCCACGGCCGGGTCGTACCACAGAAAACTCCAGCCCACGCAGTGCAGCGCCGCCACTATCGAATCCTTGCTGATGGCCCAGTTGCTTTTGATGCTCCTGTTCTGGGTAAGGTACGCGAGATCCTGGATCTCATCCTGGTCCGCCAGCCACTGGGCGTGACCGTCATTCTGCTCATGGGCCAGCTTGCGCAGAAGCTGGCTGGACGCGGAGCCAAACACATTATATCGGCCGTCGCGAAACGAATCGTGGTGGTCAATGTAGGTATTGTCCGGCAGCCAGTTGTACATCCGGTAGGCAACGGCGTTCTTCGCCATGCCCGTCTGGAAGAGGTCCTCTCCGGTAATCTTTCTATCCACGTCGAACAGCACATAGGTCAGGTACATGGAATAGACCCAGTCCGACGCTCCCTCCATCCAGGCGCCGTCTTGCCCGCAAATGTTCATGTCCTTTTTCAGGACGTCCATAAAATACTTGAGCCACGTGGGACCCGACTCGTTTTCATAATAGAGCGCGGCCGCGCCGACTCCCAGTCCGGTGATCGGCAGCCAATGGTCGTGGCAGAGGTAGATGCGGCCCCACCAGTCCGTGGTCGAACCCTTCACGCCGCGCTGGACGATGGCGGCAAGATGCGCGCTGAGCTGGCTCCGTTCCGCCGGCGTCAGGTCGTTGTAGAGCATGTCGTAACCGCTGGCCACCGCCATCGCATAGGCGCCGATGAAATGATCGCCGCCGAAGCCCTCGGGATAGGCGCCGAAGGCCAGCAGCCATTTTTTCGCCGCCTGCAGGTAAGTGGCATCCCCGGTCAGATGGTACGTCAGCGCCATGTCGAAGATGTAGGATGCGCCGTTTTCGCAGTAGATCTGCATGGTGTCGATGTTCGTGGACAAGGAAGCGGGCGGAATGGGATCGAAGCCGACGAATTTGTCCGCGCATTTTTTTAGGTTGTCGAAATACGCCTTGTGCGTCGTGGCGGCGGCCTGCCTCAGCTTGGGGACATCCGCCAGGGTAAAATAGAGATACGGATGCGTTGGATTCCCCTCGGTCGCCGCATTCGCGTGCATTCCCCGAGACGGATACGATAAAAGAGACAATAGCGACAGGCACAGCATCCATTCCTTTTTCATGTCATCTCCTTTCAATCACTGTTCGACATTTTCCAAATGCCACGAGGACGATGCGCGAGTTCCGTCACTTCGACTTTGGGCGTTCGATGTTCGGCGTTCGATTTTCGACGCGCCCTTCCGCCGCGAGCTTCTCGATCCATTCGACCCAGGCTTCGAGCCCTTCTCCGGTCCGCGCGGAGAGGGTGAAGGTGACGAGGGCCGGGTTGGCGATGCGCATGTCGCGGCGGGCGGCGTCGAGCGAGAAGTCGGTGTGCGGCAGGAGGTCCATTTTCGTCACGACGGCGGCGCCGGCGGCGCGGAAGATGTACGGATATTTCGACGGCTTGTCGTCGCCCTCGGCGACGCTGAGGAGGACCACTTTCCGGCTCTCGCCCAGGTCGTAATCGGCCGGGCAGACGAGATTGCCGACGTTCTCGATGAAGAGGACGTCCATCTCCTTGAGCGGCAGTTCGTCGGCGACGGCCTGGATCATGGCGGCGTCGAGGTGACAGCCGCCCTGCGTGTTGATCTGGACGGCCGGCACGCCGAGGCGCGCGATGCGCTCGGCGTCGCGCGAGGTCTCCAGGTCGCCCTCGATCACGCCGGGCCGCGCGGCCTTGCGCTCGCGCAGGAGCAGCAGGGTTTTCTCGAGCAGCGTCGTCTTGCCGCAGCCGGGCGAGCCGATGAGGTTGAGGACGAGCAGCCGGTGCTCGGCGAACCGCCGCCGGTTCATCGCGGCGATGCGGTCGTTGGCGTCGAGGACGTTCTGAAAAACCTTGACTTGCATTCGCCGACCTCGAAAGAAGAAACGGAACACAGTTTTTGACCGCGAAAACGCGAAAGCGCGAAAAATTGAAAATCAACGACGGCCTTGACTGCGAAAACGGAGAAAGAAAGTTTTAACCACAGATGAACACAGATACGCACAGATACGAATTCTTTTAACTGTGTTCATCTGTGTCCATCTGTGGTTCCAAATCCGTTGCCGTTCTTCGCGCTTTCGCGTTTTCGCGGTCAAGTAATCCGTAGTTGCCTTATTCGCGTTTTAGCGTTATCGCGTTTTCGCGGTCAGGCTACTCGTTTTCGTCTTCCATCTCAAACGAATCCACCGTCAGGTCGTCGCCGCCTTCGAGGCGGATGTCGCGGGCCTGGCAGGCGGGGCATTCCATCTGGCCGGGCGCGAAATCCCACGCGTGGCGGCAGCTTCGGCAGAGGCCGCGCGCGGGGACGTTGCGGATGGCGATTTTCATCCCTTCGGCGCGCGTGCCTTTGGCGCAGACCTCGAGGGCGAATTCGAGCGATTCGGCCATGACGCCGGAGAGCGCGCCGATGCTCAGCCGCGCCGAGCGGACCGCGCCCCGGCCGTGGCCGCGCGCCTGCTCCTCGATGATCCGCAGCACCTCCTGCGCGATCCCGATTTCATGCACGGTTGCTGCACCCGTTCGTTAGCCGCAAGCTCTTCTTAACCACCAAGGCACCAAGACACAAAGAACGCCAACTCATATTGCAACCACGGAACACACGGAAGACACTGAAACTGTTTAGGAAAGTCATTCGGTGTGCTCCGTGTATTCCGTGGTGGAAGGCGGTTGTCTCTTTGTGTCTTGGTGCCTTGGTGGTAAATGAAAACCTGCCTCAACGCGAATGCGCCGGTTTGCGGTCGGCGCGGACGCACAGGATCTTGCCGAAATAGAGCCGGTGGAAATCGCCGTTGGCGTACGCGGTGTCGCGGATCGAGCGGTCGAGGCGGTCCGGCGGCACGTCGTTCGTCATCATCGTGCGGCACTCGTAGGCGATGACGCTCTCGGCGATGATCGGCGCCTTGACGTGCAGCGCCGGCGCCGCGGTCATCTTCGCCTCGGCGAATTTGTCGTGCGTCCGGCCGGAGACGCTGCCGCACAGGTCCACCGCGCGCTTCATCTTCGGCGGCATGACGTTCACGGTGAAGTCGCCGTCCTCCTCGAGCAGCTCATACGTGTAGCGGCTGGGCCGGACGAGGACGATGAAGATCGGCTGGCTCCAGATGGAGCCGATCGAGCCCCAGCCGATCGCCATGGCGTTGGGTTTTTCCCGGCGCCCCTGCGCGACGAGGAGCAGGCCGGCGCTGGCCATCGGCTCGAGCGTTTCCTTCAAGAGGGAGTCGTAGTGGACCTGGACTTTGTCGGACATGGCTCTTCCCTCCAAAAAACCGTTTCACGATTCCTCGTCGTAATCTTACTCGTAATCTTGCTCGTAATCGTAATCGCCGTTTTCAATAACGTCAAGATGTACGGCGATTACGAGCAAGATTACGATTGCGAAGAACGATTTCCCGCCAACCTCAACGGGCCTCAGCGGCCCACGAATAAGACGTGGATGTCGTTCCAGAACGCAAGCAGGAGAAGCCCGATGATCATCGCGAGGCCGACGTATCCGGCCAAGGAGCGGACTTGCTCGCTGACGGCCTTGCCGCGGATTTTTTCGATCACGGCGAACATGAGATGCCCGCCGTCGAGCACGGGCACCGGGAGCAGGTTCATGACGCCGAGGTTGATGTTGAGCACGCCGAGGATGTAGAGGAAGTAGCCCATCCCGGTCCGCGCGGCGGCATAGGTCATGTAGCCGATGGCGAGGAAGCTGTTCAGGTTCCCCAGCGAGACATCGCCGACGATCAGGCTTCGCAGCGAGGCATAGACGCGGACCGTCCATTGGAAAGCCTTGCGCGCGCCCAGGCGGAACGACTGCGCCGGGCCGCGCTTGATGGTTTCCTGAAGCGGCTGAAGCGGCAGCCCGATGAGCCAGCGCTGCTGCGGCGTGACGCCGGACTTCAGCTCCGTTCCTTCGCGGCGCCACGCGAGGGTGACCGGCTGCCCTTTGGAGTCGAGCAGGACCTTCGCCAGTTCCTCGACGTCTTTAACCTCGATGCCGTTCGCCGAGACGACCTGGTCGCCCGGTTGCAGGTCGAGGCGCGCGGCGGGATAACCCGGCTGCGTCCGGTCCACGACCATGTCGGCATCGAAGGCGATGGAGGCTTCGAGCGCTTCCTTGGACATCGGCGGGAGTTGCAGGTCAACGTCCGCGTTGCCGCGCCGGACGACGACCGGGACGGGCTTATCCGCTTTTTCCAGGCTTCGGGTGACTTCGCCGAACGAGCGCGTCGGCTGGCCGGCGATCGAGACGAGGGCGTCGCCGGGTTTCACGCCGGCCTTTTCGGCGCCGGAGCCCGGGCAGACGGCGGTGACGTGATTCGAGGAGAAGACGATGCCCAGCCAGCGCGGATGACCGACCTGCTCGGGCTCGACGCTGAGGGACTGCTCGGCGGATTCGGCTCCGCGCCGGTAGAAAACGCGCACCGGCTTGCCGGCGCAATCGCCGACGGCCATCTCGAACTCCTCCGGCGTGGCGACGCGGGTCGGCTCCGGGGCGCCGGCGACCTGGACGGCGCTGATCGTGTCGCCCGGCTTCAGCCCCGCCTGGAAGAGGCGGTCCGGGTCCGCATCCTCATCGTCCTTGCTCTTCCGCGCCTTCGGGACTTCGGCCAGCACCAGCGTGTCCGGCGCCATGATGCCGGCGCTGGGCAGGCCGCGGGACTTGTTGTATTCCGGGTAAACGACCACGTCGAATCGCCGGCCGTCGCGGTTGACGCTCAGGCGGACCCCTTCGCCGCGGCTTGTCAGCGTGACGGTGGCGCTGAGGTCCTCGAAGTCAATCGGCGGGCTGACGCCGCGGATGGCCTCGATGACGTCGCCGCGCTTCAGGCCGACGTTCCACGCGGGCGAGCCGGGCTGCACGCCGCCCACGACCGCCGGCTGCACGGGCACGCCGATCTGGTACGCAATCATGAACGCGATGAATCCGAAGACCAGGTTCATGAACACGCCGGCGACGAAGACGACCGAGCGCTGGCCGACGCTCTTGGAGTAGAATTCGCCCGGCTCCGGCGGCTTGTCCGGCGTCGGTTCCTCGCCGGCCATCTTGACGTAGCCGCCGATCGGACAGATGCCGAGCCGGTACTCCGTCTCGCCCCATTTTTTCTTCAGCGACGGGCCGAACCCGAGCGAGAAGACGTCCACGCGGACGCCGATCCACTTGCACGCCAGGAAGTGGCCGAGTTCATGGACGAAGATCAGGATGCCGAAACCGACGGCGGCTTCGACAATCCCTTTCGCTGTGGCGAAGAAGCTGTCAGGGGACAATTCGAGCTATCCGAAAAAAAGGGAGAACCGCGCATGATCCGCCGGTTTCTTAGTATAGAGGGCCGGCACGGCCGAAGTCAATCCTGCGGCGGCGCCGGCCTGTTTCGACGGGGTAACAAGACAGACAGGATGACTGGCCGTTGAAAAAGTGTGGCCGCTCGTAGTGTGCCCGTCAGGGCATATGAAGTAGCGCCTGACGGCGCCACTACAAGCGAGGCATTGGCCCATGCGTGGCTTGTGAGCCACACTTTTTCAAGGGGTTGCCAGGAAACGACCGATTAGACGGCTTGATTCGCGAGTTCACGGCGGCGCGACGATCTGCGATTTTTCTTGACGCGGGCCGGTTCGCCGGATAGACTTAATTGAAGAACCTTTTGAGGTGTTGCATGCTCTGGGCGGCGCAGCACACACAACAGGCGGCGGTTTGCGGGCCATCCGACTTCTCTCCGATTGCTTCACGCTTTTCAAGCGGCGAATTATTGGCAGGCCCGTTCTGTCGGCGCTGGGGCCGGCGCGGCGGAGCGGCGCGGTATCCGGGTGGCGTTTCTTCGGAAAGGAGCGCGTATGCATCAGAGCGCAAAGCCGGTCCGGAAGTGCCATGGCTGTGGGCTGAACCTGGGGGACCATTGCGGCGTGTTCGAGAATCCGCGACTGATGTGGGAACGGCACGCCGCGTGTCCGGGGTATAAGAACCAAAAAATGCTCGCCGAGTACCTGGCCGAGGAGGCCAGCAGGCAGGCTGACTTGAGGAAGGAGAAACGCAGGCTCCTCGCGAAAATGCAGCATGGAGTGCCGCACCAGGCGGGCGATCAGCACGTCATCATCGCCGCCGTCCGCAGGTAGGTTCGTAGTGTGCCCGTAGGGGCATAATTAAGCAGCGCCTGACGGCGCCACTACAAGCGAACGCCCCGGACCGAGCCGCATCGGTCCGGGGCGCGTGTTTTTCCCCTGGCGCGCAACCTTGCGAAGTCGGGCAGCGCTGCGCGCGAATAGCTTGGCGTCCCGGAAATAACTTCATTAGGCCAGCCCGCGTCATGCTGAGCGCAGCGAAGCATCTCACACCTTAAACCGCTGCCGGCGCGCTGCGTATGAGATTCCTCGCTCCGCTCGGAATGACAGCACATTACTTAAGTTATTTCCGGGACGCCACAATAGCGCTTCGCGGCAAATCGCACGTTCCGCTCGCGTCTCCGCCGCTTTCCCGTTATGATAATCTCCGTTCCCGCCGCGGCGGGAGTTCTGCGGAGACCGGCATGGATTCCGAGCCGAGCGTCCTGGGAGAACTGAAGGCGGGCGCGCGCAGCAATCTCTGGCCGCTGCTCATCCTCGCCGCGATGGCCCTCCTCTTCTTCGCGCGGTTCCTCCGCACGGACACCATCTTCCTGATGCGCGACCTCTTCCAGAAGCATTACCCGCTCCACATCTACTCCAGCGAAATCCTCCGGCACGGCGCCCTGCCGCTGTGGAACCCGTACACCGGCTGCGGCGAGCCGTTCCTGGCGAACATCGAAGGCGCGGTCCTGTATCCGCCGAACCTCCTGTACCTGGTCCTGCCGGTGACGCTGGCGACGGCCGCGCTGGTGATCTTCCATACGTGGCTCACCGCCGCGGGCGGCTACGCGCTCTGCCGGGTGTGGCGGGTCTCGCGGCTCGGGTCGCTGCTGGCCGCGACGATGCTGAGCTTCAACACGTACTGGCTGACGCGCATCGAGTTCCTGCCGTCGCACGCGACGATGGCGTGGTTCCCGGCGGTGCTGCTGCTGTACGCGCTCTGGGCGCGGTCGAGGCGCGCGCGGTGGATCGCGCTGGCCGGGCTGGCGCTGGGCATGCAGATGCTGGCGGGCCATCCGGAGAGCGTGTTGTTCCCGCTCGGCGCGATCGCGCTGTACGCCGTCATGCTCGGCCTCTGGGAAGCGCGTGAACGGAAGCGCTGGGGCGCGCTCTTCCCGCCGGTCGCCGCGTTCGCGGTCCTGTGCGCGCTGGCGATCCTCCTGGCGATGGCGCAGATCCTTCCGACGTGGGAACTGGTGCGCGCGTCGTCGGTCCACAGCGGCGTGGTGGATCCGGAGGTCAGCAAGGCCTCCGTGAACCCGGGAATGCTGGCCACACTGCTCATGCCGTTCCTGTACGGCGTGCCGGGATACGTCGGCCGGTACTGGTCGTGGCCGCAGCTCTCGTGCTTCGAGTACTGGTGCGGCAGTTTCTACGTCAGTGTCGTGGCCATGGTCGTACTCGTCGGCGCGCTGCTGATGCGGATTGCGGCCCCTTCGACGGAACGCAGCGCCGCCAAACCGGAAAGGGCGCAGCGGAAGGGCGCGCCGGCGCGGGCGGACCGCCCGCCGGCATGGCTGCGCGTCCGCATGCCTTTCCTGCTGGCGCTGCTGGTCGGCTCGACCCTTTACGCGATGGGCCGCTACACGCCGTTCTTCTGGGCCTGCTGGCGCGCGCTGCCGTTCCTCCAGAAATTCCGGTGGCCGAGCAAGAGCATGATCGGCGCGGTGTTCGCGCTGAGCGTCCTCGCCGGGCTGGCGCTGGATTATCTTTCCGAGACGCCGGAACGGACCGGCCGTGACGGCCGCCGCTTGCAGCGGATGCTGGCGCAATGGTGGACGTTCTCGCTCTTCGTCCTCGGCGCGGCGTTCGTCGGCGCATGCCTGGCGGATGGCGGGCGCGTGGGCAGGCTGGTCCTCGAGAAATACTTCAACCTCGCGTCGCTCCAGCCGTACGAGGTCCATCGCATCCCCTGGACCGCGCTGGGCCGCGACGCCGCAAAGCTCATGCTCCTGGCGCTCGTCGCGCCGGTGCTCGTGCTGCTCTGGTCGTCGCGCAACCGCCTGCGCACGGCGGCCGGCTGGCTGCTCGTCGGCCTCGCTTATGCGGACCTCTTCGTCACCGGACGGACGCTCGTCCCGGCGGGAAGTGCGGACCTGCTGGTCCGTCGCTCGACGGACGTCCCGGCGCAAGGGGATCTCGGCCTCGCGCGCATCTTCAAGGTCGAAGCGCCCGGACAATACACGTACGGCGAGACGGATGAGAACGTCTTCCGCTGCGCGCGCGAGGGGCTCGTCATGAGCTGGCCCATCGCCGACCACGTCTTTGCCGTGAACGCGGAGGGCAATTTCAAGTTGGCCGGCGTCATGAACCTGTCGGCGTACTGTGAGGACCCAACCCAACCGTTGGACCTGCGGTTTCGGCTGTTGCGCATGTCGAATACGGACCGCGTGGTGCTTTACTCCAACGCGGACCGCCCGCCGAATTGCCCCAGCCTTCTCGACCACTATGCGTCAGGGACCGCCCTGGAGCCGGCGAGGATGGAGCCGATCGCCGAGGCCCTGCCGCGGGCGTACGTCGTCGGCGGGCCCTGGATGCCGGCGGCGGGGCGGAGTCCCTTCGACGGGCTCGCGCACGGCGACTTCAGTTTCCGGGAAGCCGCCCTGGTCGAGCGCTCCGGCCCGTGGGCGAACGAATTTTCCGACCTCCGTCCCGGCAGCGTCCAGCAGAAGGTGACGCGGGTCGCCTATGGCGCGGATATGAACTCGCTGGCGATTGATCTCTGGAGCGGACGCGAGGCGCTGCTGGTGGTGACCGACGCGTGGTATCCCGGCTGGAGCGCGACGGTCAACGGCCGCGCCGCGCCCGTCGCCGAAGTCAACGCCTTCCAGCGCGGCGTCCGCGTGCCAGCGGGATACTCCACCGTCGTCATGCGCTATGAGCCGTGGACGGTCGCTGCCGGGATCCTCGTCAGCCTGGCGGCGCTGATCGCGGTCGTCGCGTGGCTGGTCCACAACCGCTCGCGGCCAACATCGCCGACGAACGCCTCGCACGACGCGCAAGCCCGGCGAAAATAGGCCGCGAATTCGCGCCCTTTCCACCGGGAACATAAGATGTTTTATAAATTGTTCCACGTGAAACAATCAGACTTATCCTGATAGTCATGCCGCTTTCATGCCGCCGCAATGGAGCCGTAACGGGCCGGAATGATGCCGGAGGGGCCGCGCATAGTGCCTGACTGCCCGCTCTATTGATGCCGTCACGGGCCGCACGCTGAAGGAGCGCCTGGCTCGACAAACCTATCTTAAAAAACGAACCCAATCGCGCGCGAACCCCCAGACAACCCGCCCGCGCCCCACTCTCGCAGCCTGTGAAGGCGGAGAAAACATGTCCCCGGAACTTCGGCTGACCCCTTTCCCGTGCCAAATTCTCAGGTTATCATACAGCCGCGCGATAGACAAAATTTGCCGTCGCTGACGTTATATGGATAGGAGAGGGTCCATGGAACCAGGCGGAGAGCGAGACTGGCCGACGTGGCTGAACCGGCACGGGCCGGCGCTCGTTCTCTTCGCAAGGCAATGGGCGCCGGCTCGGTCCGATGCGGAGGATATCGTGCAGGAGGCATTCATAAAGTTCTGGCGCGCGAGGGGTTCAGCGAAGCCGGAGACGGCGTATCTCTTCGCCTGCGTCCGAACCTCCGCGCTGGACTGGCTTCGTTCGCGGACCCGGCGCGCGCGGCGCGAGAAGGATGCCGCCGGCCTCAAGCCGCTCTTCGCTGAGCCCGTCTTCGAGCGTTTCCCTGAGGACGAAGAATGGCGCGCAGCCGTCGAGCGGAAGTTATCCGAGCTGCCCTCCGAGCAACGCGAGGTCCTGGTCTTGAAGCTCTGGGGCAGCCTGACCTTCCGCGAGATCGGCGTGGCGCTGAATATTCCGCAGGACACGGCCGCTTCGCGCTATCGGTACGCGCTCGATTTCCTGAGGCGGAATTTGGAGGAGGTCCGGCCCAATGGATGATCGAATGGACGAATTCGAAGAACGGTTGCGCTCACTGCGGCCGGTCGGGCCGACGCCGGACCTCGAGTGCAGGGTTTCGGCCGGTCTCGATGGCGAACCGGCAGCCGCGAAACCGCGGATCGGCATATGGGTCGTCGCGGCCGGGCTCATGGCCGCAACGCTGGTGCTCTGCGTCGCCCTGGCGCGGCTTGCCGGACCGGCCGCCGCGCCCCGGCCGCCTCAGCCGGCGAAAATGCTGGCTCTGATACCGCGCCGCGATTTCACGGCGGACGATCCGCCGACCCGCGCGGTCTACAGCGCCGCCCTGATGCGGTCGCCCGAAACGCTGGACGCGCTGCTGGATAAGCACGCCCGGAGCTTGATGCCGCCGGAGCGATACCCGTCACCCTGGAGAAATGCAGACTTGCAGTGAAGCTTGCGCAACCGGCGGGCTGCAGACCGCCGGGTTCGCATGGGTCAGTGAGACTTTACAGCGTTTTCTCTTCTTGAAGGAGGGCAGTGTCATGAAGCGACTGGTGATGATTTGCGTAATGTTGGCGGCCGCGGCCATGCCGGTTTCCATTGCCGCGGCGCAGACCGACTGGAGAGGGCCGAAGGAACTCGGCGACAACGCGGCGCTCAAGTACTGGCTGGCGTTCGGGACGCTGACCGATCTGCCCGAGGCCGATATCAAGCTCGTCAGGAACTGGAACGGATCCGGCCCGGACCCGGCGGCCGCACACGTGGCCCAGTGGTGCGAGACCAGCCTTGCGCTGTTGCATGAAGCGGTCAAGTGCAAATGGTGCAATTGGGGCCTGTTCAATGAGGGGCCCGGCACAGCGTTGCCGCACCTGTCCAAGATGCGTGAGCTTGCCTACCGTGCCTGCTTCAGGGCCAGGTACCGCGCCGCGACCGGAGACGGCAACGGCGCGGTCGAGGATATTCTGGCCGTCTTCGCGCTTTCGAGACACTGCAACGCCGAACCTTCGGAGATTCCTTATCTCGTACGGCTTGCGACCCAGCGCATCGCCACGAAGGCGGCCGCGGATACGCTCAAACGCCTGAATCCCGAGCAGCTCAGGAAGCTCGCCGAGCGGCTTGATTCGCTGCCGCAATGCTGCAGCCTGCGGGACGCTTTCCTCGACGAGTCCGAAAACAGGTTCGGCTGGGAGGCGAACGAGATCAAGCGCGGCGGCATCAAGGCAGCCGAGGAGTTCCGAAGGTCCGATCCGCGGGAGGAGGAAGCGGGCAAGGCGCACTCGAAGGAGCCGATTACGGAGGAGGACGCCGCGCGCTACATCCACGACCTGGAGGTCGCGCAGCGCTTCTGGACGCTCATCGCCGACATGTCCGAGCTGCCGCCGGCGGAATTCGCGGCCCGGAGCCAGGCACTCGAGGAGAAGATGAAGAAGGAGTGCACGACGCTTCCCGAACTCTTCGACAACGAGGTGTCGGTTGTCCGCAACAACGGGGCGCGCGCCGATGCCTCGTTCGCCATGCTCAAGGCGGCGATCGCCGTCGTCCTCAACGGTCCGGACAGCCTGAAGTCCATCCAGGACCCGTTCGGCGACGGCCCCTTCGAATACACCGCCGTCGGGACAGGCTTCCAGTTGAAATCGAAGTTCGTCTTTGATGGGAAGCCCGTGGAACTGACCGTGCCCGGAACGTAACCACGAGGAGTTCAGCCGAGCAGCGCCCGCACTTCGGGATCGGCCAGAAAAACAGGACAGGCCCCGTTATCCGAGATAGCCTTTCGGAGACGGGGCCTGTCCCTGTTTCCGACGTCTGGAGAAGCGCCTGAACCGTCCGCGGCGTCCGCCGCCGGGCGGATGGCCCAAAGGCCGGCCGAGGAAGAAGGACAATTGAGTATTATGATCCCAAGAATGCCCCCAGGAATGCCCCAGGAATGCCACCAGGAATGCGCCCAGGCACTCGACTCTGCCCCCTTGACTTCCGTCACGTCATGCCCGATAATGCGCTTTTGACATCTCATCAGACCGAGGGAGTCATGTCTTTCATCATAACCGTGTACGTTCGCGAAGGCATCGTGATGGCCAGCGACAGCCGCCTAACTTTGAATACGCCGTGGACACCGCCGCTCCCATTACTGCTCGTTGAGGCGCAGCCCACAAAAACACCGCAACCCGCACAACCCCAGCAGCTGACACAACCGCAGCCTGCACAGCCGCAAACGGCACAGCCGTCGCAACCAGTTCAACCACAGCAAGTGAACATGATAGTGATAGGATTCTCGGATGCGAATGACAAGACCTTTCTGACCCGCAATAACATCGGCATCTCCACATGGGGTGCGGCAGACATCAAAGGCGCTCCCATCGCGGGTTACATCGAATCTTTTATTACTCAGAAATGCAAGGGCGCTCCCTCTCCGGTCGAGGCAGTCGCTACTGGTCTCCTCGCGCACTTCCGCAAATTCACACCCGTCCCACAACTGCACTTCCACGTCGCAGGTTACAAAACGTCTGCCGGAGACCCTGAGCAACATGTGCTGCACGTTGACGTCGGCGGAAACCAGCTCAACCGCCTCAACCCCCCAGGAAACCAGGGTGCAGCGTGGGGCGGTGAAGGAGACATCCTCGCGCGCATCACATACCGTGTCGGTACGCTCAAAGAGGATGGGGCTCTGGATAAAGCTTTGCCGCACTTCGAGATACCGTGGACATTCTTCACGCTCCAAGACGCTGTTGATTTCTGCATTTTCGCGGTGCGCTCTACGATTGACGCCGTTCGTTTCCAGCCACGACCCAAAGTCGTCGGCGGCCCCATTGACGTTCTGGTCATCAAGCCCGACCAAGCCTTTTGGGTCCAAAAGAAGATGCTCCACGGCCAAACCCAGCCGCCCATTGCATACGGAGTGAAGCCCAAGTCCCGCAAGTCCCAATAGGCCGCTGATCAGGCATCTGGTTTTCCTGTCTGAAGTGCCCCCCGGCACGCTCAAGCCGCCCCGATGAGACCTTCAAGTCTCTTGTCCAGCAGCCCGGCACCTTGCGCGAAAACTTCTAACGGTGTATACCCGCCCCGGCCATCTGTGTTGAAAGCCCCTGCTGCCTGTAAAACGACTGCGGGGCTTTCTCCGCCTTTCAAGCGACGCGAAGGGCCTCATAATCAAAGTCCCAATTCAGCCGGTAGCAGGCCCCAGCTGATTCGCTGTTCATAACTTGCGACAACTTCGAGCGACTCTTTGATAGCGGAAAAACCATCCCCCGCTACCCTTCGCGCCTGACGCTGATGGAGTGATCTCGGACCGCCGCGGCGCCACCTCCTCCATGGTGCACATCAGGGAATCTGTTGCACTTTCTCAACATAGGATATAACCCTTTAGCCAACAGGATTTTAGCTCACAGTTCGATGACTTCTGATGTCTAAAGGTGACAACGCCTCCGTAAAATGAGCCGGAATAAAATGTGTTGTAATGCGTTTGTACATATTGCGTTACGGCTTTGGCTCGGAATATATGAACGATGGTACATGAATTGCCATACATAAGCACAGGACTCTTGGCAGAGGAGGTATGTGCGTTCTGACCCGCGGCGCAAGCTGTGGCTTATGCTGCTTCAGGCCGGGCATTCCGTATACCTCCGGGCAGTTGTGGACTCTCTTTTGAAGAGGGGGAAAAGCATGCGGAAGTGCAGCGTGTTGGCGATCTGCGCGATTGTCGCGGTCTTCATGTTCGCCGGGACGTCGGGAGCCGTCGTCGTTTACAGCGACTTCGGGCCGAGTGATGCGTACAACACCAGCACCGGATGGACGATTTCGGGCGCCGCCTCTTCCACGGGCTTCTTCTCCGAGGCGGCGATGCCTTTCACGCCGGGCTTTGATTGTGTTTTCAGCGATGTGCTGCTTGCGCTGGGCTACGTAACCGGCACGAACCAGGCAGAGGTTACGCTCGCCGCCGATAATGCCGGCGTGCCGGGCGCGACGATCGAGTCGTTCAGCCTCACCGGCCTGGGAAGCTTCGGCAATCCCGATCTCGTTCAGGCCAATTCGGTCCTGAATCCCACGCTGATCGGCGGCGATCAATACTGGATCGTCGCTTCGGTCAGCAACGATGATACGTGGGATGCCTGGAACTGGAACAGCACCGGCGTCGTTGGCGGCTGGGGCAATTCTGGTTCAGGTTGGTATGACGACACGGGCAGTGCTACCGCGGCGTTCGAGGTTGACGGCGCCGGCGCCGTCCCCGAGCCGGCGACGATGACGCTGCTGGGCCTCGGCCTGGCTGGGCTGATTGGGCGGCAGGTTCGTCGGAAGAGCGCACGGTAAACATACTGCTTCCAGACTCATTGCCTTCAGCGCCGCGCGATGGCCGACCGTCGCGCGGCGCTTTTCTTTAAGCCGCACAGTTCGCGCCAGGCGCAAGAAAGCCCACCCCATCGCATTCGGTCACAACGAGGGCGCCTCAGCCGAACCCCAGCGCTCCTTCCCGTCCGAACGGCACGTTACGACCTCACTGACCCCAACACGCCCCCCTTTACCTAACGGCTGATTCGTCGTATGGTTTAACAGCGACAGAACCCGCCCGTGATTCGCGCCTTTTTTTCGAGGATCTCCGGAACTCCGGAACGGACACGCTTGACTCCGTCCGCAAAAGGTATACTCTTATGCCAGCGTTCAGCCCCATACGCGTTCACCGGCGCGGACGGCGAGCGTTACTGCGCGCCGGAACGCTTATCGGAACCCAGGAAAAAACGGAGGCGCATAACCATGCCGCGATCATCCGCTCCGGTCATTGACGCGCACTGCCACATCGGCTCGTACTGCCTGGCCGAGGACCTTTTGAAAATGATGGACGCAGCCGGGGTGGACCGGGCGGTGGTCTTCAACCACCCCTGGGCCTGGACCCTGCCGCGCAAGGACAATTACCATAATACCAACGACTACATCGCCGACATGCAGGCCAAGTACCCGGAACGCCTGACCGGGTTCGCCTGCATCAACCCCCGCTACACCGGCGACCCGGAGCTGGGCATCCCCAACATCTCGGTCGAGGAGCTGGTGCGCTGCGTGGACGAGCTGGGGCTGCAGGGGCTGAAGCTCCATCCGGAGAACCACTGCTTCCCGATTGATTTCCTGGCCGGCAGCACGTTCATGCGCACGCTCTCCCGACTGCAGAAGAGAAAGAAACGGAAGATCCCCATCCTGTCGCACGGCATGACCACCATCGGCTGCATGCCCGACCAGTTCGGCACGCTGGCGGCCGCGCATCCGGACGTGCCCATCATCATCGCCCACGGCGCGGGGTTCCAGAACCTTTATTTCCCGTCGTACGATCCGCTCAAGCGCCACGCCAACCTGTACGCCGACACGGCCATGACCACCATTGACGACGCGCACCTGCGGGGCGTGGCGCGGAACGTGGGGGTGAAAAAGATCCTTTTCGGCTCGGACCACTTCTCGCGGGACCACGGCAACCTGTACGGGAATTTCTTTTACGTGCTGGAACGCGCCTTCCCGGACAAGAAGGAACGCGAGGCGATCCTGGGCGGCAACCTGGCCGGGATTATGGGATGGAAATGACCTGCGAGTTCCGGCGAGTTCCGGCGAGTTCCGGAACTCCCGCGCCGCCTTTTCGCAGCGATCCTTCGCCGAATCGGTCGGTTATGCCCAGTGCCGATCCAGCGGCGCGCCCAACGGTGAGCAGAGGCGGTCAAGCACGATGAGCCGAAGAGAAAGTATGCGTTCCTGCCGCCCAAAGACGATTCGACGACGGCCCTTGGCCCGGATTCCGCCCTGCTCAGGGCCGTCGAAGGCCCTCCAAGGCCCGAAAACCGCCGGGAGCGGCCTTGACAGTGTCCGCTTCGAGGACTACAGTACCAGTTGGAAAGCTGGCGGCCTGCGAGGGACCGCCCAATGGGAAATCCCGATTGGAGACGGCCGTCCTGCGAGGGGCAACCCTATGGCAAATCCCGGATTGAAAGGAGCGTCATGCGCGTGAGCAGGCTGATCATGAGATGCATGTTCGTAATTGCGCTCGCGCTGGGACTCACCGCCGCGCCGGGATGCGCTTACTTTCATAACCGCTGGCACGACTTCTCTCAGATGGCGGACATCGGAGTCACCTGGTCGGACACGAATCAGTTCGTCCTCTACTCGAGCTTCGAGTCCGTTCTTCCCCTCGGGTACGCCCACTTCAACGGTCACTTCGCCGGATGGGGAGGCGGTCAGTTCGGCGCGACCCGCAATTCCCTCGACGCGTGGGGAGCCCTCGTCTGGGGACATGAGAGAGTGGGCTGGGAGGACTTCGACGTGGGCGACCCCTCCACGCTGTACACGCAGAGCGTGGGGTTGATCGGCATGCCCGTGGGGCTGTTCGGCGACTCCAATCCCAACTACGTGCCGTCTTGAATGCATGTCCTTCATCTGGGCCGGTTCGGCCTGGTCGCCAACTTTCGCTGGTTCGAAGTTCTGAACTTCATTGTGGGCTGGACGACAATCAATCTCAACCAGGACGACGGGAAGAAATTCGGGCATTGGATCTGGCTGCCGGATCGGAACCCGCCGTGCCAGCCGCCCGGCACGGTTGCCCCGGCCGGCGAATGAGCGCGACATTCCGCCGCCGATCATCTTGAGCGGCCGCCATGCTGAAGTCGCGTGAGTTCGGATGAGTTCGCCACCGGCCTCTGCAACACGCGCCAGGAGGCCGACTACGTCGCCGAGGCCATCCGCGACCTCCTCTGACCGCTCCACCGGCGAATACGCCCCGAAACCGGCCCCTCTGGCCCGAAGAATGCTCATTTGACGGCTGGCCTGCCTGTGGGCGGCGGCCATCTGGGAAATTGCGGATCAGTAAGGCGCACGAACCGGGATTTGTCTGTCAGCATGAATGAAAGCAGGCCGTTATGGACCGTGTTTTCCCGCGTCGGTCCGTTCTCTTGATATTGGCCGCAGCAAGCGTTTTGCTCGTTTACGGACTTGCGCGTTCGGCGGAGGTGCAGGTGACTAACGCACCAGAACGGACTCAGTGGAGCCCGATACTTCCGCTCAGCGGAGGCGGGGCCATCGGCTCGCCCGGGGGAACCCACCCGGTCACAGTGAATGGGAATGCCAGGAATGCTGTGCAAAGATGGCGACGGTGTTCGAAAGGGAGGGAAAGACTTGGTTTTATGTCCCCAGTGATCCGTCCACAGTGGTCCAAACGGACGAGTTGAACCATGCATGCGATGCTTCTGAACGAAAACCGGGATTTTGTCTGGAGCGAAGTCCCGGATCCGGTCAGAAAAGAAGATGAAGTGATGATCGAGGTCCATGCCGCCGGGGTCAACCGTGCGGACCTGCTGCAGAGAGAGGGGAACTATCCGTCGCCTCCGGGCTGGCCAAAATGGCCGGGCCTTGAAGTCGCCGGCACGGTTGCGGAAGCGCCCGAAGTTTCGCGCTGGAAATCGGGCGACCGCGTTTGCGCCCTGCTCGGAGGAGGCGGCTATGCGGAGAAAGCCGCGGTCCCGGAAGGCATGGTCCTGCCGGTCCCCGAGGGGCTTTTCATGACGGAGGCAGCGTCCATCCCGGAAGTCTGGTCAACCGCGTACCTGAATTTCGTGATCGAGGCGAAGATCAAGGCGGGAGACACCGTATTCATCCAGGCCGGGGCGAGCGGACTCGGGCTTGCGGCGATCCAGCTTGCGAAAAGCTTCAGGTGCAAGGTCATTACGACAGTCGGGTCGGATGAAAAAGCCGCATTCGTGAAAGCGCTGGGCGCGGACGTCGCCATCAACCGGAAAACGGAAGACATCGGCAAAGTCCTCGATGAAAATCCGGTTGATATTGCGCTCGACTGCGTCAGCGGTCCGAAGATGGGGGAGCATGTCGCAAAGATGGCGCCGTGGGGACGCTGGATCGTGATCGCCGCGCTGGCCGGCGCGAAAACGGAACTTGACCTCGACACGATCTACCGCAAGCGGATCCGCGTCATCGGGAGCACGCTCCGAAGCCGGACTTCCGAAATGAAGACGGAGATCCTGAAGTCGCTGGAATCGGAACTGTGGAGCAAGTTCTCTTCGAGAAGAATCAGATCCGTGATCTATAAGACCTTGCCAATCAGGCAGGTCGAGGAAGCGCATGCCATCCTCAAACGCAACGAAAACACTGGGAAAGTTGTACTAACTCTGAAAGGAGAATGATACCGTGTCCGAGTTCATGGGAAAGACAGCCATCGTGTCCGGCGCGGCGCTCGGCATGGGCAACCTCATTTCAAGAAGACTCGCCGAAGAAGGTGCGAAAGTCCTGCTGACGGATATCGACCTCGCGAAAGTGGAGGAAACCGCGAAAGCGATCCAGGCGAAAGGCGGCCGAGCCGAAGCCGTCCGCACGGATGTCCGACAGTATGGCGAGGTCGAGAATGCCGTCAATACGGCAAAGGAAGAATTCGGAAGCGTCGACTTTCTTTTCAACTTCGCCGGTGGATCGCCCTCGCGCGTCTTTGGCCGGACCGAATCTTTCGCGCAACGCGATCCGGCACTCCTGGAATGGGGGATCGACGTGAATCTTCGGGGCGCTCTTTTTTTCTGCCGCGCCGTTTTTCCGTTCATGATAGAAAACAAGGGCGGTGTCATCGTCAACATCGGTTCGATCGACGGCGTAACCGGTTCCAGTGCCGTCGAATACAGTGCCGCGAAAAGCGGCATGACCGGCCTGACAAAATCGCTCGCGCTCGTTGGCGCGTCGCATGGGATCCGTGCCGTCTGCGTCATCCCGGGACCCGTCCTGACGCGTCCGGAGATGGCGAATATGAAGACGCTGCTGGGCCGTGCCGGGAAACCGGAAGAGCTCGTCGATTTCATCCTGTTTCTCTGTTCGGACAAGGCGGCATTCATTACCGGGTCCAGTCATCTGATCGACGGCGGCCGCGCCTGCGGCGCCATGTCATGCACAAGGCCATGAAATGGAGACATGAATGGAGAAGATCTGGAAAGTAGCGATCGTAAAGGACACCTCGAAACCGATGCTCGGGCTTCACGGGTTGTATGCGGCGTTCCGCGGCCTGCCGAATGTCGAGGTTGCGGCACTGGCCGATTCCAACACCGAACCCGAACACTTGGCCGAAGCGCTGGAGATTTCGGGGGCAAAGCGCCATTACGCGTCTGTCGAGGAGATGTATGACCGCGAGAAGCCGGACATCGCCGTGTTGTGTTCGCGCCACCCCGCCGACCATCTCGGGCAGTTCCGTTCCGCCGCCGAACACGGCATTCATGTCTATTGCGAAAAGCCAATGGCCGCCACACTGGAAGAAGCCGACGAAATGGTGCATATCGTGGAAAAATACAAGATCAGCGTCTGCATGGCGCATCCCGCAAGATACTACGCGCCTTTCCTGACGATGAAGAAGATGATCGAAGACGGGGTGATCGGACGCCCGCTGACTGCCATCGGACGCGGCAAATGCGACGACCGCGGCGGGGGCGAAGATCTCATCGTCCTCGGTACGCACGTCCTCGACCTGATGACGTTTTTCTTCGGAAGTCCCCGGTCGGTGATATCCGACATCCGCGTTGACGGCCGACCGGCCGCTTTGGCGGATTTCCACGAACCCTCCGAACCGGTCGGACCGGTGGCGGGCGACGATATCATGGCGGTATTCGATTTCAGGGATGGAATCCGCGGAACCTTCGAGTCGCGCAAAGGATTGCGCGGCCGCACGAGGGAGACCGTTACGGTCATGGGGCTTTCGGTCATTGGCACCAACGGCACTCTCTCGCTGCGCTTCGACGACCGCCGTGCGCGGGACCTTAAGATCTCCCGCCTGGACGTTGCCCCGGATGACGCAACAGCCTATGAGGTCATTCCGGTCAGGGATGGCCGAGTTGTGCCCGGCGCCGCTCCGATCGACTATTCGCTTTGCGGGCGCAGGGACGTTCCACGCGCTCCGATGTTCGTCGAAGGGAACCGGTTCGCCGTATGGGACCTGATGCGGTCAATCGAGGAAACAAGGCTGCCCGTTTCGAATGTTTACAGTGCCCGCACCGCGGTCGAAATGATCTGCGGGATCTATGCCTCGCATCTGGATGGGAAACGCATCGCCTTTCCTCTCTCTGACCGACGCCACTGACAGGGCTCGTTTTCTGGCGTCCTGTTACGACTCTGACCTCTTGACCCGTTTGCCCGGCGCGTCATAGATGCTGATTATGTTGTTCTCATCCTTCCCACAGCGATAGAGCACATGGCCGCCGGCGTCCTTCTCACCGTCGCCCAAGCGGCCAGGGCAGAGGCCTTCTTTCGCCGCGCGATTTCCTCTTGACAAGCGGGATTCTGAGGGTCAGAATCCGACATTTGACGGCTGACCGCCACGTGGGCGGCGGCCATCCGGCAAATCCCGGTTTATTGACGGGAGGAAGCGCATGAGGACCGTCCTCGCCGTGCTCATGGTCGTGTTCCTCGTCGGCTGCTCGCGCGCGACGCCTCCGGCGCCCTCGCCCTCAAACCGCGGACACAATGAGGCGCCCGGGAGCGGCGAGCATAAGATCGTCGGCATCTCGATCCTGGTGAAGGGTCACAACGATTTGGACAGGGGAAAGAACCCTTCCACGCTCAAAGTCGGCCAGACACTGCCGCTTGAAGTCTGGGCCTCCTGGGCGATCCCCTACGCCGAGGACGTGACCGGCCGCGTGACGCTCACCGTCAGCGATCCGGCGCTCGGCACGCTCGACGGTCACGCCATCTTCACCGCCCTCAAACCCGGCAAAATCGCCGTCGAAGCCGTCCTCGCCCCCAATGCGATTTCCGGCGACGCGTCGGGCGCAGGATTCAAGGATAAGCTGGAATTGACCATCGTCGAGTAAACCTGCGCGCAGGACTTGAACTTGCTCGTCGCCTTCCTTGCCCCTGCCGTATAGGGCGCTCGCTATCGTTTGTTCAGAACAGAGGCTTAGAAACCGCTTGCTTGCCAGGACGGGATTTCTCCCAATAGGACACCTTGATGGCTTCCTGGCATCCGTGGAGGAATTCTCCTCGCCCGCACCGGTGAGAAGGCCTTCATGTAAAAATAGAGGGGACAAACTAATAGCGGAAAAACTCTCCCGGTATTCACGCCCTCTTTTCCAGGATCGCGGCGGCTTCGAAGTAGGCGGTCTGGGGGAACATGTCGAACAGGGCGAGGCGGCGGAGGTCGCAGGACTGGCCGACTCGCAAGCGCGCCAGGTCGCGGGCGAGCGTCGCTGGGTTGCATGAGAGCAGGATGATCGTCCGCGGCGCCAGGCGCACAAGGGCATCGAGCGTCGCCGCCGAGCAGCCCGTCCTCGGCGGGTCGAGGAGGACCGCCGCCCTGTTCAGGTCCGGCGCTGATTTCAGCGCCGGTTCCAGGTGGTCCTCCACTGCGCCTGCGACGAACCGGGTCCTTTGAAGTCCGGCGGCGCGCGCGTTCTCCTCGGCGCAGCGGACGGAGGACGGGTCGCTCTCGATTCCGATCACCTCGCCGGCGGTGAACTCCGCCAGGCACAGCGCGAAGACGCCGCAGCCGCAGTAACCGTCCACGAGCGTCTCGACGGAAAGATCGCGATACGCCTCGCGCAGCCAGGCGGCGAGACGGTCGAGAACCGGCGGGTTGACTTGGAAGAATCCGCCCGCCGGAACGCGCAGCGGGCGGTCGAGCACTTTCTCGGTGAGGAGCGTCTCCGGCGGAATGCGGAAGGCCAGCACCGCCCGACGCCGAACGCCGCAGGACGAGTTTGTCGGTTTCCGGCCCGCGCGACGGCCATCTCGCCGCCTCGCCGGAGGCCCGCAGCTCGGCGAGTTTTGCGTTCAGCTCCGGCC
>Ga0181524_10001975_pt1 | contig 22259 bp, 21 predicted proteins | sample PEATcosm2014_Bin_34_FD_119761 | JGI IMG/M metagenome (GOLD analysis project Ga0181524, IMG submission 119761) | Peatland microbial communities from MTU Mesocosm Facility, Houghton, MI, USA - PEATcosm2014_Bin05_60_metaG | ecosystem: Environmental > Terrestrial > Soil > Wetlands > Peat | place... | reverse complement strand
TGTGGACGACGCCGCCTTTCGAGCCGCGCCTCGCCGACGGGCCGAACGGGCAGCGCATCGTCGCGCGCGGCGCCTGCGACGACAAAGGCCAGTTGATGACCTTTATCGAGGCCTGCCGGGCCTTCCGCCAGACCGGCGGCCTGCCGTGCAACGTCAGCGTTTTGTTCGAGGGCGAAGAGGAGACCGGCTCGCCCTCCCTGCCCGCCTTCCTCGCCAAGAACGCCAAGACGCTGAAGGCGGACCTGGCGCTCGTCTGCGACACCAGCATGTGGGACGCCAAGACCCCGGCGATCACCACGATGCTGCGCGGGCTGGCGCTCGAGGAGGTGGTGGTGCACGGGCCCAAGCGCGACCTCCACTCCGGGCTTTACGGCGGCGCGGCGATCAATCCGATCCGCGTGCTCGCGCGCATCATCGCCGACCTGCACGACGCCAACGGCGCGGTCGCCCTGCCGGGGTTCTACGACGGCGTCGAGGAGCTCCCCGAGGAGATCGCCGAGCAATGGCGCGGCCTCGATTTCGACGACGAGGCCTTCTTGAGCGAAGTCGGCCTCTCCGTTCCCGCGGGCGAGAAGGGCCGCTCGACGCTGGAGATGATCTGGTCGCGCCCGACCTGCGACGTCAACGGCGTCGTCGGCGGCTACATCGGCGAAGGGACGAAGACCGTGCTGCCGGCCAAGGCGAGCGCCAAGGTGTCGTTCCGCCTCGTCGGCAAGCAGAACCCGGAGCGCGTCTCGCAAGCCTTCCGCGCCTTCGTCAAGGCGCGCCTGCCCGCCGACGTCACCGCCGAGTTCATCGCCCACGGCGGCAGTCCGGCGATCGCGCTCGCCCCGCGCGGCGAAGCGTTGCGCCGGGCGCGGCGCGCGCTGGAAGCCGAATGGGGCAAGCCGGCCGCGCTCGTCGGTTCGGGGGGCTCGATTCCGGTGGTCGGGGCGTTCAAGCGCGAACTGAACATGGACAGCCTGATGGTCGGCTTCGGCCTCGACGACGACGCCATCCATTCGCCCAACGAGAAATACGAGCGCACGTCCTTCCACAAGGGCGCGCGATCCTGGGCGCGCATTCTCGCCGCGCTCGCTTCGTGAGCGCGCGGGCGCCCGGCGTCGGCTGCGGCGCGGCGATCGTACGCGAGGGCCGCATCCTGCTGGTGAAGAGAGTGAAAGCGCCCGAGGCCGGCCATTGGAACCTGCCTGGCGGCAAGGTTGACTTTCTCGAACGCGTCGAGGACGCCGTCGTGCGCGAAGTCCGTGAGGAGGTCGGCGTCGAAATCGCGCTGATCCGCGCGCTCGGGCTGACCGAGACGATCGGCATCGACGACCAGCACTGGGTCTCGCCGGTATATCTCGCGCGCATCGAAAGCGGCGAGCCGCGAAACCGCGAACCGGAAAAGCTCGAAGCCGTCGCCTGGTTTCCCCTCGACGAGCCCCCGCAGCCGCTGGCGCAGGCGGCGCGGGAGGCGATCGCGGCGATCGGCACAGGCGCTTGACGCCCCGGAACTGCGGCGAATTTCCCGCCTGGAAAACCTCGCGCGCCCAATTCGACCCGCCGGAACGCCCTTACGCCGCGCGCGCCGCCGCTGCGATGGCCTCGGCCACCCACTCGTTGAGGCTCTTGTTTTCGGCCGCCGCGGCGATCACCGCCGCCTCGTGCGTTTTCGGATCGAGCCGCACATTGAACTTCCCCGAGAACGCCCGATACGGCCCGACGCCTTTTTCCTTGCACAGCGCAAGATAGACTTCGAGCGACTTTCGCCCCTCCTTCTTGAGCGCCTCGACGCTCCTTGCGTAGAAATCCGCTCCCCCGGACAGGCCGAGGAATTCACCCCTGAACATGCCGATCTCGGGATCGAAGGACACGACGGCTTTGTGGCTGTCGATTTCGATGACGTTCTTCATGGACCGACTCCGTGGCTTTCCAGCCATTTCCTGATGCTCGCGACCGCGCCCTTATCCGCATCGAGCGAAGGATGCGGCCGGTGAATCACACGAACTTCCTCGAAAAGATAGACGCCGATCCGGGACCCTTCCCTTTCCGTCACTTCGACGCCCAATGCGATCAGCAGCGCCTCGATGTCGCTCCATCGGATCGATCCGCCGACCGGCCGCGCGAATATCTGGGCCAAGGTCGCGCGATGCAGCTTCTTCATAAACGAAATGATACCACAATTTAGTACCAGACACAACGCGTCTCGCGGCTGAGCTTTCGACGGCCGCTGCGGCCCCGCGATCGTCCCCCCTCGGGATCATTGATCTCGCCCCTGCGTAAATCGCGCGACGCACGGCGCCGATGCGGGCAGCTCGGCCGCCGCCGGCAGCACGACGTCGTTCACCAGGCTCACGCCTCCGCCGGGGATCGACTCCGCCGCCAGCGCGACGACGAGATCGCGCTTCGGGACGACGTAGAGGAGCTGGTCGTTTTGACCCGCGGCGAAAAAGGCGTCGTCGCCGGTCCTGGTCTTGCCGATCCACCAGAAGTAGCCGTACGCGGCGCCGCTGGGCGGCCCGCCTTCGCTCTGCCGCGTCGTCGAGGCGCTGACGAACGCGCTCGACACGATCCGCTTGTCGCCCCACCGGCCCATCTGGAGATAGAGAACGCCGATCTTCGCCATGTCGCGCGCCGTCAGGACGAGCGACGTCGCGCCGATCAGGTAGCCGTCGGAGTCGACGCTCCAACTGGTGTTCTCGATGCGCAGCGGATCGAAGAGATTGCTTCGCGCAAAGCGCCGCGCGTCCTGCTTGATCGCCCGGCTCAGCATGACGGACAGCAAGTTCTGGTCGTAGGTGTCGTAGGCGAAGCGGCTTCCCGGCGCGTCCCGCATCGGGCGGTCGATGAGCCGCCGCCACATCGATGAAGCCGGGTCGCCGATCTTCGTGTCGGCGGGCTTCGGCGCGAAGCCGGCGGTCATCGTCAGGAGATCGCGCGCCGTGATCTCACGCACGAGCGGATCGACGTGCGCTTCGGTCGTCTCGGGCAGAAGTTCCGACAGCTTCTCGTCGAGCCGCAAATATCCCTTGTCGATGGCGATGCCCGCCAGGATGGAGAGCACGCTCTTCGTCACCGAATAGACCGGCGAGCGAGTCCCGGCGCCGATTCCTTTTCGGTAATATTCGAAGACGACGCAGTCGCCCCTCGCGACGACGAGGGCGCGCACGCTCGGGTAGGCGTCCCTCAGGCGCGCCGCGAGAGACGACGGCGCTTCGCCCGCGCGAGCGACGCTCGCCGTTTGCAGCAGGATCGACAGCATCGCGCCGACGGCCGACAAGGCCGCGCCGCCACGGCGGAAAAAGACCAGCGACAATGCGCGCGCTCCCGAAGCGGCCGACGCCGCTTCACCCTAGCGCGCGCGCAACCGATGCGCTATCCGGCGCGAAATCGACGTTCGATCGGGCGCAGAAGTGTTCTCGCCGGCGGCTAATTCCGGCCTTGTTCAGGCAATTTCAAGACGACGCGCAGCCCCGGACGGTTGTCCGCGACGACGATTTTCAGCCCATGCAACTCGGCGATGGCCGCCACGAGGCTCAGCCCGAGGCCGTGGCCGGGCGGCGCGCGCGCCGCGTCGAGGCGATAGAAACTCTCGAAAATTCGGGCGCGCTCCGCTTCCGGCACCCCGGGACCGGTGTCGGCGACGACGAGAGCGCCGGCGCCTTCGATCATACCCGCGCCGACCTCGATGCGCGTGCCCGGCGGCGTGTGGCGCAAAGCGTTGTCGACGAGGTTGGCAACCATCTGCGACAGCAGTTCCTTGTCCCCCGCCAACGGCAGGGGCGTGGCGGTCTCGACCGTCAAAGTCTTGTTTTCGTCGTCGGCCGCCGGCTGGAACGCTTCCGCGACGTCGCGCGCGATCGCCGCCAAGTCCAACGGCGTGAAGGCGGCGCGGCGGGCGCCCGCTTGGATCTGAGCGATGCGCAACAGCGCGTTGAAGGTCTCGAGGACGCCTTCGACGTCTTCGATCGCCGCATCGACCGTTCGCTCGTAGTCGCCGACGTCGCCGCCCTGCGCGCGGACGTCCTCGAGCCGGCGCATCAGGCGCGTCAGAGGCTTGCGCAGATCATGGGCGATGTTGTGGCTCACGTAGCGATTGGCCTCGACCAGTTTTTCGATGCGGTCGAACATGCGGTTGAAGGTGCGCGCCAGACGTCCCAGATCGTCCTCGCGGCCGGTTTCGGGAATGCGCTGGCGCAGATTGCCCGCAATGATTTCCTGCGCGGTGCGGCTCATCGCGTCGATGCGGCGCAGGAAGCCGGCGCTGAGAACGAGGCCGCCGACCGTTCCCAAGGCGAGGGTCGCCGCCAGGCCCCAGGCGAAGGCGACCAGCACCGCTCGCCGCGCCTCGTCGATGCCGGTCAGTTCGTGCCCGACCACGAGGACGGCGCCGCCGTCGAGCGTCGTGACGAGCGCGCGCTCCCAATCCGCGTCCGCGTCGGGGTCGATTTCGGCGCGCGGCTGGGCGATGAGAACCCATCCGTCGCCGATTTGGCCGTCCGCGGCCTTGGGCGAGGGCAGGTTGCCGGCGAGAAAACGGCCGGCGCCGTCTTCCAGCCGATAGTCGAACGAGGCCGCTTCGAGCGTGCGGGCGCGAACCTCCTCGGCGAGCCGCTCGATCCCATTGGCCTTGGCGAAAGCGCGCAGCGTGTGCGCCTCCGCTTGGACGCGTTCGTCGAACTCGATCTCGATTTCCCTGCCGACGGTGAAATAGACCACGGCGCCGAGCACGAGCACCGATAGCGTGAACATGGCGAGATAGAGCGCCGCGAGGCGGAAGCTGGTCGCCCGGAAAAGCCTATTGGGGCGCACGCAACGAATATCCGGCGCCGCGCAGCGTCTGAATGAGCGCGACCGGCCTGCCTCTGTCGATCTTGGCGCGCAAACGGCTGATATGCGTCTCCACGATGTTGGTCTTCGTATCGAAATGAAAGTCCCAGACTTTTTCCAGCAGCATCGTCCGCGTCAAGATGCGCCCCTCGCTGCGCAGCAGGAATTCCAGCAGTTGAAACTCTCGCGGCTGCAGATCGATCGTCTGTCCGCCGCGGCGCACGGTGCGGCGGATCAGGTCCATTTCGAGGTCGTCGACCGTCAGAACGGTTCTTTCGTCGGCGAGCGGCGGGCGACGGGCGAGCGCCGTCAATCGCGCCAGAAGCTCGACGAAAGCAAAGGGCTTGACGAGGTAGTCGTCGCCGCCCGCCTCGAGCCCTTCGACGCGGTCGTCGACGCCCGAGAGGTTCGTCAGGAAAAGCACCGGGGTCACGACGCCGACGTCGCGCATCGCCTTGACGACGCCTATGCCGTCGAGATGCGGCAGCATGCGGTCGACGACGATCGCATCGTAGCGCTCGTTCGTCGCGCGATCGAGGCCGGCGTCTCCGTCCGCCTCCCAATCGACGCCGTGGCCGTGCGCCTCCAAACCCTTCTTGACGAAAGCGGCGTTGTCGCGATCGTCTTCGATGACGAGAATCTTCATGGTCCCTCGATCCGCGCCGGCGCCGCGGCGCCGCTCGCGTACGGTTTTTCCAGAATCGCCTGAATCTCGATGCACGCCCAGGGCGCCAGCGCGCCGAGGCGCCGGTTGAAGCGCCACCACCAGCGGTAATTCTCCAGCGGGCGCAGGAGACCGCCCGAGACGATGCGGAACCCGCGCGTTTCGATCAGCCTGAGATGCGAATGGCGACGCAACTGGCGTAGAAAGGAGCGCTGCGAGAAGGTCTGAATATGGCTCCAATGCTTTTGCGGGTCGAGGACGAGAGAAGCTCGGACCCAGGCGTTGCGCACGAAGGCGAACGGCGCAATGAAGATCGGCACGCCGACGCAGACCTTGCCGCCGGGCTTGGCCATGCGCTCGAGCGCGGCGATCGCGACGTCTATGCGCGGCAGATGCTCCAACACCTGCTCGCAGACCACGACGTCGAAGGCGTTCGAAGGAGTCTTGGGATTGCCCGCCATCAGATCGTCCATCGTGAAGGAGGCGTAGCGCTCCAGCCGATAGATCGCCTCGCGCCTGATGTCGGTCGCTGCGATTTCGATGGCGTCGCAATGCCGCCGCGGTTCGAGATGGCGAAACAGAACGCCCGAGGTGCATCCAACGTCGATCACTTTGAGCTTTCGCCCCTCGGCGGCGGCCGCGGCGGCCCAGGCGTCGATATCGCGCCCGAGCGCGTCGTAGCGCGCCTCGCGCAGGCTGTAGTATTCCGGCCGGCGCGGATCGACGCCGTAGGCGTGGTTCGGCTTGGGAAATTCGAGACTTGAGGGGATCGCGACCTCGGTCTGCGTCAAAATGCTGTTCCTCCGGCCAACGGGCGCACGCCGCCTGCGAAAGCCGCCATGCGCGAATGAACTAAATTTCACGGCGACAATGTGGCCGACAGATTACGCTTTGTTGTAGAAAGCTTACGTGACCGGGCGCGTGTCGGCCAGAGCCGTCTTGCGTTGCGACCGCGCCAAGCGCCGAAAGCCGCGTCGCCGCTTGCTCGACGCGGCGTTCGCGGGCACAGTCCCCGCCTGCCGCCCGAGCCCGCGAGACCCGACCCCATGAACCGACGCGATTTCGTCCTTGCCGCCGCCGCGGCGACCGCCAGCATGGCCCTCGGCGCGCCCGCCCGCGCCAACGTCTCCCAGCCGTTCGACTGGGACCTCTGGCCGCCGACGAGCGGCCGCGAGGCTTTCGTCGCCTGGATGAAGGAAAAGCGCGGCGAGGACGCCGGATTCCTCGGCCAGCGCTGGGACCGCTATCTCCAGTTGATCTCTCACGCCGACGTCTGGGACGAGACGGACAAACGCGCCTTCCTGATGACGCCGCGCGAGGAATTCGTCACCGCGGACAATCTCTCGCGCGCCTACGAATGGCATCATCTCAACATCGGTTTCGGCGTCACCATCACCGGACCGCATACGGTGGCGCGCATGACCAACACGCTCGCCGTCAAGAGCGGCGACAAGGTTCTGGAGATCGGCACGGGCTCGGGCTACCAATCGGCCTACCTGAGCTACCTGACCGACAAGCTGTGGTCGATCGAGATCATCCCGGCGCTGGCGCGGCGCACCCGCGCGCTCTACGATTCGCTGATCGCGCGCGGCTACGGCGAATACCGCGCGATCCAGACCAAGACCGCCGACGGCTATTACGGCTGGAGCGAGGCCGCGCCGTTCGACAAGATCATCGTCACCTGCGGCATCGACCACATCCCGCCGCCGCTGCTGCAGCAACTCGTCCCCGGCGGGATCATGGTCATCCCCGTAGGGCCGCCCGGCGCGCAGCACGTCATCAAGGCGATCAAGACGCAGGCCCCAGACGGCACGTTCGCCGTCACGCGCTCCGACATCTACGGCGGCGCGATCATCCCGTTCGTGCCGTTCACCGGCGGGCACCAGAGCTAGAGCCGACGAGTCCCTTCTCCCGCTTGCGGGAGAAGGTGGCGCGTAGCGCCGGATGAGGGCCTCGGGACGAGGGTCGCTGGGCGCCAACGAAAACCCTCACCCCAACCCCTCTCCCGCGATGCGGGAGAGGGGCTCTCAGCTTAGACCGCTTTCCCGATCAGCGCGCCGATCCCCGCCGTCACCGCCATCGCCAGCGCGCCCCAGAACGCCACGCGCAGGGTCGGCTTGGCGATTCTCGCGCCGCCCATCCAGGCGCCCAGCGCGCCGAGCGCGGCGAGGAACGCCAGCGTCGCGAGGAAAACCACCGCGACCGTCGCCTCGCGCGAGGCCAGAAAAGCCGCGAGCGTCGGCGTCGCGGCGCCTGCGGAAAAGCTGACCGCCGAGGCGGAAGCCGCCAGGATCGGATTGGCGCTCCTCGCGTCGGAAAGGCCGAGTTCGTCGCGCGCATGAGCGCTGAGGGCGTCCGCGGCCATCAATTGCTCGGCGACCTCACGCGCCAGCCCGGGCGCCAAGCCGCGCCGCTGATAGATCTGCGTCAGCTCCAGCGTTTCGTCTTCCGGCGCATCCTCGAGCGCGCGCCGCTCGCGTTCGAGATCGGCCGCTTCGGAATCGGCCTGCGAGCTGACCGAGACATATTCGCCCGCCGCCATCGCCATCGCGCCCGCGGCCCAGCCCGCCACCGCGGCGGTGAGGATTTCGCCGCGCGGCGCGCCGGCGGCGGCGACGCCGACGATCAGGCTCGCCGTCGAAATGATGCCGTCGTTGGCGCCGAGCACCGCCGCGCGCAGCCAGCCGGCGCGGTTGACGAAATGGGCGGCGGGCGGCGGCATCGAGGAAGCTCGCATGGAAGGGGGGCGGGGACAGGCGGATAGCACGCGAGCGCGACGAAAGAAACGCCGTCGGCGAGATCGATCACTCGCCGAAATTCTCGCCCGGCGCGGCGGCGGCGAGCCGCAGCTCGGACATACGCACGATCATCGCGCGCTTTGGATCGAAAGGCAGCTCTGCAAATCCCCAGCGCGCATAGAAGCCGCGCACGCCATCGTCCAGGGGATGCGTGACGACGCCGACGCAGCCGATGTCCTCAGACGCGCGCAAAGCCGACCTGAGCGCGAACATGATCAGCGAAGTCGCATAACCCTTCGATTGAAAGTCCTTGTCCACGGCGAGTTGACCCAACAGCACGACCGGAACAGGGTCCGGCTGGTTGCGTCGTTGGACTTTCGGGAGGTAGCCGCGATCGATCTGCGAGGCGCAAAGCGCGACAAACCCAGCTATCCGGCCATCGGCTGGATCGGCAATCACATTCACACGGGACGCGCCGGTGACATGATTTGACCAGGCGTGACGACGAAACCAAGAGTTGAGGGAGTCCCGGCCGCAGTCGAACGAGTTCCGATCGTCGTTCGCCGCGAGGGGTCGCGGCGGACGCGCCATGTCAGCGCTCCCAAACCGGAACCCGACGCATCAGCTCGACGAGCCCAGGGTTGACCTCGGGCGGGCGATTGAGCCACGCCTCGAACGCTTCCCAATGTTCGGCGGGTATCGTCACCGCGCTGCGGTTGAGTATCTCTTCCTCCGCAGCCACGATCGACTTACGGCGCACGAAATCGCTGAGGGTCGCGCCGGAATCGCGCGCCGCCTCCTCGAGCATCGCCCTCTCGGCGGCGCTGACCCGAACGCTCAACACCGAGCTCGCATTCGACGACTTCGCCATGTGTGTGACAATGCCATACAACGCCGCATCTTGCAACGCCGGAGCGTTCGGCGTCGATGAAATCGATCAGGCGCCGAAATTCTCGCCCGGCGCGGCGGCGGCGAGCCGGATCAGCCGGGAATCCTCGACCGCCGCCTGGCGGTGCTTGACCGCTTCGCGATAGACGGGATCGCGGATCATTTCGACGAAAGCCGCGACGGAAGGGTACTGCGCGACGAAGCAACGGTCCCAACGTTCCTCGGCCGGGCCGATCAGCGTCAGCTCGAACGCGCCGCGCCAGATCACCGCGCCGCCCAGCCGTTTGAAGACCGGCGCGCTCTCGCGCCCGTAGGCGGCGTAGGCCTGCGCCCCCGTCGCCTCCCGGCCGTCGGGATAGGCGGCGCGCGCGCGCAAGCGCACCAGATTGAGCATCTGGATCGGCCCGGGGCGGTCGTCGGCGCGGAAGGCGGCGAAAGTTTCCTTGGTGGGATCGATGAATCCGGTCATGGCGCGACCCGAGTGCCGGGAGGGCGATCGGCGCCCGAGGCCGATCGCCCCTATTTCGGCCGCATCATGCGGCCGCGCAAGGGCAAAAGATTCGCGCTTCCCCAGCGTCGACGGAGCGACGCCAGTCCGCTCGGCGCGGTTCTCCGAGGCGAGCCCCTATTCGCTTCGCCCGAATATGCTATATACGCCGGTCTCCCGATCGACGCGCCCGCGCCTCCGGCGCGCGGCGGCAGCTCGGGCCGGGCGCCGGGAACGCCGGGCCGATCTTGCGCAAATCGCATGTTCGACCATGATCATGCGCGGTCCCGCCCGGGTCCCGATGAGAGTGGGTTGAAGCGGAGCCTGTCCATGCCGATCGGCAAGTTCCTCTACTTCGGCGATTTTGTCGTGATCCCGATCGCGGTTCTGCTGTTCGCCGGCTTCGCCTTCGCCGATCGCGGCTTCGAAGCCGCGCCGGCGTGGGCGCTGAGCCTGATCGTCGGGATCGCGTTCTGGACGCTGATCGAATATCTCATTCATCGTTTCGTCTATCACGGCGCGCCGGTCCTGACGGCGCTGCACGACGCGCATCATCGCGATCCCGCCGCCTACGTCGGCGTGCCGTCGTTCCTGTCCAGCGGATTGATCGTCGCGGTCTGCTACCTGCCGTTGCGCGGCTACGAGCCGATCCTCGCCGACGGCTTCACCAGCGGCGTGCTGCTGGGCTACGCCGGTTACATGTTCGTCCATCACGCGACCCATCATTTCGCCATCGAGCCGGGCGACTGGCTCTACGAGGCGCGCGTGCGGCACATGGCGCACCATTATCACGACGAGGCCAATTTCGGCGTCAGCGTCGGCTTCTGGGATCGCGTGTTCCGCACGCGCGGCGCGCGGCGCGACCGGACGGCGAAAGCGTGAAGCGGCGCGGCCGTCCCTGCGCTGAACGCTCGGCCGTCGGAAACCTCGCCGCGAGCGCCCCCGGCGGCGCGACGCGCGGCTTCGCGTTTGCCGCCCGCGCGGTTTCTGTTGTAGTCGTGGCTCTTGGCGGCGGCGAACGGGCTCGCCGCACGAGGGGATGGTCGTGACGCAATCGAAGACGCCCCTGCTCGACCGGGTTCGAACCCCGGCCGACCTGCGCAAGCTGCCGGTCGAGGACCTCAGGCGTCTGGCCGACGAATTGCGCGCCGAAACGATCGGCGCCGTCTCGGTGACCGGCGGGCACCTCGGCGCCGGGCTCGGCGTCGTCGAGCTCACCGTGGCGCTGCATTATGTCTTCGACACGCCGCGCGACCGGCTGATCTGGGACGTCGGGCATCAGGCCTATCCCCACAAGATTCTCACCGGGCGGCGCGAGCGCATCCGCACGCTGCGCCAGGGCGGCGGCCTGTCGGGCTTCACCAAGCGCGCCGAGAGCGAATACGACCCGTTCGGCGCCGCCCATTCCTCGACGTCGATTTCCGCCGGCCTCGGCATGGCGATGGCGCGCGATCTCTCGAGAGGCGACAACGCCGTCATCGCGGTGATCGGCGACGGCGCGATGTCGGCCGGCATGGCCTACGAGGCGATGAACAACGCCGGCGCCCTGCATTCGCGCCTGATCGTCATCCTCAACGACAACGACATGTCGATCGCGCCGCCGACCGGCGCGATGTCGGCCTATCTGGCGCGCCTGGTCTCCAGCCACACCTATCGCTCGCTGCGCGACGCCGCCAAGCACCTGGCGCGCCGCCTGCCGAGGTTCTTCTACGACAAGGCCAAGCTCACCGAGGAATTCGGCCGCGGCTTCTGGACCGGCGGCACCTTGTTCGAGGAGCTCGGCTTCTTCTACGTCGGGCCGATCGACGGCCATAACCTCGACCATCTGCTGCCGATCCTGAAGAACGTGCGCGACATGCCGGACGGGCCGGTGCTGGTCCACGTCGTCACCAAGAAGGGCAAGGGCTACCCGCCCGCCGAGGCCGCCGACGACAAGTACCACGGGGTCAGCGCCTTCGACGTGGTCACCGGCGCGCAGGCGAAGCCGAAGTCCAACGCGCCGACCTACACCAGCGTCTTCGCCGACGCGCTGGTCGCCGAGGGCGCGCGCGACGAGAGGATCGTCGCCATCACCGCCGCGATGCCGCAGGGCGCCGGGATCGATCGCTTCGGCGAGGCCTACCCCGATCGGATGTTCGACGTCGGCATCGCCGAGCAGCACGCCGTCACCTTCGCGGCGGGCCTCGCCTGCGAAGGCTACAAGCCGTTCTGCGCGATCTACTCGACGTTCCTGCAGCGCGCCTACGACCAGATCGTGCACGACGTCGCGATCCAGAACCTTCCGGTGCGCTTCGTCCTCGATCGCGCCGGGCTGGTCGGCGCGGACGGCGCGACGCACGCCGGGGCGTTCGACATCGCCTATCTGACCTGCCTGCCCAACATGACGGTGATGGCGGCGGCGGACGAGGCGGAGCTCGTCCACATGGTCGCCACCTGCGCCGCCCATGACGACGGCCCGATCGCGCTGCGCTATCCCCGCGGCGAAGGCGTCGGCGTCGAAATGCCGGAACGCGGCGTCCCCTTGGCGATCGGCAAGGGGCGGGTCCTGCGCGAGGGAACGCGCATCGCCATCCTGTCGCTGGGGACGCGCCTCGCCGAAGCGCTGAAGGCCGCCGACGATCTCGCCGCGCGCGGCCTTTCCACCACCGTCGCCGACGCGCGCTTCGCCAAGCCGATCGATCGCGAGCTGGTGCTCGGCCTCGCCGTGCGCCACGAGCTGCTGATCACCATCGAGGAAGGCTCGATCGGCGGCTTCGGCTCCCACGTCATGAGCCTGCTTTCGGAGAGCGGCGCGCTCGACGGCGGCCTGAAGGTGCGCACGATGACGTTGCCCGACCGGTTCCAGGACCAGGACAAGCCGGAGCGGCTCTACGCGGCGGCCGGGCTCGACGCCAAGGCGATCGTCGCCAAGGCGCTCGCCGCGTTCGAGGCCGGCGCCGGGGCGAAGAGCCTGATCGCGTGAGCGAGCCCGAACGCAGCGCGGACGAAAGCGAGGACGAGCGCCGCGTCTTCGTCAATCTCGCCGCGGCGATCGCCGTTCTCGTGCTGGCGATCGCGGCGTTCTGGGTGATGAAGACGCTCGACGATCGGCGCAAACTGGAGAACTGCCTGAATTCCGGCCGCCGCGACTGCGTCGAACTGGTCGAGCCGGCCGCCGGCGCGCCCAGAGAGCCGTGATCGCGGCGCAGATCGCGACCTTTCGCCGGAACGAGTGCGCGCCGACGCGAACATTCGCTCGAATCGCACGGAGGACCCCATGCCGCAACCGCGAGCCACGCGCACCGAGACCGACAGCTTCGGCCCGATCGAGACGCCGGCGGATAGATTCTGGGGCGCCCAGACCCAGCGCTCGCTCGAGCATTTCAGGATCGGCGAGGAGCGCATGCCGGCCCCGCTCGTCCACGCGCTGGGCCTGGTCAAGCAGGCCGCCGCGCTCGTCAACGGCGAACTGGGGCTGTTGACGCCGCGGATCGCCGGCGCGATCGCCGAGGCCGCCGAAGAGGTGGCGAGCGGCCGGCTGGATGCGGAGTTTCCCCTGTCGCTGTGGCAGACCGGCTCCGGCACGCAGACCAACATGAACGTCAACGAGGTGATCGCCAATCTCGCCAACGAGCGCCTCGGCGCCCCGCGCGGGGCGAAATCGCCGGTGCACCCCAACGATCACGTCAATCTCGGCCAGTCCTCCAACGACTCGTTCCCGACGGCGATGCACATCGCCGCGATTCGTGAACTCGAGCGAGGCCTGCTGCCGGCGCTGGCGCGCCTTCGCAGCGCCCTCTTCGACAAGAGCGTCGCGTTTCACGACGTCGTCAAGATCGGGCGCACGCACCTGCAAGACGCGACGCCGGTTCGGCTGGGGCAGGAATTCGCCGCCTGGGCCGCGCAGCTCGAACTCGGGCGCGGGCGCATCGAGGCGACGACGCCGGGCCTCTTCGCGCTCGCACAAGGCGCCACGGCGGTCGGCACCGGCCTCAACGCTCATCCGCTTTTCGCCGAGCTTTTCGCGCAGCGGATCGCCTCGCTCACCCATCTTCCGTTCACCTCGGCGGCCGACAAGTTCGAGGCGATCGCCGCGCACGACGCGCTTGTCTTCGCCCAGGGCGCGCTGACGAGCCTGGCCTCGGGCCTGTTCAAGATCGCCAGCGACATTCGATTGCTCGGCTCCGGCCCGCGAACCGGCCTGGGGGAATTGCGCTTGCCCGAAAACGAGCCGGGGTCCTCGATCATGCCGGGCAAGGTCAATCCGACGCAGGTGGAGGCGCTGTGCATGGTCTGCGTCCAGGTGATCGGCAACGGCGCCATCGTCGCCTTCGCCGGCAGCCAGGGGCACCTCGAACTCAACGTCTTCAAACCGCTCATCGCCAACGCGGTCCTGCAATCGATCCGCCTTCTCGGCGACGCGGCCGACAGTTTCACGCGGCATTGCGTCGTCGGCATCGAGCCCGACCGCAGGCGCATCGACGAATTGCTGCAGCGATCGCTGATGCTGGCGACCGCGCTGACGCCCGCGATCGGCTACGATCGCGCAGCGAGCATCGCCAAGGCGGCGCTCATGAACGGCACGACGCTGAGGGAGGAGGCGTTGCGGGCCGGCGTCGGCGCCGAGACTTTCGATCGATTGGTGCGGCCCGAAGCCATGCTCGGCCCGAGCTAGGCGCTCTCGCGGCGGGGCTCGCCCGCGAGATTCGGCTTTATCCCCGGCGCGGGAAGGGGCATATGTCGGTTTCTGCGAGCCCTTGGAACCACCGCGAGTCGAGAGCCATGTCCGATTGGTCGCCAACCTTCACCTTCCTCGACGGCGAGTGGTTCGAAGGCAACCGACCGATCCTGGGGCCGCGCAGCCACGCCTTCTGGCTCGCCTCCAGCGTGTTCGACGGCGCGCGCGCCTTCGAGGGCGTCGCGCCCGACCTCGACAAGCATTGCGCGCGCCTCAACCGCTCGGCCAAGACGATGTGGCTGAAGCCGACGATGAGCGCCGAGGCGATCGAGGGTCTGGCGCGCGAGGGCTTGAAGAAATTCAAGCCGGGCGCGCACCTCTACATCCGCCCGATGTACTGGGCCGAGCAGAGCGGGCCGGGCTCAGTGCCGCCCGATCCCGAATCGACGCGCTTCTGCCTGTGCATCTACGAGGCGCCGCTGCCGGACCTGACCGGCGTTTCGATCACCCGTTCGCAATACGCCAAGCCACTGGCGATGACGATGCCGATCGACGCCAAGGCGGGCTGCCTCTATCCCAACAACGCGCGCGCGCTGATGGAGGCGCGCTCGCGCGGCTTCGACAATTGCCTGCTCGCCGACATGCTGGGCAACGTCGCGGAACTCGCCACCGCCAACGTGTTCATGGCGCGCGACGGCGTCGTCATGACGCCGGCGGCCAACGGCTCGTTCCTCAACGGCGTGACGCGCCAACGCGTGCTCGCGCTCATGCGCGCGGACGGCCAGGACACGCGCGAGGCGACGCTGTCCTTCGCCGATTTCGAAACGGCGGACGAGATTTTCGTCGTCGGCAATTACGGCAAGGTGATCCCGGTCAAGCGCATCGAGGCGCGCGATCTGCAACCGGGGCCGGCATTCCGCCGCGCGCGCGCACTCTATTGGGATTTCGCCCACTCGCGCTGACGCCGTCGTCTCAGCGCTTGCCCGCCGCACCCTTGTGGAGCAGCATGGGACGCCCGGGAGGGGCCATGCCGACGCGACTGACCATCCGCTTCGATTTCGACGACGAGCGCCGCCTCGGCCCCGGCAAGATCGCGCTGTTGGAATCGATCGCCGAAACCGGATCGATCTCCGCCGCCGGCCGCAAGCACGCGATGTCCTACCGACGCGCCTGGCTGCTGGTCGAGGAACTGAACCGGATTTTCGGCCAAGCTCTGGTGACGGCGCGCCCCGGCGGCGCGGGCGGCGGCGGCGCGAATCTGACCGCCGCGGGCGAGCGCGTCGTGGCGCTCTACCGCGAAGCCGAGCGCAAGATGCGCGCGGCGGCCGCGCGGGAGATCGCGGGGATCGAGGGGGCGCTGGCCCATGCGCTCAGGGATAGAGAATTATCGGCGGCGACGGCGGAAACTCCCCTGGCCCCTCACCCTGCCTCTCGCCGTAAACGGGGAGAGGGGAAGAACGGCGCCGTGCGCTCCTCTCCCCGCTTGCGCTAGGCGATTCACACATCTCGAAGGCGGCGCGCCCCTTCCCCCCTTGCGGGGGAAGGTGGCCGGCGGAGCCAGCCGGATGAGGGGGGCGCCACAAGGCGCGCTTGTCAGTATAGCCACGCTTCGTGGCGATTTATATAGTATAAATCAGCACACTCCCGCCACGCCAAAGCAACGCGCCTTGCGGCGCGCCCCCTCATCCGACCCGACTTCGTCGGGCCACCTTCCCCCGCAAGGGGGGAAGGGCGCGCGCATTCATGAGGCGTATCTATCTGACGCACCAAAGGGAATTCTACTTGTGTGCATGCCCTAGCCCGCTTGCGGGGGAGATCGCGTGAGGGGCCGGGGGATTGGCCGCCAACCTCGCGGAGCGCTCGCCGCATCAGCGAGCGCAACCCGCCTCAGCTCGCCTCCAAGAACTGCTCCGCCGTCGCCAGATCGACCGAGACGATCTGGCTGACGCCGCGTTCGGCCATGGTCACGCCGAACAGGCGATCCATGCGCGCCATGGTGATCGGATTGTGGGTGATGGCGACGAAGCGCGTGTCGGCGCGCCGGCGCATCTCGTTGAGAAGATCGCAGAAGCGTTCGACGTTGTAGTCGTCGAGCGGCGCGTCGACTTCGTCGAGCACGCAGATCGGCGACGGGTTGGTCAGAAACACCGCGAAGATCAGCGCCAGGGCGGTCAGCGCCTGCTCGCCGCCGGACAGCAGCGTCAGCGTCTGCGGCTTCTTGCCGGGCGGGCGGGCGACGAGTTCGAGCCCCGCCTCCAGGGGATCGTCGGACTCGATGAGCTGCAATTCGGCCGTTCCGCCCTCGAACAGGGTCGCGAACAGCTCGCCGAAATGCCTGTTGACGACGGCGAAGGCGGCGAGGAGCCGCTCCCTCCCCTCCTGGTTGAGATTGTGGATGGCGTGGCGCAGCCGCTTGATCGCCTCGGTCAGGTCGTCGCGCTCGGCGATCAGCCGCTCGCGCCCGGCGACGACTTCGGCCAGTTCCTCGTCGGCGCGCAGATTGACGGCGCCCAGACGTTCGCGCTCCTGTCTGAGACTCTCGAGCTTGCGTTCGACGACGTCGGCTTGCGGCGGCTCGGCGCCCTTCGCCAGGCCGGCCAGGGCGACGAGGCCCGCCGGCTCGACGTCGAGTTCGACGGCGATGGCGCGCCGCAGCGCCTCCCGCCCCTGGCGCGCGCCTTCGAGCCGTTCTTCCGACGCGGCGCGCGCCTCGCGCGCCGAGCCCATCGCCTCCAGCGCGGCGCGCGCGGCGCGGTCCGCTTCGGCGAGCGCGGTCTCGGCGGCGACGCGCGCGTCGCCCGCGGCCTTGCGCGCGGCCTCGGCCCCCTCGAGGCGGCCGATCAACTCGCGCCGCTGCGCCAGGAAGACCGCCGGCGCGTCGGCGAGCGACTCGAGCTCGCTCTGCGCGGCAAGGCGCCGCTCGGCGATCTCGGCGACGTGGGCCTCCGCTTTCGCCCGCCGCTCCGCCCAGGAGCGCTGTTCGGCCGCGATGTCGCGCCGGCGCGCCTCGCGCGCTTCCGCTTCGCGCGCCAGATTCTGCGCCGAGGCCCTCGCCTCGGCGAATTCGGCGCGCTCCTGGGCGGCGCTCGCGCGCGCGCGCTCCAGGGACAGGGCCAGCTCGTCGCTGGGGGCGAGGCCCTCGAGCGCGGCTTCGGCGCGCGTGCGGCGTTCGGCCGCCTCGTCGCGCGACGTGCGCGCGCGCGCCAACGCCTCGTCCAGCGCCGAGAGGCGCGAATGCGTCTGCGCGCGCCGCCGCTCCGCCGCGGCGAGCCGGTCGCGCGCGGCGTCCGAGGCGCTTCGCGCCGCGCGCGCGCGCTGGCGAGCGGCGCTTTCGGCGGCGCCCGCCTCGCGCAGCGCGGCTTGCGCGCGCGCCGCCTCGGCCCGGACCACTTCGGCGGCCTGCCGGGCGGCTTCCGCCTCGCGCGAGAGATCGCCGAGGCGGTTCTTTTCGACCAGTCGCCGCGCCGCCGCCGTCGGCGCCTCGGCGGTCGAGACGAATCCGTCCCAGCGCCAGAGATCGCCTTCCCTGGAAACGAGGCGCTGACCCGGCCGCAGCGACGCGGCGAGGCGCTTGCCGTCGGCGCGCGCGACGACGCCGATCTGCTCGAGGCGCCGACGCAGCGCAGGCGGCGCTTCGACGCGCGCAGCGAGCGCTTCGACGCCGGGCGGCAGCTCGGGATCGAGTTCCTTGAGACTTTGGCCGCCTTCGGCGTGCGACCAATGCGTCGGCGCCGAAACGTCGGTGGAGGCGTCGAGATCGTCGCCGAGCGCGGCGCCGAGCGCGGCCTCGTAGCCGCGCGCGACATCGACCGCATCGACGACGGGCGGCCACGGCCCGCCGGAGGTCGAACCGATGAGCTTGGTCAGCGTGCGCACCTCGGTGTCGAGCCGCTGCGCGGCGCGCTCGGCTTCGGCGAGAGGCCCGCGCGAGCGCGCCTCGGCCTCGCGCGCCTCGACGTGCGCCGCTTCGCCGGCGAGCGCTTCGGCCTCCGAGCGCGCCAGCGCTTCGCCGAGCGCCGCGACCGCCTCGCTCTCGGCGCGAACTGCCGCGTCGTCCGCCTCGGCGCTAGCCAAGGCGGCGCGCTCGCGCTCGATCCCGGCGCACTCGTTCTCGAAACGAGCGAGGCGGCGCGCCTCTTCGGCGAGCCCCGCGCCGAGCGAGGCGCGCCGAGCCGCGAGGTCCGACGAGGCGGCCTGGGCCTCGGCGAGGGCGCCTTCGGCGCTCGCGAGCCGCTGTTCGAGGCGCTGGCGCCGCTGCTCGGCCTCGCGCTTGACCTCTTCCGACCTCGCGGCCTGCCCGGCGAGCGGCTCGTCCTCCGCCGTCAGTCTCGCCATGACATGCGCGGCGTCGGCGATCAGCGCCTCTTCGCGCTGCAGATCCTGCGCGGACTGCGCGATGTGACGCTCGAGTTCGGCGACGCGCTCCTTGGCGCGCTTCTCCTCGCCCGCCAGCGCGTCGCGCGCCAGCACGAGGCGATGCAGCGCCGCGCCGAGGCGCGCCTCTTCCTCGCGCAGCGGCGGCAAGTCGGCGGCGGCGATCGCCTGCAGCCGCGCCGCCTCGCCCTGCGCGCGCGTGCGCTCGGCGACTTCGCGCACATCGGCTTCGAGCCTCTGCTGAGCGCGCGCGAATTGCGCGTCGTGTTCGCGCCAGGCGATCAGCCGCGCCAGAGCCTCTTGACGGCGGATGTCCTGCGCCAGGGCGCGATAGCGCGTCGATTGGCGCGCTTGCCGTTTCAGGCTGTCGATCTGCGCGTCGATCTGCTTGAGAACGTCCTCCAGCCGCAGCAGATTGTCCTCGGCGCCCTTGAGCCGCAGCTCGGCCTCGTGGCGGCGCGAATGCAGCCCGGCCACGCCGGCCGCCTCCTCGAGAATGAGGCGGCGCGCCTGCGGCTTGGCGGCGATGATTTCGCCGATCTGCCCTTGGCGCACCATGGCGGGCGAGCGCGCGCCGGTCGAAGCGTCGGCGAACAGCAACTGCACGTCGCGCGCGCGCACCTCGCGCCCGTTGACGCGATAGGTGGAGCCCGATTCGCGCTCGATCCGGCGCGTCACCTCGATCGTCTCGGCGTCGTTGAACGCGGCGGGGGCGCGGCGATCCGAGTTGTCGAGAACGAGCCCGACCTCGGCGATGTTGCGCGACGGCCGCTTGCCCGAGCCCGAAAAGATCACGTCGTCCATGCCGGACGCGCGCATGTTCTTGTACGAGCTTTCGCCCATGACCCAGCGCAGCGCTTCGACCAGATTGGACTTGCCGCAGCCGTTGGGGCCGACGACGCCGGTCAGCCCGGGCTCGATCTTGAAATCGGTCGCATCGCAAAAGCTCTTGAAGCCGGCTAGGCGCAGCCGCTCGAATTTCATGGGCTTCGCCCTCTTCCATCCATTCCGTTATCGCCGGCGCGAAGCGCAACGGCGCGGAGCCTCGGCGATCCCCGGCACGCCGCCACAAAGAGGGCGCGCGATCAAGGCCCGAATTCGAGAAACCTGTGCGAAACCGCGCTATTTCAACAACGGCTCAAGGACTTGGTCGAATTCGGAGATCGCCGTTCCGCCGCTCAGTTTTCGCCCATTGACGAAGAACGTCGGCGTCGAATCGATGGCGAATCGCTCCGTCGCCTGCTCTCGGCTCTGATTGACCGCGTCGTACAGCTTCTGATCGCTCAAGCAGGCCTCGAAGTCCTTCTGCGACATGCCCGCCTTTTCGACCAGCGCCAGAAGGCGCTCGACCGGCTGGTCGACGAACGCCCAGTCGTCCTGCTGGGCGAACAGCCGGTCGATCATCGCGTCACGCTTGTCGGGGCCGGCGCAACGCGCCAGCATGAAGCCGGCGGCCGCCAGCGGATCGAGCGGAAATTCGCGCAAGATGAACTTGACCTTGCCCGAATCGACGTACTTGGCCTTCAGGCCGGGCCAAGTCTCCCGGTGGAAAGCCGCGCAATGGCTGCACGTCATCGAGGCGTATTCGATGATGGTGACCGCGGCCGACGGCGAACCCTCGACGATGTCGGGCAGCGGGCCGGGCGCCATCAGTTGATCGATCGGCGCCGTCGCCGCGGCGGCGGGGGCCACGTCGGGCGTCGCTTTGGCGTCGTCGGCCAGCGCCGCCGTCGTCGCCAAGGCGAGCGCGAGAAGACCGGCGGGCGCAACGCGGCCAAAGCCGCGCGTCGTCGCAGCGGCCAATCGAACAAGCTTCATGTCGCTTCCTCTTAAGGAGACGCGCCTTCCGCGCAGCGGGCCTCGGCGCTCGGCGACGGAAAATAGCGGAAGTCGCGCGCGCCGCCAAATCCGTCGGCTGCGGCCGCGGGCCGCGGCCTCGTTCGACGTCGCGCCCGCGGCGACGCCTTCGTCCCCGCCTTCGTCCCCGTCTCGACTCCTCAGCCGCTTTGCTGTATGAGGCGCGCCTCAACTGACAACAGCGCGCCGAAGCGCTCGCCGCACCCGCAAAAGCGGGCCCGGCGTCACGGCATGGAGAGAGACGTGAACATCATCGAGACGCTCGAAGCCGAGCAGGCCGCCAAATTGAGTGCGAGCCGCAAGATCCCGGAATTTTCGCCCGGCGACACGATCGTCGTCAACGTCAAGGTGAGCGAAGGCGAGCGCACCCGCGTCCAGGCCTACGAAGGCGTATGCATCGCGCGCAGCGGCGGCGGACTCCAGGAGAGCTTCACCGTCCGCAAGATTTCCTACGGCGAAGGCGTCGAGCGCGTTTTCCCCGTCTACTCGCCCGTGATCGATTCGATCAAGGTCGTTCGCAGAGGCAAGGTCCGTCGCGCCAAGCTCTATTACTTACGCGACCGGCGCGGCAAGTCGGCGCGCATCGCCGAGCGCGTCGAGGCCCCGTCCGCCAAAGCGGCCGCGGCGGCCAAGCCGAAGGAATAACGGAACTTCAGGGAAAAGCGCGGAACCGGCTGCCTTTGCGGCCGCGCGCGAAAACCTACCCCGACCCCTCGGCGCGTGCTAATCCGCGTCGGCATGAGCGAGCCACCCCGCGAAGGCGCGTCGGACCCGAAGCGAAGCGTCGTCGTCGACGTGCTCGCGCCGGTCGCGGTCGACACCGCCTACAGCTATCGCGCTCCGGCCGCATGGGGCCTGACGCCGGGACAATTCGTCGCCGCGCCGCTGGGAACGCGTCGCGCCGTCGGCGTCGTCTGGTCGACGCGCGAAGCGGGCGGCGACAATCTCAAGTCGATCGCCGAAATCCGCGATCTCGCGCCGCTGCGCAAACCGCTGCGCGATTTCATCGACTGGGTGGCGCGCTGGACCCTCGCGCCGCGCGGCATGGTGCTGCGCATGGCGACGCGCGCCCCCGAGGCGATCGTCCCGCCGGCGCCGCGCCTCGCCTTTCGCGCCACCGGCAAGGCGCCGCTTCGCCTGACGCCGGCGCGCGCGCGCGTGCTGGCGGCGCTGACCGATTCGCCGCCGCTGGCCAAGGCGGCGCTGGCCGAGGCCGCCGCCTGCGGCGCGGGCGTGATCGACGGCCTCGTCGACGACGGCGCGCTCGAAGCCGTCGCCTTGGCGGCCGAGCCGGCCGCGGCGCCGCTCGATCCCGATTTCGCCCTTCAAGCGCTGGCGCCCGATCAGCGCGCCGCGGCCGACGCGCTGACCCGCGCGGTCGAGGCGCGCGCATCGAAAGCGATCCTGCTCGAGGGCGTCACCGGCTCCGGCAAGACGGAAGTCTACTTCGAGGCGGTCGCCGCGGCGTTGCGCGCCGGACGTCAGGCGCTCGTCCTGCTGCCGGAGATCGCGCTGACTTCGCAATTCCTCGACCGTTTCGCCGCGCGCTTCGGCGCGCGGCCCGCCGAATGGCATTCGGCGATCACGCCGCGCCAGCGCGAGCGGCTGTGGGGCGCGGTGGCGAGCGGGGCGGCGCGCGTCGTCGTCGGGGCCCGCTCGGCGCTGTTCCTGCCCTTCGCCGATCTCGGCCTCATCGTCGTCGACGAGGAGCACGAGGGCGCCTACAAGCAGGAAGACGGCGTGATCTATCACGCGCGCGACATGGCGGTGGTGCGCGGTCGC
>Ga0181524_10001974_pt1 | contig 22262 bp, 16 predicted proteins | sample PEATcosm2014_Bin_34_FD_119761 | JGI IMG/M metagenome (GOLD analysis project Ga0181524, IMG submission 119761) | Peatland microbial communities from MTU Mesocosm Facility, Houghton, MI, USA - PEATcosm2014_Bin05_60_metaG | ecosystem: Environmental > Terrestrial > Soil > Wetlands > Peat | place... | reverse complement strand
TGGGCTTCGTCGAACTCCCTGACTTGCGGCAGTGACCGGACCTGGCGAACGGCCTCGACATCCACCGGCACGATGCCGAGCGGCGTAGCGAAGGCTTCGGCGGAAGTCGTCGCCAGCCCGTCAAGGGCAACGTAATGCGACGGTCCGAACAAGACGATGCGCTTGATCTGGTCGCGCGCGGGGATGAGTTGGGCATAGGCGGAGGCGGCGATAGGCCCGGAGTAAAGGTAACCGGCGTGCGGCGCGATGAGGGCTTTGGGCGCCGGTCCGGTGGCCGGGGGCGCCTGGGCCAGCAGGGCGGTGATGAGCTGGCGCAGTTCGACCGGATCGCCGGGATAGAAGCGGCCCGCGACGGCCGGTGGCCGGACTTTGCCGGGTTGGATTATTTCAGAGGTCGCCACTCAGTTCACCCTCACGCCGCGTGGCCGGCGGCTATAGTAGTCGGCTAGGCTTTCGCCGAGCGTTACCTTCGCCGCGCTGGTGGCCGGCCAAATGCCGGGTATGGGCGCGCGGCAGCTCGGGCATTTGCCATCCGGCGTCAGCTTGTATTCGCGCACGAGGTAACCGGAGCGGTCGATCAGCTTTTCACGGCAGTTGGGGCAATAGGTGTTCTCCCACGGGCCGACGCGGCCGGGGGCGTTGCCGGCATAGACAAAACGCAAGCCCTCTTGGGCGCCGATCTCGGCGGCGCGGATGAGTTGCGCGGCGGCGGTGTTGGGCGGGCCGGTCATCTGGTAGTCTTTGTGAAAGGCCGTGACGTGCCAGGGGATGTCGCGGCTGATGGAAGCGAGGAACCGCGCAATCTGGCGCAGCTCGGATTCGCTGTCGTTGAATCCCGGCACTATCAGGGTGACGACCTCGAGCCAGAGGCCGCGCTGGTGGACCATGCGGATGCCTTCGGTGACGTGCTCGAGGGTGCCGCCGAGTGTCCGATAGCGTTTGTCGTCGAAGCCCTTCAGGTCAATCTTGTAGGCGACAATCCAAGGGCGCAGGAAATCCAGCGCCTCAGGCGTGGCGTTGCCGTTCGAGACAAACGCGCAGTCCAGGCCGGCTTCCTTGGCTTCCCGGAAGACGGCCACGGCCCATTCGGCGGTGATGAGCGGCTCGTTGTAGCTGGACACCACCAGCCGCGCGCGGGCGCGGCGGCCGGCGCTCACCAGTTGCCGCGGGGTGACGGTTTGGATGGGCGCCAGCGCAGTGTCGTCGCGCAGCGCCTGGCTGGTGACCCAGTTCTGGCAGTAGGAACAATGAAAATCGCAGCCCAGCATCCCGAACGTCAGCGCGTCGGTGCCGGGATGGACATGGTAGAACGGCTTCTTCTCAACCGGATCGCACTGCACGCCCGCGACGTAGCCGAACGGGACGCGCAACTGGCCGTTCTGATTGAACCGCACCCGGCAAATCCCGTGGCGCCCGGCGCCGATCAGACAGCGGTGGCCGCAGGCGACGCAACGAATCCGGTCCCCCTCGGCGCGCCACAACGAACCGACGGTCGTGTGACGGCCCAGGACATCGGCCAGCGCCTCGCCGGCCACGCGGGGCTTGGCGGACGAAGCGGGATTGGCTTCCAGCTCGGGGTTTGGAGTAACATTTTGCATACAGGGCACTGCAACCGTTCAAGGCAATGTTGCGCCGTGCGGGCGTGTTGTCAAAGCCGCAATAGTTTCTTCGTTGACCTCGCCGCTGCCGCCGCTAATATGCGCGCTCTGATTTTGAGCATAATCTGAAATCGAACTATGGCAGTAAAAGTAGCAATTAACGGGTTCGGCCGTATTGGTCGTCTGGTGTTCCGGGCGATGGTCGAACAAGGTCTGGTCGGGAAAGACGTCCAGGTGGTTGCCGTCGGCGATATTGTGCCGGCGGACAACCTCGCGTATCTCCTCAAATACGACTCCATCCAGGGCCGTTTCACCGGCACCGTCGGCTCGGAGAAATCCGCGGCGGACAAGCCGGACGATGATGTGCTGATCGTCAACGGCCAGAAGATGGTGGTGGTGAGCGCCAAAGACCCGTCGCAGTTGCCCTGGAAACAGTTGGGCGTGGACGTGGTGATCGAATCGACGGGGCTGTTCACGGATGTCGAGAAGGCCAAAGGCCACCTCGCGGCCGGCGCCAAGAAGGTCGTTATCACCGCACCCGCCAAGGGCGATTGCCCGACCATCGTGATGGGCGTGAACGAGGGCAAATACGACCCGAAACTGCACCACATCCTCTCGAACGCTTCCTGCACGACGAATTGCCTGGCGCCGATTGTGCATGTGCTTTTGAAGGAAGGCTTCGGCGTGGAGGAGGGCTTGATGACCACCATCCATTCCTATACGGCGACGCAGAAGACGGTTGATGGCCCGAGCAAAAAGGACTGGAAAGGCGGCCGGACGGCGGCGCAGAACCTGATTCCCTCGACGACCGGCGCGGCCAAGGCCGTGGGCCTGGTGCTGCCCGAAGTCAAAGGCAAGCTCACCGGCATGGCCTTCCGCGTGCCGACGCCCACCGTCTCGGTCGTGGACCTCACGGTCCGAACCGTCAAAGAGACCAGCTACGCTGAGATCAGCGCGGCGATGAAGAAGGCCAGCGAGACCTATCTCAAGGGCTACCTCGAATACACCGAAGATGAGGTGGTCAGCTCCGACTTCATCCACAGCCAGGCCTCCTCCATTTTCGATCAGGGCGCCGGCATCGAGCTGAACAAGCGGTTCTTCAAGCTGGTAAGCTGGTACGACAACGAGTGGGGCTATAGCTGCCGCGTGGCGGACCTGCTGAAGTTCATGATCAAGAAAGGAATTTGACTCCTGGTTTGGGTTCGTTGGGAACGGCGGCTCGGCAACGGGCCGCCGTTTTAGCTTCCGGCGGGATGCTCGGTCAGGCGAGCCGGCACCCGGCGCAGCCGTTGCCTTTGAGCATGATTGCGCCGGTGGGACAGACCTCGGCGGCGCGCCGAGCCGACTTCCGCAGCGCCTCAGCCATCGGCTTGTGGAAAGGTGTGGCCACCGCCACCTGGAATCCGCGCCCGATAAACGAGAGCCCCAGGTCCTCGCCCGCCTGCACCGCCACCTGCACGCAGGCGCCGCAGATGATGCATTTGCCGGGCTCGAAGATGATGTCCGGGTGGGAGGTGTCCCGCGCGAAGTGACGCCGCTCGCCGACAAAGCGTTGCGGGTCCACGCCATAATCGGTCGCAAACTGGCGCAACCGGCAGGGGATCGCCTTGCCGCACCCGCAGCCCAGGCAGCGCCGGGATTCGCGGGTCGCGGTTTCCAGCGAGAACCCAAGCTCCACTTCCTCGAAAGTGGTGCGCCGCTGGTCCATCGGCAGGTGCGGCATGGGTGCGCGGGGAGCCTGCTCAACACCCCGCAAGAATACGGCCAGCTCTTCTTCGGTCAGCTTGCCCATGAGCACGTTGACCGACTCGGGCGCGCCGATGACTCTCTTCCCGCTTAGGTATTGGTCGAGGGACGCGGCGGCGAGCTTGCCGGCGGCCACTGCCCGCACGGCGAGGTCCGGCCCGGTGACCGCGTCGCCGCCGGCGAAAACACCAGGGAGGTTCGTCGCCAGGGTCTTCGGGTTGGCGGCGATGCCCCATTTCGATAAAGTGAGCTGCGCGGCGTCCACGGGGGTCAGGTCCACACTCTGCCCGATGGCCGCAATGACGCACGTGGCGTGGACATCGAACTCCGAGCCGCGGATCGGCACGGGGCGGGCGCGCCCGCTTTCATCCGGCGGCCCCAGTTCCATGCGCTGGCAGGTGAGGCTCAGCTTCCCCGCCTTGCGTTCCAGGCGCACCGGGGCGACGAGGAAGTCGATTTGGACGCCCTCGGCCTCCGCGGCTTCCACCTCCTCCATGAGACATGGCATCTCGCGGCGGGTGCGGCGGTAAAGCACGCGCACAGACTTGGCGCCGAGTCGGACGGCGCAGCGGCCGGCGTCCATGGCCGTGTTGCCGCCGCCCACGACGACCACATCACTCCCGACGGTCGGGGCCGGGCCATCGGTGAGCTTTTCGAGAAACTCCAGCGCGGGCGTGGCCAACTCTTCCCCGGGGCAGCCCAGGCCGCGCGAGCCTTGGGCGCCAATGGCCAGAAAGACCGCGTCGAAGTCCCGCCGCAGGTCGTCGAGCGTGAAGTCCCGGCCCAGCCGTTTGCCCAAGCGGAATTCGGCGCCCAGTTGGCGGATCAAGCTGATTTCCGCATCGAGCACTTGCCGTGGCAAGCGAAACGCCGGGATGCCGTAGCGCAGCATCCCGCCCGGTTGCGGGTGCGCGTCAAACAGCACCGCGCCATGACCCCGGCGGAGCAGATGATGCGCCGCCGCCAGCCCCGCCGGCCCGGCCCCAACGATGGCCACCCGCTTGCATAGTGGGGCAGGCGTCTCGCTTGCCCCTTCGGCTATCCCGGCCGCGTCAAGTCCAGGGACAGGCGAGACGCGCTGTTCTACGTCGGCGGCGAAGCGATGCAGATTGCGGATGGAAAGCGCCTCTTCCACGTCGCATTGCCGGCAGCGCTCCTCGCACAGCCTCGGGCAAACTCGCCCCAGGGACGCCGGCAACGTGAGATCGTCGGTCACGATTTCGGCGGCCTTCCGGGGGTCGCCCGCGGCGATTGCCGCGATGAAGCCGGGGATGTCCAGCCGGGCAGGGCATCCCGTCCGGCAAGGGCCGACGCAGTCGCCCGCGTGATCGGAGAGCAGGAGTTCCAGCGAGGTTTTGCGCGCCGCCCGCACCTCGTCCGAGTCTGTGATCACGGCCATTTCCTCCGCCGCAGGTATAGCGCAGGAAGGCCAGAGATTGGGCCGCCCTTCAATCTTCACCGCACACAGGAAACAAGAAGCGGATGGCTCGAAGCCCTCGACGTGGCAGAGCGTCGGGATGGCAATGCCTAGTTTGCGCGCCGCCTGCAGGATGGTCTGGCCGGCAGTGACTTCGGCTTTGCGACCGTCGATGATGATGTTCACGGTGGTCATGGCGGCGCGAAAACCGAAAACCGAAAACCGAGATCCGAAGGAAATCCGAAGGCCGAAATTCGAAGGCGGTAGTGCGAAGTGCGCGGTGCGTGATCCGAAAGCCGAAAGCCGAAAAAGTGGCTGTGAACGTGCATCGATTACTTCCTCCAAATGGCACCGAAGATGAGGTTCAATTCCTTTGCTTCACGCCAGAGCAGTCGGGCTTCGGAAGCCAGACTCTCTTCTGCTGTTGCAACCATGCGGAGGAAGAACATCGTTTCTTTTGACTCCTTGCGGCAGGTGCCAATCCTCTGCTTGAAATCCTTTCCAGACACTGAGTTGTCGGCCTCGCAAAAGTTTGCGCCAACGCTTGTTCCAGCTCCCACAAGTTGATCAATCAACCGGTTGTTGACTGCATTCCGTGGAATCTTCTTGGCGAAGCGAACGATAGCCTCGCCAAACTGCGCCGTGCGTTCCCCCAAATCCTTGAGCGGAGGTCTCGCTGGCAGCGCATCCTCTCTCAGCACCAGTGATTTCGTGGAGCTGTCATCTCCCCAACTCCAAGATTCCGAATCCTCCCCCAAAGCGATTGCAGCGCCGCTAGCTTCGGGTTTCGGATTTCGGGTCTCCTTCGGATCTCGGTTTTCGGCTTTCGGATTTCTGCCGCTCGGATACTTCATACAACCTCCCTCATGCGACTTCCACCGCATCATACGGACACACCCGTCTGCACGAATCACACCGCGTGCACTTGTCCAGGTCTATCACGTGCCGCGCATAGGGCGTCATCAGGATGGCATCAGCCGGGCAATGCTGGGCGCAAATCGTGCAGCCCGTGCAGTTCTCCAGGACGCGATACTTGATGAGCGCCGTGCATTTGCCGGCCGGACACCGGCCTTGCAGATGCGCCTCATACTCGTCGCGGAAATACCGCAGCGTGGTCAGCACCGGGTTGGGTGCGGTCTTCCCAAGGCCGCACAGACTGCCCTGGGTGACCTGGGGCGCCAGTTGCTCGAGTTCCTGCAGATGCTTGCGACTGGCTTTGCCGGCGCAGATGAGATCGAGCAGTTCGAGCATCCGCTTGGTGCCGATGCGGCAGAAGGTGCATTTACCGCACGACTGGTTCTGGGTGAACTGAAGGAAATACCGCGCGATATCGACCATGCACGCGGTGTCGTCGAGGACCACCAGACCGCCGGAACCCATGATCGCGCCAACGTCGCGCAGCGCTTCGTAGTCCACCGGCGTGTCGGCCAGGCGCGCCGGCACACAACCGCCGGAGGGCCCGCCGATTTGCACCGCCTTGAACGCGCGCCCCGCCGCGACTCCACCCCCGATCTCCTCGACGATCTGGCGAATGGTTGTGCCCATGGGAATTTCGATCAACCCGGCCCGCCGGACCTTGCCCGCCAGCGAGAACACCTTCGTGCCTTTGCTGGTCTGGGTTCCGATGCCGGCAAACGCCTCCCCTCCATGCCGGATGATCCACGGCACCAGCGCCAGCGTCTCGACGTTGTTGATAAGGGTGGGCTTGCCCCACAGCCCGGACTGCGCGGGGAACGGCGGTCGCAAGCGCGGCATTCCGCGGCGGCCTTCCACCGACGCGATCAAAGCCGTTTCTTCACCGCACACGAAGGCCCCAGCGCCTTCCTTGATGGAGACCTGCAACGGGTAATCGGTCCCCAGAAGACGGGCACCCAGCCAACCACGCCGCTCGCACTCGGCCAGCGCCGCTTTCACCCGCCGCAAGGCCTGGGGATACTCGTGGCGGACGTAGAAGAGAGCTTCGTGCGCGCCGACCGCTACCGCGGCAATGGCCAGCCCCTCGATGACCCGATACGGAAAGGATTCGAGAATCATCCGGTCCATGAACGCCCCCGGGTCGCCCTCGTCCCCGTTGCAGATCACGTATTTGGTTTCGCCGGGCTGGCGCCGCACCAGGCGCCATTTCCGGCCCGTGGGAAACCCCGCGCCCCCGCGACCGCGCAGGCCGGAGTTTTCTATCGTCTTGATGATTTCCTCAGGCAGAAGCGCGTCGCATTTCGGACGTCGGACGTCGGACGTCGGATGTCCCACTCCCAAGCACCTGGCCAGCGCTACAAAACCATCGTGGGCGAGGTATTCATTCAGGTCCAAGGGGTCGAGTCGCCCGTAGTGCTCCATGGCGATGTGGACCTGCCGGTCGAAGAACGCCCGCAGGCCGGGGTCATCTCGGTCAACAGTCAAGCGCCCGATTGGCGGGGTCGCCACGTCATCTTCCACCAGCAAGCCGTCCACGACCTTCGTCCAGAGCCGCGACACGCGGCGCGCGAGCCCGCGCGGGCGGAAGTGCGACTGCACCAGTTCGCCGGCTTGGGTCAGGGTCAGCCCCGCGTAAGTCACACTCGACCTGCCTGGCACGGCGACCTCGACCATTGGGGTCTTATAGCATGCCCCGACGCATCCGACGCGTTTCACCGTTGCGTTCGCGCCGTTCAGCGCCAGGCTCTGCTGTAAGGCCTGAAATACCCGATCCGTTCCTTTCGCCAGGCAGCACGAGTCGAGGCAGACCTTGATCTCAGCGCCCCCGTTAGCTTGCGTGGAGGCACGGACGGCTGGTTTGGCGGCGACGGCGCTCTGCCGGCTGGCCAGAAAATCACGAATTGCGCCCGGCACCTTCTCGGCTGCGGCGTAGCCGATCGTTTCCTCCTCGATCCGCACCACCGGGGCCAGGGTGCAGCAGCCGAGGCACGCGACGCGCTCGATCGTGAATCGCCGCTCAACATCGGTGTCCGAGCCATTGGGAATGCGCAAGTGGCGGCGCAAAGCGTCCTCGACCCGCTCAGCGCCGCCCACGTGGCAAGCCGTGCCATGGCACACCTGGACGATGTGTTTGCCGCCCGGTTCATGCCGGAACATGTCGTAGAACGTCGCGACCCCGCTAATCGCTGCCGGCGTGATTTGCGTCGCCGCGCAAACGCGCCGCAAGGCCTCCTCCGGCAGGTAACCGTAATGGTCCTGCATGGCCTGAAGGATCGGGATGACCGCATCAGGGGTTCGCCCGATCCGTTCCGCCGCCTCATCCACAAATCTCAGGTCAACGCTCATGGATTAAAGTCCGAAGTGCGAAGTCCGAAGGAACCCGAAGCCCAAAGGTTCAACGGCTCTGAACCTTCGGGCTGTAGGCGATCTCGGATTACGGACTTCGGTCATTCGGCGCTCCTTCGCACTTCGGACTTCGGACTTCGGACTTCACCCACGCACCACACATTCGTCACTCCTCGCAGGAAAATCCTGTCCTGCGCGAACGCCGGGCTGGCATGGAAGCCGTCGCCCATTTCGGTGCGGAACAACTCCTTAAACTGCCGCGCGGCCTCGACCACCACCGCGGTTCCCTTCTGGCTGAACAGGTAAAGCCGGTCCCCGGCCAGGCTCGGCGAGGCGTGGCACTCCATGTCGAAATCATGTTCCCATTGTTTCTTGCCGTCCTTCGCATCGAGGCACGTCAACATGCCCGAGGTCGTCACCGCAAAGACCAGTTCGCCGTTGCTCGTCGGGCTGGTGACATCCGGCACGTTGTCTTCGTTGGTCCAAACTACATGGGTCTTGGTCACATCGCCCAGCCCGTCAGGACGAATTGCGAGCAACTTCTCGGACGGGCTGGCCACGAACAGCAAGCCGGCGGCGAACACTGGCGAGGGGGTGATCTCCCCGTTGAGGCATTCGACCCGCCACAGCTCAGCGCCATCTGTCGCCGCGTAGGAGATGACATACGGAACGGCCAGCGTGATGACCTGGGCTTTTCCGGCGGCCTCGATGACGATGGGCGTCGCCCAGGAAGCTCCCGCTTTGCGCGGGCGCTGCCAGACGATCTGGCCGGTGCGCCCGTCCAGCGCGTAGAGTTTGGATTTGTTGTCCTCGCTGTCTCCCTGGTCGAGCTGCACAATCAGCCGGTCCCGCCAGGTGGCCAAAGAGGTGGCGTGGCCATAGGGGTTCTTCAGCGCGCCAAAACTCTTGGACCAAGCGGGTTTCCCTTCCAGGGTGAAGGCCGCGCAGTCGCCGTTCGCGAAGATCACATAGACCCGCCGCCCATCCGTCGCCATGGTCGAAGCCGCATACCCGGTGGACTCCGGAACCTCGGCTGCCTGCGCCGGGCCATTGGGAACACTTGCCACGGGTTGCCGCCAAAGAGTCTGCCCCGTCTTGGCGTCGAGACAGAAGACTTCGCGCTGGCTCGCATCGCCGCCGGAGAAGAAGACCCGGTCGCCCCAAACGATTGGCGAATTGAAGCCGCTGGCCGGCACCGGCGCCTTCCACGCAATGCCCGCGCCGGTCTTCGTGTCCCACGGCATGGGCACGTTCGTGAGCATTGAGACGCCGCTGCCGTCCGTTCCCCGGAAACGAGGCCAGTTCTGCCTGAGTTCCTGGAGCGACGCGGCATCGCTCGCCTTTGCCTGATCAGTGGAATGCAACTCCTCGGCACCCGTCGCTTCGCCCGCGCCAAGCAATCTCTCCACGTCTGCCGTCCGCTTGGGCAGGGCCGCGCTCAGGCCGAGGCTCAGGATAAACAGAAATGCGCCGATGGCCGCGCCGCCTGCCGCCACTGACCAGCGCGCCCTGGCCGCCGAGCGCGTGGCTTGTTCCGGGGCATCCGGCTTGGGCTGGGGCATCGGGAGTTGTCTCCGATAACGAGCGCCCTGCGTGACTGCCACCACGAACACAGCCACCCCGCCGAGCAACAAGCCGACGCCCGATCCCCTCTGTGACAACTGTCGGAAGTACCGCTGGCGAAGCTGCAAATCGAGCTGGCGGATGCGCTGCTTGGTCTGTTCGTCAGTGGGGTTGAGCCGCAGCTTCTCTTTGTATTCCTTGAGCTGTGGGGATTTCAGCGGATCATCCGCCTTGGCCCTGACATACCCCGCTAACAGCGTTATGCTCATCAGCACTGCGAACACGCCCCCGACCCACGCGGCCAACCACCATGCCCGGCCAGCCGCCTCGGCACCGCCTGACTGCGGCGCGGCGGTAGCTTTGTTTTGCGGTGCGGTTGACACAGGCCAACTCCTTAGGAATCACTCAGATTTGCAGCCCCACCCAAAACCGGCGCCGCCACCGGCATCAAGCCGCGCCGGACCAGTTCGTTCGGGCAGTATTCGAAGCAGCGGGCGCACGCGAAACAGTCGCCACGGTCCGGCTCGTAATCCGTCCGCTTCCGGCGAACGGACAGGCTGATCAGCTTCGCGCCGATCACCAGCCCGACCCACGCGCCAAAAATCCAGCCGCCCATATCAAACTTGCGCCGGATGGCCGCCGCCTCGGTCAGAATTTCCTTCGGAGTCTGGCGCGCGCGTTCGAGCGCCAGGTCGTCCGGTGACAAGGCGCCGAATTGGGGAGCAGTTCCCTGTGCGCTCACCAACTGGTCGGCCAGGCTGACCGTGGGATGGAGCCGCGACGCCGGCGCGCTGAATTGAGATCCCAGCCAGCCGCCGCCGGCCAGGAGCACCGGCAAGAGTGCCAATATCCATGCCAGACGCCGGCGGTCTTTGGCCAGAGCTGGCGCGCCAACCGGGCCGGATTCCGGCTCGCGCATCGCGCCGAACGGGCACGACGCCTCGCACAGCCGGCATTGCGTACAGTAGTCAGGCGTCACGCGCACGCGCCATTTTGCGACGATGGCGCCCAGCTTGAGCAACGCGCCATAGGGACAAAGAAACCGGCAGTAAGGCCGCCCGACGAACACTCCCAGCAGGAGCAGCGCTGCGCCGCTCAGCACCATCAGAGTCCGCCCGCTCAGCCGAAAGATGGGCACGAACGGATCATATTGGCAGATGATGAATGCGCTGCCGGTCGCGGCGAACAGCACTCCCGCCCCCAGGTAAATGTAAGGCAGCACGCTCAGCGCCTGCTCGAGCCAGGGGGGCACCTTCACCGGTTTCAGCAGCACCAGATCTTGCAGCGCGCCATGCGGGCAGACCCCAGCGCAGAAACTTCTTCCCGCGAAGAGAGCCAACACGAGCGGCAAGATGAAAAAGGCAACCACTCCCAGCGGCACAGCGTAGCCGCGGTCGCAGAGCGCGAGCGAAACGTTCTGCAAGGAGCCAATCGCGCAGACGCAGCCCTTTCGCCAGAACCCGAAGTAGAGCAGCGAGAAGAGCGAAAGCGCCATCAGGCCCTTGCGCGAGCGCCGCCTATAGACCAGCCAGCTTGCCAGCCCCAGTGACGCCGCCAGCACCGCCACATCGAGGTATTGAAGCAAGACCGCCCGGGCCGCAGGGCTCGTCGTCACCGGCAGTTGATGCCCGCTCTCAAAATCCGGCGGGGGAAACCGCTGCTCGGCGACGGCAACGCCGGCGAGGACCGAAAACAGCAACAGGGCACTAAGCAAAGCCCGCAATTTGCGATTTACGATTGGCGATTTACGCGTGGAATACGTGCCCGCTCGTAAATCGTAAATCGTAAATCGTAAAACTCCGCCGTCGGCCTTCATCTCAGTGGCTGGTCGCCTTCAGCAGATACGGCTGATCGGCCGGCACCCGGCGGAAGGCGTCCCCGGCGCAGACTTTGGAAATCGCGCATTCGTTGCAATTCAGGCAGCGGTCGTGCCGCACCTGCAGGAAAAGCGAGCCGTTGCCGAAACGATTGCAGCCCTCGACACACTTGGCGCAGCCGAGGCACAGCCGCTCGTCGATCGTGTACTCGTAATACGGGTCTTCGACGTAGGTCCGTTTGATGGCGGCGGTGGGGCAGAGGCAGTTCTCCGCGCCGGTGTTGAGGGCGTTCGGCTCCGGTTCAAAGTAGCCGGTGCAAAGCTGGCAGTAGCCGCAAATGGCGAAGGCGTGCACGCACTTCACGGCGGACTGCTCCAGCACGCAATGGGTGGCGCAATTGCCGCAGCGCACACACTTCTGGGGGTCGAGTTGCCAGACCGTGCCTTTGGCCGTGCTGCGCCCGGCCACAACGCCCAACAACCCGCCCAACCCGGTCAGCGCGACCGCCCGCGTCCCGTTCCGCAGAAACTGGCGCCGCGTCACCGGGGATTGCTTCTGGGGGTCGGGGTTCATCTAGCCTCCACCCTCATGCCTTGTGCCTCATTACGCGCACGTCGTTGGCGACCAGATCGAGAATGTAGATGCGCTGTTGCGAATCCACCGCCGCATCCAGGCCGCCCAACCGGCAGTCCTCCGTCCCCTGGACGAAGGTCGCTTTCGCGTTCTCAACGAAAGATTCCGGCCCGGCCACGACCGATTCGAAAACGCCCTCCGGCGAATAAACCTTCACCCGCGGCAAACCCTTCTCGCAGGTCACGTAACGCCCATCCGGCAGCAGTGCCAGGCCCACCGGGTTGCAGCAACCGCAGAAACCCTCGATGGCCGCCGAAGGTTTGCCCCAGAAGAACTCAAGGTCGCCGGTCACGGTGTAGGCCTCCACGCGATGCCGCCCCGTGTTGTTCACCCGCAGCAGACCATCCCGCGCCAGTTTCACATCCAGGTACGGGCTGGGCATGATCAGACCGGGAATATTCCGCTCCTTGTTCTTCTCGCCAATGCGGCCGGCCAGCTTGCCGGCCTTGTCATAACGCAGCAGGACCCGGTTGCCGGCATCCGCCGCGAAGACATCATTTTCTCCCACCGCCAGGCCGGTGAACCACGTCCGCTTGCCAGGCGAATCCCACGTCGCGAGGCGCTGGCCTTTGCGGTCGAACACTTCCACGTGAGCGCGAACCCCGGCATAAATGGTTCCATCGCCCGCGACCGCCACACAGCGTGCCGCGGTGCCGAGGCCAATGTCATTGATTCGCGTCCCTTCACGGTCAAGCACGCTCACAGAGTTGCCCGCCGCGATGTACACGCGGTCCTCCGGGCCAATGGCGATGCGGCGCGGCTTGGGGTTCGGGCCGGGGAAATGGGCGACCTGCTCGTAATGGATCAGTTTGGGGTCGGTCTTGCGCAGCCGTTCCACGTCATACGCGAACGGGTTGGGGTCCTTGCCAGCGCTGGCCCCGCGGGCCAGCCCAACCGAGGCGGCGAAGGAGCCGCTGCCCACAGCGAGAATCCCCGCGCCCCCGGCGGTTTCTTTGAGGAAGTGGCGTCGGGTGATGGTCCGGTTCCGGTTCTTCATATCAACCTTTCTCCTGAGCGCGTTTTGCGGAGAGCGCCTGAGGAAGACTGCAACCGGCGAAGATGGCGCAACCGCTGCAAACACCACGGTTTACGCAGCGCTGCCCCCCCGGTGTTCGAGGTCGCGCCGCCAGGCCGGCCGCCGCGCTCAACAGCGCCAGCAAGGCATAGCGCGCCGTGGCGCGGAAAAAGCCGCGCCGGCTTTCAACCTTTTGGGGTGAAAAGCGCATAGCACAGTGAATGAAATATAGCTCACAGAGTTTCCCCCATGATAGCAAAAGCGGCTACAACCGTATTGCCAATTACCAACCCTCTTTTGTCCACTCGATGGCAGAAATTGGCAGGTTGCAGAGCAGGGGCTGAAGCACCCACCTTGTGGAGGTATGCCCGGGCGTCTCCAGCGCCACGAGTCAGGCGTGTCCTCCATGCGCCGCGCGGGGGCGCCGAATCAATCCACTTTATTGATGCGCAGGTCGCTCTTAACGACTTCGCCGCTCTCGGCGGAGATGAAGATTTCCCCGATGTCCACGGTCGCGTCCGGCTTGTTCAGTTTAGCCGCCCAGAGACGCACCTTCCATATTGGCGCGGCCCCGCTGTTTTCCAGCCAAAGCTGGGAGGCTTTGATCGTAAGTTTGTCGAGCAAGTGTTCGGCGGTGGCGATCTTGATGGCATGGTCCGAGTCAATCTTAAGCTTCTTGAGATCCAGCAATTTGTCCACCGAACCGCCGCCTCCGAGCGGGCGCCAGTTGTGCTTGATGCCCATCTGCCGGCCGGCGCCGAATTTCACCTCCGCCCGCTTGGACGTCGCATCCGGATCAAAATACACCACATACCAGATGTTCGGCGTCAAGCTGGCGACCGACTTGTCGGAATGGATTTCCAGGACCTTGTCCTTGCTTTGCTCGCCGAGGGAGCGGTTGCCTTCTTTGATCAACTCGAACGCAGTCGGCTCAGCCCCGCCCGCGACCCACGCGCCGAGCAAAGAAAAGCAGAGCACCCCGCGCAACCAAAGTGTCCAACGAACCTTTAGACTTTTCATAGGTGGAACATAGCAAGCCCACGAAGGACTGCAACTGTAAATCAGCCCGGAAGAGCGGCTAAGCCGCAAATGCGCCCGACGCCGCTTGGCTGGCTCTTTCGCTTTTTCCCCGCCCTCCGTCGGCCGAGAGGCTTTCCCTCCTGCCCTGAGCCCGCTTCTCGACAGCGCCAATCGTTTCTTGCACCTTCCCGGTCGGCCCGGTTCCTTCTCACCAGTTTCGGTTAGCCGGGAGCCTTCTCCCGCGCCAGCCACACGTCGGCGATCTGGTCGATCAATACCTGCAGTTCCTCGAACTTCCCCGGTTTCGCCGCGTAGGAATTTGCGCCCAGCTCCAGCGCCCGGCGGATGTCCGCGCGAAAGGATGAGCCCGCCAGCACGACCACCGGCAAGCTCGTGGTCCCCGGGTTGGTCCGAATCCACTGGAGCACCTCGAAGCCGTCCCGGCGAGGCATTTTCAAGTCGAGCAACACCAAATCCGGGAACGGATGCTCTTCGCGATCTGCGTAATCGCCGGCACCGCTCAAGTAGGCGACGGCTTTTTCGCCGTCCTCAGCGTGCTGCAACGAGAAGGGCGTGCCGCATTTCCGGCTCGCCAGTTTGAGCAATGCAAAGTCCTCCGCGTTGTCCTCAACGTATAAGACAGTCCGCGGCGAATGTTGGATGCTTTCCATAATCGTCACTCGCGTTCTTCCGGCGCAAATCTGCTCGCTCTCATTCCCGACGAGCCTCTTAAACTGCCCCTGACCCGCTCACTTTATCACCTTTCTTGTGGGATGGGGTATGGGGTGAACACCCCATTTCGTCAAATCTGTCTGTTCGTGCCCCAGTTTTCTTGACCGCGCCTCCTGCCTCGAACATCTTGCAGTGGCGAACTCTTATGTCACTCGGGCAAAACATCATCTCCGACCTGCGGCGCGTCGCGGGTGCCGATAACGTCCTGACGGAAAAGGAAGACCTGATCCCTTACTCCTTTGACGGCACCGCCGCGCTACAACAGATGCCGGGCTGCGTCGTGTTCGCCAAGACGACCGAGCAGGTGGCCGGCGTGCTGAAACTGGCCAATCAGATGAAGGCCGCTATCGTCACGCGCGGGTCCGGCACGGGGTTGAGCGGGGGCAGCCTCCCCAGCCCGGATTGCATCGTCCTTTGCCTGGCCAAGATGGACAAGATTCTGGAGCTGGACCGCGCCAATCTCACTCTGCTGGCCGAGGCGGGCGCCACCACGGAGGCAATTGCTGATGCCGCAGTTGCCGCCGGCCTGTTTTACCCGCCCGATCCGGGTTCGATGAAGATCTCGACCATCGGCGGCAACGTCGCCGAGAACTCGGGCGGGCTGCGCGGGCTGAAATACGGCATTACGCGCAGTTACGTCATGGGGCTGGAAGTCGTGCTCCCGAACGGTGAAGTGCTCTGGACCGGCAACAAGTGCGTGAAGGACGTGGCCGGCTACTCGTTGCGGGATTTGTTCATCGGCTCGGAAGGGACGCTTGGCGTGATCACGAAGGTGCTCCTGAAGCTCATCCCCAAGCCGGCGGCCAAGAAGACGCTGGTCGCCACGTTCGCGCAGATGGATCAGGCCGCGCAGACGGTCTCGGACATCATCGCCGCTCAGATCATTCCCTGCACGCTGGAGTTTCTCGACCGCACCACCATTCATTGCGTGGAAGACTTTGCCAAAGTCGGCCTGCCGCTCGATTGCGAAGCTCTGCTGCTCATGGAAACCGACGGCCATCCCGGCGCTGTCGCCGATGAAGCCGCCCGGATGGAGAGCATCGCCCGCAAGAACGGGGCGGTCGAGGTGCGCGTGGCCAAGGATGACGCCGAGGCCACCAAGCTGGCGACCGCCCGGCGCAGCGCCTTTTCGGCCCTGGCGCGCGTCTCGCCCACCACGATCCTGGAAGATGCCACCGTGCCGCGCAGCGAGCTGGCGAAGATGATCCGCTTCGTGGCCGCCGTCGCGAAGAAGTACCAGTTGCGCATCGGCACCTTTGGCCACATGGGCGATGGCAACTTGCACCCCACATTCCTGACTGACGAGCGCAACAAAGAGGAAATGCATCGGGTCGAGGAGGCGTTCAAGGAGATTTTCACTGAAGCCATCCGCCTTGGCGGCACCATCACCGGCGAGCATGGCGTCGGGGTGTCCAAGAAGTCGTTCCTGCCCAAGTTCGCCGGGGAGGCCGCGATGCGCGTGATGCGCGAGTTCCGGCGCGTACTCGACCCGAACGGGGTGCTGAATCCGGGCAAGATGTTCGACTGAGCAGCAACCGACGAGGATAGAGGATGGAGGAGAGAGGATAGGAAGCGGCACGGGTTAATTGAGAATTGAGAATTAGGAATTGGTCATTGCTCGGATTCCTTTGCGGCTAATTCTTTGCCAGGAAAACAAAGATTCGCATGATTGCAGCAGATCAGAAGCAAGCTGAAGCGCGCTTTGGCCCATCGCGCGCCGGCGACATCCGATGACTCCTTCCCCTTCCCATCTTAAGGGCCTCGACTACTCGGTGGTGCAGCAATGCATGCACTGCGGCCTCTGCCTGCCGACCTGCCCGACCTACGACGCGACGAAGGTTGAGCGGCACGGCCCGCGCGGCCGCATCTCGCTCATGCGCGCCATTGCTGATGGCCGCCTGGACGCGACCAAAACCTTCGCGGACGAGATGTATTTCTGCCTCGGCTGCCTCGCCTGCATGACGGCCTGCCCCGCCGGGGTTAACTACGCCGAACTGTTCGAGCACGCCCGCGCCGAGGCCGAGGCCAGCGGCGTGCTCAAGTCGCCCAAGCGGAACTTCATCCGCGCCTTTGCCATACGCTGGCTATTCATGGACCTGAGCCGGCTGCGGTTGGTGGGCCGCGTTTTACGACTCTACCAGCAGCTTGGGCTGCAAGCCCTCGTCCGCCGCAGCGGCGTTCTCAAGCTTCTGCCCAAACGCCTCCAGGAACTCGAAGGCATCACGCCCGATATCCAGCCCAAGTTCTCCGCCGAGCTGATTGCGCCCGTCACGCCCGCTGTTGGCCCGAAGAAGTATCGGGTGGCGATGCTCATCGGCTGCGCGCAGGACCTGATTTTCAGCAACATCAACCGCGACACGGTCGAGGTCCTCGCGCGCAACGGGTGCGAAGTCGTCACGCCGCCGAAGCAGCTCTGCTGCGGCTCCCTCCACGCGCACAACGGCGAATGGGAGTTGGCCCAGCAGCTCGCGCGCAAGCAGCTTGAGCAGTTCCCGCCGGACCAATTCGACGCCATCATCACCAACGCCGGCGGCTGCGGCTCTCACCTCAAGCACTACCATAAACTCCTCGCCGATGACCCGGCCTATCGCGACCGCGCCGCGCTCTGGGACAAAAAGGTCAAGGACATCCACGAGTGGCTGGTCGAGACCGGCATTCAGCCGCCCGCCAACCATGCGCCGGCACAGGTGGTCACGTATCACGAGTCCTGCCACCTGGCGCACGGCCAGAAGATCACCGCCCAGCCGCGCCAACTGCTGGGCCTGATCCCGAACCTGAAACTGGTGGAGTTGCCGGAGAGTTTGTGGTGCTGCGGCAGCGCGGGCATTTACAACATTGTGCAGCCGGAAATGGCCAACCAGCTTCTGGAGCGCAAACTCAAGCACATCAAAACGACCGGCGCCAGCATCGTGGCCAACGGCAACCCCGGCTGCCTGCTCCAGCTCATCAACGGCGCGAAGCAGCGGGGACTGAACCTGCGCGTCGTGCATCCGGTAACGCTCTTGGCCGAAGCCTATCGCCGGCAAAACTGAGTCGTAACCCAGAAGAGGCAATATGCGAACTAAGTCAGACATCATCTCCCTCCTCACCGACCCCGGCATCATCGCCGTCGTCCGGGCGCAACAGCCGGCACAAGTGCTGCCGCTCTTCGAGGCGCTCATCGCCGGGGGCGTCCGCGCGATTGAAATCACCATGACCACCCCGAACGCCCTGGCGGCCATCCGGGAGGCGCGGGAGAAGATCGGCGAGCGCGCGTTAATCGGCGTGGGCACCGTGCTGGAGGCGGACACCTGCCGCGCAGCCATCGCGGCGGGCGCGGAATTCGTCGTCACGCCCATCTGCCGGACGGAGCTGGTGGCCATCGCTCACGCCGCCGGCTGCCCGATCATGCTCGGCGCGTACACCCCCACCGAAGCGCAACTGGCCCATGAGGTCGGCGCGGACTTCATCAAGCTCTTCCCCGCGGACAGTCTGGGGCCGGGCTACATCAAGGCGCTGCGCGCCCCGCTGCCGCATCTTCGCATCGTGCCGACGGGCGGGGTGGACGTGCAGAACGTCGCCGAGTTCCTCAAGGCCGGGTGCGTTGCCCTGGGCGTCGGTTCGTCGCTGGTTTCCGCCAAAATCCTCCAGGAAGCGGACTGGCCGGAGCTGACCCGCCGGGCTTGTGCTTTCGTCAGCGCCGCCCGCCAGGCGCGGTCTGGCACATAGTTGATAGTTCTCAGCTATTTACCGGGCCGCTCTGGCGGGGCTTGGGTTGGGCCAGCCGCGCTTCCACTTCCCCGGACAAGTCCGGGTACAACTTTCGCATGCAGTCCAGGCAAAGGCTATGGCTGAACTCCGCGTCGGAGTGTTTTGCCAGATAGGTCTCAAGTTGGGTCCAATAACCTTGATCATCCCGGATCTTCTTGCACGAGGCACATATCGGGATCAGCCCCCGCAGCGTTTTCACGTTGGCCAGCGCCTCCTGCAATTCCGCAATTAGCCGCTCGCGCTCTGCTTCCGCCCGCTGGCGCGCCTGGTCGTGACGCTGCAAATTGCGCCCGCCGAAGGTCAGCCCCGTCATTCCCACGAGCCACAAGGCCAGGTGGGCCATCCCCACCCGCAGGTTTGCTCCCGGGCTCACAAAACGGCTCATCGGCACCGTCACACTGATCCCACCGCGGATCTCCCCCGGCTGGCGGCCCGCCTCCTCGTGGCAGCGCAAGCAGGCCGGAACGGTCACCAGCGGCCGCATCATGCGGAAACAACGCTTGTTCTGGACAGTGTCAATCGAACTGACTTCCTTGCGCCCCTTTTCAAAGTCCTCCAGCGCCTGCCGCTCCCAGTCATCCGGACGGTTCGCCGCGCGCAGAGGCTTCAAGCTCGTGAGGTGACCGCGGATGCCGGTCTGCTGCTCCTGCAGATCGAAAACCTGGCGGCTTACCACCGCCGGGTTGAGCAGGGTGAGCGTCCGGCCCGAAGGCGTGACAACCTCCCGCTCCTCGTCCCGGGCCGTCGCACCGGCTTCTGGCGGTGCTGCCGGTGGGGGTTGCACCACGTACACCCCGCCGTGGAGAAGGCTCCATTCGCGATACAGCAGGTCCTTCTCCAGTAGCGCCTGTGCCGCGCGAAGTGTTAGGGAGCGGACCTCATTGGCATGTTGAGCCAGATTCCACGCCAGCGAGCCGGCCACGGCGGCAGTCCAGGCGCACGCCAGCAGCCAGAAATACCTTCTGTGAGGCGCCTCCGGGCCCCTTTTCAGGCCGCCATTCTCCGACCGTTGATGGGGAGGCTCTTCCGTCACAATTCGGATTTGAGAAGGAATATGCTTTACTGCCTGCCGGGCGCAACATAAAATTCGGCCAGGTTCAAACAGTAGCAACCCATTCCAAACTATGATGCCGCCGCCACAGCATGTCAGCGTCGCCCTTCCGGTCGGCCAGGCCATCGAACGGGTGAAGCGCGTGCTCTTCCAGCCCTTCGACCTTGGCAAATGGTTTGCCATCGGGTTCTGCGCCTGGCTGGCCAACCTTGGCCGGGGTGGATTCCACGGAAACTACAACTTCGGCCCGGGACATGGGGGCGGAGCAGGACACATCCGCCAGTGGGGCGAGCAGGCGCGGGACTACGTCACGAACAACCTGATCTGGATTCTCCCGCTGGCGGCAGCGGTGGTGCTGCTCGGTGTCGCCATTTGGGTGCTGGTGATTTGGCTCAGCAGCCGGGGTCGGTTCATGTTTCTCCACTGCGTCGCGCTCGACCAAGCTGAAGTCGCCGTCCCCTGGCGCAGATTTGCGCGCGAGGCGAACAGCCTGTTCTGGTTCCGTCTCGTGGTCGGTCTGGTGGGCTTGGTTGCGACTCTGCCGCCCGTGGCGGTAATAGTCATCACGGGCTGGCGGATGATTGAACGTAGTGAACTCAGCGTGAGCGGCATCCTGGAGCTGGTCGGCGTCGGGCTGCTGCTTCTGGTGGTCGGAGCCGTATTTTGGGTCGTGGCGAAGCTGACCACGGATTTTGTCGTCCCGATTATGTTTCGGCGCGGGGGCGGGTGTCTGCCAGGCTGGGGAGTGCTGCTGGGACTGCTGGCGGGCAAACTGGGCCGTTTCATCCTCTATTTCCTCTTCCAGATCATTCTGGCCCTCGCGATCTTCGTCCTCGTCCTGACCGCTGTGCTGATGACCTGCTGCATTTTCGGCTGTCTGGCGGCCATTCCTTACCTGGGCACGGTGCTGCTGCTGCCGATCTTTGTCTTCCGACGCTCTTATTCAGCCTGCTACCTGGCACAGTACGGCCCGGAATACGACGTATTCCGCCTCACGCCGGGAGAGTCCCGGTAAATGTCGGCGCGGGATGCGCGGCCCAATCCGGGGTCAGCACGCGCTCCATCGGGAGAACGACCTCCCTCAGCGCAACGCCGAAATGGACAGGCACATCATGGAACTACCATCCGCTTAATTACGGACAAAAACGCCGTGACAAATACCTTGCTTTTCCATTCTTTTCGTATAGGTTTCCGTGTCAAAAGCGGCGCGCACCGTGTGACAAGCATGCAAAGCAGAGTTGCGGTATGTGTGGGCTTGATGGTTCCAGCGTTGCTGCTGGGGCCGGCCGGACTGGCCGACACGGCGACCGTGACGATTGACGGGTCACAGACCTATCAGGTCATCGAGGGCTTCGGCGCAAACGTCAATCACCGGAGTTGGAACAACAACGAGTTGCAGCCGGTGCTGGACGCGTTAATTGATCAGGGAGGCCTGACGCTGTTTCGGGTGGTCTTCGACAAAACCGACTGGGAAGCCACCAATGACAACAGCGATCCCTATGTGATGAACTGGAGTTACTACAACCAGGTGTACAGCGCCCCTGATTTCCAGAAGCTGTGGGATATAATGGCGTATCTGAACCAAAAGGGGATAACCAACGGCCTGATGCCACATTTCCAGGGGACCGGCCCGGATTGGATGATGAGCAGCGGCTACCTTACCCCCGGCTATGAGGCTGAATGGGCGGAGATGGTCGCTTCGGCGTTCATCTACGCGCGCAATACACAGCACCTGCAATTTACCCTGATCGCACCTAACAACGAACCGGACAATTCCAACACGAACCAGGGGGTTAATATGGCCGCGACCCAGTATGTCACCGCCTTGCACATACTGGCCCAGCTTCTGGATACCAATGGCTTGAGTGACTTGCGTTTCGTCGCCCCCGATCTCGCTTCTACCAGCACTGATACCGACACTGATTGGCTATCGGCGATGATGGATGACCCCATGATCATGGGCAAATTGGCGCATTTCGGGCTTCACAGCTATCAGGACAATGGCATCGGCTCGGTGGGTGTTTACGACTTCCTTCAGGAGTCGGCGTATCCCGACATCACGTTTTGGATGACCGAGTTCAATGTCTGGTGCGACAGTTGCGAGGCCGGTGTGGCAGGCACGAATTCATGGGATTACGCCTGCGGTGCGGCGCGCTATCTGCTTTGGCACCTGTACTACGGCGCCTCCGCCGGGCTGGTGTGGGACGGCTATGACAGCCAGTATAACTACTACGCCCCGGGCCAGTGGAGCTACTGGGGGTTGTTCGCGGTGGACAATATCTACGCCTTCCCCAAGACTTACACGCCGCGCAAAATCTTTTACACGCTATCTCAGATCACCCAATTCGTGCGCCCCGGCGCGCGGCAGATTGACGTCAGCGATTTCTTCGGGCCGTACCCGCTCCTGGCGTTTTACCAGCCCGACAGCGGCCAGCTCACGCTCACCGGCATCAATGCCGATACCAGCGCGGACACTCTGTCCGCTGTGCTGGCCAATCTGCCGCCCGTTGCCAGCCTCGATCTCTATTACACCGACAGCACCACCAACCTCTGCCACAGCGCCACTTTCCCGGTGACCAACGGCTTTTTGGCCGCAACCGTGCCGGCCAATTGTGTCTTCACTCTGGTCGGCTTCGATCCAGCCAGGATCGCAGTTTCC
>Ga0181524_10001973_pt1 | contig 22278 bp, 19 predicted proteins | sample PEATcosm2014_Bin_34_FD_119761 | JGI IMG/M metagenome (GOLD analysis project Ga0181524, IMG submission 119761) | Peatland microbial communities from MTU Mesocosm Facility, Houghton, MI, USA - PEATcosm2014_Bin05_60_metaG | ecosystem: Environmental > Terrestrial > Soil > Wetlands > Peat | place... | reverse complement strand
GCAATTACCGCTCGACGCGGCCGATCCTGGCGGCGGCCAACGCCGTCATCGCGCTCGCGCGTGAGCGCTACGCCAAGAACCTGTGGACCGAGCGCGCCGCGGGCGCTCTTCCCGCGCTGGTCACCGTCGGCGAGGAAGTCGACCAGGCGCGGTGCGTCGCCGCCCAAGTGCTGGAAAACCGCGAGGCAGGCGCGAGCCTAAAGAGCCAAGCCGTGCTGTTCCGCGCCGCCCATCACAGCGCCGCGCTGGAGCTCGAACTGACGCGGCGCAACGTGCCGTTCGTCAAGTTCGGCGGCCTGAAGTTTCTCGACGCGGCGCATATCAAGGATACGCTGGCGCTGCTGCGCTTCGCCTCCAATCCGCGCGACCGCGTCGCCGGTTTTCGCGTCGCGCAACTGCTGCCGGGGATCGGCCCGAGCCATGCGGGAAAAATCGTCGACGCGGCGGCGGTGGGTGATCGGTTCGCGACGCTCGCTGCGCTCAACCCGCCGGCCAAGGCGCGCGAGGCTTTTGGCGAATTCGCCGCGCTGCTCGTCCGGCTCGCCTCGAGCGCGCCGTGGCCGAGCGACCTCGGCGAGGCGGTGGCGTGGCGGCGCGCCAGCCTGGAGGAGACTTACGACAACGCCGCCTCGCGCGCGGCCGATCTCGACGCGCTGGAGCGCATCGCCGTCACGTTCGCTTCGCGCGAGCGGTTCTTGAGCGAGCTGACGCTCGATCCGCCGGACGCGACGAGCGACGAGGCGGGGTCGCCGCACCGCGACGAGGATTATCTCATTCTCTCCACCATCCATTCCGCCAAAGGGCAGGAATGGAAATCGGTGTTCGTGCTCAACTGCGTCGACGGCTGCATCCCTTCCGACCTCGCGACGGGCTCGTCGGAGGAGATCGAGGAGGAGCGCCGCCTGCTCTATGTCGCGATGACGCGCGCGCGCGACGAGCTGACGCTGATCGTCCCGCAGCGCTTCTACGTCCACGGCCAGCCGAAGAACGGCGACCGCTGCGTCTACGCCGGGCGCACCCGCTTCATCCCGGCCCCGCTGCTGAAACACTTCGACCGCCGGACCTGGCCGCACGCGGCGATCGAGCCGGCGCCGCGCGTCGGCGACGGGCCGAAGGTGGACCTGGCGGCGCGCATGCGCGCGATGTGGCGGTAGAGCGCGCCCCTTCCCCCCTTGCGGGGGAAGGTGGCCGGCGGAGCCGGCCGGATGAGGGGTCGCGCCGTAAGGCGCGTTGCTTCGGCACGAACGGGTGCTCGTCGATTTACGCCATACGAGTTGGCATGCGTCGGCGCTGCGCCGACAGACGCGCCTCGCGGCGCGACCCCTCATCCGTCACGCTTCGCGTGACACCTTCCCCCGCAAGGGGGGAAGGGGTGCGCGAGCCGCCCTTTCCCACGCTTCGACCGACCGTGTCGCCATCAACTCCTGCACGAACGCCCACGCCGCTTCGAGCCGCTGCGCGCCCTCGCGCGACAGCCCTTCGCCGAGCTCGAAACGCTCGCCGCGCAGGCACAGCGCGAAGGCCGGCGGCGGGGCGCGGCCTTTGACTTGCGCATAGACGTCGAGCACCGCTTCGGGCGCCAGCGCGTGGGTGGTGTGCGTCATGTCGCGGCGCGGCGCGACGGCGCGGAAGGAAAAGGGCGCCGGCGTGTCTTTCCCCGCGTCGACGAACAGCGCGCAATCGGCGCCGTCGATGTCGAGCGCGTGCTCGATCTGCAACTGATAGTCTTCGACCGTGGTCACCCCGCTCCAGCCCGCCGCGGCGATGCGCGCCAGGACGAGCGGCCCGAGGCCGTCGTCGCCGCGCGCCTCGTTGCCCCAGCCGAAGACGACGAGCCGCACCTCAGCCGCCCTTGCGGGCGCGGCTCAAGAGCGCGCCGCCAGCGTCGACGAGATCGACTTCGAGCGGCATTTGCCCGAGCGCGTGCGTGGCGCAGGACAGGCACGGGTCGTAGGCGCGGATGGCGACCTCGATGTGGTTGAGCAGGCCTTCGGTGACCTCGCGCCCGGTGAGGAAGCGCGCCGCGACGGCGCGGATCGACTCGTTCATCGCCTGGTTGTTGTTGGTGGTGGAGACGATGAGGTTGCAATAGGTGACGAGGTCGTCCTCGCCGACGCGGTAGTGGTGGAAGAGCGTGCCGCGCGGCGCCTCGATGACGCCGATCCCTTCGCCGTGCGACGGGCCCTTGTCGGCCATCAGCTCCGTGCCGACGATGTCCGCGTCGTCGAGCAACTGGCGCGCCAGCTCCGCCGCGTGCAGCATTTCGATCATGCGCGCCCAGTGATAGAGCAGGGCGCCGTGCAGCGGCTTGCCGCCCCCGAGCGCGACGAACTTGCGCCGCTCCTCCTCCGCCTGCGGCGTCGACAGGAAGTCGCAGATCTGCACGCGCGCCAGCGGCCCGACGCGATACCAGCCCTTTTCCGCGCCGAGCGCCTGGATGTGCGGGAACTTCATGTAGCTCCAGGGCTTCACCTCTTCGCGCAAGACCTGCGGGTAGGTCGCATAGTCGATCTGATCGAAGACGGTCCCGCCGTCCGGATCGCGCGCGCGTAAAGACCCGTGATAGAAATCGAGCGCGCCGCGCGCGTCGACGAGGCCCATCATGTTGGCGCGCGACTCGCCGAAGCGGTTGTAGAAGTCGGGGTGGGTCTGGTGCAGCCGCTCGACGAGGCCGACCGACTCGCGCGCCCAGACGACGATCTCGTCGATGTCGCGCCTGAGCGCGTCGCGCTCGTCGACGTGAAGCGCCTTGTTCATGCCGCCGGGGATCGCCCCGGTGCCGTGAATGCGCTTGCCGACGATATGACGGATCACTTCCTGCCCGAATTTTCGCGTCAGCACGCCGCGTTTGGCCAGATCCGGAAACGCCGCCGCGACGCCGACGATGTTGCGGCGCGCCACATCGCTCTCGAAGCCGAGCAGCAGATCGGGCGAGGCGAGGTGGAAGAAATGCAGCGCGTGCGACTGCACGATCTGGCCGTAGTGCAGCAGCCGGCGCAGCTTTTCCGCGGTCGGCGTCAGCGGCCCGTAACCGGCGGCGACGTCCATCGCCTTGGCCGCCGCGAGGTGATGGCTGACCGGGCAGATGCCGCACAGGCGCTGCACCGTGACCGGAATTTCCCAATAGGGGCGCCCCTCGATGAAAGCCTCGAAGCCGCGAAACTCGACGATGTGCAGGCGGACCTGATGGACGCGGTTGTCGTCGTCGAGCAGGATCGTCACCTTGCCGTGGCCTTCGACGCGCGTCAGCGGCTCGATCGCGACCCGGCGCAGCTTGTGCGGGGCGTCCGCTGTTTCGAGGTTGAGCATGGCGGGGCTCCGGTCAGTCGTAGTGGAGAAGCTGATGCTCGAGGCGCGGCATGCGCCCCAGGATCAGATCGGTGAGGAATTTCCAGATCGCGTCCGCCGAGGGCGGGCAGCCCGGCATGAAATAGTCGACGCGCACGATCTCGTTGACGGGATAGACCTTGTCGAACAGCAGCGGCAGCTCGGGATCGTTGGGAATCCGCGCGGCGCCGCCCCGCTCGACATAGACTTTCTCGAGCAGGGCGCCGATGTCGAGATGATTGCGCATCGCCGGCAGCCCGCCGTTGATCGCGCAGGCGCCGACGGCGACGAGAATCTTGGCGTTGGCGCGCAATTCGCGCAGCGTGTGCACGTTCTCGGCGTTGCACACGCCCCCTTCGATCAGCGCGATGTCGCAGGGGCCGCAATGCTTGATGTCGGTGAGCGGCGAGCGGTCGAGCTCGGCGAGCCCGACGAGATCGAACAGGCGCTCGTCGATGTCGAGCAGCGACATGTGGCAGCCGAAACAGCCGGCCAGCGAAGTCGTGGCGATCCGGATCTTCGGCGGGGCGTCGGTCTGGGCGGGATCGCTCACGTCAGGCCTCCTCGACGGCGCAGCGCCCGGCTTCGGCGCTGATCGGCTCAAGATCGTAGAGGCGTTCGCCGATCGGTTGGGCGAAGCCGACGCGCTTGATCAGGATCGCGCCGACCGGGCAGACGTGCGCCGCCTTGTCGGAAATCGAGAAGTTGGTGTCGCCCAATTTGCCCGAGGGCGAATTGACGATGAGATGCGCCTCGAGGCCGCGCCCGGCGAGCGCGAAGACGCCCTTGCCGTCGACGTCGCGGCTGGCGCGCACGCAGAGCTCGCACTGGATGCAGCGGCTGAGGTCGATCAGCGCGTCGGGATGCGAAGCGTCGACGCCGAGATTGGGGAAGAAATGCACGAAATGCGGCGTCATCATCTCGAATTCGTAGCCGAGCGCCTGCAACTGGCAATTGCCGCTCTTCTCGCAGCCGGGGCAGAAGTGATTGCCCTCGACGAACAGCATCTGCACCAGCGTGCGGCGGTAGGCGTGCAGCTCCGGCGTGTCGACTTCGATTTCCTGTCCCGGCGCCGCCTTCATCGCGCAAGCCGAGGCGCTGCGGCCGTTGACGACGACGCTGCACAACTTGCAACTGCCGTGCGGCGCGAATTCGGGGTGGTGGCAGAGGTGAGGAATATAGATGCCGGCCGAGAGCGCCGCTTCCAGGATGGTCTGGCCCGGCTGAAACGGCGTCGGCTGTTCGTCGATGGTGATGATCGGGTCGACGCTCATCATGGCTCGGCTCCCAAGTGTGCGTCCGCGTCGTCGCGTCCGGAAATCCCTCGGGTCGTAGCCAACGCGGCCTCGAGATCGATGGTCGGCGAGAAATCGCGCCACGACAGGCGCTTCTCGTAGGCGGGGCGGAATTTCTGCCAGGTGTCGTGGATCGCGTTGACCGCGCTCTGGCCGAGCCCGCAATGACTGGTGCGGCGCAGGAGCTCGTAGAGCCGCATCAGTTCGTTGATCTCGTAGCGCGTGCCGCGCCCGGCGGCGATCTTGTCCATGACGTCGCGCACCAGCGCCGTGCCGACGCGGCAGGGCGTGCAGAAGCCGCAGCTTTCGTGGGCGAAGAAATGCGAGAAATTGCGCGCGACGTCGAACAGATCGCGATGGGCGCCGAAAATCATGAAGGCGCCGGCGGTCGGCACGTCCTCGAAGGCGATATGGCGGCGGAACTCGTCGGGCGTCAGGCAGACGCCCGAGGGGCCGCTCACCTGCACCGCCGCCACGTCGCCGGCGCCGCTGTCCTTGAGCACCTGCGAGACGCGCACGCCGAAGGGGTACTCGTAGAGCCCCGGACGCTCGCAATCGCCGGACACCGAGAGAATCTTCGTGCCGGTCGAGCGCTTGGTGCCCTCGCCGGCGAAGGCGGCGCCGCCGCGCAGCGCCACCTCGGTCGCCTCGCACAGCGTCTCGACGTTGTCGACGATGGTCGGCTTGCCCAGATAGCCCGAGGTGACGGGGAAGGGCGGGCGGATGCGCGGGCGCCCCGGCTTGCCTTCGAGCGATTCGATCAGCGCCGATTCTTCGCCGCAGACGTAGGCGCCGGCGCCCAGGTGAATCTCGATGTCGAAGTCGAAGCCCGGCGCGCCGCAGATGCTGGAGCCGAGCAGGCGCGCGCGCCGCATCGCCTCCAGTTTCGCCTCGAGCGGGGCGAGCAGGAATTGGTATTCGCCGCGCAGATAGAGGAATCCGCGCACGGCGCCCGCGACGAAGCCGGCGATCGCCATGCCCTCGAACACGCGGGGCGCGTAGGTCTGCAGCAACACACGGTCCTTGAACGTGCCCGGCTCGCCCTCGTCGGCGTTGCAGACGACGTAATGTTCCGCTCCCGGCGCGTTGCGGCAGGTTTCCCATTTCACGCCGGTGGGGAACCCGGCGCCGCCGCGCCCGCGCAGGTTCGAGCGCTTCATCTCGTCGAGCATGCCCTGGCGGCCGCGCGCGATCGCCGCGCGCAGCGCCTTGCCGGGCTCGAAGGAGCCGCCGAGCAGCGTGTCGGCGCGCCGGATGTTGTCGTCGACGCGGAAATAGTCGGCGGGCCATTCGCGCAAAGGGGCGCGCGCGCGGATGAGGTCGCTGATCTCGTCGACGCGCCGCGCGGTGAGCCGGGTGACGGCGCGATTGTTGACCAGCATCGCCGGCCCCTGGTCGCACATGCCGGTGCACGAGGTCAGATCGACGCTGGCGAGCCCGTCGGGCGAGACTTCGCCGCGCTTCAGCTTCAGGCGCTTCAGCATGTGCTCGTAAAGGTCGAGGCTGCCGAGCATCTGGTCGGTGATGTTGTCGGAGAACAGCAGCCGATAGCGTCCGCGGGGCTTGTCGTACAGGAACGAGTAGAATTGCAGCACGCTCTGCACCCGGACGATCGGAACGCGCAATTGCGCGGCGACGGCCTCGACGGTCTCGGGCGCGATCCAGTCGAGCGCCTCCTGCGCCTCGCGCAGGATCTGCAGGAGAGAGGTCGGATCGCCGCGTCGCCTTTCGACGGCGGCGGCGACGATTTCATCCGCGGACGTCATGCTGGAGGTCTCCCTGAATGGTCGGGCGGAGGTCGAACACACTCCCCTTCCCCCCTCGCGGGGGAAGGTGTCATGCGAAGCATGACGGATGAGGGGGGTCGAGCGTAGCGAGACGGATTCAAACACCGCCGTTGCAAGCCGTCGCGCTCCGCGCGACCCCTCTCATCCGGCCGCGCTTCGCGCATCCACCTTCCCCCCGCAAGGGGGGAAGGGGCGCGCGCCCTTCGAATTCATCGCCGGCACCCTAGCGCCTTCCGCCGCCGACGAACTGACGCGCATCAAACCGCGGCGGGCGACGTCTCACCCCTTCGGCCGAAAGGCCGCGCAGACGTCGGGGTTGGTCTCCAGCCGGTCGCCGCCGATCAGATCGAGGCAATAGGGCACGGCGGGAAACACCGCGTCGAGGCAGGTGCGGATCGCCGCGGGCTTGCCCGGCAGATTGACGATCAGGCTGCGGCCGCGCAGGCCCGCGATCTGGCGCGACAGGATCGCGGTGGGGACCTCCAGCAGGCTGCGCGCGCGCATCAATTCGCCGAATCCGGGCATGAGCCGGTCGCAGACCGCCTCGGTCGCCTCCGGCGTCACGTCGCGCGGGGCGGGGCCGGTGCCGCCGGTGGTCAGGATCAGCGTGCAACGCTCGACGTCGGCGAGGTCGCGTAAGGCCGTTTCGATCGCCTCGCGCTCGTCGGGGATGACGCGGCGCACCGGGCGCCACGACGTCGCCAGGATCGCCGCCAGCGCCTTTTCGATGCCCGGCCCGCCCTTGTCCTCGTAGAGGCCCGCCGAAGCGCGGTCGGAAACCGTGACGACGCCTATGGGAACTTCGCTCACGTCGATCCCTACTTCTGCAAATCGAGAGCCTCGGTCATGTCGGGGCTCGCCGCGTCGCGGGTCGCTAGCGGCGCCAATCCATAGCGCGTTTCGATCAGCTTCAAAATCGCAGTCGTGTCCATCACCGTGTGATCGACGAGGCCGCGCTTGGCGAAGGGCGAAATCAGCAGCGTCGGCACCCGCGTTCCCGGCCCCCAGCGGTCGACGACCGGCGGCGCGACGTGATCCCAGAGGCCGCCGTTCTCGTCGTAGGTGACGATCACCACGCTGTCCTTCCACAGCGGGCTGCGCTCGATGAGGCGCAGCAGCAGCGCGGTGTGATATTCGCCCGCCAGCACGGTCGCATAGCCGGGATGTTCGTTGTCCTCGCCGCTCGGCTTGAAGAAGGCGACCGGCGGCAGGACGCCCTTCTCGATCCCGTCGATGAAATCGGATTCATCCTTCAGATGCGCTTTGGCGCCGGGCGTGCCCAAAGCGGTGTCGGCGAAGAAGGCGAAGGCCTGATGATGGAACTGGAACTGCGGGCCGGGATGGCCGGCCGCCGCGGCGTCCCAGCCGCCCGAATACCACGCCCAGTCGATCCCCTTGGCGTCGAGCCGGTCGCCGATCGTCGGCGCGTCCTGCAACGGCAGCCGCAGGGCGGCGGGAGCGTCGGCCGGGTAGGGCCCGTTGAACGGAAAGAGCGTGTTGACGGCGTAGCCGTCCGGCGTCACCGCGCCGTCCTTGACGAGGACGCCCTTGTCGTCGAGTTGGGCGACGAGCCCGGCCGGCGCGTCGGGGTAGCGCGGCGTGCAGGCGCAGACGAGATACAAGTGATTGAGGAACGAGCCGCCGAACGCCGCGTGATGGAAGTGATCCATCAGCACGTAGTCCTTGGCGTATCGCCACAGCGGCATGCGCGAGCCGTCGTAGGTGCTCATCACCAGCCCGCCGGCGTTGGACCAGGCGACGAACTTGTCCATCTTGCCGCCGTCGATCTGCAACTGCTCCTGGTAGAACTTGTGCACGAGATCGCCGGTCGTCTCGCTCAGCGCCGAATAGGCTTCCGCCCGGTACGGCTTGTTGTCGAGCGCAGGGGGAAAGCGCGCGTCGACGGGCGATCCCTTCAGGTTGGTGTCGAGAGCCGGCGGCAGCTTGTCGTAGGGCTGGCCGTCGCGGTCGACCTGGGTCGCGGCGGCGCCGGCCTCGGCGACGCCGTCCGCGCCGGGAAACAGGCCGTAGAGCTGGTCGAAGCTGCGATTTTCGAGATAGAGCACGATGATGTGGCCGATGCGCTCGACGCCGGGCGGCGCTTTTGGCGCTTCGTCCGCCAGGACGCCGCCGCCGAGCGCCGCCAGCAACGCGCCGAGCGCGGCGATGGTCGTCCGCTTTTTCATTCGTCCCTCCCGCTTGGCCGAAACCAACCGCAAGCGTCATCGATCGGGACGGTGACCGTATGATGACGGGGCGCCGTCACCCCCCGCCGCCCGGCGTCAGCGCGCGCACCGCCTCCTCCACGCTGTGGAAGAGGTGGTCGCGGCCCACCAGCGCCTCCAGCCCCTGGCGGGCGAAGCTTGCCTGAGCGCGCACCGACTCCAGCCGCGCGAAAGCGACGTCGACGCCGTCGGCGCGCAGGCGTTCGACGACGTCGCCGAGGACCTTGGCGCCAGTGTAGTCGATTTCGACGATCGCGTTGGCCTCGATGACCAGCAGCCGTATTCCCGCTTCCGGCAGCGCCCGGATCGCCTGCTGGAACTCGTAGGCGTTGAGGAACGACAGCGGCGCCTGCAGCGCCACGACGCGCACGCCGGGCACGGTTTCGCCGCGTTGCAGGGCGCTCGCCGGCCACCAGATCGACGTGCCGGGGATGCGCTCGAACTCGACGGTGCGGGCGCGCGTCGTCGTCCAGACGCCGTGCATCAGCGACAGGATGATGCCGACGGCGACGCCCTGCTGGATCGGCAGCACGAGGATCGCCAGCATCGTCGCGGCGATGAGGGCGAATTCGGGGCGGCTGCGCCGCCATACGTCGAGAATCGCCGACACCCGCACGATGCGCTGCGCCACGAACAACAGCACGCCGGCGAGCGCCGCGTGCGGCACGTGGGCGATGAGGCCGGCGCCGAAGGCCGACAGCGCCAAGGCGAGCGCGGCGCAGACGAGCGCGCCGAGCTGCGTTACGCCGCCGGTCTCGGAAACGACCGCCGTGCGCGGCGGGCTGGCGTTGAGCGGAAAGGCGCCGATCAGGCCGGCCAGCATATTGGCCGCGCCCAGACCGACGAAGTCGCGGTTGACGTCCGGGCCGCGGGCGAGGTCGGAGACGAAGCTGCGCGTCGTCGCCGCCGTCTGCACCATGACGACGATGGCGACGATCAGGGCGAGGGGCGCGATTTGCGGCAGGTCGCCGAGCCAAACCTGCGGAATCGAGAATTTCGGCGTCGCCGCCGCCAGCGCGCCGACCGTGGCGACGCCGCGCGACTCGAGCCCGAACGCGACGACCAGCGCGGTGGCGAGCGCGACCCCGATCAGCGCGCCGGGAAAGCGCGGATTGATCCGTTCGCTGGCCAGCATGATCGCGAGCACGCCGAGGCCGATGCCGAGCGCCGCCCAATTCGTCGCCCCCAGCCGAGCGGCGAGCGCGGCGACCTGCGCGATCAAAGTCCCCGTCGGCGCCTCGAGGCCGAGCAGCGCCGGCGCCTGGCTGACGACGATGTGGCCGGCAATGCCGGCGAGGAACCCGGTGGTGACCGGGATCGACAAGAGATCGGCGATGAAGCCGAGGCGAAAGACGCCGGCGGCTGCAAGCGCGAGGCCGACGCCGAGCGCGAGCATCGCAGCGTCGGCGGCGTAGTGCGGCGAGCCGCTCGTCGCCAACAGCGCCAGCGCCCCGGCGAAGATCGGCGCGATCGTCGAGTCCGCGCCGACCGACAGGAGGCGGCTGGCGCCGAACACGGCGAAGCCGACCGCCCCGGCGACGAGCGCGAGAAAGCCGACTTCGGCCGGAAATCCGGCGAGGCGCGCCGTCGCCATCTGTTCCGGGATGGCGATCGCGGCGAGCGTCACGCCCGCGACGGCGTCGGCGCCGAGATCGGGCAAGCGCCATCCCGCGAACGACTGGAAGAGCGGCCAGGGGCGGAACGGCGTGGCGGTGGATTTCTCGCTCATCGGCGCCGTTTCCTCCGGTGCGCGGTGCTGGTGGACCCAGGCGCATTGAGTCCAATCCGCGCCGCCGCGTCAATGCGGCGTGTGACTTTTGCCGAGGCGCGCGATAGCTTGGGCGCGACGGCGCGGGGTTTGGCGATGTTGACGCGACGACTGGCCCTGGCGATCGGCCTCCTGTGCGGTCTCATCGGCACGCAATGGCCGGAATTCTCGCAGCAATACCGTCAGCGGCTCGGCGGCGCGCTCGACGAACTCAGCCGGATCGTCGCCGCGTTCGACGCGGACGCGGCGAGCCGTTCGCTGACGCCGGCCGAAGGCGTCGCCCGGCTGAAGGACAACGCCGATCCGCTGGCGCGCGAGCGCGGCGCCGCCATCGAAGGCGACATCGCCCGTCAGGCGCGGCTGCAGCGGCAGCTCGAAGCGTTGCGCGACGCCGGCCCGCTCGAGCGCCTGATCGTCATGGCGCGCGACCTCGATCCGGCGACCGCGAGCCGGACGCTGCGCGATTTCGAGCCCGCCGTTCCCGTGACCGCCGAATCGCTGGTCGTCGGCGCCCTGGCGCTGGTCTGGGGCTGGGGCGCGACGCATCTCTGCGCCTGGCCGATCCGGCGGCGCTGGCAGGCGCGGCGGGCGGCGGGGCGGGCCGGCGCGGCGTGAGGCGAAGGCCGAGCGCGAGAGCCGGACGTCGAGGCGCCTGACGCGCCTTCGCGCCCCGAATACTCGAAAGGCGAGAGAAGTTGCAATCCGACGAGCAATTTAACCCTGGGGAAACCGCTCGCCTCTAAACTGCGCGCCGTCGACCGGATGCGCAGGGCAGCCGCACGGGGCGTCGTCGGGGGCAGCACATGATGAAGACCGTCGCTCGGTTCGCCCGATCGCAGTCCGGCGCGACCGCGGTCGAATATGCGCTCATCTGCATGTGCGTCGTGCTGGCGATCGTCGTCTCGGTCGCCAACCTGGGGACGCAACTGAACAACACCTACGTCCAAATCGACGGCAGTTTCAATTAGACGGGCTCGGCCGGGGCGAGTTGGCGCCGCCGGCGGCCTCAGCGCGCGTCCTCGAGGATCAGCGCGGCGGCCTTGGCGGCGACCATCATCACCGCGGCGTTGATGTTGCCCGAGACGATGTTGGGAAAAACCGACGCGTCGACCACGCGCAAGCCTTCGAGCCCGTAGACGCGCAGGCGCGCGTCGACCGCGCCGTTTTCGCCGTTCGGCGCCATCCGGCATGTGCCGACGGGATGATAGACGGTTCCGGCGCGCCGGCGGAAATCCGCGATCAATTCGGCGTCGCTGCGAACCTGCGGCCCCGGCGCCAGCTCGGCCTCGACGACGTCGCGCAAAGCGGGCTGGGCGGCCAATCGGCGCAGCACCTTGACGCCCTCGAGGCAGGTCTCGACGTCCTCGCCGGTCGCCAGCGCGTTGGCGACGATGCGCGGCGGCGCGAGAGGATCGGCGGAGCGCGCCAGGATGCTGCCGCGGCTGGTCGGCCGGCAATTGGAGAGCCCCAGCGAGAAGCCGGGAAACGGGTCGGGGGTCAGCAGCGGCCGCGTGCCGGTCTTGGCGCCGAGCGTGCTGATCGCCTGAAGATAGAGCTGGATGTCGGGACGCTTCAGCGCCGGGCGGGTCCGCACGAAGCCGCCGGCTTGATTGAGGCTGAGGCTGAGGGGCCCACGCGAGCGGACGAGGAAATCGAGCCCCGCCAACAGCTTGCCGTACCAGGGACGAAGCGTCTGGTTGAGCGTTCGGACGTTGGCGCGGTAGGTGTAGTTGATGCCGATATGGTCCTGCAGATGATGTCCGACCGCGGGGCTGTCGGAAAGGACTTCGACGCCGAGACCCCTGAGATGCGCGCCCGGCCCGACGCCCGAGAGGTGCAGGAGTTGCGGCGAATTGACCGCGCCCGCGGCGAGGATCACCTCGCGCCGCGCGCCGACGACGCGGGTTTGACCGCCGCGCCGGATTTCGACGCCGCTCGCCCTTCGCCCCTGGAACACGACGCGCGTGACCATCGCCTCGCTGAGGACGCTGACGTTTGCCCGCTTGGCGGCGGGCCGCAGGAACGCCTTGGCGGCGGACATGCGCCAGCCGTTCTTGACGTTGATCTGGTAGACGCCGATCCCTTCCTGCGCGGCGCCGTTGAAGTCGCTGTTATAGGCGAAGCCCGCCTGTCGGCCCGCCTCGAGGAAGCGCCGCGCCAGCGGATGCAGCCGGTCCGCGACGTCGCGGACGCTGAGCGGGCCGCCCCGGCCGCGCCAAGAATCTTCGCCGGCCTCGTTGTCCTCGATCGCTTTGAAGAAGGGCAGGCAATCGGCGTAGCTCCAGCCGGGATTGCCTTCCCCCGCCCAGTCGTCGAAATCCGCCGCGGCGCCGCGCACCCACACCATGGCGTTGATCGAGCTCGAGCCGCCGAGCACTTTTCCGCGCGGCCAATAGTCGGAGCGCCCGGCAAGGCCGGGATCGGGCTCCGCCTGATAGGCCCAGTTGAGGCTTCGATCGTAGAAGGTCTTGCCGTAGCCGAGCGGCGTCTGCACCCAGAACCGCCGGTCCGTGCCGCCCGCTTCGATCACCGCGACGCTGTGGCGCCCGCTCGCCGAAAGCCGCTCCGCCAGCACGCATCCCGCCGATCCCGCGCCCACGACGACGAAATCGAAGACATCGCCCATCTCAAACGCTCCGCCCCATGGGATGGGTTCGGGCGGCCGCGGGGGAGGCAGTGAGCATTGGAACTCGCTTTCGCGCGGTCTGAACCGTCGCGCCGGAAGCTATAGCCGCTCGCTCGCCGGCGCGCCACGGCGCCGAGGGACGCGCGAGGGTCGGTCCGCTCTTCGGCCGAGCGGCGCGGCGCGGTTCGCCCGACCGCGTCCCGCCGCCCGCGCTGGCCTCGAGGCCGGCCATGCACTAACGTTCGCTTCGAACGAGTCGAGGGGGGCCGATCGCGGCCACTCGTCGCCGATGACGGGGGTCCAGGGAGGAAGCCATGAAACGATGTCGAGACATTCCATTGCGCGCGGCGATCGCGCGCGGCGCATTCGCCGCAGGCCTTGTCGGCGCCGCCCTCGCGGCGGGGTCGCTCGCTTGGGCGCAGGACAACGGCCCGATCAAGATCGGCGTGATCGCCGAAGCGCAGGCGGTCGCCGGTTCGTCGATCCCGCTGGCCGCGCAACTCGCCGCCGACGAGATCAACGCCAAAGGCGGCGTCGACGGCCGCAAGATCGAAATCGTCTCCTACGACAACCATTCGTCGTCCGCGGAGTCGGTGCGGGCTTTCCAGCGCGCCGTCAGCGAGGACCATGTCGACGCGGTCATCGCCAGTTATGTCAGCGAAGTCGTTCTCGCGCTGGAGCCTTGGTCGGCGCGCCTGAAAACGGTGTTGGTGACGCCGGGCGCCGCCTCCGACGTCATCACCGCGAACATCGCCAAGGACTACGAGCACAACAAGTACACGTTCCACGGCTACCTGACCTCGGGCGCGCTCGCCGGGCTCGTGTGCGACGCCGCCAAGGACATGCTGGTCGACGGCCTCAAGATGAAGACCGCCGTCATCATGAGCGAAGACGCCGCCTGGACGACGCCGCTCGACGCCCGTTACGTGGAGTGCCTGCCGAAGATCGGTTTGCAAGTGCTCGACCACATCCGCTTCTCCCCGGACACCACCGATTTCACGCCGATCTTCAACAAGATCGAGGGCGAGAAGCCCGACGTGATCATCACCGGCGTCAGCCATGTCGGCGTGCAGCCGACGGTGCAGTGGAAGAGCCAGCAGGTGCCGATCCCGATGTTCGGCATCGCCTCGCAGGCGACGAACTCGACCTTCTGGAAAGACACCAACGGCGCGACCGAGGGCGTGCTCTACCAGGGCGTTTCCGGACCGGGCGTCGCGGTGACGCCGAGGACGCTGCCGTTCGTCGACGCCTTCGTCAAGAAGTTCGGCAACACGCCTTCCTATTGCGGCTACACCGCCTATGACGAGGTCTATTTCATCGCCGACGCCATCCATCGCGCCGGCTCGACCGACGCCGACAAGCTCGTCGCCGCGCTGGAGAAGACCGATTACGTCGGGACGATCGGCCGGGTTCAGTTCCTGCCCCAGGGCGACCCCCATGTCCACGGCCTGAAGACCGGGGCGGGCCTCATCACCGGGCTGCTGCTGCAATGGCAGCACGGCGAGCAGATCAATATGTGGCCGGCGGATCTCGCCAAGGGCAAGCTGACGTTCCCGTCCTTCGTCAAGGTCGGGGCCGGCGACTGAGCCGGAACCGCGCGGCGGAGACGGAGAGCGAGCGATGCTGTTCTGGCAGATCCTGATCGACGGCTTCGCCATCTCTTCGCTCTACGCCTTGGGCGCGACCGGCTTCACGCTGATCTTCGGCGTCACCGGCGTGCTCAACCTTTCGCACGGTGCGATCATGGTCGCGGCCGCGGTGGCCGCTTGGGCCGCCGCGGGAAGTCTGGGCGTCGGCAACTATCTCGGCGCCGCCTTCGGCGTTCTGATCGGCCTGCTGCTCTCGCTGGCGACGTATTTCGTCGTCGTCCGCCGCCTGCAGAATTCGCAGAAGATTCGCGAGGAGGAGAAGGAGATCTTCATCCTCACCGCGACGCTGCTGTGGGGCATCATGATTCAGGAGGCGATCGCCTATCTCTACACCAACAACGCCAAGACGGTGACGCCGATCGTCGACGGCGTGGTGTCGATCGTCGGCGTGCGCACGCCGGCGAACGAAATCTTCACCGCCTTGGTCTGCTGCCTGACGATCGGCGCGCTCTGGCTCTTCGTCAATCGCACGCGCGCCGGCAAGGCGGTGCTCGCCGCGTCGATGAATCCGCGCGGCGTCACGTTGCTCGGCATCGAGTTGTCGGCGGTCTATGTCGCCGTCTGGGCGATCTATGGGACGCTGGCGGGGATCGCGGGCGTGCTGCTCGGCATGTTCCTCGGCGTGTCCTCCTACAGCGCCGGCCCGCTGACCGCGAGCGCGTTCTCGATCGTGGTCCTCGGCGGCCTGGGCAGCGTCTCCGGCTCGCTCATCGCCGCCTATCTCGTCGGCTATCTCGAAACCCTCACCGCCTATCTCGTGTCGCCGGCCTACAGGGCCATCCCCGCGCTGCTGCTGCTCGTCGTGGTGATGTACGTGCGCCCGCGCGGATTGCTCGGCAGGCGCTAGAACCATGCTCAACCGCATCCTACGCTCGCCGACCGTCTGGATCAGCCTGATCGTCGTCCTCGCGGCCTCGACCCTGCCGCTGTACGTGTCCGGCTATATTCTCGGCCTTCTCACCATCGCCTATTTCTTCGGCGTGTTCTCGATGGCGTGGGACCTCCTGTTCGGCTTCGCCAACGAAGTGAACTTCGGCCCGACGTTCCTGATCGGCCTGGGCGCCTACACGGCCGGCATCCTCGACAACCTGTATCAGCCGCCGATTTTCGTCTGCGTGGCGGCGGGCGTCTTCGCGGCGGTGACGGGCGGCGTCGTGCTGGCCCTGCCGGCGCTCAGGGTGCGCGGTCCCTATTTCGGCCTCACTACGCTGGTCGCGGTTCTGATGCTGCAGAACTTCGTCGTCGTCGCGGCGGGGCTGACGGGCGGCGAGATCGGCCTGACCGTCCCCGACGTCATCTCGATCGACGACAAGGTCAACTACTGGATTTCCCTCGGCTTCATGAGCGTCAGCGGCGCGATCCTGTACGGCCTGTCGCGCTCGCCCGTCGGGCTGATCCTGCAGGCGAGCGGTCAGGACCCCGTGCAGGCCGGCGCGCTGGGGTTCAACGTGACCAAGCACAAGCTCGCGGCCTTCGTCGTCAGCGCGTTCTTTTCCGGGCTCGCCGGCGCGCTGATGGTCTTCTATCTCGGCGCGGCGTCGGTCGGAACCTTCGTCGACGTGACGGTCGGCGTGCAGGTGATCGTCGGCGCCGTGCTCGGCGGACGGCGCACGATTCTCGGCGCGGCGCTCGGCGCGACGTTCCTGATCGTCATGGGCGAAAGCCTGCGTCCCCTGGGCGATCTGGCCACCTTCATCGTCTCCGCGATCGCGCTGGTGGTGGTGCTGGTGTTTCCCGGCGGCCTGCTCGGCATGGTCAAGGGCGCGCGGGAGGCGGCATGAGCGCGGCGGACGTCCATCTCGAGGTCGAGGGCCTCTACAAGCGTTTCGGCGGGCTCACGGCCGTCAAGGACGTCAGCTTCTCCATCAGAGGCGGGGAGATTCTCGGTTTGATCGGCCCGAACGGCTCGGGCAAGTCGACGGTGATGAAGTCGATTCTCGGCGTCGAACGGCCGACCGCCGGCTCGGTGCGCGTCAACGGCGTCGAGGTCGCCGGCTGGCCGCCGCACAGGATCGCGCGGCTCGGCGTCGGGATGGTGTTCCAACATTCGCGTCCGCTGCATCGGCAGACGGTTCTCGAGAACATCGTCCTCGGGCTCCTGCCCGACAGGTTGCTGGATTTTTTTCCCGACGCCGCGGTCGAGACGCGCGCGCGCGCGATTGCCGAGCGCGTCGGGTTGGGCGCGGCGCTCGATCGGCGGCCCTCGACCCTGCCCTTCGCCGACCTGCGCAGGATGGAGATCGCCAAAGCCATCGCCCGCAATCCCAAAGTGGTGCTGGTCGACGAACCCTTCGCCGGCCTGACGGCGCGCGAAACGGCGGCCTTCGCCAGGCTGATCGTCGAAATGCGCGACGACGGCCGAGCGGTGCTGGTCGTCGATCACAACGTCAAGAGCGTCTCCGCGCTCGTCGATCGCATTTACGCCATGTACGTCGGCGAGCGGATCGCCGAGGGCTCGGTGCAGGAGGTCATGCAGAACGAAACGGTGCGCCGGGTCTATCTCGGCGGCGCCCTGGAGACGGCGGCGCGTCCCGAATCGGCGTTTCGCGACCTCCAGACGCCCTTCCTCGAAGTCCGGGACCTGAACGTCTTCTACGGCAAGGCGCAAGCTCTGGAGAACGTGTCGATCCACGTCCACCAAGGCGAATTCGTTTCGATCGTCGGGCTCAACGGGGCGGGCAAGACGACGCTGTTCAACGCGATCTCGGGCCTTGCGCCCTATTCGGGCGAAATCCGTCGGCAGGGCCGATCCCTGCGCGGCAAGAGCGCCGCCTCGATCGCGCGCGAGGGCATCGTGCAATCGCCGGAAGGGCGCGAGCTCTTCACCGAGATGACGGTTCGCGAGAATCTCGAGATGGGCGGCGGCCGCCAGGAAGAGAAGGACCGGCGCGAACGCCTGGGATGGCTCTTCGACCTGTTCCCGATCCTGAAGGCCAGGGCGAATCAGACCGCCGGCACGCTCTCCGGCGGCGAGCAGCAGATGCTCACGATCGCTCGCGCCTTGATGATGAATCCCGACTTGCTGATCCTCGACGAACCGACGCTCGGCTTGGCGCCCGTCATCCTGGAGCAGATCTCCAAAGCGCTTGAGCGGCTGCGCCGGACCACGCCGATCACGGTGCTCCTGGGCGAGCAGAACGTCACCTTCGCATTGCCCCACGCCGATCGCGTCTACGTTCTCGAGCACGCCCGGATCGTCTGGGAGGGGGCCCCCAGCCGCTTCGCGAGCGACATCGGCGAGCGCTACCTGTAGCGGCCAAAACGCGCGCCCGCCGCCGATTCGCCTTACAGCCGCCGCGAGCGCAAGTCGGGCAAGAAATAGGTCAGCAGCCCGATCGCCGGCAGGAAGGCGCACACTTGGTACACGAAGGTCAGGCTGGTGCGGTCGGCGAGCGCGCCGAGCGCCGCCGCGCCGATGCCGCCCAGGCCGAAGGAAAGGCCGAAGAACAGGCCGGCGACCGCGCCGACATTGCCCGGCGTCAATTCCTGCGCAAAGACGACGATGGCCGAAAACGCCGAGGAGAGGACGAGGCCGATGGCGACGCTGTCGATGACGGTGCCGACGAGGCCGAGATGCGGCAGCAGCAAAGTGAACGGCAGCACGCCGAGGATCGACAGCCAGATGACGAACTTGCGTCCGTATCGGTCGCCGATCGGCCCGCCGGCGTAGGTTCCCGCCGCGACGGAGCCGAGGAAGACGAACAGCATGACCTGCGACGTCTGCACGGAAACATGGAAGGTTTGGATCAGGTAGAAGGTGTAATAGTTCTGCAGGCTGGAGAGATAGAACATCTTCGAGAACACCAGCGCCACCAGGATGATCATGGTGCGGACCACCTGGGCGCGCGGCAGCGCGCTGGCGCGCGGCGCGGCGGCGGCCTTGCGCGCGGCGCGATGGGCGGCGTGCCAACGAGCGATGCGGGTCAGCAGCACGATGGCGGCGAAGGCGAGCGCGGTGAACGCCAACACCGAACGCTGGCCGAAGGGCACGACGATGAACGCCGCCATCAGCGGCCCGAGCGACTGGCCGAAATTGCCGCCGACCTGGAACACGCTCTGCGCGAAGCCGTAGCGTCCGCCGGAGGCCGCGCGCGCGGTTCGCGACGCCTCGGGGTGGAAGATCGCGCTGCCGACGCCGATCATCGCCACGGCGGTCAGCAACAACGGGTAGTTCCAGCCGAACGCCAGCACCACGAGGCCGCTCAGCGTGAACGCCATCGCCGACGGCAGGGCGTAGGTCAGCGGGCGTCTGTCGGTGAAGAGACCGATGAACGGCTGTAGCAGCGAGGCGGTGATCTGGAAGGCGAGAGTGATCAGCCCGGTCTGGAAATACGTCAGCGAGAATTCCTCGCGAAACACCGGATAAAGCGCCGGGGCGAGCGACTGCATCATGTCGTTGAGCATGTGCGAGGCGCTGGTGGCGAAAATGACGCCGTAGGCGGTCGCGTGCAGGGCGCGGCGGGCCGCGCTCGAAGCGACGTCATCGACGCCCACGCGGGCGGGGTTCCGAGCAAGGGTCAAAGGGATTTCTCGTTGCACGCGCGCTTCGCGGTCGAAACGCGCGCAGGACGTTCCCTAGCGCCGCACGACGCGCGGCGCCAAGGCTCGAAGCGGGCCGCTCGAGGCATTGTGATGAGCGGCCGCGGGCGGGGAGCGCTATTTGGGCGCCAGCACCATCACCATCTGACGGCCTTCCATCAGCGGCTCGGCCTCGACCTTGGCGATCGGCGCCGTTTCCGTCCTCACCCGCTGCAGAAGCTTGAACCCGATGTCCTGATGCGCCATTTCGCGGCCGCGGAAGCGCAGGGTCACCTTGACCTTGTCGCCTTCCTCGAAGAAGCGGCGCACCGAGCGCATCTTCACTTCGTAGTCGTGGTCGTCGATGCCGGGGCGCAGCTTGATCTCCTTGATCTCGACGATCTTCTGGCGCTTGCGCTGCTCGGAGGACTTCTTCTGCTCGAGGAAGCGGAACTTGCCGAAATCGAGGATCTTGCACACCGGCGGGCTGGCGTTGGGCACGATCTCGACGAGATCGAGGGCGGCCTCCTCGGCCAATTGCTGCGCATCGGCGATGTTGACGACGCCGCGGTTCAGCCCTTCGGCGTCGATGAGTTGCACTTGGACGGCGTGAATATCGCGGTTGACGCGGGGCCCGCCTTTCTCCGGCGCCGCGGTCGACTTCATGGGACGACGAATGGCTGCTCTCCTCGAATTGTTGCAACGACAGGTTCTAGAAAAAAGACGACGCGACCCCTCGCCCGGATTCCGCCGGCGAATGAGTCGAGCCGCGGATTGTCCATGGAATGCCGGGACAAGTCAATCGCTCGCGCGCGCCGGAAGTGCGCCAAATTGACCGCGTCTGTCGGCCGGAGGCCGCAATTTTCTCGCGCGCGGCGCTGGACAGAAACGCCGATCGGGTCAAGCCGCTGGGTTTGGCGGCCGCGTCGAATACGGAATACGGTGGGGATACGGGCAACACGGCCGGAATACGGAATCCGGGAATACCCCATCACCGTAATGCCCAGGCGCGGGGTTCGCCACGCCTGCGGCGCGTCGGTGCAACTATAGCAGCGCGTCGAAATAATCCTGGACCTGCCGGATCTGGTCGATCGTCCATTCCTTCGGCAGGGTGGCGAACGCGTCGGGCGCAGAGCCGGCGCTGTAGTAGTCGAGCGTCGCGGCAATCAGGTCAGCCGACACTTTTCACTTCGACTACGTCGAGCAACTTGCGAAGCAGCGCGAAAAATTTGCGCGAGTCCCCGCCGCCGCGCATGCCGAACGCTGCGCCAAAGGACGAAAGAACCTCGTCGATGTACTCGTCGTCGTCGCTGCCGAGCACTTGGTCGAGATACTTCTTTACCGCCTCGATCTTTGCCGGCGGCAAATGCGAAAGCGCAATCGCTTCTCTTGACCAGCCTTCGAGGTCGTCGATGCCCCAATCGTAGTCGTCCTGCAGGAAGCAGTGGCCGAGGCGTAGGAATTCAGCGGGAACTTGCATGGCGTCGCCATCGTTTGCCTGGAAAAACTCCGCGCCTGCGGCAACCGCGCTCGCCTAAAAAGGGATTCGGCGTCATCTCTGGTCTTGGGCGACATCGCGAATAAGGTTCAGGAGCCGGCGCGGTCCTTCTGCGTCTTGCCATACCCGATAGGTGTGTCCGTCGTCGAAGACACGCGCCAGCGCCTGGTCGTCCGACCCGTCGGCCAAATGCCGATCCACAAAATCAACGAGCTGTTCCTTTTGCGCCTGGTCGAGTCTCTTCATTGCACGGGCGATCTCGTCGCGCTCGCTCGCCTGACTTGGCTCATCTTTGGGCGACAGGTGGCCATCGAGCGACATATAGCGAAGCAGGAGGTAAAATGCTTGCATGGGCATCTTCGTAGCTCCGCTTTACGGGGACGCTTTACGGGCTTTACGGGGCTTTACGGGCTTTCTTTACGGGGACGGCTTTCTTTACGGGGACGGGATACGAATTGCCCAATTTCGCGACCCGCAGTCGGCGCCGGACCTTCTCGACCGGAGCCGCCCCGCCCCTCTCCGTCACACACCGAGCCGCCGAAGTTGCACGGCGCCGGCGTCGCGGCGGTCGGCTTTCGCGTTGGCGCAAGCGACGCCGCGCTCGCCCCGAGGCCCCTGCCGGAAATCGCCGCCGACAATTTCTTTCCGATAATCCGAATTCGCGCTATGTTGAATCGCGAGCGCCTTCGGCAGCGTATCGCCAAGCCGCTCGTCGCGGCCGAGACGACGAAAAAAAAGGAGAAAACGCGATTCCGGCTCGACTGACCGGCAACCCCTTGATTTCCCTCGAAACGGCCAAGGAAAAAGTTTGGAAATCCTTGGAAAAGTTTGGAATTTCCTTGGAATTTCTTTGGAAAAGTTTGGAAATCCTTGGAAAAGCTTGGAAAAATTTGGGGTCACGGCGACACGATGCTCAACCCCAATAGGCCGGCGTCGGCTGGCGAGCGAAGCCCTCGCCGCGCGACGAGGCGGCGGAAAATTTCCTCGCAAACTCTTGAAAACAGGCCATCGCGCCCGAAAATGGCGCCGGCCTCGGCCGGTTCGGCCGCCGCCCCCGCGGCGCCGCTCGGCTCGCCGCTGTCGCCGCCCCGTTCGCCCCCCCCCGCCCCCCTCACGCCGCCAGGTCCGCGACGATCGAATCGAGCAGCGGCATGCCTAGGTGCGTCACCCGGATGCGCCCGGCCGCGTCCTCTTCGACGAAGCCCTCGGCGGAAAGGTCGTCGATCTGGCGCTGCTCGAGCGCTCGCCCGCTCAAGGCCTCGAAGCGCGCGCGGTCGACGCCTTCGCGAAGCCGCAGGCCCATGAGCAGGAATTCGTCGCCCTGCTCCTCGGCGCTCAGCGGCGCGTTCTCGACCAGCCCGTGGCCTTCGCTCTCGACCTGGGTGAGCCACATCTCGGGATGCTTCTCGGTCGCCTGGGCGCGGCGGCCCTCGGGCGTGATCAGGCGGCCGTGCGCGCCGGGGCCGACCCCGGCGTATTCGCCGTAGCGCCAATAGACGAGATTGTGCCGGCTCTCGGCGCCGGGCCGCGCGTGGTTGGAGACTTCGTAGGCGGGAAGGCCGGCGCCTTCGGCGATCTCCTGGGT
>Ga0181524_10001972_pt1 | contig 22282 bp, 14 predicted proteins | sample PEATcosm2014_Bin_34_FD_119761 | JGI IMG/M metagenome (GOLD analysis project Ga0181524, IMG submission 119761) | Peatland microbial communities from MTU Mesocosm Facility, Houghton, MI, USA - PEATcosm2014_Bin05_60_metaG | ecosystem: Environmental > Terrestrial > Soil > Wetlands > Peat | place... | reverse complement strand
CACATTATTCCAGGTCATGGTATAGGGCGCGGAGGTGCTTGCGCCCAGCATCGTCGTCCCGTTGTAAAACTGGACCTGGGTGATTGTGTGGCTGTTGGCGGTGACGCTGGCGGCGAGAGTCATGGTGCCGGGTGCCGTGCAAGTCGCGCCGTTGACCGGCGAGGTCAGCGCGATGGTCGGGGGAGTGGTGGTTAGTGGAACCTGGTAGGAGACTTCATTCGAGAACACGCTCTCCATACCCGCGCTGTCAACCGCCATGGCGGCGAAAAAGTACTCGGCCCCGGGAACCAGACCCGGAATCGCCGCGTTGGTTGTGCTGCCGACCGTGACCATGTTCGTATAACTCCGGCTGGCCCCGCCGTAATACACATGATACCCAACCACGTCCGTATTGGTGCTGGGAGTCCAGGCCAAAGTTACCCCTTGCGCTGCGTGAACGGATGCGCTTAAGGCGGCAAGAACCATGGCCGCGCGCAAGAACCTCGTCAGTCCGATCATTGTCGAAGGCCGGCCCGGAACGTTGTCCGGGCGGTGTGGTTGGTGTTCCCCTGGGTCGTGTTGCTCGAAAGGCCGACGGCCAATCCCAGCGGGTGCAAGACTAGTATTGGATTCGGGTGCCCGATCCACTTTGTGGTTATGTAAGATTCGCATGGAGGCATTGTTATGTTCCCCAAGCGCCGGCCGCCACTAGGACGTTCCTTGCCCCAACCTAGGAGATGCCTAGCCTGCGAAATGCGCGGCCGCAGCGTCAATCCTATGGCCGCAAAAACGGTTCATTGGAATCAGCCGCGAAGAGGCGCAAAAGACGCAAAAGCGAGAGGTCTGGCCCGGATATTCAATAAGCCAGCGAAACGTCCCATTAACACCTTGGCTTCAGCCCGGTGTGAAAGGGCGCCTGGATCGCTGCAACCGTTTCAACGGTTTGCCTGGGCGCAGGCAAAGTCCATGAAACGGCTGGGACGGCCTTGATGAGTCAACGCATCAACTGATACACGACAACCTCTAAAACACAGGCTTGTGTAGCCATGCCCTCTTAGCGACGCCTCGGCCGGGCGCCGCCATTCCCCGGAGCGAGCTACAGTCCCGCCTTGGCGGCGGGACCGAGACGCCGCTCCGCCGACGCACAAGGTCCCAAATGCATGCTTCAAAGCGAAAGGACGCTCCTCACGCTCCGTGGACCGTGGACTGTGGGCTGCGGACTGTAGTCCCCGCCCCGCACGTTCCACGTTTCAGCCGCAGGGACGGCTTGAGCCGGGGCCGAAGATGGACTAGGTTGGGCCGTTCGATTGATTGGCGCAGCGACATTTAGATGCAGAGGGCACCGGGCATGGCTTTTGCCCTTGGCCGGCGGCGTGGCATGCATGGCCTTGGGCTGCGCGGCGGGCGCAGATTTTTCGGAGGCGCAGAAGTTATTCCTCTCAGGCGAGTACAAGGCGTGCCTGGCCGTTGCCAGGCAGGCCTCCCAGTCTTCGCCGGATAGGCAGGACTGGCAAATGCTTCTGTGCAAGGCGCTGCTGGCGACCGGGCAATACGCGGAGGCGCGCGAGGCGGCCACCAACGCCCTGGCGCAGGACCGTTGGAACGTCCAATTGTGCTGGCAGGCACGCGAGGCCCTCTTGAGCAACGGCCAGACCAACGCCGCCGCCGAGCAGGTCGAGAACATCGTGCGGATGGTCTCCGGGCACCCTCGAGATTATGCGGATGCGGCGAGCCTGGTGGTGTTTGGGCAGGCGGTGCTGCTCAAAGGGGCGGACCCCAAGCGCGTGCTCAACACGCTCCTGGATGCCGCCAAAAGGGCCGACCCGGGTTTGCGGGAGATTTACCTGGCCGGCGGCGCGTTGGGCCTCGAGAAACATGACTTTGCCCTGGCCGCCAAGCAATTCGAGGAGGGGCTTAGGCGATTCCCGGATGACCCGGACCTTCACTACGGCCTGGCCCGGGCCTACGCGCCGAGCGACCCTGCATTGGCGCTTTCGGCGATCGAGAGCGCCCTGCAGCGCAACAGCAACCATGTCGCCAGCCTTTTGATGCTGGCCGAGCACAGCATCGATGCGGAGGACTACCCGGAGGCGGAGCGGTTCCTGGGGCGGGTCCAGGCGGTCAATCCGTGGCAGCCGGAGGCCTGGGCTTACCGCGCGGTGCTGGCGCATCTGCGGAACGAGCAAAAGGCGGAAGAAACCGCGCGGAACAACGCCCTCAAGTTCTGGCCGGCCAACCCGCGCGTCGACTATTTGATTGGGCTGAAGCTCTGTCAGAATTACCAGTTTGCCGAAGCGGCGGCGCACCAGCGCCAGGCCCGGCAGTTCGACCCGGATTATCTGCCGGCCAAGGCCCAGCTTGCTCAGGACCTGCTTCGGCTCGGCGAGGAGACCGAGGGCTGGCAGTTGGCCGAGGAAGTGCAGCGGCAGGACGGCTACGATGTCGAGGCCTACAACCTGGCCACATTGCACGATACCCTCGGCAAGTTTGTGACCCTCACAAACCGGGATTTCCTGGTGCGCATGAGCCGGCATGAGGCCGATGTTTACGGCGCCCGAGTGCTCGAGTTGCTCGGCCGGGCCAAGACCAATCTCTGCGCCAAATACGGGCTTCAACTCGAGCAGCCCGCCCTTATCGAGATTTTTCCCGAGCAAAAGGACTTCGCGGTGAGGACCTTCGGGATGCCGGCCGATCCGGGCTACCTCGGCGTCTGCTTCGGCAACGTCATCACCGCCAACAGCCCTGGCGCCCGCCTCGGCCATCCATGGAATTGGCAGGCGATGCTCTGGCACGAGTTCTGTCACGTGGTGACGCTGCATCTGACGCGCAACCGGATGCCGCGCTGGCTCAGCGAGGGCATTTCTGTCTATGAAGAGGGCCAGGCCAATCCGGCCTGGGGCCAGCGCATGAACCCGCGCTACAGGGAGATGGTGCTCGAGGGCGAGTTGAGCCCCGTCTCCAAGCTCAGCGGCGGCTTCCTTACCCCTCGCTCCGCCCTGCATCTCCAGTTTGCCTACTACCAATCCGCGCTCGTGGTCGAGTTCATCGTCCAACGTTTTGGCCTCGACCACCTCAAGGCGATTTTGAGCGACCTGGCCGAGGGCCTCCAGGTCAACCAAGCCCTCGAGCGGCACACGGCCCCGATGCAGAAATTGGAAGAGGACTTCGCCGCATTCGCGCGCCAGCGCGCCGAACAGCTCGCCCCAGGTCTCGATTGGACGAAGCCTGAGCCGGCTCAGCCAGGCGCGGCAGCGCTGCTTTCGGGGTTGTCCGACCGGCAAAAGGCCCGGCCCTCTGCCCGCTCCGGACTTCCCACCAACGTCCCCCGGGATTCGCTCAGCAGGACGAACTTCTACGCGCTGGTCGAGCAAGCGACCCAATTGGTCCGGGAAAAGAAATTCACCGAGGCCAAGGCGCCGCTGGAAAAACTGCTCGACCTTTACCCGGACCAGACCGGCTCCGACAGCCCCTATGCGATGCTCGCCGAGGTCCATCAGGCCCTGGGGGAAACCAATGCCGAACGCCAGACCCTGGCGCGCTGGGCCGAGAGGGACGACGAGGCCGCCAAGGCCTGTTTGCGGCTCATGGAACTTGACGCCGCCGCGCAGGACTGGAAGGCGGTGGAACTTAATGCGCTGCGTTACCTGGCCGTGGACCCGCTGGTCGCGCCGCCCTACCGGTTCCTGGCCGAGGCGGCCGAACGCACCGGGGACATTCCAACGGCCATACAGGCCTATCGGACCTGGCTCCAGCTCGATCCGCTGGATCCCGCCGACATGCATTTCCACCTGGCCGAATTGCTCCACCGCACCGGCGATCCGGAGGCACGTCTCCATGTCCTCCAAGCCCTCGAGGAGGCCCCTCGGCACCGTGCCGCGCTTCGGTTGCTATTGGAAATCGAAGGGAAACCGGGGATGTGAAATCCGAAATCCGAAACCCGAGGTGCGAAATCCGAAGTCTGAATACTTATGAATACCGTTGAGCTTGCTCCTGTTGCCACTGAAACCGCCCCTGCGCCCTACGAAGCCGAGCGCGAGATTCTGGAACGTTTGTCTGCCGGGCGGGTGCAGATTGAGGCTGAACTGGCCAAGACGATCGTCGGTCAAAAGGAGGTCATCGAGCAGTTGCTCATCGTTCTCTTTTCCGGCGGCCATTGCCTGATCACGGGCGCCCCCGGCCTTGCCAAGACCCTCCTGGTCAAGTCCATCGCCCGCATATTCCATCTCAAGTTCCAGCGGATACAATTCACGCCCGACCTGATGCCGGCCGACATCACGGGCACGGAAATCCTCCAGGAGAGCGGCGAAGGACGAAAGATGGTCTTTGTGCGCGGCCCGGTGTTTGCGAACATGATCTTGGCGGATGAAATCAACCGGACGCCGCCCAAGACCCAGGCGGCCTTGCTGGAGGCCATGCAGGAGCACCAGGTCACCGCGGCGGGCCTCCGGCATGTCCTCGAGGAACCCTTCTTCGTCCTGGCCACCCAAAACCCCATCGAGATGGAAGGGACCTACCCCCTCCCCGAGGCCCAATTGGATCGGTTCATGTTCAATGTCGTCATGGACTATCTGCCGGAAGATGAAGAGGTGGCCGTGGTCACCCAAACCACCGCCGGGACGCCTGCGCCCATTGCCCCGCTCTTCACCGGCCAGGACGTGCTGAGCTTTCACGACTTGGTCCGCAGGGTGCCCATCGCCCAGGAAATGGTCCGTTACGCGGTCAAGCTCGCTGCCGCCTCCCGCCCGCGCCAGCCGGGTGCGCCCGACTTCATCAACGAATGGACCAATTGGGGCGCAGGCACGCGGGCCGGTCAATTCCTGGTCCTCGGGGCCAAAGCCCGGGCTCTTGTCAAAGGCCGCGTGCATGTCAGCGTCGAGGACATTCAGGCCCTGGCTTACCCCACGCTGCGCCATCGCATCTTGCTCAACTACCGCGCCGAAGCCGAGGGAATCACGGTCGGGGCGGTGATCAAGAGGTTGCTGGAGACAATCCAGCCGCCCGTTGCCGTATGACGAGCACGAGCTCGAGGTCCGAAGTCAGAAGTCCGAACGTCGAAGTTCAGGGTTCGATGTTCGATGTCCCCACTCCACGCTCCGCACATCCCCCCCGCTACGGAGTCCAAGCCGCCTCGCTCATCGACCCGCGGACCTTGATGAGCATCCGCAATCTGGAACTGCGTGCGCGCGTGGTCGTCGAGGGCTTCTGGAGCGGGTTGCATCGCAGCCCTTACCATGGCTTCTCCGTCGAGTTCACGGAATATCGCCAATACTCCCCTGACGATGATCCGCGTTACCTGGACTGGCGCGTGTTCGCCCGGAGCGACCGCTATTTCATCAAGAAATTCGAGGACGAGACCAACCTGCGCTGTTATGTCCTGTCCGACCGGAGCCGGTCGATGGCCTACGGTTCGACCGGCTGCACTAAGGCCGACTATGCCGCCACGCTGGCCGCGACCCTCACCTACTTCCTCTACATGCAGGGGGATGCGGTAGGCGTGCTGACCTTCGACCAGGAGATTCGCGACTATCTCCCGGCGCGGCATCGCACCGGCCACCTTCGGCAGGTGATGCTGGCGCTGGAAAAACCGGCCCTGGGCCAAGGCACCAGCCTGGCCGCCCCGCTCGAGCGGATTGTGGAAATTGTCCGCAAACGCAGCCTCATGATCCTCATCTCCGATTTCCTGGCCCCCATCGAGCGGCTGGAATCTCATCTTGTGGCCCTCTCGGCCTGCGGACACGAGGTAATCGTCTTCCAGGTGCTTGACCCGGCGGAGCTGGACTTGAGTTTCGACGAGCCGTCGATGTTCGAGGATGCGGAATCCGGGCGCACCTTCTTCATTGACCCCCGCTCGGCCCGCAAAGAGTACCGGCGCAAGCTCCAGGCTCACTGCCAATCCCTCCAGACGGCTTGCCAGCGCCTGGGCATTGCCTGCGAGCGCCTCACGACAGATCGGCCCCTGGAACTGGCCCTCTTCGGGTTCCTCCGCCGGCGAATGCAGCACAAGCGCGGTCCCAGGCGCATGGCCCGTGGGAGCGCCGGATTGTAGCTCCGCAACACAATGACTATGTGAGCTTTCTGACTCCAGTTTTTCTGCTCGGCGCCCTGGCGGTGGCGCTGCCGGTGCTCTTTCATCTCATCCGGCGCGCCACCCGGCGGCGGACGCCCTTCAGTTCGCTCATGTTTCTGACGCCCTCCCCGCCGCGCCTCACGCAACGCAGCCGCCTCGAGCACATTTTGCTCCTGCTCCTGCGCTGCGCGGTTGTCGGCCTGCTGGCCTTGGTCTTCGCCCGCCCCTTCTTCAGAAAGGCGGTTCCGGACACGTCGCCTTCGGCGGCCCGGCGCCTCGTTGTGCTTGTTGATACCAGCGCCAGCATGCGGCGCGCCAATCTGTGGACCGCCGCGCGGGAACAGGCCGCGGCCATTGTGCGCCAGGCCGCCCCGGCCGATCAGGTCGCGGTGTTCACCTTTGATCGCCAGGTGAGTCCTTTGGTGAGTTTCCAGCAGTGGACAGCCGCCGGCCCGGGCCAGCGTGTGGCGCTGGTCACCGGCAAACTGGCCGCCCTTTCGCCCGGCTGGTCCGCCACATACCTTGGCCAGGCCCTAATCCAGGCGGCCGAGACACTGGCTGATGCCGGCGGAAAGCAGGCCCTCGGACCCGGCCGGATTTTCCTCATTAGCGATTTGCAGGAGGGCTGCCGCCTGGAACCGCTCCAGGGCTATGAGTGGCCAAGAAACGTCCAGGTCTCGGTCCAACCGCTCAAATCCAGGCCAGGCAGCAACGCCTCCCTCCAACTGGTGAGCGAGCCGGACGACATCGCCCCACAGGCCGCCCCCACCATCCGCGTCCGAGTGACCAATGCCGCAGACTCTCGCCGGGACCAGTTCCGGGTCGGCTGGGCGCAGCCCGACGGACGCGCCTTTGCAGGCACGCCGACGGAGGTGTATGTGCCCCCGGGCCAAAGCCGCGTGGTGCCGCTGCCCTTGCCTCGTGGCTCGGGCATCCTGCCCGCGTCCGTCGGCGGCCAAACCGCTGCCCCGGCCCACTCCCCTGACACCGGAGCGCCGCCTTCAGCCGGCAAGGCCCCCGCCAGCGACCAGGAGTTTGCCCCCGCCCACTACGCCGGGCCGGATCGCATCCTCTTGCAAGGGGACGATGAAGATTTTGACAATACCGTGTTTGTTGTTCCCCCGGAGACCCAACGGCTCAGCGTCCTTTATTGCGGCAGCGGCCCGGAGAAAGACACCGCACAGCCGCTTTATTTCCTGCGGCGCGCCTTCCAGGAAACCCGGCGCCAGGCGGTTCAACTGGTCGTCCGCCAACCCGCCGCGGACGCCCGGCTCAATCCGGCGTTGGCGGCACTCTCGGCTGCGGACCTCCAGCAGCCAACGCTCCTGGTCGTCGCCGACCCTCTGCCGGAGGCCCTGGCGGACGCGTTGCGCAGCCAAGTGGTTGCCGGCAAGACGGCCCTCTTCGTCCTGAGAAGCGGAGCGCCCGCAACCACGCTGGCGGCCGTCCTTGGCCTCGACCGCCTGGCCCTCGAAGAGGCCGCTCCCAGGAATTATGCCATCCTCGGCGAGATTGAATTCCGCCACCCGCTCTTCGCTCCTTTTGCCGACCCCCGCTTCAATGACTTCAGCAAAATCCATTTTTGGAAATACCGCCGCCTCGATGCGGGCGCCATCCCATCGGCGCGCATCCTGGCCAGGTTCGACAGCGGCGATCCGGCCCTGATCGAGGTCTCGCTCGGCCGTGGCCGCGTGCTCATCCTCACTTCCGGTTGGCAACCGGAAGACAGCCAGCTCGCCCTCTCGACGAAGTTTGTCCCGTTGCTCTATGCGATGCTCGAGCAGAGCGGCGCGCCCGCGCCATTGCCCACGCAATATCATGTGGGCGACCTCATCCCGCTCCCCCAGGCTGGTCCTGGAGACAAATCGAGTCCCGTTGTCCGCGCGCCGGATGGTTCGATGATCGAGCTGCCGGCCGGTCAAACCAACTTCTCGAGCACCCTGGCGCCAGGCATTTACACGCTCGCCTCTGCCGGGCCGCCCAGGCGCTATGCCGTCAATCTGGATGCCGCCGAGAGCCGCACCGCCCCGCTGCCGGCGGACGAGTTGGAGCGGTTGGGCGTGCCGCTCGCGCCGCAGGACGCAGCAATCGCCCTCGATGCACAACGCAAAGTCCGCCTCCAGGATGCCGAACTGGAAAACCGCCAGCGGCTTTGGCGGCTTTGCCTTATTGTCGCCCTTGGTGTGCTTTTGGTCGAGACCTGGGTCGCTGCGAAAATGGTCAGAGCCAAGGTCACATAGTTCGACAATGCTAAGTTTCCCTGGAAAACGCATTAGTGGGGCAGGCATCCTGCCTGCCGCCGGAGGCTGGACGTTCTGCACGCCAACCACGTGCGGGTATGTCAGCCCAGGGCAACCGCCCTGGGACTGGAGCTTGGACATTTTCGCTCCTTGTGTCAGCGCCAACGGCGCGGCCCATACCAGCCTGGGCCAGCGGCCCAGGTCAGGCCCGGAAAGGTGCCAAAGGGCTGAAAGCCCGCCCCATGCGTTGGCATCGTCGGCGATGGGTTGGTCTGTGGCGCGCTGGCGGTGGATGGAACGGGCTTTCAGCCCTGGCAATTCTCGCGCACCCCTGCCCTGGGGCGTTGCCCCAGGCTGGTATGAGGCCGCGCCGTTGGCGCTCGGATGCACGTGTCGAGCCACGATAACGTCCGGGGTGCGATTAAAAGTGTCGGGCATGCATATCGGAACTCCTGTCCCGGAGGGACATCCGACAATAGCCCGGCGTTTCAACGCCGGGGAGGCGAGAAATGGGATTCTCGTCCCGAAGGGACGATTGAGAACACTCCTTGCCCTCAGCCGTCCCTTCGGGACGGATCCACGCTTTCGCGCCGCTCACCCGGCGTTGAAACGCCGGGCTATTCTCGGAAGCCCCTTCGGGGCAAAGAAGCGCCGTCAGCTAACCGACACTTTTAATCGCACCTTAATTTCGAAGCTCCAGGGGCAGGCAGGATGCCTGCCCAGCTTCGGCTCGCCATGCAAGCGAAAACTGGCATAACCTTGTCTCACCACTACGCCCATGAATCCTCATCTGAAATCGCTCCTTGACCTGGTTGCGCAGCGGCAGCGTCGTCTGCGTCTTTGGTGGAGTGTGGCTGCCTGCTGGGCCGGCGCCGCCTTGGCCGGGCTGGGGTTGGTGGCGCTGCAACGGACCAGCGGCTGGATCTCGTCGCTGGGCTGTCCCGTGCTCGCCCTCTTGAGCGTGGCGGCGGTCCTCGTGGTCCTCATCCGCCAGCGTCGAGTCGAGCCTGACTGGCGCGCCTTGGCAATGCAAATCGAGGGCCGCTATCCCGGCCTTGATGGCCGGCTGCTCACCGCCATTCAGCAGGAGCCTCAAGCTGGCCGCGACCTCGGCTTCATGCAGGAACGGCTGGTGCGCGAGGTCCTGGCGCAAAGCCAAAGAAGCGATTGGCTCGAGGTAGTTCCGATCTCGCGCCTCAGGTGGGCGCAGGCCACGCATTGGCTGGCGTTCGTGCTCTTGGCCGGCGCCTTGTCCGGGCTGCGCTCGACCGGCGGCCGGCTCATCCTGGCCAGGAACTCTGACTTTGACTTCCAGATCACGGTCTCCCCGGGCGACACCCAGCTCGAGCGGGGCGAGAGCCTGGTCGTCCTGGCGCGCTTTGGCCGCACCCTGCCTGCCAATGTCGACCTCGTCATCGGCCGAGCGCCTGCAGCCAGCCGCCGTCTCCCCCTCCTCAAGAGCCTCTCCGATCCCCTTTTCGGCTGCACCCTTCCCGACGTGGCCAGCAACCTCCTCTATCATGTGGAATATGGCGGCCGGCGCACCCGCGACTTCACGGTCACCGTTTTCGATTTTCCGCGCCTGGAGCGCGCCGATGCGGACGTCACATTCCCTGACTACACCGGCCAGCCGCCCAAACACATAGAAAACACCCGCCGGCTCAGTGCCGTCGAGGGATCGAGCCTTGACCTTGCGCTACGGTTCAACAAGCCGGTTGCCTCGGCCAGGCTCATCGCCAAAGGCAAGGAGCGCAACGCCCTCACTTTGGCCGCCGGAACCAATGGCGCCATGGCGGTGCTCAAGCATTTCCCTCTGACCGCCAGCCAGAGCTATGAACTGCAGCTTGTGGATGCCGACGGACGGACCAACAAGACCCCGGCGCAGTTTGTCATCGACGTCCTGAAGAACCGCCCGCCGGAACTGCGCCTGGCCTCCCCGCGCGGCGACCTCCGTCCCTCTCCGCTCGAAGAAATCCCCTTCGAGGGCACCGTTTGGGACGACTTCGGCGTCCGGGCTTACGGGCTGGGCTACACCATGGCCGGCAAGGGCTTGCAGCTTATCGAACTTGGCAGCGCCGTGCCGGCTCAGCAAAAGCGTCCGTTCCATTATTTGCTCCGCCTCGAGGACCTCGGCGTCCAGCCCGACCAACTGATTTCATGGTTCATTTGGGCGGAGGACATCGGCCCCGACGGCCAGCCCCGGCGCACGACGGGCGACCTCTTTTTCGCCGAGGTTCGACCCTTCGACGAAGTGTTCCGCGAAGGCTCCGGCATGGAGGGCGACGCACAGGGCGAGTCGCAAGGGGCAGACCAATCCGGCAGCCAGGGCGACCGGACCGGCCGATTGGCCGAAATCGAAAAGCAAATCATGATCGCCACCTGGAAGCTCCAGCCTTCGAAGGCCGGCGGACGGCCTTCGAAGGAAATCCGAAATCCGAAATCCGAAGGCCCGGGGGGCGATCCGAGATCCGAAATCCGAAGGAATTCCGTACAGCCTCCCGCTCATGCGTTTGACATGCGGTATCAACTCGCCGCTCAGGTCAGTGCCCCGAGGGGCGGGACAGCACCTTCTCAGAAGCAACCGCCGACGCCGAAGCTGCCGGGAGCGGGAGACGATTTGGGAGTCATTCTCGAGGCCCAGGCCCAGGCGCTCGAGCAGGCCAAGGCCGAGGCGCCGCGCCAGCGTGATCCTCGAACGGCGGCCCTATGGATGACGGCCATCGAGGAAATGGAGCGCGCGCTGGCCCGACTCCAGGCCGCCACCAATTCACCGGCCTCGCTCCCCGACGCCCTGGCCGCCGAACAGTCGGCCTACCAGGCGCTGCTGAGGGTGCAGGAGCATGAGTACCAGGTTTCCCGCCGGAACAACCGGGGCCAGCGGGGCAGTTCCTCAAACAGCTCGATGCAGCGCCAACTCGACCAGATGGATTTGGCGGAGTCGGACAACCGCTACGAACAGCAGCGACAGGCCCAAGCCCCGCCCGGGGGCCAGCGCCGGGAACAGTTGCAGGTGCTCAGCCGTCTGCAGGAGTTGGCCCGCCGCCAACAGGACTTGAACGACCGGCTCAAGGAACTCCAGAGCGCCTTGCAGGAGGCCCGCAGCGAAGAGGAACGGACCGAAATCCGGCGCCGCCTCAAGCGGTTGCAGGAAGAAGAGCAGCAGATGCTGGCGGACATGGACGAGTTGCGCCAACGAATGGAGCGGCCGGAGAACCAATCCAGCATGGCCGCTGAACGCCAGCAGTTGGAGCAAACACGCCAGGACGTCCAAAGGGCGGCCGAGGCCGCCGGGCAGGGACAGGCATCGCAGGCTGTCGCCGCCGGCACGCGGGCACAGGAACAGTTGCAGCAACTCCGCGATAACCTGCGCAAGGAGAACTCCAGCCAGTTCGCCGAGGACCTGCGCGAGATGCGCGCCCAGGCCCGCGAACTCGCTCGCCAACAGGAAGACCTCCAGCAGCAGATGCAACAGGAAGCCGCCGGTGGCCGCAAGAGCTTGACAGACTCTCCCGAGCGCCGCCAGATGCTCGAACAAATGGGCCGTCAAAGAGACCGCCTCACCAACCTGGTCCAGCGTGCCTCGCAGGTCTCAGAACAAGCCGAAGCCCCGGAGCCTTTGCTCTCCAGGCAGCTCTACGATACCGTGCGCCGCTTCAGCCAGGACAGCGCCAAGGACGTGAAAGAACTCCAGGACGAACTCTTCTCTCGACGCGTCATGACCCGCAGCCTTCTCGAGCGCCTCAACAGTCCGGAGCCGGACGGCGCCAAGCTCCTTGACGCCGCTTCCGAGTTGCTCCGCCAGGACTTCCTGCCGGAGGCCGGTGAAGTCGCCCAGCGCACCACCCCGCGGCTCGAGGACCTCAAACGCGGTGTCGAGAGCGCCGCCGAAAGCGTCTTGGGCGACGACACCGACGCGCTCCGCCTGGCCCAGCAGGAATTGAATCGGTTGACCGATCAATTGCGGCAGGAAATGCAGAGGACTCAGGCCGAAGACGGAGCGGGGCGCCCCAATCAGTCTTCCTCGACCAACGCCGTGGCGTCTGCGCAACCGTCACCCGGGGCTGGACAGCGGGGCCGCGCCAATCAGCCTTCCTCTGCCAACCCCGGAGCGCAGCCTAACACCGCCTCGGCGCGAGGCGGCGGCGATGCCGACGCCAGCAGGCCTCGTGATTTGAACCCGCTGGCTGGCAATGAGGCGCGCGGTGGTGGCCGGGGTGGTCCCGGCACAAACGGGCCGGTCGATTTGAACCGGCTCATGGACCAGCGCGGCTGGCGGCGGGATGGACCGCTGGCCGGGGACGATTTTGGCCCCTGGTCCGATCGGCTGCGGGACGTCGAGGAGATGATTGAAGAGCCTGTTTTGAGAAACCAGGTGGCGGCAGCCCGCGAGCGGGCGCGGGTGCTGCGCCTCGCCTTCAAGCGGGACCACAAGAGACCGGACTGGGACGTGGTCCGCTTGCAGATCGTGAATCCCCTGGCGGAGGTGCGGGACCGGATAGCCGACGAGCTGGCTCGGCGCCAATCGCGGGAGGCCCTTGTCCCTATCGACCGCGACCCGGTGCCCAGCCGCTACTCGGAACTGGTCCGCCGGTACTACGAAGAGCTTGGCAAGGACAAATGAACGGGACTCTCATCATCCCTGACTCAGCCTGGTTCTGGCCCGCCGCCGGTGCGGTGGGTTTGGCTGCGCTCTTGCTGTTTTGGGGTTACCGGGCGGCGCCGCCGGGGCCGGCGCGCTGGGTTTGCCCGGCGCTCAAAGTGCTCGGTTTGGCGGCCCTGGCCTGTTGCCTGCTCGAGCCGCTCTGGTCGGGTCAGAAGGCCAGGCCCGGAGCCAACCTTTTCGCCATTGTTGCCGATAACAGCCAGAGCCTCCAGATCAAAGACCGCGGCGCCAGCCGGAGCCGGGGCGAATTCCTCCGCGACCTGCTGGATGCCCGGCGCGCCGGTTGGCTGGGCGCCCTCGAAGAGAACTTTGAGGTCCGGCGCTACTTTTTCGATGCCCGCCTGCAAACGACCAGGGGCTTCGAAGAACTGACATTCAATGGGGGGGCCTCGGCCCTGGGCGCAGCCTTGCGCAGCCTGGGCGAGCGGTTCCAGGGCCGTCCCCTGGCAGGGATTCTGTTGTTGACCGACGGCAACGCCACCGACCTCCGGGACGCGCCGGAGTTGGCCGGCCTGGCGCCCATTTACCCAGTGGTCATCGGCAGCCGCGACCCCGTCAAGGACCTGGCCGTCCAACAAGTGCATGCCACGCAGACCGACTTCGAAGACGCTCCCGTCTCCCTGCAGGCCGATGTCTCAGCCGTCGGATATGCCGGCCAAACCGTTGTCGGGCAGGTGCTCGATCCCTCCGGCCGCCTCCTGGCCGAGCAATCCCTCAGGGCCCGCGGGGACAGCGACCCGCTCGCGTTCCGTTTTCAGTTGCGGCCGGATAAACCGGGCCTGTCCTTTTACCGCGTCAGCGTCCGGTCCAGAGAGGAGACAGGTGCGGCCAGGCCGGCCGACGATTCGGAAGAAGCCACGCTTGCAAACAACAGCTCCGTCGTGGCCGCAGACCGGGGACGCGGGCCATATCACATCCTCTACGTCGGCGGGAGGCCGAACTGGGAGTTCAAGTTTCTGAACCGCGCAGTGCAGGAAGACGACCAACTCGAGCTCGTGGGCCTCATCCGGATCGCCCGCCGCGAGCCTAAATTCACTTTTCTCGGCCGCGCCGGCGAGGCCAGCAACCCCCTGTTCCGCGGCTTCGCCAATCAGTCCGCCGAAGAGATCGAGCGCTATGACCAACCGGTGGTTGTGCGGCTCAACACCCGCGAAGGGTTCGAGTTGCGCGGCGGGTTCCCCAAGACCGCCGAGGAATTGTATACCTATCAGGCGGTCATCCTCGCCGATGTTGAGGCCGAGTTTTTCACGCCCGACCAGGCCGTGCTCCTGCAAAAATTCGTTTCCGAGCGCGGCGGGGGTTTTCTCATGCTCGGCGGCATGGAGTCATTCCAGGAGGGCAAGTATCAGCGCACGCCCATCGGGGACATGTTGCCGGTGTACCTGGACCATGCGGAGCAAACCCAGGCCCCCGGCCCCGTGCGGCTGGCGCTCACGCGCGAGGGCCTGCTCCAATCCTGGGCGCGCCTGCGCAATAACGAGGCCGATGAAAAGGCCCGTCTGCAAGGCATGGCCCCTTTCCAAGTCCTCAATCGCGTCCATGGCGTGAAGCCCGGCGCAAGTGTCATTGCCACCGTCCAGGACGAGGCGGGCAAGTCCTTCCCGGCCCTGGTCGCCCAACGCTTTGGCCGCGGCCGCACCGTCGCCCTCACCGTGGGCGATGTCTGGCGGTGGGGCCTGCGCGACGCCGACGCCCATCGCGACATGGACAAGGCCTGGCGGCAACTCATGCGCTGGCTGGTCACTGACGTGCCCAACCGCGTGGAACTGGCCGCCGAGCGCCAGCCGGAAGACCCGAACGGGGCAGTCTCCCTCCGTGTGCGGGTCCGCGATCCCAAGTTCCAGCCGCTCGATAACGCCACCGTCTCCCTCGACGTGCAGCCCGTCATGGTTGAAGCGGCGGGCGGACCGATGACCAACTCCATCCGTCTCCGCGCCGAGCCTTCGGCCGCCGAGCCGGGCCTTTACGAAGCCGCTTACCTCCCGCGCGCCACTGGCGGCTACAAGGTCACTGCCTGTGTGACCAACTCGGCCGGAAGCGAGGTCGGCCGTGCTGAGGCGGGCTGGAGCACCGACCTGGCGGCTGAGGAATTTCGCTCCCTGACTCCCAACATTGCGCTCCTGGAGTCCCTTGCACGCAAGACCGGAGGAGAGATGGTCCGCGCCGATGCGCTGAATCAATTCGCGCGCCGTGTGCCCCAACGGCCTGCGCCCGTAATGGACGCCTGGACCTATCCCCTATGGCACACCCCGGCCGTTTTTGCCTTCGCCCTCGTCTGCCTCCTTGGCGAATGGGGCCTCCGCCGCTGGAAAGGTCTGCCATGAGCATGCCACAGATGAAACAAGAACCGCCGAACACGCGGAATACACCGAAATCCGAAATCCGAAGGCCCGAAATCCGAAGGAAATCCGAAATCCGAAATCCGAAGTCTGAGAGCCGGTTGCACAATTACGGATTAACCGCAAAGAACGCAGAGATCGCAAAGAATTGCCTTGTTTTTATTAGGTCTTTGTGTTCTTTGCGTTCTCTGCGGTTACTTTTGGAACCACCTCCCGAAATCCGAAATCCGCATCCGGTCCCTCATTCGGTGCAGTTGCGGTGTGGCACGCAAGCGCCTGTGGCCTCAGCATCGGGTGCAGAGGCAATGCCCGAAAGCTTTGCGATCTCGGCCTTCGGATTTCGGATTTCGGATTTCGGATTTCGGATTTCCGCGCTCCTGGTCGCCTTCGTCCTCTCCTGGCCCTTTCTCTCCCTCGGCGCCACTCCCGAGCGCGGCACCGTCATCCTCGTCGTCGGAGCGGCCGGAGAGGAGGAGTTTGGCACCAACTTCCTCCGGCAGGCGGACCTGTGGGAAAGGGCCTGCGCGCAGGGGGGATGCTGCTGCATCAGGCTTGGCCCGGCTTCCTCGTCCACGCCCAGCGATTACGACAGGCTCAAGGAAACGCTCGACGCCCAGCCTAAAGAGGGCCTGCTTCCGTTGTGGTTGGTCCTGATCGGCCACGGCACTTTTGACGGCAAGGAAGCCAAGTTCAACCTCTGCGGGCCGGATGTGTCCGCCGGGGAGTTGGCGCTCTGGCTCAAGCCCTTTCGCCGTCCCTTGGCCGTCATCAACACCGCCTCGTGCAGCGCCCCGTTTCTGAACCTGTTGTCCGCCACCAACCGGGTCATCATTACCGCCACTCGCAGCGGCCACGAACAGAACTTCACCCGCTTCGGACAATACCTGGCCCAAGCCCTCACCGACCCGGGGGCCGACCTCGACAAAGACGGCGAGGTCTCTCTCCTGGAGGCATTCTTGACCGCCTCGCACCAGGCCGCCGAGTTCTACAAGCTCCAGGGCCGCATCGTCACCGAGCACGCGCTGCTGGACGACAACGGCGACGGTTTGGGAACGCCGGCGGATTGGTTCCGCGGCCTGCGCGCCATCAAGAAACCCAAAGACAACGCCGGCCTGGACGGCCTGTTTGCGCGGCGCTTCTGCCTCGTGCCCAGCGAGTCCGAACGCAAGCTCACCCCGGAACAACGCTCCCGCCGCGACGCCCTCGAACGGGCCGTTCTCCTGCATCGTGAAAAAAAGGGCCAAATGAACGAGCAGGACTACTACCGCCAACTCGAACAACTTCTCCTGCCACTGGCCAGGTTCTACCAGGAAAACGGATGAGGCGCCACGCGGAGCGCAGACGAAGACTGTCAGTCGGAGGCTGGCTCAGGAGCGTTTTTTAATTCGAGTCCGAGAATCCTCGCAAGCATCCGGCTCATCTCTTGGAATTTTGCCTTGGGGAACGGAGCAATTCGCTTTATGACTTTGGCGTTGTCCACGCCAGCCACCCCCAAGACATTCACAACCGATTCACTCCTCAGCCACACTGGCTTGGGAAAGGAAACTTCGCAGTCGCCGCCGCGAATCTCGGTTGTCATTGGCACAACCACGGACATGTTGCGTTGCCGGTCCGGGTTGGAAATCGAGACGACCACGCAAGGACGAACCTTCTGAGCCACGCCTAAATCCACGATCACCACATCTCCACGACTAAAGTTTGTCATAATCAACATCAGGCGCCGGACCCAGCTTCTCCCATGTGTCCGAGATGATCGGATCCATGCCGGGCAAAGGAGGCAACGTGGGCAAGCCATAAGTTATGGAATCGCGGAGAATGTCCGCCAGGCTCTTTTTCCTCCTTCTGGCCTCACTCTGCACCCGCTCGAAAAGCCCCGCTTCAATCCGCAATGTGTAACTGATTGTCTTCATGTCATCAAAATGGTTACAACAATGAAACGTGTCAAGGCATGTTCAGAAGTGGCCAAAAGACGCCGGCCTGACGTTGGAGAATGGTAACTATTCAGGTTCAGCGGCAACGAACGCGGAACATCCCGGCGCCAGCGCGGAGTCGGAAGGCCTCGCGGACTACGGGCGCGCAAAGCCGGCTGAAGCCGGCGCTCCGGAGCGCTGGCTTCAGCCGGCTTTGGACAGAAAACGTGGACAGGTGCTGAATAGTTACGGAGAATATAGACCTCGGACTTCGGGTCTCCTTCGACCCCTTATCTTGCCCTTTTACTCTCCCCCGTCTCCTGCCCCGCGCCGGACGGAGTCCGCGCTTCGATCCCCACCAACAGCCCCACACAAGCCAGCGAGGTCACCAGGCTGGAACCGCCATAACTGACAAAGGGCAACGGGATTCCCTTGTTGGGCAGCGCGCTGACGGCAACGCCGATGTTGATGAAGGCCTGAAAGCCGATCAAGAACGTGATGCCGGCGGCCAGCAACTGGGAAAAGGGATCGGGCGCCCGCCAGGCTATCACCAGGCCGCAGACCACCAGCGTCATAAACGCCGCCACCACCAGGCTGGTTCCCGCAAAGCCCGTTTCTTCGCCAACCAACGTCAGGATCGAATCGGTGTGTTGCTCGGGAACAAACCCCATCTTCAGAAAGCCGCCGCCCAGCCCCACACCCAACCAACCCCCGCGACCGAGCGAGAGCAGCCCCAGCCACGGCTGCCAGGCGTAGGTATCCTTCCAACGTTCCGGGTCCAGGAAGGCCAGAAGACGTCCCATTCGCACCGGGTTGGCGTGCAGGGCCGCCAGAAACAGAACCAGACCTGCCGCCGCGGCCAGTACCAACCGGCGCCACGGGGTGCCCGCCACGGCCATCAGCAGGCCCGCCACCGTTGCCAGCAGGATCGCTGTGCCCCAATCCGGCTCCAGGAATGTCAGCACCACCGCCGGCAGCGACAGCAGGCCAGGCCAAATAAAGCCCTGCGCCCGATCTCCCATTCCAGAAAGGCGCTTCGAGCAGTACGACGCCAATACCAGGATGAGGGCCGGCTTGGCTACCTCCGAAGGCTGCACACCCCATAACCACCGCCGGGCGCCGTTGACCCGCGGGGCCAGGCTCGGGACCAAAACCAAAACCAGCAGCAAGAGGGACAGCCCATAAAGTATCCAGGGCAGATGGAACCTTCCGAGCGTGCGGTGGCCCACACATCCTGCTGCCAAACCCGCCAGCGCTCCCCACCCAATCCAATGGAGCTGTTGGTAGAAGCAGGCCTCGCCTTGCCACATCCCGGCGCTGTACAGCATCGTTACCCCCAAGGCGAGCAGGAAGGCAACGGCAGAAAAAAGGAAGAAGCGCGCTGGTTTCATAAAGCGAGGAGCCGGCCTCAACGCCCGGAACCCGAAGGCAGCGGGGCCGCGGGCGCCTTTTGGGCAAACGTCCCCATGCGCCCGATCTCCGGCGGCAGCCGAAGATAGCTGGCCGCCTGCTCGGCAATGGCCCGGAAGACCGGCGCCGCTGTCTGGCCGCCGTAATAGGCCGAGCGGGGCTGGTCATACATCACCAGGATGCACAATTCAGGAGCCTCAGCGGGAAAGAAGCCGGCGAAAGTGGCGCGATACTTGCCGCCTTCATAGCCGTGTTTGCCCGCCACCCGCGCCGTGCCTGTCTTGCCGGCGGCCGTGTAATTTTCCATCTGCGCCAGGCGGCCCGTGCCCTCATCGGACACCACCGCCTTGAGGCCCTCGATCATTGCCCGCGCTATGGCCGGGGGCACCACCGCCCGAACGCAATGCGGCTGCGTCTGCGCGACCACCTTTCCCTGGTTGTCCACAATCCGCGCCACAAGGATCGGCTTCATCAACCTGCCCTCGTTCGCAAGGGCGCTCATCGCCATTGCCAATTGCAGGGGACTTACCGCCACACCGTAGCCGATCGCCGCCCGAGTAACCGAGGTCGACGAACCCGGTTTGACTGGGTCGGCCGCGGCGTAGCGCTCCCCCTCCAGCCCGAGGCCGGTAGGCTCGCAAAACCCAAAGGCCCGTATGTAACGGTTCATCCGCTCCCCCCCAACCCGCAGACCAACCTGCGCCGCCGCGTTGTTCGACGACTTGGCAAATGCCTGCCGCAGTGGCACGACTTCCATCGGCTCGCTGTCGCTCAACGGCCGCGGGATGTTCAGACCGTCCCTGCAATTGATCGGTTGGTTCCAGTCGATGAGGCCCTCGTTCCAGGCGGCGGCGTACGTCACGATCTTGAACGTGCTCCCCGGCTCGATCAGGTCCTGTATGGCCCGGTCCCTCCACGCCTCAGCCGGCACCTGCCCGCACCCCAATCCGTAATCCGGCAAGCTCACAAGAGACAGAACCTCTCCGGTCCGGACCCGGACAATGATCGCCACCGCCCCTGTTGCCCCGTAAAGTTCAAGCCCCGCCTTCAGCTCTTTGGTGGCAATCTCCTGCAGGCCCAAATCGATCGTCAGAACAACGTTCTTGCCGTCCACCGGCTTGCGGAACACGGCGCGGCGGTCCGGTATCTCGCGGCCGCGCACGTCCCGGACGCTCTCGCAGTATCCTGGCGACCCCGATAGGTGGAAGTTGAGGATATTCTCGATTCCCCATTCGGGAACAAACGCGCCCGCGCCAAAGTCATGATCGACCCGGCCCACCACATGGCAAAGCAGCCGGTCCTGGGGGTAAGTCCGCGCAAAGTCATCTTCCGCATACACGGCGTGATGCCGCATCCGCTGGAGCTGCGCCTTCTGCCGGGTCTGCAGCCTGCCCGGATTAAACCCGAAGTTCGCCTCGCTCAATTTCCGCTGAAGCCACTCCCATTCCTCAACCGACGCGCCTTGCTTGAGGCACACCCGGTTGTCATAGACCTCCCGGCCATGCCCATCCACCTCGAGTAAACGAGGCCTGAGTTTCGTGCGCGCCAGCGCGGACGCATCCGTTTGCAGCCAGCAGGCCAGGAGCTCGGCCATCTCGCCGGCCCGCTCTCCCAGCAGGCATGGGTCCACGAATATGTTCTTCACCGGCCGGACCATCGCCAATGGAACGCCGTTGGCATCCCGAATCTCTCCCCGAATGGCCGGCATGCTCCTCTTGAACTCGTAGTAACTTCTTGCCTTTCCTTCCATCTCTCTGTGCCGGACCACCTGCAATGAGTAGAGCCGGCCTTCCAGCCATGCAAAAGCCAACAGCAAGACCGAGCCGAGCAGGGCCAACCTCCGGTATTGTAACGCGTGCAACATAATGGTGCTCCTGTAACGTCATCATTGGGCTTCGATAGCGGAGCCGGTGTTAAGTCGAACTCCAACCCGCTATCCGCGGCGCTGCAGCGTTGGGATGCGCCCGGACCTTGCCGTTTGCACCGGCTTCCCTCGGACTGGCTGCCCTCCAATCAGTAAAGACAACGACCGGGCGCCGCGAGCGGCCGCGCTCAAACTCGGGCCGCGCGCGTTGCCGGCCAGCATCTTCCCCTCCACCGCCGCCCAGGCGGGTGCCCCAAGCGGCTGGAGTGGCAGCCGAACCGCCGCCGCCACCGCCTTCGGGTCCACCCGCGAGCTCGCTTCCCTCCTGACCAGCCAACTGCGACGGAACCCCGCCTCACCCTGCTCCACCGCCCGAATTGCCTTGCCCCGTTCGTAAGCCGCTCTCCTGGGCTCGATCCTGGCCATCCCCGCCAGGCCAAGGCCCGTGAAGCCGCAGCCGGCCACCAGGAGAAGCGCGATCCAATCGCGCAGCGACCTCGCCGCCACCCTGCCCTTCGCGGACCTCGCCAGGAGCGCCTCCTCCGTCATCCGCCCGAAGTCTCCCCCGCGCTGGACCAGGCCGTCCTGCAACCGGAGATTGGAACTTCCAGGGCGCCCCTGCGTCCGCCGCCTGCGCAAGTTGCCCCAAACGGGCCTTGCCAGAAGCCTCGGCAGGAACGGCCGGTCGAGGTCGTATCGGCAGCCACCCGCCCTGCCGCCTTGAACCGCCGCGTGAAGATATAATAAAGAGGCAAGTTGCATAATTCTTAGATTCCTTTCTGCTTCGCGCTCTCCGTCGCCGCCTTGAGGGACGCCGGCAGTTCCGCGTGCAAGCTTTTTTGGTTCCACACTTCAAAATACTTAATACATCCCAGCAGCACCGCTTCGCCCTTGATCCCTACCGATTCACACAGGTCCGGACGCAACACCATCCGCCCGGATTCGTCTATCTCCTGGATCTCCGAATTGCCCCCAAGCACGCGAACGAATATCGCGTCCGCGTCATTGGTGAGTTGCCCTCCCCCAAGCCCGTCGAGGATCTTCTCATACAGTTCCGGTGGCAGGACCTTCAGACACTTGGGCGCGTCCAACGGCCAGCTCACAACCATGAAGCTCTCTCCCTTCCTGTCCCGCCACCATTTGGCGGGAATGCTCACCCGGCCGGCCTTGTCCACCGAGTGTCGAAACCGGCCATTAAAGAAACTCTTATGTTGACCATCACTCATGCGGTTGCTCTTCTGAATGTTCCAACCCGGAACTGCGGACATCTCTGGCATCTATGGCAAAACCAACCCAAGCCCATACATGCCATACCATACAGTCTCGACCCATCATATCCCCGATCGTGCCGTAATATGCCAGAAAAACTTGTTGACACGCTATTCACACGTTGTTCACATGTTATTCACCGCTCCTTGCACGCCTTGGGGCTCCTCCATAGTAGATGCCAAGGTTCACGCGCAATCAACTCCTCGGGACGCTTCACTCTGCCTTGCACCTTACGCGGAATTTTTGCCACCCAGCGCCGCATACAACCTCGAGCCCCAACATCGGCCAGGCTTATTGTCCCGAAGGGACTACCCGACAATGGCCCGGCGCTTCAGCGCCGGGAGAGCCAGGTTTACGTTCAGCCCGTTCCGAAGGAACGGCTGAAGGAGGCGCGCTCTTCAGGACGTTTTCTGGTCCGTTGCGCTTCAGCCGTCCCTTCGGGACGGAGGATCTGGGGGCGCCCGACCCGGCGCTGAAGCGCCGCGCTGGTGTCGGGGTGTCCCTCCGGGACAAAGACCGGCATCGGACGTATGGCGGGGAT
>Ga0181524_10001971_pt1 | contig 22289 bp, 19 predicted proteins | sample PEATcosm2014_Bin_34_FD_119761 | JGI IMG/M metagenome (GOLD analysis project Ga0181524, IMG submission 119761) | Peatland microbial communities from MTU Mesocosm Facility, Houghton, MI, USA - PEATcosm2014_Bin05_60_metaG | ecosystem: Environmental > Terrestrial > Soil > Wetlands > Peat | place... | reverse complement strand
GCCGTTTGAGCAGAAGTTCAACGATGACCGCACGCTGGAAGAGATGCCGCGGTACCAGTTTGTGACGAATTTTTATCAAGGATTTGGGTTGTCGTTTGTGGCGGTGCTTTCGCAGGATGTGCCCAGCGTGCGCTTCTACCCGCAATCCGCACAATCGCTAGTGGATATTGCCGCGGCGCGCGCGGCAAGCGACGTGGCGGAGCTCATCGAGCGAAATAACCATGTGGAGCACCTGCTGACGTCGATCGGATATTTTCTGTGGACGGATGGGAAGCTGGGCGCGTACGTGCGGTTCGTGAAGGATGGGCAGCGCTTCGGTTTTCGCGAGGAAGAGATCCTGGCGGCCGTGGAGATTCCGTTGGGGGTTGACACGTGGGTTTGTCCCTCCTGCGGCAGGGAGACCCCGGTCGTGGGATATGAGGAAGTACAGAACGGATATCCGCGTTCCGCGATCAGCGATCAGGAAACTATTCAAGACGCAGGGAACTTGCCCCGATCCCTCGACTCCGGTCTGCAGAAGGCGCAGACCTCCGCTCGGGATGACAATTTCGGATTTGGCGAGAATGACGGAGCGGTAGGTAGCGGCGCTGGGACAGGACACAACCCCGAATCGGCGTACGCCGTGGACCTGGCTGGGGAAAGCCTCGCCCCTGAAGGGGTGAGCTACACGTGTCCGGGGTGCGGGGCGGAGTTGGGCGAAAGGGATTTGCGTAGGGCGGAGCGAGTGACGGTGCCGCGTGTCGTGGAGACGTGGCGCGTGGCGAACGGCCAGGAAGTGATCTCGATTGCGGGTGGGCTGGAACTGAATACGCCGGTCTGGGCGAACGAGATGCACGAGTATCCGTACCTGCAATGGCAGGCGGAAGTGCACCGCGCAAAATTGAAGGCGGCGTATCCGCTGGCTGCGGGGAAAATCGAGTCGGCGCCTTCGCAGGGCCCGGAGGATGTGTACGCACGCGTGTCGCGGCTGAGCGTGGAGCAAGGGTTGCCGTCGATTCATCCCGGCGACGCGCTAATGAACCTGATTACGTTCGACCGCACGTGGCTGCGGCCGTGGGCGTTTTACGGAATTGAGAATGAAGAGGTGCGCAACGAACTGCTGGCGCTCTTCCCGGATGGCTGCTACGTGGGGTTTGCGGGCGATGTGTACTGCGAGGCGCGCAACGAAAGTATGGATGATCACTGGCGGGTGCTGCACGCGCTGCCAGGGGACGGCCAGAACCGGCCGAGCGTGGGCGATTCGCTGGTGCAGGTGCAGGAACGCTACAACACGTTGAGCAACATGCAGGCGGAAACGTATGAGTACGGCATCCCGCCGATTTACGCCGACCCGCAGGTGTTGGACTTTGATGCCCTGGCGAACCAAATAGCGGAGCCGGCAGCCCACTTTCCGGCGCGAGCGCGCCCGGGCCAGCCTTTGGCGGCGGGATTTTTCCAGCCGGCGCCGGCCCAGGTGCCTCCGGACATGATTCGTCACCAGCAGGATTTGATTGGGCCGGTGTCGCAATTCTTGACCGGGCTGTTTCCCGCGGTGTTCGGCGGAAACATGGAGGATGTGAAGACGGCGAGCGGCTATGCCATGGCGCGCGACCAGGCGATGGGACGGCTGGGGCTGGTGTGGCGCCGGCTGAAACAGTTTTATGGCGAAGTGATGCTGCTGGGCGTGGATTGCTTCCGGAAAAACCGACCTGAGGATGTGGATGTGCCGCTGCTGGGTCCGGATGGGACGCTGGACGCGCGGATGATTCGCGTGGGGGATTTGAAAGGGAATATCTGTGTGCATCCGGAGGCGGATGAGACGTTCCCGCGGCTGAAGTCGCAACAGCGCGGCGTGCTGCAGCAGTTGTTTGGTCTGAAGGATCCGCTGATTCAAGAGGCGCTGGCGGAGCCGGCGAATCTTGGGTACATCAAGAATGTGCTGGGCTTGACGGAGCTGGTGATTCCGGGGGAGGACTCGCGGAACAAGCAGTTGCGGGAGATCCAGGTGTTGCTGGGGAGCGCCCCAATCGTTGTAGATGTGCCCGAAAACGCGACTCCTGATTCGTCCGTGCCTGGCAAAGCAGACAATCCGCAGGGCTCGCCGAACGATTCCGGCGGAACACGGGACACGAACCACGGGCCACGAACTGTCGTGCTGCCGTCTGTGGTCGTGGATGTGCTGCTGGATGATCATGCGGTGGAGTTTGAGGAATGCAAGCGGTGGGCGAATTCAGAGGCGGGGCAATCGGCCAAAATGACGAATCCTGCCGGGTTTGCGAATGTGCGGGCGCACGCGGAGGCACATTTGCGTGCGATGCAGGCGCAAGCCGCATTGAAGGCCTAAGAAGAATTTGGCGTGGCGAGAAAACCGCACAGGCGCCTGGTTGGATGTGATTTTGCTGCGATGGGGAGCAGCAGTGCTGCGCCCCTACATGGACAGTAGGAGTGAACGCGGAGAGTGGGATGGAAACGATTGCGACACAGAGCGGAATGCAAGGTGCGGACAGGGAAGTGTTTGCGCTGACGGATGAGCAAATATTGGGGATGGAGCCGGAGAGAGCACCTGGCGCAGCGCTGACGGACGAGCAACTGCTGGAGGACGCCGGAACGAGCGTAGAACGGGGCGCGGCGGAGAACGTTGCGGACGGAAAAGCAACGATGGGGGATGCGGCGCGGCGGGACGCCACGGAGCAAGCGACAGAGATTGGGGCGCAGGCGCCGCCACAGTGGCTGGCGGAGAGGATGCGCGACCCCTGGCATGGGGATGAGGCAAAGGAGTTGTGGGAAAGCGCGGTGCAGGCGAGGCAGGAGGCGGCGGCTTATCGCGAGGCGATTGCAACGCCTGCCGAAGCGCGGGCGCTGAAGGAGATTTATCCCGGCGGAGTAAACGAGGCGAAATCGGCGGCGGAACGCGCGCGGCAGTTGGATGAGTTTGATGGCGCGTATTTTGGCGCAGCGGGGAGGCCGACGGAGGAGATAAGCGCGGCCAGGGTGCAATTAGCGCAGAGATTGATGGAGCAGGATCCTGCGGCGTTTCGCGAGATGGTGGCCGCGGGAGTGAGATTGCTGGAGGCTCGCGGCCAGTCGTCGCTGGGCAGCGAACAGCGGCAAGACGCGGGGAGCAAGTCGGGGTCCGTCGACTCCGGTCCGCAAAATGCGCAGACCCCCGCTCCCTTCGACTACGCTCAGGGCAGGCGGGATGACAACAGTCAGTTGGATCGCGGGGCGGCGGCCAGGAAAGGCCCAACCCCTGAAGGCGTGAGCTACAGGGACGGAAACGCTGGACAGCCGGTTGCGCCGCAGGTTCCGCCGGCGTACGTGAATTTTGAGAAAGCCACGAATGCGGAGTTGGAGAAGAGCGTCGGCGGGGCCATTGCGCGAGCGATGGAGCAGGCGCTGCCGAACTTGAGAAGCCTGGATCGAGCGGGGCGAGACGCGGCATCGCAGGGCACACCTTTACAGGAGAGATTGGGCGCGGCGGTGCGCGAGGAGGTGGAAGCGGCTCTGAAGAGCGACGCGCAACTAGGCGAGCAAGTGGCGAAAATTCTGGGCGCGCGGCGGTTTGACGATGCCACGCGGGCTCAGGTGGTGAGGGTGATTGATGCGCGAGCGCAGCAGTTGGTGCCAGGCGCGGTGAAGCGGGTGGTGGGGAGCTGGACGACGGCGACGCTGGGGACGAGAGGGAAGAGCCGAGCGGCGGAAGTGGGATCTGGTGATTCGCGAGAGGCGCGCGAAACCCCTGCGAAGCCCGCGCCACGGGCGGGGAAGTCCGGCCAGAGTTCCGCACACGGTGCGAGTTCGGAGCCGCGCGTTGGCGGACGAACGGGGAACCGCGGGCGGGTGGATTACGGGAAGTTGAGCGACGAACAGATTTTGGACTTGTAGAAAGAGTTCGCCACAGAGCTCACAGAGAGCACAGAGTTCGCGGAGAAGATAAACCCAAGAGCACAGTCAGCAGTGACTTTGCCACCAGATGGAGTTGTCAGTATCCAGTTGTCAGTTTTCAGTTTGAGAGAAGAGAAATCCAAGACCCACGCACACACTCCGTGCCTGGGGCACCCGGCATGGCCCGGCTTTCAATCACACGTCTTACCAAAGTTTTGGCGCCTTCTCGCAAGACGCCTGCCTGCCCTTCTGAAGCGGGGCGGCACATCTAAGGAGAAAAAACAATGCCAGCACAGCAAAACGCGAATGTCATCGCGTTGCAGCTCGAGAAGGTGCGCGACAAGGTACCTTTGCTGTATGAGCGCGACGACATTCTTTTGACGATGATCCAGCAACGCGGTGACGTGGAGAAAATCTCTTCACGAAACTTGCGCTTGCCGTTGCAGGTCAATCCCGGTGGGAAGGCCGGGTCGTACAACGCAGACGGAGGCGACCTTGGCCGCGGCTCGGGAACCCAGTACGACGTGGCGCAGGTGTCGCCGATCTTCTTCCGCTTCGCGATTGAAATCACGAAGCTGGTGGAATACGCGACGACCGGAAGGGAACGCGCGATTGAGAACGCGGCCAAGCGTGAAGTGGCCAACGGAATGAAGCAGTTTCGCGCGTTCCTGGACAAGCTGATCCAGACGGCCGGAAACGGCGTCCTGGGCACGATCAGCGCGGTGAGCGGGACCACCTTCACCATGACGGTGCCCTGCGGCGCGGCGCTGGTGTATTCCGGACAAACGATCCAGATTTACGACACCACGTTGACGACCAACCGGAACATCGCCGCGGGCGTAACGACCAACGTGGTGACGGCGGATCCGATCACCACACAGCAAATCACCGTGGACAACGTTCCCACAGGGACGGTGGCGACGGATGTGATCGTGCATGACGGATTGAGCGGCGCGCAGCCGGTTTCGCTGTATGGGATCAAGTATCACCAGAACAATTCCACCACGGGAACCTGGCTGAACCTAAACCGGGCGACTTATCCGGTGCAACTGCAGACGCCGCGCGTGAACGCGGGTAACGCCGCACTGACACCGGCCAATGTCCGCCTGGCGATCAACAAGGTGCGCAAGGCGTTGGGGATCAATCATCTGAGCAAGCTCATCGCGTACATGGCGGTTGAGCAGGAGCATGCCTGGGAAAATCTGGGCATCACGGTGAGTTCCATCATCAAGGAAGGGGGCGGCGGAAACGGGAACGACCTGGACCTGCTGTTCACCGGACGAAAGACGATGAGCGGGATTCCGATCAAGTCCAGCGTAAACGCGGACCAGACGCGCGTGGACTTCCTGGATCTGGCGCACTGGGGCCGCGCCGTGTTGAAGGACATTGATTTTTACGAGGTCAATGGCAACACGGTGTTCCCGATTTACGGGGCCAGCGGCGGATTGGCCGCGTCTTATATCTTTTATTTTGACACGTCTTTTCAATTGTTTTCGGACAGCCCGCGCAGCGGCGCCTACGTGGATACCTTAGCCAGACCCCAAGGCTACTGAGATCTTTTCTTCTGCCTTTGGCGTGCAAGAAACTCCTCAGTGGTCATCTGTAGCTTCCTGTTGTTGCAGGGGCGGCAAGCGGGCACAACGTTTTTTGTGGTGTTTGTTCCGCCCCTGCTCAGCGGAATTTTGTGGTCTAGGGTCCTATTCGCTGGCGAGAGTCTGGCGCCACAGTAGAAGCACCGAAAATTGTAGCGTTTGAGTAGGCGCAGCCACTGTTCTGGCCTGATTTCCCCTTTGGCTCCAGCTCTCCGCGCTTGAATGTTCCTTTGAGAGACGATACGCGAAACACGGTGCGCGCGGTAGCGTTGCCTCTCTCGAGCTCGGAAGAACTCTGGGTTCTTGGCCCATAGTCCCCTTCGCTTCTAAAGTATCTGATCCCGGTTCTTCCAGTAATGTCGGCGCCGACGGGCCTTTTGTTGTTCCAGATTTCGTCTTCGCTCTCTGCGGTAGTACCTCTTCCACCGTAGCCGTTGTTTGGCGCGGTTCCTGTGATACCACGCTTTGCCAAATCGCTTGTACCACTTTCTGTTTTGTGCGCGCACTTTGTCGGGGTTCTTTCTTCTCCATGCAAGCAGATATGCACGGGACTTGCGCGGGTGTCTTTTGCGCCATGTCCTCAACCATTCGCGTTGATACTTACGCTGGGCAGCAAGGTGCTGCCGGCGCCACTTCTTCTGGTATTCGCGCTGATAGGCTCTATAACGCGCGACCCATTGCGGCTCGCTCAAGCGGCGCTCCTTGTATCTGCGGCGCCGGTCGCCAGGATTCTTGTAAGGCATGAGGTTTTATCGTAAGGCTAACGTATCCATGAAGGTAGAGGAATGCAACAGCAAGAATACCGCAAGAATTCAGATCTTGCGCGAACTTCACGAGACGCCGGAAGAGGTGGCGCGGCGTCTGGAAGCCGCCGGGGGACGGAATCGTTTTGGCGAGCCCAACTATCGTGTGATTTGGGGCTGGAACCGGTTGGCGTGGATTGGCGGGAAGTTTGAAGACCGCGACGCGCACGGGGATTTGGTGCGGGAAGTGGTGGAATTGCGATTGGAGCCGAAATATCCGCAGGTGAACCGTTGGCACGTGGAACGCTGGGTGCCTCCGGAAACGTATGGGTCGCCGCGGGAGTGGTACGCGAGGACCGTGGAAACCGCGAATGGAGCGAACGTGCCGGCATTGGGCCCGTATCCGGAGCGGGGCGAGTACGAGCATTGTTTTACGCTGCAAGGGCCAAAGGGCGATTTTGTGCAGTTGACGCCGACGATTGTGGAGCACGTGGCGCGAGCGATCGAATGGGCAAAGCGTTTCCCGAGGGCGAAACAGCGGGGAATGTTGTACGAGAGGGAATCGCGCGAAGAGCGGGAGTACGAGGAGTGGGCCTACACCTTGATGGATGACGCGGCGCCGGCGCTGCACGGGCAGCCGTTTGTCACGGTGGTGTAGGCAGGGATCTTGGGTCGAGAAAGTAATCACGAATTATGAGCGGCAGAATTTCACACCTGCGGATCTGGCTGAAGGGGCTGGCGGCGGCGGGGATTAGCGGAGCTGCCGGTGGAGTGATGACCGGGCTGGCGGCGGTGGGGATCGATCCGGCGCATTTTAACTTGCAAGCGGGGATGGGAGCGACAGTCCGGATTGGAGCGGCCGCAGCGTTGATCAACGCGGTGATTGGCGTGGCGGCCTATTTGCAGAAGTCGCCGTTGCCGGACGAGTGACGCGTGAGCAGCAGGTTGTGCGTCGTCGGAGATTGGGGAACAGAACATGCCAGTAGTGGGATCGAGTGCGTATAACACGGCGGGGCAGATAACCTCGCTGGTGAGGTCGCTGTTGAACGATGCGCAAGGAAACCTGTTCACGGATACGTTGCTGTTGCCGTATCTGAATTCTGCTTACCGCAAGGTGCAGCGAGCGATTGGGAACGCCGGCGGCGGGGGATTCATCCAGGATGATGTGCTGCTGGTAGTGGCCGCGGTTGCGGGACAGGATGCTTCGCTGCAGGTGTCGCTGAGCGACGCCAGCTCGCCGCCGAATCAGTTGCCGACGGACCTGCTGGTACCGCTGAAACTTTGGGAGCGGCCGAATTTGTCGACACAAGAGTTTGACGAGATGGTGGACCTGACCAGGCACGGCGGGCTGCCTTCGCGCGTGCAGGACGTCACCCTGAGCGTGTGGGAATGGCGCGCTGACGGGCTGTGGTTTCTGGGAGCGACGCAGGATACGCAGATACGCTTGCGCTACTTGAAAGCGTACCCCGATTTCACGGATTCCACCTCGCCGGTGCTGGTGCGCAATGCCCAGGAAGCGCTGGCGTACGCGACGGCGGCACTGGCGGGATGGGCCAGGGGCAGTCCGCTGGCGGAAAAGTGGGACGATGCGGCGAGCGACGCGATCGAGGACCTGGTGGTGGCGGCGGTGCGCAGAGAGCAGCAGAGCGGCCGCAGGCGGCGGCCGTTTTCGGCGAGGAGCGGATATACGCCGTTTTGAGAGCGTTTTCAGTTGTAAGTTTTAAGTTTTAAGCAAAGAGCTTTCAGCAAGACGGTTTTCATCTAGGAGAGGGGTGCGGGAATGGCAATTACGATTTCGCTGTCGCCACTGAACGTGGACAGCAGCGCGAGCAACTTTGTATATGCAATCGCTACGCTGACGTTCTCGGGAAATTATACGACGGGCGGGGACACGCTGGATTTCACGCAGGTGGCGAACCAGTTGCCGTCCGATACGATCGTGCAAGCGTTTGCCGGAAGCCAGAACGGCAACAGCATGTACTACACGGCCGTCCAGGGAAGCGCGCTGAACACCTGGAAGCTGAAGTGCTTTCTCGGCGGGGGAACGGAGCTGAGCGCGGGAGCGTATCCGACGACCGTGACGTCGGACATTGTGCAGCTTAGCATCACGGCGAGGAAACTGTTGTAGCGCGCTGGAAGTCGGATCAGGGATATCAGCGATCAGATATCAGTGACCAGGAGACGGTTCTGGAAGGCCGCTCCCGAATTGGTGGTCGCGGCTGGCGCTGAAGCCGGAGTTGTCATCGCCGGCTGGCAAGAGAGAGACCTCAGGTCTGAAGGCCTGAGCTACAGGACTGCGAAGCACATGATACGATCAAAAGTCAGTATGGGTATGTTGTGGGCGATATTGGCGCTGGCGCTGCACGTGTTGCCGGGAGTGGTAGGGCCGGCGCAGGGGCAGGGCTCGCGCAAAGACGACATCGTATTCAACACGCGCGGTGTGCCGTTGGCCGGGGCCACGGTGCGTGTGTGCGCGATGCCGGCAACGGGACAGCCGTGTACGCCGCTCGCGCTCATTTACTCCGATCCGCTACTCACGCAGGCGCTCGCAAATCCCACGACCACGGATGGCATGGGGAACTACACTTTTTACGCCGCGCCGGGGAAGTATGAGATCGAGATTTCCGGCCCCGGAATCACCACCAAGCAATTGCCCAACGTGATTCTGCCAAGCGATCCTTCCTCGCCGACATTCAGCAGCCTCTCTTCCACGGGCGGAATCAGCGCGTTTACGTTGAGTCTTACCGGCAACCTGACGGTGAATGGCAGCACCACGGTGGTGGGAAATATGGCCAGTGGCACGCTGAGCCTCTCGAATCAAAGCACGGCGCCAGGCACGCCGAGCGCAGGCTCCGTGAATCTGTATACCAAGACCCTGGACAAGCGGTTGTACTACAAGGATGAAACCGGCACGGAGGTGGGCCCGATCGCGACCGCCAGCGGCGCGCAGACGAATACGCCGAACACCTTCACGGCGCAGCAGAGTTTCAACGCCGACACCCAGTTTGGTGGACCGAATCCCTACTACGACCTGCGAAAGTGGGGCTGGTATACGAGTCCAACGTACTACCGCACCGGGACGACCGGAACCATGTTGGCCTCATCCTCGACGCTGACGCTGGCAAGTGCGCTGGATTTCGCCAACGGGCAGGGCGTGGTTGTTCTTGGCGCTGGCCCGACACCCACGATTTCTACTCCTACAAATGTGACGGCAGCCGCAGTGGGAGCGACTGGCTCGACCATGTATTACTACTGCGTGGTGGACGAGGACTACATGAACGGGCGCACGGCCTGTTCTTCGGCAGGGTCCGTGTCGAACGCGGTAGCAACACTGGGCCTCCAGACCTACACCATTACGGCAGGTTCGCGCACTTCCGGTGTGACCACCATCACAGCCGCGAATACCATCATTTCCGGTGCGCAGATTGAAGTGCAGAGCGGCAGTACGGGCCAATCCTCTTTCGAGGGTGCATTTACGACAACCTCATCTTCGGGAAGTAATATCACGTACAACCAGTACGGCGTGGCCGATGCGAGTGGTACGGTTACGAGTGGGAATCTTCGCGTGGCGGGACAGGTAGCGGTGAAATGGGCCGCGCCGACTACCTACACCGTTCTGAAGCACCTCATCTACCGCTGTACAGGCGCATCCTGTGCGCTGCCGGGAAACGCAGCGAACTACAATCTAGTGGGCGTGGCGCAGGGGCAGGACAGTTACTTCCTTGACCGTGGCTATCCGATGTTTGCGGTGAACCCGGACAATGGCGACGCTTCCCAAACTGCTCCCACGAGCACATCGAACGGTTGGCTCTCGACAACAATTACCTCGGGAGGCGGAACGACGACTCTGACGCTGGCGGCAGCAGCCACGAATGCGGTTTCCGGCGTGACGGTGCGGCATGACAACGCACCAATCATCAAGGCGGCGTGCGCGGCGATTCCTGCAAACACGGGTGCGCCAATCCTGTTTGCGCCCGCGACACCGGGAGCCGGAGCGTACAATTACGCTCCATTCTCCTCTTTTTTCACTTTTGGTTCTGGTGACTCTCCCGCCGCAGTCAACGCGAACTGTCCCGGAGGAACGGAGATTGATTTTCAGAGCGCACTCTGGCTGAACGCGCCCATGCAGCTTGGACATAACGTCACCATGCGCGGCGGGCCTGGGGGAGAACTCTCTATCGCGTCAGGCTACTTTGAAGCCCCTATGACGCTCATCGCGGGCTTGGCCTATCCGATGATCTACATCAACGGCGCAGCTTCCAGCAACGATTTTCTCGCCAACCTCAAAATCACCTGCAACCAGAACTACCAAACCTGCCTCTACGAGGATATGGCGTCGAACGGCGACGGTCCCACCGACTTCCGCTATGACGATGTGTATCTTGTCAACACCAATGGCTATTCCAACGCTTACGTCGCCAAGGGGGGCTTTGGGCGGTTCTGGACACGCGGCATCTGGCAAACGAGCGCCAACGACTTCACTTCACCCACTGCGGCGCTATTCTCTCCGAATTGCGGCACAGGGCAACCCGTGGAGTCGGGAATGCCTTCGATCGGCTACACCTACCTGACCTCCATCTATGGCGGATTCCTAGTGACGGACTGCGGAGTGCCGGACCAAATATGGCAGCACTGGACGTTCAACGAAATGTTAATGGAAAACAGCTACGGACCTGGATTTCGCGCCATCATGGCTACACAAGTGAACAACATCGACATCTACAACGCCAGCTACGCGGACCCGCTGGGCGGTTTAGCAACGCCGATGATCGACCTGACGAACGCCCCCGTTGGCACGAACATTCTCATCACCAATGCGAACTGCGCGACGAGCAACCAACCTCTTTTTGAGGTTGCCAACCCGGGCACGTCGCCATCCCAATACAATGGCATCCAAGTCTTCGGCATTCCCTGCACCTATCTCGGCACCAACAATGGCATAGTGACTTACGCCCAAGACTCGTTCACCGATCAGTTGAACTGGAACACCCGCCTGCAAAACACTTCGCACGTCGCGTACATAATGACTCCTCCCGGAGCGCCAGCAAGCGCCGTGGTAAGTGCTGGCGGCGCGGTTCCGGTTGGAACGCACACGTACCGCTTGACCGCTGTGGACGCGGACGGCAACGAGACATCGTGGGGACCAGCCATTTCCGCGACGACCACCAGCGGCAACCAGACCGTGACCATCACCGCCCCGGCAACTTTTCCGAACGGCGCTGTCGGCGTGAACGTATACCGCGATTCCTACAACGCAATCCTGAACAACGGAGCGAGCTGCCCCGTGCCGGGTATCTCTACACCGGGAGGAACGGAAATTGACAGTTCCGCGGGCGCGTACTGCAGCGGCTCGGGACAGTACGGCACCAATTACGCGGGGTCTTCTCTACTCTCCTCGAACGGACTTTCCACGTACAAACTCCATCTGGGCAGTGAAGCCCTCACGGCTTCTCCTCGCGGCGAACAAAACATCTTCCTTCCCAGTGCGTTGACTTCGACGTGGACGGGTTCGACGTGGACGCCCGATAAGGGTGTCACGGTTACGCGGGTGCAAGTGCAGGCGAAGACGGCGCCGGCCGGGTGCACGACCAACGCGGTGGTGCGGCTCACGGACGGCACTAACCCCGTCAACGTAACGATTTCCGGTGCGGCCAACGATTCCGGCACCATCGCGCAGAACTACGCGGCCGGGACGCCGTTGACGTTGAGCGTGCAAACGGCCGCGGCGGGCTGCACAACTTCACCCGCCGACGCAAATGTGACCATCCAGTACCGCATGCAGTAGAGGCAGAACTCAGAAAACGCGAAACACCGCATTACCCTAGGCTTCAGAATTCACGAAAACAATTCGAGGAAAATATGAACACGCAGAACGATGTCGTTGCGTTGGTGAATATCTCCACGCAAAAGTGGCCGCCGCGCCAGCGCACCTATTTTGGCTCGCTGGAGATCCGCACGCCGCAACCCGGCGAGGCCTTCGCGGTCACCCCCATTCGTGCCTGCAAAGGCATCATGGACCTGGGGGACAAGCGCAGCATGGAATTTCCCATCACCGCGCGGGAGATCGCCGATGATTTGGCCAGGGAGATCAATGGCGATTCAGGCGAGGGAAGCTTTCACGGCGTGTTCGTGGCGGCAGGGCCGCTGCCGACGGAAGCGGAGCTGGCGGAGGCCCACAGGAAGCTGGATGCGTTTCACCGGCGATTGGTGGACGCGGCGGACCTGGAGTGGGAGCGTTCGCACAATCCGATGTTCATCACGGACCTGGAGAGGCGTGCGGCCCGGGAATTGAAGCTGGATAAGCCCTGGTTGTATGACCCGAAGCCGCAGGCGGAATGCCCCGCGTGCGGCGAAAAGATCAAGGCCGGCGTGGCCGTGTGCCGCTCCTGCCGGGCGATTCTGAACCGGGCGAAGGCCGCGGAGTTTGGGTTGATGCCGAGAGAAGCGGAGCAGCCGGTGGACTTCATGAAGCTGAGAGAAAAGGGAAGCGCGAAATAAAAAGGGCGGCGAAGGTTCGCCGCCCACAAAATGCAACGTGCAACTGGGCACGCCTGAGAAGCAACTTCAGGATAGCAGATATCAGCGATCAGAGACCAGCGATCTGTCTTTTTAGCGATTCCTGTCATGCGGACAGTCGCGCGAATTGAGCAACCTTCGATGAGGCAATTTACAGCCCGGACTCGCTGTTCGTGTGTAAGTTTGTTCATGAGCACATTCTACTAAAGCCGCTTTAGCATGTCAAGTAAAAAATGCTACAATTAGTTCAAGATGGTGGTAGGCTTTGCAACGTCGGGATAGGTTCAGGCATCAAATAAACCGCTTGGAGTAAATTATTATGGAAAATTTGGACACGAAGCAGATTGTCGAACAAACAATCGAGAAAGCCCTCCACGAAAACCCAGATATTCGCGTGGTTCTCGAAATCGCGGCCCGCGCTCGCGAAATCGAAGCTAGGGAACTACCACGAGAGCTTGGTACGGCTACCGATGTTGTGGCGATACCGAATAACTCCCAGTGTGCCTTGTAATCAGGGAGTATCTTGGAAAACTAGCGAAACCTGATTTCCCGACTCGAACAGTTTTGTCTTTATAGACCCAACTTGAAGCGGGATATTCATCTGTATTTCGCACCTGACGTAATAATCCCAAATCAGTTTCCACAAATTATCATCTTTATCGAGGACTTCAATCTCTAACCCAAGTTTCTTGGCTGTCGCACCATCAATGTATTGGCCGTGAACCGGGAAAAGCTGCTTGGATAGCAGTTTTTCAGCGATTTCATTTGCTTTCTTGGAACGCTCTTTCGCATCCGGGAAGGTTGGATTGAGCATGAATTTATCGAGTAGCGTGACGGCTGTCGTCTTTGCAAAACCGATCTGCTTTTCCATTTCGTCCGTGAATGGAATATTGAGACCGCCAAGTTGTTGGAGCAGTCCAATAGTTGGTTCCTTTTTCTTGACTGCCTCTGCAATCTGATTCATCAATTTGTCCCGTGCCTCTATAAAGGCAAATGCAGAAACCCATTGAGTGATTCCTGATACAGCTATCGGCACCTGTGGATCAATTGGGCCGAGTTCAGAACAGTAACCCATCAGAATTTGATCAGCGCCAAGTGTGAGTACCGTTGCTGCGCTCTTGGCGATATTCGGGACAATCACGCGTAATTTTCGGTTTTGGCCCGACAGATGCGCTCTGCACATATCTACCATTTTTTCGATGATGGTGCCGTCACCACCGGGGCTGTGAAGTAGCAGGTTTATCTGGTCAGCGCCAGAAATTGAATTCAGAACCGCTTCAAGATTCGGAATGTCTGCGGTATTCATAATTGTTCGCGCATGATTAAACCGCAAAACATAGCTCATCAGACGGTTTGCGCTGCCGTAACGCGCCGTGAGTGCCCCTTCAATTTCGTTGATGAGTTTTTGTCTCTTGTGGAATTGATCAACGTTGACATTCAATTCATTCAGAACACTCATAAAAATAGGTGACTTCTTGAGTTTGGCCTCTGGGTCAGGGGGTGGAGCACTTGGAGGTATTGGCGGTGTTGCCATAGTTGCACTCCTCTCAATTGAAGGGAAGACATGATACTGTATTAGAAAGAAATAATCTATGACTTCTTCGATTTCTTCCAGCGGGCCTTAGCGGCTATTTGTGCAATTTTACGGCGTTGCTTCGGGGTCATAGTTTTCATGCGGCGCTTCCCACCAATTTCACCCCCCTTGCGCCCTATCGCAGACATATAGGCGGATAGAGTGGATGAAAGCACGGGGAATGTTTCTGGTGTCACCTCTTGGGTAGAAATATCCCCTATAAGGTGAGCCAATTGGTTTACATCGGCGGGGCGCTTCTGCTTATTCCGCTTTGGCATGTGCGTACGATGCCATACCAAACGCTCGCGCTGCAAGTCAATTTCTTGGGGTGTCCGAATCAAAGTAGCCCACTACCAGAAGCGGTGGACCGCTAGGGTGATGGTGGTTGGGAATTGATCGAGGCGCGGCGGGGCGGAAGTGGCAAAGGCTCCTGCCCCCCACGGCGTCAAGCAGAAAGCAGCCGCTACACGAAACTTCTTGTAGAAAGAACCTTTTTGCCAACTCGTTAGACCGTAAAAGCGGTAGCAAGACTGCCGCACTCCAAAAGAAGAACATATGTCGACGATTGGATCATTGGATGCACCGATTGAGATTTTCGGCGGGCTGGTCAGCGACATGTCGCCCGCGGATCTGCCGCATGGGGTGTCGCCCGCTTGCCAGGACGTCGTTTTCAGCTACGGCGGCGTGATGACGCGGCCCGGGCTACAGGCGCTGTTTGGGCCGCTGGCGGGAAACCCGACGGTGAATTACGTGAAAACGTACACGACGCTGAACGAGACGCTGCGAACGCTGGCACTCGATGGCGCTGGGAATTTGTATAAGGAGATCACGGAGGGGACGCTGACACAGTTTGCCAGCGGCCTGGCCGCGAACGCGTATGCCAATTCCACGACCTTGTTCGGCAGGGAATATCTGGCAATTAGCGATGGCATGACGGGCAACGATCTGCCGCGACAGTACGACGACACGAGTTTCGACCGCGTGAGCCAGTGCGGACCAGGCGCCGGGCCAACGGTGGTCGATGAAAATGTGATTGTGAGCATCGTGGCCAGCCCCAATGGCGCGACGCAGCCCGCTGCGGTGACGATCGTGGCGAGCCCAAACGGGTCGACGCAAAACGGCTACCTGGTAACCATTGCGACGAGCGCCGCGCACGGATTGTCCACGGGCCAAAGCGTCACGGTGGCGGGCGTCGGCGTAGCAGGATACAACGGCACGTTTGCGGTGGTGTCTGTGCCGAGTTCGACGCAATTTACGTACATTGCGGGCGCCGCGGGGCTGGCGAGCTCCGGCGGGGGCACGGCGGCTTCCGCGACGGTCACGATTCAAACGAGCGCCGCGCATGGCTTGTCCGTGGGACAGCTTGTGACGATTGCCGGCGTGGGTGTGAGCGGGTACAACGGCACATTTGCGATCGCCAGTGTGCCGGATTCGATGCACTTCACCTATAGCGCAACAACCGGCGGCCTTGCGGCTTCCGGCGGGGGCACGGCGGCCGCGGCTGGGAATGTCGTCACGGGCGTGCACCAGGTGTGCGTGATGTTCCAAACGCGACAGGGCTATTTAACGAAACCCGGGCCGGCGACGAACTGGACGGCCAGCGGCGGGAAGCGTGCCGTGGTAACGAATATCCCGACCGGGCCAAGCAATGTGGTGGCGCGCATCTTGTGCTTCACGGGGGCGGGTGGCGCCAGCTTTTTCTATGTGGGCGGAGGCGGAACTCTGTTCAGTGGAAACATGATCATCAGCGACAACACGACGACCTCGCTGGTGGTGGATTTTTCCGACCCGATTCTCCTGGCAGGGACGAACGTGGATGACATGTTCCGGCTGATAGAACTTGGCGACTGCGCCGGGGTGATCGGCTATTCGGAACGGCTGTTCTGGTGGGGCGAACGCAACAAGATGGACAACTGGGTGAACCTGGGATTCGACGGCGGGTTCACCGGGCCGTCCCTGCCACACTACCCGTTGGGCTGGACACCGGATGCCACGTTTGCGCCGGGCGGGACGGACGAAGAGAATTTTGTGGTATGGGGCGCGGCGTATTCGATCGTGGGGAACGGATCGACCGCCACGCGCGGATTGGTGACCCAGGGCGCGGTGCAGGATGCTCTGGGAGCGCCGCTGATTCAGGCGAATGCGAGTTACACGGTGCGGGCGCGGTGTGCGTCGAATGCTTCGCTGACCCAGGGAACGCTGCACGTGCATCTCTACAGCGCGAGCGGGGGAATCAATACCACGGGACTGCAACTGACCGCGGCGCAACTGACAACGAGCTACGTGGAATACAGCGCGCAACTGACGGCACCGCTGACCGTCATTCCAGGGGATCTGGTGCTGCGCGTGTATGCCGATGGCACGCCGAACCAGAACGGCCAGTTCTACATCGATTGCATCGAGATTTTTCCGACGACCCAGCCCGTAAATGCATCACTGGTGCGGGCGAGCCGCGTGGAGGATCCGGAGAGCTACGATGCGCTCGATGGGATGCTGAGCGTGGCGGAGAACAACGGGCAAGCCATTCGGGCGGCGTTTGAGCTGCGAGAGCGGCTGTATTTCGTGAAGGAACATTCGATGTACGTGACGCAGGACGACGGAACGAACGAGCCGGCGCTATGGACAATATCGGAAGTTTCGCAGCGCGTGGGCACGCCCTCCGTGCGGGGCGTTGGCTTCGGCGAGGATTGGGCGGTAATCGCGCACCGCACCGGGTTGTACCTGTTTTCCGGCGGCGAGCCCGTGAAGATTTCGCAGGAAATTCAGCCCACGTGGAACCAGATCAATTGGCAGTACGCGCAAACGCTGTGGGTGACGGTGGATACCAAAGAGCGCCGCATTTACGTGGGCGCGCCATTCGGAAGCGCGACTACACCGAATCAGGTGCTGATGCTGGACTATCACGACCTTGATACGGCCAGCGCCTTGTCATCGAGTCCACCGGTCAACATCACCTATACGGGGAGAAAAGCGGCGACGGATAACGCGCGCAAATGGTCGCCGTGGTTGATTGCGGCGAATTGCTGCGCCTTGCTTGAGCGCGCCAACGGGACGGCGGCGGCCGCGTTCGGCAGCGGGAATCCCGGCGTGGGCGGCGGCGGACCCACGGGGAAGATCTACCAGCTAAGCGACACGCAGTATTCGGATGATGGTACGGCGATCGCGAGCTACTACACCACGCACTATTTTCCGGAGCGCACGGTGGAAAGCTCGCTGGGATTGGGCGCGCATAGGAAGCTGTTCAGTTATTTGACGATGTACGTGGAGGGCGCGGGAAATTTGGGGCTGACCAGCTATGTGGATTCCTCGAGCGCGGCGCAGGCGCAGCAGCCCTTGCCCCTCAGCTCACCCGGTCTGGAAGATTTGGAACTGCCGATCAATGTGCTGGGGGAACGGGTGGCGTTTCAGGTGAGCACGAACCAGGTGGGCGCGTGGTTCAAGCTGCAGCGCTTTACGCCCAGTGTGCGGCCGGATCCCTGGGCCCCGGTGCGCGGTGTGAATTAGGCCATCGCCCGAGGTGGCGGATGTTAGGAGCCGAAGATACATGCTGACAGTGGCACAACTGGCGCCGCTGAAAGACCGCGACCCCTATCTGTACGAGACGCTGACGAAGATTGTGTCGGCGGTGAACGCTACGAGCCAGAACGCGGGTGTGGACCCCGCGACGCCTTCGCCGGCGCCCGCGCCGATCGCTTCACTGCAGGTGCAGGCATCGAACGGATGGTTTGACCTGTCCATTATCGATCCGGCGGCATCGCGGCCTGGGCTGTTCTACTTCGCGGAGTCGGATGTGACCCCGGCGTTTTCCGCGCCACGCGTGCATTTCCTCGGAGCGGCGCGAAATCTGTATTTGCAATTGGGGAATCAGACGCTGTATTGGCGCGCCTACTCGCAGTACATCGGCTCGCAGCCCTCGGCGCCGGTGAGTTTTGGATCGCCGCCCATCGCCGTCGCGGGCGGAGGCGCCAGCGGGCCTGCTCCGCTGCCCTCGAACGGCAGCGGCACCCTGCCGAACGGGCTGCTGCGCGGTGGAAATGGATTCGGAACACCGACGGGCGCGCGCATTGTGAAGCAAACGATTCTGTAAATTTCTATTGCAAAGGACGAAGGAGCTGCCATGCCAAATACCATATACAACGCCACTTGGGATTTTAGCCCGGGGGATACGGTGACGCTGTCCGCAAGCTTTACATTCGATCTGAACGATCCGAGCGACACGCAGAACGTCGCGAGCGTGTTGACCACGCTGCAGGGAAGAACGCCGCGCGTGACCCTGACGCAGTCGGATCCCGCCACCATCACGGTGACAGTGACGATTTAGAGGGCCGCAGAAAAGCGAGCGAATAAGCCCGGATCCCTCCGCTCCGGCCCGCAATAGGCGCGGGCCTCCGGTCGGGATGACAGTTTGGGCGGTGCCGCAGTGGGCGCGGGACACCGGTCCCTTCGAGGCTCAGGGCAGGCGGGACGACGATTTTCTTCACGCCTTGGCGAGATGGGGTCGAGCAGTGCTCGACCCCTACGGGGATAAGTTTGCGGGTACGGGAGTATGACGAGGGAGACCTGGAAGCGCTGCGGGCGATCCATGCGGCGCAGGGCTTCCCATACGAGTTTCCCGACCTGCGCAATCCGCTATTCCTGACCAAGCTGGTGCTCGCCGGCGACGAATCGGATCCCGCCGAAGGGAAGGGAATTGCCGGCGCTGCCCTGCTGCGCCTGACGGCGGAGGCTTATCTCCTGCTCGATCCGAAACGCGGCACGCCGAAACAGCGCTGGCAATGGCTGTTGGAGCTGCACGAAGCGACACGCCGCCAGGCATGGGAGCGCGGGCTGGAAGACGTACACGCATGGCTGCCGCCGGAAATTGCCACGAAGTTTGGCAGACGGCTCACGCGGCTCGGCTGGGTACGCGACGATGAGTGGACGCCGTATTGCAAACGATTGAAGTAGAGATTAGCAAATGATGGTTCGGAGGGGTTTATGGGACGCGGGGCACAGGCACAAACACGGCAGATGACGGACCAACAACTGGCGCAGACCAACGCGCTGAACCAGCAATTGCTGGGACAGCAGCAGTCGTTGGGGAACCAGGTGGGTACGCAGTACCAGAATATTGTGAACAATCCGGGATATAGCGCCGCAACACAGGCGGCGATCACGGGTCAATCACAGGGTGCGCTGGCCAGCGCCTTCGACTCGCTGCAACAGTCGGCGAATAACCGCGTGGCGCGGACCGGAAATTCCGCGGGTTATGCGGACTTGACGGACGAGTTGGCCCGGCAAAAAGCCAGTCAAGAAGCGACTACGGCGCAACAGAACCAGGTGAATTTCGCCAATACCGCGATGCAACAGCAGATGGCGGCGCTGCAAGGGTTATCGGGGCTGTACGGGGTTGATGCGAACCTGTTGGGGAAGACCTTGGGGATTCCGTCACAATTGTTGAATGTGCGCGCGAATGCCTCGCGGCCCAGCGGGTTCTTCTCATCGCTGGGATCGAGTGCGGGCGGGACGCTCGGCGGATTGCCAAGTTTGTTCATGTAGTGCCACGCTTGCGCGGCCTCCGGGGCATTCTCCTGACGAGTCGGCGCACGTGCGCGTTTATTACCGGGCAACCTTCCATCCGTCGGACTCAATTTGAAATGCGACCTGGATGGCTTGCATTCCCGGAGGCAATTGTATGCCAGGTGGGAGCTGCACAGTGCCGGGCGTAGGGCGTGTAATAGTTCCTTCCGTAAGGTACAGATCCGTGGTATTACGGCTCTCGATGAATGCTCGTTTCAGCTCAACTCGCATTGAAGTTTGGTCGCCCAATAGTTGTGGGGCATTGAACGGCCGATCTAACTCCATCTCTGTCGAGTATTCCGAGAAAAGCTCCCACTGAGCAGAATCAAGGGCTTTGTCTGCGATTTCAACTCTTAGCCCTAACCTTGAAGCCTCGCGGCGGTTAATCAAGTGAGCGTGGGAATAAAGGCGCTCAGTCAGTATTTTTACAATATCGCTTACTTTATCTTTATCTGATTCTGCTTTCGTATGAAGGCGCAACAGGTCCTCGGCGAGTTTTCGTATCTGGTTGTAGCTGCGTTCCACGTTTCCCAATGCCAAGGGATCAACCTTGGAGGCCAGGGCTAGGAAAACTTGCGCACTCAACTGCGCGTTGTCGTCTTTAACGCCGAACCGTCGGGCAAGGTCGCGGTATGCGTTCACGTCCTCTACACCAATTGGTACTCGAGCCGCCGGATTCATTGGGTCAGGGGGATTAAATGGATTCGCGACACTTGGATCGACTGAACTTAGTTCCCCCATCTTTCCCATAATGATCTTGTCAGCACCAAGGCTGAGGAGGGTCGCAGCACTATGGGCCCTGAAAGGGACAAGCACGTTGAACTGACGGCTGTACTCTCGTACCAGATTGACGAGACGCCACGGGACATTCGTGTCGCCGCCTCGGCTGTACAAGAAGAGGGTGAGGGACTCTACCTCTCCAATAGCTTCAAGGTGCCGCCGAAACCTGGGGATCACATCGCCCCCCATCTGCGTTTCCATTCCCCCGGGACGGTCACCCGTCAAGTAACAGATAAGTCTGGTCTTGAGGGTGGTTTCCAGCTCGGCAATGATGGCATCTCGTCGTTCCATTGACATGGTACTTTCTCCTAAAGTAGTCTATACACTTACAGATAGAGTGGAGGTAAACATGGCGCTTACGGCAACGGCCAGGCCGCTGGTTTTTACGGAACCCTTTTTGATCATACGTACAGTCCCCACGGCAGTACTTAAGTACAGCGTGGACCGGACAGGATTTTCAAAGCCAGAAGGGGTCATCGCAATTAGCTCCCAGGGACTCCCCCGGGGCGTGGCAGTTAGAGACGTTATCCAATCCACCGGGACACCATCACCTTTCACTGACTAGCCTGTCGGCCTAATCTGCCGATAGCATGCTCGATTTCAAGCCCAACCTGCTGTCGCGCTATCCAGACTGTTTGTACGAGACCCTGAATCGCGCGATCCCATGTCCCAGGGCGCTGCTCACCGTACTGAATTCGGAAGTTTAGCAGCCGATTCAGCTCCCCCACTCGTGCATAGTAATTGCTTACTTCAAAACAGACGAGCGACTCTCCCACTTCAAATAGGACCCTATCTGAGAGCGCGCGGCGGCCAGAAATTTCCTGCAAAGACAAGCTTGCTATGACCTCGGGACTTGCCTTAGTAGTCTGCGTCCCCTGAGTCCTCCCTGGCGGAACGCTCGCTTGGTCTAATGTGGCCGGAAACCATTGCATCAGGCTTTGAAGAGTCAGGAGGTGCGAATCAACTTCCTGTCGCACATGCTGCAGCAGATCTCGCGCCTCTCTGCAACGCTGGCGGTGAGCCCGGTTCTCTGCCAAGGTTAAAAAGAAATGGTTTACCGAGATGCCGACTGGTATCCCGATCATCGCACCCAGGGACACGCCTATCACGTTAGCCCAGAGGTTCGGTACAAAACTCGACCAAAACTCAGAGTATGCATTGGCACTGTGCCTGAGCCCAACCAGGATCAGTGTTGTAAGGGCCAGGGCCAACAGCACGAGCCAAACCCCACGGTATCGCATTAACTCTGCTCCGCGCCGCCACCAGTACTTGCGTTCCGCCAATCAGGTGAAGTGCTGCTACCGGGTAATAAACTATAACAATTGTATCACTGTTATTGCAGCGAGGCACCCCGTTGATGTTGTCTACATACGCTCTGTCCGGCAGCATCCTAGTCGCGACGCTAGACGTCCTCACACCAGGGCAGCCCATTTTGGAAGTCCTGCCCTGACGCTGCAGTGAAACCCAAGGGGCCCCCAGCATGTTCTCCATCTCCTCCGCAATTCTTCTGGCAGTGGTCTCGATCGGCGCTCAATTTGTGGTATTCCTGCGCTGGATTCACCGGCGAATGCGCGACGACGAAATCAATCGTGTGTTCCTGCGCGACCTGGCGTTATGCCACCTCCCACGCATCTACCGCGCACTTTACACCATTGCGGAACG
>Ga0181524_10001968_pt1 | contig 22306 bp, 18 predicted proteins | sample PEATcosm2014_Bin_34_FD_119761 | JGI IMG/M metagenome (GOLD analysis project Ga0181524, IMG submission 119761) | Peatland microbial communities from MTU Mesocosm Facility, Houghton, MI, USA - PEATcosm2014_Bin05_60_metaG | ecosystem: Environmental > Terrestrial > Soil > Wetlands > Peat | place... | reverse complement strand
CGCAACTCAGTCCTTTCTATTGGCAGCCCTGCGCTTCCTCGCGTTCACAACATCGGACGGAACCCCGACTCCGGCTTTGAGGGAGTACGTGGATCGCCCAGCTAATGAAAAGGCCATTCTTAGTAAGGCCATTCGAGACAATTATGCATTTATTTTTGACGGCGCGTTTAACGCGCAAGCCGCGACCGAAGCCGAGTTGGCCGAGAAGTTCAAGGACAAACAGCTCAGTGGCCAGACCGTCCGCAAAGCCATTAGCTTCTTTACGTCTTTGTGTGAAGCGGCAGGAATCAAACTCAGCCCGCATTTGCCATCCAAGCGCGGCGCTGGCGGGAACGGAAGCCTCCCAAGGCGGTATAAGAGGCGGAGGCTGGTGTCGGCGGAAGGTGGCCCCGCAGTCCCAGAACAACCACCATTTGGCCCTAACGATGGGTCTGAGGTGTTCTACTTGTATCTCGACAAAGACAAGAAGCGAAAAGTCACACTTCGAGCGCCCTTCCCCATTTCAGAAGCTGAGGCAGATCGGATTACCAACTGGATCAAGGCAACCCTTATAATGAACACGGACCTAGCGACCGTAAAAACATGAAGATTTCCGGGGAACGGGCGGGGAGGTTCGCAGCCTTCCTATAGACGGTAAATGGCGTTTCATCAGCGCCAGACACCCCGCCCTAATCCCACTGAACCAATTTCGGGGCGGGAGAGGACCAAGGGGCAAACGCTCATTCGCGTTCGCTTCCCTCTCCCGGCCCCAAAACCGAAAACAAAGCTCCGAGAGTGCTTCAACGCTCGCGGAGCGCAACCAACGGGCAGGGTTAGCTGCCGCAGGTCGCATATCTTCGCAGATACGACCCAAGGGTAGCCAACCTTGCCGAGAAAGGCAAGGTGAAGTGTCGTTTCTGTGGCGGCGAGGCCAAGTACTTCGCCAGGTTCCAAAATCGAAACTGCATCGTGCGCCGCTTCCGCTGCACGGTTTGCGGCAAAACATTCAGCGAATCGCAGCCGCTCGAAGGCATCCGAGTCCAGACGGACCAGGTCGCCCAGGTTGTCAGCCTGCTCTGTGAGGGAATGGGCGTCCGGGCCACGTCCCGATTGACACGCTTGCACCAAGAAACCATTCTGAACATCCTTGAACCCGTTGGTCCGGGTTGCCTCCAGTTCCACGACAAAACCGTCCGCAACGTCAATGCCGAGGACATTCAGACCGAGGAGCTTTATGCGTTTGTCCACCGCAAGCAGGAGCACAAGAAAACGGCAAATCCCCATTGGGGAGAGCAGTACACGTTCCTGAGCATCGACCGGGACTCCAAACTCATCCTGAGCTTCTGTACGGGCAAGCGAACCAGCGAGAACGCTCATGACCATCTTGGCGACTTGAAGAATAGCCTGGGAGGCCGCATCCAACTTTCCACGGACAACTTCAGGGCTTATCTTATCGCGGCAGGACTGGGGCTGTTTGCTCCACCTTCGGCGAGGAGGGGGCTGACTATGGAATCCTGACTAAGGTTTACGCGCCGAGCGCGCTCCCGGAAAAGCGTTACTCGCCGCCCGTCTGCATTCTATGCAACAAAACGCCGGTGTTGGGCGAACCGGACAGTGATCCTATCTGCACCTCGCACATTGAGCGGCAAAACCTGAATGTCCGCATTTTTAACCGCCGCTTCAAGCGCCTGACCCTCGGATTCTCCAAAAAAACCGAGAATCTGCGGCACTCGGTGGCGCTGCTGGCCTGCTGCTGGAATTCCCGCTGGCTTCACCACACCACGCGCCAGAAGCCTGCCCAAGCTGCCGGCTTGACGGACCACCGCTGGACGATCCGATAGCTTGTCGAAGCGGTTTCCTGCCCAGCGCCGAGCACAATCTAACCGATCATTACTCTCGATTGGCATGAGATTTGAGGCGCTGTGCTTCTTCCGATCTTCCTCGCACCCTTCTTGCCGGCACGTTTCGGACAGTAAGGGACAAAAACATTGCATTATGTGCGAAAACTGTGCATTTTTCTATCGTGAACGCGACTCACGCCAGGACCGTGGCTGAAATCCGTCCTCGGCCACGGGCGATGCCACCAGGCAGGTTCGCCCGCCTGTGGCCGTCCCTGCGGTCTTTGGGGAAGGATACTGCCGATGAGGTGGCGGCGCCTCTTAATTCCGATGAGGCCGCTCAGTGATACCCGCTTTTTCATCCTCAGACTCGGCGCGCTGCGGTGCGCGTTGCCGCTGTTGCAGGTGGTCGAGACGATGCGCCCGTTGCCGGCGCGGCCCCTGCCCAATGCCCCGGAATTCGTCAGCGGGGTTTCCGTGATTCGCGGGGAACCTTTGCCGGTGGTGGATTTGGCGTTGCTGCTGGGCGTCGCTGCCGGTAAAGCGGCCCGCTTTGTCGTCATTCGTTCGGGCGGTCGGAAGGTTGCGCTGGCGGTGGAGGCGGTTGTGGGGACTTGCACGGTTGCTCCCGAGACCCTGGCAACGGTGCCCCTGCTCCTCTCGAAGGCACCCGCCGATTTTGTCAGCGCCTTGGGCGCCCTGGACAAGGAACTGCTGGTGGTGCTGGAGACTGGGCGCATCCTTCCAGAGGAGGTCTGGCCCTCGCTGACGCCGATGGAGGCAGGATGAACGGCATTGGCACCGAGGACCTCGAACTGTTTGCCGCGAAAGTCCTTTCCCGGCTGGGCTTCTGCCTTGATCAGCACAACGCCCCTCACATACTCCAGGCCCTGCGCGGGCGCCTCGAGCGGACTGGCTGCAAGACAGTAGCTGGGTACGTCGGACGATTCGAGGGTCCGGTTTTCGCCCAGGCGGAGTTGAGCGAGCTTGCCGTGGCGCTCACGGTCCCGGAGACTTATTTCTTTCGTCACATCGAGCAGTTTCAGGCCCTGGCGGAGGCGGCCTTGCCGGCGCGCCTCGAGGCCCGGAAATCCACCCGGCAATTGAACGTGCTCTCGGCCGGCTGCGCCTCGGGCGAGGAGGCTTACTCATTGGCTGCGGTCATCCTGAAGCTCCCCGGCATTGCGAATTGGGACGTCCGCATTCGGGGCATTGACCTCAACGCGCAGTTGCTGGGCAAGGCGCGCCAGGCCCGTTACTCGGAGTGGTCTCTGCGCGCGGTCGGCGAGGCGGAACGCCGTCTCTGCTTTCGTCGTGAGGGCGGCAACTATGTTCTTGATGAGAAACTCAAGTCGGCGGTGACCTTCGAGGAAGGCAACCTGGCGGGTGGCGGCGCCTCGTGCTGGCAGCCCGATTTCTTCGACATCATCTTTTGCCGCAACGTGATGATCTACTTTTCCCCTATGGCGATTCGAACGCTGGCCGGCCGGCTCGCTTCCTCCCTTGCGCCCGGAGGATTCCTGTTTCTCGGACCTTCGGAGACCTTGCGAGGCATCAGCCAGGACTTTCACCTGCGGCACACGCACGGGGCGTTTTACTACCAGCGCCGGGGAGCCCTCGACCACTCGATGCCGGCCGCTCCCACATCGGCGGCCAAGGCCCCCGCTGCCGCCCCGGCGCCGGCTCCCGTGTTTGCACAGCCCGGCTGGGTATCGGCCATTGCGGCCTCGACCCACCGCGTTGCGACGTTGGCAGAGCAATCGCGGGGCAGCCCGCCTGAGGGGGGCCTGGCAAAGACCCCGGACCAGGAGCAAACGACCCCGGCAGTGCTGCCTGCGGGGCAAGACCTGGCCGAGGTCCGCGATTTGCTCCGGGAGGAGCGGTTCGAGGATGCCCTCCGGGCGATAGATGCGCTCCCCGAGCAGGCCGCCGCCGACCCGGATGCCCTGATGATCCAGGCGGTCCTGCTGGCCAACAGGGGCGAACTGCGCCGCGCCGAGCAGGTCTGCGCGCTGTTGCTGGCGAGTGACGACCTGAGACCCGGAGCTCATTACCTGATGGCCATTTGCCAGGAGAGGCGCGGCGACCCTTCGGCGGCGGCCGAACACGATCAGGCCGCAATCTACCTGGATGCGGCCTTTGCGATGCCCCACCTCCACCTGGGATTGCTGGCCAAGGGGTTGGGCGACCTGCCGACGGCGCGCCGGGAGCTGGCCGAGGCACTGGCGCTGCTGGCCCGGGAGGACTCGTCGCGCATCCTGCTCTTCGGCGGGGGCTTCAGCCGGGAAGCCTTAACCCGGTTCTGTCAGGCCCAGTTGGATCGTTGTGGAGGCGGCCTATGAGCCTGCTGAAGAACGCCTCGTTCCGAACAGGAACAGAACCGCCAATGGACGCCAATGGACGCGAAAGAGGCTGCTATGAGCAATAACGACACGATCGGCTCTGAGCGGCATCTGGCGGAGCTTCGGAGGGTTTTCGACGAGACCTTTGCGCTGCCGCCGCCCCAACCGGCTCAAGCCCGGACCGAGTTCGCCTTGGTCGTGGCTGGAGGCCAGCGGTATGCAATCCGGATGAGCGAGTTGGCGGGGCTGGAAGTCAATCGCAAGATCGTGCCGATGCCGGAGGGGCCCCGCGGATTGCTGGGGCTCAGCGCGGTGCAGGGGCAACTGATTCCGGTCTTCGAGCTTGCTGTGCTCCTGGGCGCCGGTGCGCGCGGCGGGGCGCCCCGGTGGATCGCGCTGCATCGCAGCCAGGAGCTGGTCGGGCTGGCCTTCGACGAGTTCCAAGGTTCGTGCCGCCTGCCGGCCAACGCCCTGCATCCGCTGGAGCCGGCCCAGGAGCGCGCGCCCCTGAGCCGCCAGGCCATCCAGGTGGATTCGGGCCTGGTCCACGTGCTCGATCTCCCCCTCCTCGTGTCCGCTCTTGCGCCCGGTCGAAAAGAAAAACCAGAACAGCAGAAAGGAAATTGACATGCAAGGAACATGGACCTTCGGACAGAAACTCGCGCTCGGGCTGACGGCCAAGGCGCTGATTACAGTGGTCTTGGCGGCGTCGGCTGTATATGCGCTCCATTCGGTCACGGCCCTCAAAGACCGGGTGATCACGAATAACGCGCGGCTCCTGGCCGAGGCTTACAGGCTGGAAGGGACGGCTTTCGAGCGGATGGGCACCGTTCGCGCCTACCTGCTGACCGGAGACGAGACGCGACTGGAGGCGATACGCGAATTGCGGCACACGTTTTTTGATCATCTAGGGCAAGTCCGCGAGTTGGCGGCCACCCCCGAGGAGCGGGCGGCACTGGAACAGATCAGCCGCGACACCACGACTCAGTTCGATGCCGGAGACAGTGTCGCGGACATGCGCAAATCGGGGGACAAGCTTCCCGAGATGGGCAAGGCATTCGAGGAGAAGGTGATCCCGCTGAACAAAATACTCAGGGCGCACCTGGCGGATTTCGTCAGCCTGGAGCAAAAGAACTTGGATGCAGCCAAAACCCATGCCTCTGAGGCGGCCAGGACGGCCATTGGCGTGTTGACGCTCATCGCTTGCGCGGGCGTCATTTCGGCCATTGTCCTGGTGGTCGTCCTTACGCGCCTGCTCAGCCGGCAGATTGGCTCCGCCGTGCAGCACATTCAGAATTCCTCGAGCGAGTTGCAGGCCGCCGCCAACCAGCAGACCGCCGGGGCCAGGGAACAGGTCGCCGCCATGACCGAGATTTCGACGACCATCAAGCAGTTGATGGCCACGGCCAGACAGATAGCCGACAGCGCCCAGGGCGTGGCGCGGATTGCCGACAGCACCTCGGCGGCGGCCAGGAATGGCGACGAAACTGTCAGCCGCGCCCACGGGGAAGTATCCACTATCCGCAAACAGGTGGACGCGGTGGTCGAGCACATGCTGGACCTGGGCAAGAAATCCCAGCAAATCGGCGGCATCCTCGAGATCATCGATGAATTGGCCGAGCAAACCAATATCCTGTCCATTAACGCGACGATCGAAGCAGCGGGCGCCGGCGAGGCAGGCAAGCGATTCTCCGTGGTGGCCGATGAAATCCGCAAGCTGGCGGATCGCGTGGGCGGCTCGACCAAGGAAATAAGGGGCCTGATTGACCAGATTCGAGGGGCTGTAAATGCGGCAGTGATGGCCACGGAAAGCGGCTCCAAAGCCGTGGACGCCGGCACCCGGCAATTCGCGGAGGTGACGACGGTATTCCGCCGCATTACGGAACTGTTGCGGACGACGGCGGAGGCAGCGAAGGAGATCGAGCTGAGCACTAAACAGCAGAGTTCAGCCGTCGAGCAGGCCAACGCGGCGATTGCCAATGTCGCCTCGACCTCGAGGGAAGCCGAGGCCGGCTCCAGCCAGGTGCTTGAGACGGTTTCGGAATTGACCGCGCTTTCCCGGGACCTGGGGCGGCTGATTCAACCGGAGCGGGCAGGCATGAGATGAACAGCGACCCGTACAGGTATTTCCGCACCGAGGCTCGAGAGCTGGTGGAAGGGCTTACGCAGGGCGTGCTCGATATCGAGAAGGGGCATGGCGAGGCCGGCCTGGTTTCCAAGCTGCTGCGCTATGCGCACACCCTTAAAGGCGCCGCCGGCGTCGTCAGGCAGGCGAGAATCTCCGAATTGAGCCACTCGATCGAAGAGGTCCTGGCCGGGCATCGTGAACGGCCGGGCGCTATCTCGGCCCCTGCCATTGGCCAACTGCTGACGTGGCTCGATGCCATCGCTCTGGAAGTGGCGGGTCTGGGGCAGCCTTCCCAAGCCCAAAGCCCGCCGGCCCCTGCCGCGCCGGCCCAGCCGCCCTCCCGGCCCAGCGCGGCTGAAGCCGGTGACGAGCAATTCGAGACCATTCGCACCGACATGAAAGACATGGACGGGCTGCTGCGAACGGCATCGGAGTTGCGGTTGCAAATGGCGGGTTTGTCCCGCCTGGCGCCGGAGCTGGAACTGGCCGCGCGCCTGGCCGCGGACATCAGCCGTCAACAGCCCGTCCGGCGGACCGGCGGCGCCGGCACGTCCGCACCGGGTTCGGCGGGCGCCGCCGATCGCCTCCAAAGCGCCCTCCGGGACCTCCACCAAACGTTCTCCTCAGTCCTCGGCCGTTCGGGCCGGGAACTCGAGAGCCTCTGCGAGCAGGCGGAGGCCATGCGTTTGGTCTCAGCCAATTCTCTGTTCAGCGTGCTCGAACGAACAGCCCGTGATGCCGCCCAGACCGCCGGCAAACAAGTCGCCTTCGAGTCCGGCGGCGGCGAAACACGGCTGGATGCCCGCGTGCTCAAGCTGCTGCGCAATGCCCTCATCCACCTGGTCCGAAATGCCGTCGCCCATGGCGTCGAATCCCCCGCTGAGCGTGCCAAATCCGGCAAGCCGCTGGCGGGCCGGGTGCAGGTGCGTGTGGAACGTCGTGCAGACCGCGCCGTGTTTTCCTGCATCGACGACGGCCGGGGAGTGGATTTGGAGCGTGTCCGGCAGGTGATACTCGAGCGCAACCTGGCGACCCCTGCGGAAGCCGCCCAACTCACCCCGGCAACGGCAATGGTCTGGCTGCTGCACGGCGGCATCACCACGACGCGGAAGGTCTCTCAGCTTTCTGGACGCGGCGTCGGGCTGGACGTGGTGCGCGAGGCTGTCGCGGCCCTCGACGGCTCGATCACCGGCAATTCCGAACCGGGAAAAGGCGCCTGCATCCAGGTGTCGGTGCCTGTTATGGTCGAGTCGCAGGAGGTCTTGCATGTCCAGGCTGGCGGCGCCCTGGCCTCGATTCCGCTGCGGGCGGTCAAAGTTGCCGTGCGGTTGGCGCCGGCGCAGATTGCCGTCTCCCCGGAAGGCCGGAGCATCGCCTATGGTGGCCGGGCCGTGCGGTATGCGCCGCTGGCCCGCTTCCTCAAGAGCGGTCCGGCGCGCGAAACCTCGAGGATGTCCGCGCTCGTCCTCGAGTCCGCGGCCGGGGCGGCAGCCTTGGGGGTTGAACACATTCTGGGCCGGGAGCGGGTCGTGATTCGAGCCATTCCACGCGCCCTGGGTCCGATGCCGACGATTAGCGGGGCCTTTTTCAACAGCCAGGGCAGTCCGCAAGTGGTGCTCAATCCCGAGGGCCTGGTCCAGGCGATCTGCTCGGTCTCCGGCCCCGAGCACCAAGCCGAGGCGCCGAGGCTCTCGCGTTTGCTGGTGATTGACGATTCCCTGACGACACGCCTGCTGGAACGCGACATCCTTGAAACCGCCGGCTACCAGGTTGATACGGCCTCCTCTGGCGAAGAGGCCCTGGAAAAGGCGCGCCACGTGAACTACAGTCTGTTCCTCGTGGATTTGGAGATGCCGGGCATGGATGGTTACCAGTTCATCCAGGCTGCCCGCGCCCAGCCCGAGCTGGCCTCCATTCCATCGATCATCGTTACCTCGCGCAGTTCCGCAGAGGACCGGGCCGCCGGCGCCGCCGTCGGGGCCGGGGCATATATTGTGAAAAGTGAATTTGACGAACAACTGCTGCTTGCGGCCATCCGCAAGCTTGTGGATTGATGCGCAACGAGCGAGCAACGAAACAAACCCCGAATCGAATGGCCGCGAAAATGCACAAGACGCGCGAAAGAAAAACCAGGGCTTTTGTGCTTTTTGCGCCTTTTTGCCGCTATTTGGATTGTGCCCTGTCCTGCTGACCGTTGTGTATGCCTAACATCCGTGTCCTTGTCGTTGACGATTCACTGACGATCCGGAAGTACCTGGTCCAGACCCTCGAGGCCGATCCGGACATTAAAGTTGTTGGCGAAGCGGAAGACGGCAAACGCGCTTTCGAGCTTTGCCAGGACCTCCGGCCCGATGCGGTTTCGATGGATATGATGCTGCCGGTCATGAGCGGTCTGGCGGCGACCGAATGCATCATGGCGTTTTGTCCGACCCCCATCCTGATCGTCTCGGCCTCGATAAACCGGGGGCAAGTCTTCAAGACTTACGACGCCTTGAGCGCCGGCGCCGTAGATGTCCTCGAGAAGCCCGCCCCCTCTCAGCCCGAAGGCCATTGGGAGCAGGCCTATCGGCAGGCCATCAGAATGGTCGCCCGCATCAAGGTCATCACCCACCCTCGCGCCGCCCTGGCAGGCCGGCAACCGCCCCGGCAGGCCCTGGGAACCACGCTGCCTCGACTGCCCGACGGCCATTTCCGCTGTGTCGCTATTGGCGCCTCGACCGGAGGTCCCGGGGCGCTCGCGCATATCCTTAAGGGCCTGCCCTCCACGTTCCCGCTGCCTATCCTGCTGGTCATTCATGTCGGCACCGCCTTCGAGTTCGCGCTGGCGGACTGGCTTGACACCGTGTCCCCGCTTCGCGTCCGCAATGCCGCCAACGGCCAACCCATGCCCCGGCCCGGCACACCCGGCGTCCTCCTGGCCCCGCCCGACTCCCACCTGGTCCTGCGCGACAACTGCCTCTGGACCACCGCCGGCCCGGAACGAAACTTCTGCCGCCCTTCCGTGGACGTCCTTTTCGAGTCGCTCGCCTCAGAGATGGGCGGCGCCCTGATTGCCTGCCTGCTCACGGGCATGGGACGGGATGGCGCCGAAGGCATGCTCGCCATCAAGCGCGCCGGTGGAATGACCCTCGCCCAAAACCGCGAGAGCTGTGTCGTCTTCGGAATGCCCGGAGAAGCCATCCGGCTCCAGGCTGTTCACCAGGTCCTCGGTCTCCACGACATCGCCCCCGCACTCCAGCAATTGGCCTCGGCGTCCCTGGCGTGAGGCCGCTAGGGGGTTGCCCGGGTTGTGGGCGCATCTCACCTATTTGGGTAATCTCTCTTAATCTTAATCTTAATCCTAATCCTAATCCCCTTCGTGCAACCGGTAATCAGAATTCGCTTTGATCAAACCGACGAGCATCGAGACAATCCCGTGCAGGCGCTGTTTCCCAGGTGCAACCACGCTCACCTCGCACCGACCCTTGGCAACCACCACATCCAGCGCGGCGGCACATTCCAGGGCGGAGCCGCGCGAAATGTCGAAAAAACGGCAACGATCCGGCGCCGTGAACTTGCCGTTGCCTTCAGCAAGGTTTAGAACGATCGAAGTGCTGGCGCGATCCAATTGATCGCTCACTGAGATCGTTTTGGGCAGCTTTTGGAGAATCGGTTCCAGCCACGCGACGAACGCCAGAGAGGCTTGATAAACTTCCAGTTTTTCATGGTCGAACAGGCAGCTCATGCGGATTAAGATTAAGATTAAGAGCAAGATTAAGATGAGGAGCCAGAAACCGCCATCCAAAAAGTTAAATGCGCCCCCGGGTCGGGTTGTCCGCTTCGATTTCCGCGCTTGCAGCCTCGGGATACTTGCCCCATGCTCTAAGGGTTGAGTTCATAAGAGACTCGAGTTAGAGCAAAAGCAGAGCAGGCGCCGAGACCGGGCCTCAGCATCGGCTTTCCGATTCGGCGCGATTCGATTTTCACGGGCCGTTTCTGCCGCTAATGAGAAAAGTTCTAGTCATCGATGATAGCCTGACCGTTCGGATGGACCTGGACGAGGCATTCCAGGCCGCAAGTTGGGCGACGGTGATGTGTTCGTCTGCCTCCGCCGCGCGCGAGGTCCTCAGGCAGGAGCAGTTCGACTGCATCATCCTGGATGTGCTGCTTCCAGACAGCAGTGGTCTGGACCTGCTGGCCGAGCTAAGAGGCCACCCGGCAACGACCGGCATCCCGGTCATTCTTTTATCAACCGAGGCGGAAGTCGCCGACCGGCTCCGAGGACTGGCCGTTGGGGCGGATGAGTACCTCGGCAAACCCTACGACCGGCAGCAGGTGGTCTCCCAGGCCCGGCAGTTGGCACAGCGCGCCGGCGGCAGCGAACCCCCCCAGGCCGGCGCCACCATCCTGGCTGTCGATGACAGCCCGACCTATCTCCAAGCGTTGGCCGAGCAACTACAGAAAGACAACTATGACGTGCTGTTGGCCCGCTCGGGCGCCGAGGCCCTGGCACTGCTCCAGGCGCGCTCGGTGGACTGCATCCTCCTCGACCTGATGATGCCGGAGATGTCCGGAGACGAGGTGTGCCGGCGGATCAAGGCCTCCCCCGCCTGGCGTTCCATCCCCGTGGTGATGCTCACGGGCCTGGGGGAAAGCGAGGCCATCATCGAGAGCTTCAACGCCGGCGCCGATGACTACGTCCCCAAGACCAGCGATTTCCCGGTGCTCCGCGTCCGGCTCCGCGCCCAACTCCGCCGTCGGCAATTCGAGGAAGAGACCCGTCGAACTCGCGAGCAGTTGCACCAGAGAGATTTCGAGGTCGCCCAGGCCAAGGCGGCCGGCGAAGCAGCCCGGCAGTGGCAGGCCACCTTCAACACCATGAGCGACGGCGTCGGGTTGCTCGGCAGCGACGCCACTCTCATCCAACAGAACCGGGCCATGACCGGGATTCCGGGCGCCTGCGGCCAGGACGGAATTCTCCGGCCGCTCAGGGGCTTGGTCGAGGAACTGCTCGGGCAATCGCGCAAGGCCGGCCGGCAGCAGACCGGCGAGGTGCTCCTCCGGGATCGCTGGTATCGCGTGACGGTCGACCCCGCCGCCGGACCTCTGCCGGCAGGGGTCGAGGCGGTGATGATCCTCCGGGACATCACCCAGCAAAAGGCCTTTCAGAGCGAGTTGGAGCGGTTGGTCCGGGAGCGCACCGCCAAACTCCAGGAGGCGATGGGCGAGTTGGAGCATTTCTCCTACACCATCACCCACGACATGCGGGCCCCGTTGCGCGCCTTGCAGGGCTTCGCCGGGTTTCTCGAGGACCTTAGCAGTGGACGCCTCGACGCCCAGAGCAAGGAGTACCTGCGCCTCATCAAGACCTCCGCCGCCAGGATGGACCGGCTCATTACGGACACTTTGCAATACAGCAAGGCGGGCAGGCAGGAGATGAAGCTCGTGCCGCTCAATGCCTCAGCCTTGCTCCATGGAATTATCCTCTCTTATCCGGCCTTGCAGCCGCCCAAGGCGCAGATCCGGATCGAGGACGGCATCCCGAAGGTGTTGGGCAATGAGGCCGGGTTGACGCAGTGTTTCTCCAACTTGCTGGGCAATGCGGTCAAGTTTGTCGAGCCTGGCAAACTGCCGGTCGTGCGCGTGTATGCCCAGGACCTTGACGGCTTTGTGCGGCTGTGGTTCGATGACAACGGCATCGGCATCCCCAAGCCCGCCCAGGGCAAACTCTTCCAGATGTTCCAGCGCGCGACCAAGGGGTTCGAAGGCACCGGAGTGGGCCTGGCCCTGGTGAAAAAAGTGGCCGAACGCATGGAGGGCCGCGTGGGTGTCGAATCGGAGCCGGGAAAGGGGAGCCGCTTCTGGCTGGATTTGAAACCGGCGCCGTGAGGAAAAGGGCCGAGCGTCGAGGGAACCAGGGGCCGCTCCCGGCCCTCCGCACGGGCGTGGTTAAAAGTGTCGGCCAGCTCGCGGCGCCTCTTTGCCCCGAAGGGGCTTTCGAGAATAGCCCGGCGTTTCAACGCCGGGTGAGCGGACCAAAAACGTGGATCCGTCCCGAAGGGACGGCTGAGGGCAGGGAGTGTTCTCAATCGTCCCTTCGGGACGAGAATCTCTTTTCTCACCCCCCCGGCGTTGAAACGCCGGGCTATTGTCGAATGTCCCTCCGGGACAAGGCTCCCGGTGCGCACGCCCGACACGTTTTATCGCCCCACTCTCCACTCTCCACTCTCCACTCTCCACTCAATGAGCCCGTCCCTCGCAGCCGAATCTGAGAAGCTGGCCCGGTCATGGATGTGTCATGACCCAGCCCTTTTGCGCGACTATCTCGTAGCCGGCGTTGAAGACCCGCGCATCAACTTGCAGAGCATTCTCACCCGCCATTTCCTTCTGCGCGCCCTGGGGCTCGAACGTTTCCGCCCGCTCATGGAAGAGGAATATCGCTTCGCCTCGGCAATGAACTGGCTCGTCAAACTCGCCGGGCAGGCCGGCGATAGCGATGAATTGGGCCAGGTCCTCCATGCGCTCAGGAAGGGGGGTGACAACGCCGAGGGCATCGAGATCCCCTGGTTCATCATCCGGACCTTTGCCCTGCTGCCCTTGGCGGCCCCCGGCCTGGCCATCCCCAACTACATCGAGACCTTCCTCTCCGGCACTCAAATCCGGGACGGCCAGGCCAGACCCTGCCAAGCCTCTCTCGACACCTTCCGCAATCTCTGGAGCGCTGCCCTCGCTGCCGAGTTCCCTGCCGGGAACCAGGCGCTAACCGTCCTGGAACCCGCCTGCGGCTCCGCCAACGATTACCGTTTCCTCGAGGCCTTCGGCATCGCGCGGCTCATCGACTATCATGGCTTCGACCTTTGCCGCAGCAACATCGAGAATGCCCGCGCCCTGTTTCCTCGCGTTAGCTTCGAGCTGGGCAACGTCTTCGATATCTCCGCGCCGGACAAGACCTTCGACGCCTGCTTCGTTCACGACCTCTTCGAGCACCTCTCGCCTGCCGGCCTCGACGCCGCCGCCAGGGAGACCTGCCGTGTCACGCGCCGGGGCCTGTGCATCGGCTTCTTCAACATGGATGAAATCCCCGCCCACAAGTTCCGCCCCGTGCGCGAATACCATTGGAACATGCTGAGCATGGCGCGCATGAAAGAGCTGTTCGCCGACTGCGGCTTCGCCGCTCAGGCGGTGCATATCGGCGCCTTCCTCCGAAGCAAAACCGGCTGTGACCAGACCCACAACCCCAATGCATACACCTTCCTCCTGGTTCCTGCGAAATGAGCCTCTTCGCATTGAAGCGAGCTTGACGCTCTCAACTCAGCCAAGTAGTGTAAGTACAATGTGAGTACAAGAATTACAAACGGTCGGTCAAAACCTCCTCGGGGCGCTTCGACCCGGATTAACCTGCGGATTAATCTCCCGGTCAAGGCTCTCCTCGTGCGGGCAGCCAGGTTGCAGCAGATGAGGCTGACGGAATTCATGGTCAAGGCATCGCAAGCGGCTGCGGAAGCCGCCTTGGCGGAGCGGACCCGATTCGTCTTGCCTGCGGAAAAGTGGCGGGAGTTCAATGCGGCTTTGGACGCGCCGTCCAGGGAAATCCCGGCCTTGCGCAAGCTCTTCAGCGAGCCTTCCGTTTTTAAGGCCGCATGAGTTTCGCCGCGCCTCCTGTCCTTCTGACCGCAGAGCACCAAGTCGAGGACTTCGATTGCGGCAACGAGTCTCTGAATCTCTATCTGAAGCGCTTTGCGCTCACCAATACGGCTTCCGGTACCGCGCGAACGTATGTCGCAACTGCCATCGGCGAAGCGTCAGTGATAGCCTATTACTCGCTGGCAGCCGCCTCGGTGGAAAAGGCGCAAGTTCCTGAGCGGGTTGGCAGGGGAACCCCGAATTACCCCGTGCCGGCAGTCCTGCTGGCCCGGTTGGCGGTTGACCTGCGTTTCCAGGGTAGGGGGCTTGGCAAGGGAATCCTGCGGGATGCTCTGCAACGGGCCTTATCGGCCGCGCAGGTAATCGGGGTTCGCGCCATCCTGGTTCATGCCAAGGACCAGGAGGCAGCCCAGTTCTACGCGAAGTTCGGGTTCGCTCCTTCTCCGACGGATCCACTCCACCTGATGCTCTTGATCAAAGACCTCCGGCACACTCTCCAGGCCTGATTGCCCTTGGCGGCACGGCTGGCATGAGGTTGCATTTCTTTGCCTCACTGCCATTATTAAACATGCCCGCGAACTGCAAAGAACATGACATGACGATGAAAACTCAAGGGAGCCGGCGCCCTCGCAACGACGCCTTTACACTGATTGAGTTGCTGGTGGTCATCGCGATCATCGCCATTCTGGCTGCCATGCTGCTGCCGGCCCTGGCCAAGTCCAAAACCAAGGCCCAAGGCATCAATTGCCTCAACAATCTCAAGCAGTTGCAACTGGGCTACCTGATGTACGCCTCGGACAATCGGGAATACCTTCCGGGGGATGATTGGTCGGTGGAGGCCGCGCATACGCCTAATGCCGGAAACTGGATCACGGGCTGGCTCGCTCCGAAAGACGACGAGCAGAACAACACGGACAACACGAACACCGTTTTTCTCCTGGACCCTCAGTATTCCCAGATAGGCCCATACGTCAAGGCCGCCGGCGTTTACAAATGCGTGGCGGACCAGAGCGTGGCCCCCATTTTCGGGCAGCTCCTGCCAAGGGTCCGCAGCATGTCCATGAACGGCTGGATGGGGCAAAACGCGCCGCCGTGGAATCCCGGCTTCCGCACTTTTGTCAAGACAACCGACATTACCCTCCCAGGCCCGGCCGACGCGCTTGTCTTCGTCGATGAGCGCTCTGACAGCATCGATGACGGCTATTTTGCCATTGACGAAGTCGAGCAACAGCTTGTCAATCTTCCCGCTGATTACCACAATGGCGCCGGGGGTGCCACCTTTGCCGACGGCCACGCCGAGATTCACAAATGGCGCGACCGCCGCACGAGGCCGCCCCTGCTGACAATATTCCAGAAGTTCGTGTCCACGCCCAACAACCAGGACCTGATTTGGCTGCAGCGCCACGCCACGAGCAAGGATTGAAATCACTTCCTGAGCGGGACGTTTCGTAAATCGCAACTATCCAGCACCGGTCCACGTTCTTTGCCCAAAGCCGGCTGAAGCCGGCGCTCCGGAGCGCCGGCTCCAGCCGGCTTTGCGCGCCTGCAGTCCGCGAAGCACTCCCATCCCGCAGTGGAACCGCGATGTGCCGCGGTCAGACCTCTCAATGCGGCTTCAAGCCCACTCTCCCAATGGCCATTAAGATGCCGTGAAGCAGGGCGTGGGGATTGGGAGGGCAGCCGGGGACGAAGACATCCACGGGAAGAACTTTCTCGACGCCGCCGACGCTGGCGTAGTTGCGGCCGAAAATGCCCCCGCTGCAACCGCACGCGCCAACGGCAACAACCAGGCGCGGAGCGGGGGTGGCGTCGTAGGTCTTGCGCAGGGCCAATTCCATGTTGCGCGACACCGGTCCCGTGACCAGGAGCATGTCCGCGTGGCGCGGCGAGGCGACGAAATGGATGCCGAAGCGTTCGATGTCATAGACCGGGCTGTTCAGGCCGGCGATTTCAACTTCGCAGCCGTTGCACGAGCCGGCGTCCACCTCGCGGATGTGCAATGAGCGGCCCAGCACTTGCTCGATGCGGCTTTTGAGCGCGCTGCCAACGGCCTCGAGGGATGCCGCGCCGGGATGCGGAGCCTCCCGCCGGCCTGGAGAGATCAGGTTCCCTTGCAGCCCGTCGGACTTCAATTCGTATGTCGCCCGGCTGACCAGGTCCTGTCTTCGCCGCGCTGCCAGTTCACAGGCATGGGTGATATGAATGGCGCTGTCAGCCTCGGCGCATAGCCCGCAGAAAGTGCAGAGGCCCAGGTCCAGTGATACCGTCCGTTGACCGTAGCTGTCCGCGCAGGACAGGGCGCCGGTCGGGCAGCTCGCCGCCGCGGCCCGCGCGTCCTTCCAATGGGCAAAATCAATCTCGGGCCGCCCGCGCGCGCGACTGGAGACCTCCGCGGGTTGAGCCGGGTAGCGGGTAGTAACGACGCCGGTTTGCAGGCTCTTGCGCAGGATATCAAACATAATCTAATTCCAATTCGCTTTCAAGATGGGACTAATTAGCTTGTCTTTTGAACCTCTGGAACAATCAGCGATCGGTTCCCGAATACGAGAGGTTGAAGCTCTTGTTTACGACCGGGAAATCCGGGATAATATTGCCGAGAATGGCCTCGCTGAGGGCCGGCCAGTTTTGGAGCGAGGGGTCTTTGATTTTGCAGCGGGCCAGGCGGTCGCCCCCGGCGGCGCGAATCCAATGAAAGACCTCTCCGCGCCAGCCCTCGACATAGCCGAGGGCGACGGCGTTTGGCGCCAGGGCGGGCAGCTTGAGGCGCGTCGGGCCGTCGGGCAACCGCCTGAGGAGTTGCTCGATGATCGAGAGCGCCTCGGTCACCTCATCGATGCGCACCTGCATCCGCCGGAAGACGTCGCCCTGTCTATAGACAGGGACGGTGAAGTCGACCTGTTCGTAGGCGGCGTGCGGGAAATCGCGGCGCAGGTCGTGATCGAAACCCGAGGCGCGGCCGGCAATGCCGACGACGCCGAGGTCGCGGGCGATTTCGGGCGTGAGGATGCCGGTGGTTTCGAGCCGGTCCCGAGTGGAGGACGAATCGCGAATCAACTCGACGAGAGACTCAAATTGCGGACGGAAGTCCATGGCAAACCGGGCCAGGGCCTCGAGTTGGTTTGCGTCCCAGTCGAAGCGCACCCCGCCGGGCCAGGCCATGCCGCGCAAGAGGCGGTTGCCGGTCAGCAGTTCATTGACCCGCAGGACGGATTCCTTGAGGCGCATCGCGTGGGCGTTGGCGACCACGAACGCAACGTCGGTCGCGATGGCGCCGATGTCCGCGATATGGTTGTAAAGGCGTTCGAGTTCGAGGCAGACGCTGCGGAGGGCGCGGGCGCGGGGCGGAACTTCCAGCCCGGCGGCGCGCTCGAGGGCGTGGCAGAAGGCCGTCGCGTGGGCGAAGCTCGAGTCGCCCGAGATGCTCTCGGCCAGCGTCACGCCGCGGGCAATGGGGATGTTCTCGAAGAGCTTCTCCGTGCCCTTATGGGTGTAGAAGAGGCGGATTTGGAGATAAAGCACCGGTTCGCCCGCCACGCTGAAAAGAAAGTGTCCCGGCTCGATGATGCCCGCATGAACCGGCCCGACAGGGACCTGGAACACTCCTTCGCCCTCGACGTGCCGGAACTTGTGCCGCTCGCCCTGGAAGGGAGGCAGCACGGTCTTGAGATCGAAGTCCTTTCGCAAGGGGTGGACTTCGGGCCAGTCGTCGTGGAGGGCGCAACGGCGCGGATTGGGGTGGCCCTCGAGTTTGAGGCCGAAGAGGTCCTGGATTTCCCGCTCCTGCCAATTGGCGGCGGGCAAGGCATTGGTCAGCGAGACGAATTGCGGGCGCTCAGGGGCCACCGGCACGCGGAGAATGAGGAACCCGTGGGCCGCATCGAGCGCGAAGACGTAGTACAAATGGAACACGCCCGCTTCCGCGCGGGCGTCGTCGGCGAAGAGGCTGACCAACCGCCCATTCCATTTCTTATAGAGCTGGGCGCAAAAGCCGGGAACCAGCTCCATTTGCGCATGGAAATAGACTTCGTTGGGCCGGGCCGGATGCACCGCCTCTATGCGGGGGCCGAAGCGTTCGGTCAAGTCGGCCAGGACAGGTTGAAGACCGGGAAGGACTTGAGTCAGAACCATACTCATAGCCCTCCTCCCTGGATAATGCCCGCGGCCTGGCGCATCAGGTTGGACAGCGGCTCCGGAAGCCAGAAGCTGAACACCAGCAGCAAGCCGAGCATGAAGCCCATGGCCGGCACTCCGTCCAGCAGCGTAGCATCACTGGCGCGGGGGGTCTTTGGGACGCCCAGGAGGATGCGCGTGAATTGGTAGAGAATGCCGCAAAACGAGGCCAGCACCGCGGCCAGCAGGAGCGTGCTCGCCGCGGTGCAGCCGGCTGCAAAACCCCCGGTCAACACTGTCATCTCGCTGTAGAACAAACCGAAGGGGGGCAAGCCAACCGCCGCGGCTCCGGCCACTCCCATGCAGAGTACTGTGAGGGGCAACATCTTGGCCAGGCCGGGGCCGATCGAGCGCATCTGGAGGGTGTGGCAGCTTTGGTGAATGTTGCCGGCGGCGAAGAACAGCGCCGGTTTGGTCAGGGCATGATAGCCCGTATGCAGGAGCGCGCCGAAGATCGTCAGGGGCGAGTTCAAACCGATGCCGGCGCAGATCAGGCCCACATGCTCCAGGCTCGAGTAGGCCAGAAGCCGTTTGAGATTGGTCTGGACCAGAATAAAAGGGGCGGCCAGGCATACGGAGCCTAAACCAAAGACCAGCAGCATGGTCCGGCTGAAGGCAGAGCCTAGGCAAGCGGTGGTGAGAATATGAAAGCGGAGGAGGGCGTAGAGGGCCACTTTGAGCGAGACGCCCGAGAGCATGGCACTGGTCGGGGAGGGCGCCTCGCTATGGGCGTCCGGCAACCAGGTATGCATGGGGGCCAAACCGGCCTTGGTGCCGTAACCGACAAGGACAAACACAAACGCCAGCTTGATCATCCGGTGGTCGAGTTGGCCGGTCGCGGCCATCAGGTCCGACCAGTTGAGGCTGGGCAGCGCGTGAGAACCCTTCTCGATGGCCGCGGCATAAGTCAAGACGGTCCCGAAGAGCGCCAGGGCCAGACCGATGCTCCCCAGCATCACATACTTCCAGGCCGCCTCGAGTGAAGTCCGCCGGTTGTAGAGGGCCACCAGCAGGACCGAGGAAAGAGCCGTTGATTCCAGGGCAAACCACATCACCCCAAGGTTGTTGGCCAGGACCACCAGGAGCATGCACGCGGTGAAGAGCGGGGTCAGAACAAAGAACTCCCTGACCCGTCCCGGCGTGACTGTCCCGGCGGCCAGATCGCGCGCAAAATACCGGCCGGCATAGAGCGAAGTGCCGAGCGACACCACGGAGATGAGCAGCACCATCCATGCGCTCAGGGCATCGGCGCGAAAGAACCCGCCGCACGCTGTGACGACCTGGCGCTCGAGCACCTCGTTGACCAACCGCGCGCCCATCGCCAGCGCTGCGCCAAAGGCCAGCACGTTCGCCCCCGCCATCGCGCGCCGCGAGCGCGCCGCCAGGCAGAACAATGCCGCCGCCGCCGGCGCCGCCAACAAGAGCATCAGCATCATGCGTTATCCTCTCAACTGGCTCAGCTTGCCCACGTCCATCGAGGCGAAGGTCTCGCGGATGCGGTAAACCAGGATGCCCAGCACCATGACCGCCACCATGAGGTCGAAGAAGATGCCCAACTCGACCACCAGCGGCATGCCGTAGGTCGCCAACGCAATGGCCGCCAGCATAACTCCATTTTCGACCGCCAGGAGGGCGAGCACTTGAGTAATCGCCTTGCGGCGGTTGAACATGAGAAAGAACCCGGTCAACACGAGAGTGATGGCAACGGCCAGGGTGTTGTTGCCCAGACGCTCCAGCGAGGTGAACGGCTGCGCCACAACATAGCCCAGCACCGTGAATGCGCCGCAGAGCAACATCGAGGCGGTGGAACTGAGCAACGGCTCGATTTCCTGGTGGATGCCAATGCGCCGCACCAGCCGGCCCAGCAGCCAGGGCAGGAACAGCACCTTGCCCAGGAACGTCAAAGCCACCACCCAATAAACATGGGTGGCATTGTGGAAATAGGCAACAATAGCGGCAATCAAAGCGAGCAACAGTGATTGGAGCGCGAAGAGCCGGATGCTGGTCAGTATCATCCGTTGGACGGCCATGAGGAGTTGAATCACCAGCATGCCGGCGGCCAGCAATGTTATCCACTGAGAGGCAAGTTCGGATTGAGGAGGGCTCATTGGAACAGGAACGTCGAGAACAAGGCCAGCGTGGCCAGGATGAAGGCCGTGCCCAACAAATCGGGCACGCGAAAGAGCCGGAGTTTGGCATTCGTGGTCTCTACAACGACTACCGCCCCCGCCACCACCAGCAGTTTGCCCGCCAGCCAGAGGACCGACAGACCCAGAGCGGGCGCCGTGAGGCGGGTGGCGATTCCGACCGGAAAGAACACGTTGACCAGAAGCGCCATCAGCAGGAGTTGCTTGACTGACGCGCTCCACTCGATCAACGCCAGGTAGCGGCCCGAGTATTCGAGGATCATCGCCTCGTGGATCATGGTCAACTCGAGATGGGTCGCCGGGTTATCGACCGGGATGCGGCCGGTCTCCGCCAGCAACACGATGAACAGCGCCGCAAAGGCCAGGACGTGCGCCGGATTGAGCAGCTTCCAGGCGGGGCCCTGGGCGGCCAGGAGCATTTGGCTCAGGTTGGTCGAACCGGCGGTTATGGCCACGGTGAAGATGGCCAGCATGAGGGCCGGCTCGGCAATGGCGGAGATGGTCATCTCGCGGCTGCTGCCCATGCCGCCAAATGCGCTGGCCGGGTCCAACCCGCCAAGCGCGAGGAAAAAGCGCCCCAGCGCCAGCAGGCCGACCAGGGCCAGGGCATCCCCAAACAGGCTCAACGGGGCCTGCGCGCTTACCAAAGGAACCATCAAACCCGCCAGGAGCGTCGAGATGAACAGGACGTAGGGCATGGCGCGAAGAATCCAGGAGGCGTGCTCGGAGATAACCATGTCTTTGCGCAGAAACTTGGCCAGGTCCAGATACGGCTGCCACACCGGCGGCCCGCGCCGATTCTGGAGCTTGGCCTTCCAATTCCTGATGCATCCGCTCAACACCGGCGCCAGCGCCAGCAGCAGGATGGTTTGGAGAAGCAAGGCAAGCAGAGAGTTCATGAGACAAAATCCGAAATCCGAAATCCGAAATCCGCATCCGTTCCCTCTTGTGGTGCGGTCGCTGCGCGGCACGGAAGCGCCTGTGGCCTCAGTATTGAGTGCGGAGCCGACGCCCGAAAGCGTTGCGATCTCGGCCTTCGGATTTCGGATTTCGGATTTCCTTCGGATTTCGGGCCTTCGGATTTCGGATTTCTCCTCATAAAGCGAATAACAATAAAATGAGCAGGGTTACGAAGATATAGATCAGGTAAGCCTGGATGCTGCCCGCCTGAAGGGCGCGCATCCGCCGGGCGAAGCGCAGGACGGCGCGGTTGAAAGGCCGATAGATGCGGGCAACGAATGCCTCTTCGATGTGGCTCTCGAACCGGAGAGTCTTGGCGAAATAGGGTGAGTAATCATATTCGCGCTGGACCTCGCGACGCGGCCGGAATAGGGCCTTGAATATCATCCGAATTGGTTTGGAGAAACCGGTGGCGGTGTATTCCATGGCCGGGGTAAGCCCGAGCAAACCGCAATCCCAGGTCGGTCCGATGCGAGTCCCGGCCTGGCGTCCGAAGAAGAGCCACAAAACCAAAGGCACGGGCAACAGGCATAGGCCCATCAGGGCCATTCCCAAGGTGGAGACCGTGCCGCCCTGGAGCTGGGTGTTGCCGAGCACCAAGCCATGGGCCAGGGCCAGTTGCGCGCTGAGTTCCCGGCCCATGAGTTGCCGAGTAATCGGGTCGAAGAGTTTCACGAACGCCGCGGGGAAGAGGCCGAGAAACAGGCACGCGAGAACGAGCAGACCCATGCCCGCGAGCATGGCAGGAGGGGCCTCGCGCGCGCGCGCGGCATGCGCGCTGCGCGGTTGGGCCAGAAACGTAATCCCAAAGGCCTTCACAAAGCACGCGGCGGCCAAAGCGCCCGTCAGGGCCAGCATCGCCCCGCTCAGAGGGAACATGATGCGCACCAGGCTGTTGGTGGTAGTGAACCCTTGCAAGAGCGACTGGTAGGTGAGCCATTCGCTGATGAAGCCGTTCAGGGGAGGCAGGGCCGAGATGGCCACGGCACCGGCCAGAAAGCAGAAGGCGGTCTTGGGCATGGGCTTGATAAGCCCCCCCATCTCCTCCATGTTCCGCGTGTGGGTGGCGTGGAGGACGGCCCCGGCCCCGAGAAAGAGCAGCGCCTTGAAGATGGCGTG